>TARA_R110000787_G_scaffold203288_3_pt1 | contig 13117 bp, 11 predicted proteins | sample TARA_R110000787 | Tara Oceans TARA_R110000787 (sample SAMEA4397920) | marine metagenome | biome: Polar Biome; feature: [DCM] deep chlorophyll maximum layer (ENVO:01000326); material: water (ENVO:00002006), including particulate matter (ENVO:01000060) such as... | depth 35 m
TCATCTTCCTGAACATCGTCCCGACTTTCTTTATGGGGGCACAGACTGCGCCCTGATGACTTATGATTAGGCGGTTCGGTGTGTCGCGTGTCTGAACCCGTTCGTCAGCCATTTGAAAGAATCGGACGCACGCAACCATGCACAATGGTTCATCTTGCTATCATCCAAATTATCCCGCGCCGTACATGCGTTTAGTGCTGCATCGGCCAAAAAGCTGATCCAGATCAGTGCAGCGGTCATGAACTCCCACTAGGACTGCCGCGTGAAGAAATCTCCCCATGTCGGCCACATCCGCCTGGCCCTGCGCGATGCGACGGCGGACAATCATCGACAGGTCGATGGGCTGTTCGCCGACCATGCGCTTGACTCGCCCGATGGCTATCGCGCCTTCCTGACCGCCCATGCCCGCGCTTTGGGTGCGTTGGAACCGGTTGCATGTCCTACTGCACCGCGCCTGCCGCTGCTGGCATCGGACATTGCTGCGCTGGGACAAGCCATGCCCGAACCCCTGCCGCTGGAGGATCGCTCGGGCGAGGGCTATCGCTGGGGGCTGCTCTATGCGCTCGAAGGATCGCGGTTAGGCGGCGCGATGTTGGCGCGAAAGGTCGCGCCAGGCCTGCCGACAGCCTATCTCTCCGCCGTCCATGGCAAGGGCGAGTGGATCGCGTTCCAGCAGGCGCTCGACAGTGCCGCGCCACAAGGCGACGACGCTTGGCTGGACGACGCCGTGGAGGGCGCGAGGGCAGCCTTTTCCCTCTTCGCGCAGGCCGGTGCACCGGAGCAGGCGGCTGTGCATGGCTGACGCCGATGCCGCGACCGGCTTCGCCGTCGATCTCACCAATTGCGACCACGAGCCGATCCATGTGCTCGGCACGATCCAGCCGTTCGGCTTCCTGATCGCGCTGACCGCCGACTGGCTGGTGTCGCGCGTGTCGGCCAACAGCGCTGCCTTCATCGGCCATGAACCCGACGGAATGCTGGGTCGGCCGATCAGCACCATCTTTTCTGCCGACGCGATCCATACGCTGCGCAACCGCGTCACCCTGCTGCGCGGACCCGATTCGGTCGAGCGCATCTTCGCGCTGTCCCTGATGGACGGCGGCCCGGCGTTCGACATCGCCGTGCATTTTTCCGGCCAGTTGGTCGTGATCGAGGGCGAGCCTGCCGCCCACGATGAGATGGAGGCGAGCAGTATCGTCCGCTCGATGGTCTCCCGGCTGTCCCAGGTGGAAGGCATGGCCCCGTTCCTGCGCGATGGTGCGCGGCAGGTGCGGGCGCTGACTGGCTTTGATCGGGTCATGGTCTATCGCTTTGCCGAGGGCGGAGACGGCGAGGTCGTAGCCGAAGCGCTGCGTTCGGGCGTCGATAGTTTCTATGGTCTCCATTACCCTGCATCGGACATTCCGGTGCAGGCGCGCGCGCTCTATCTGCGCAACATCTTCCGCGTGATCGCCGACGTGAAAGCGGTCCCGGTCCCGGTCGTACCAGCGCTTGATCCGACTGGTGCGGCGCTCGACATGTCCCTTTGCCTCACCCGCGCCGTGTCGCCGATCCATATCGAATATCTGGGCAATATGGGGGTAGGGGCATCGCTCTCCATCTCGATCATCGTCGAAGGCAAGCTATGGGGGCTGTTCGCCTGCCACCATTATGCCCCGCGCCTGCCGACCTTCGCTCAGCGCAGCGCGGCCGAATTGTTCGGCCAGATCTTCTCGATGATGCTCGAAAGCCGCGAACGCGCCGAAACCGCCACTTACGAGGGCAAAGCGCGGCAGGTCGCCGACCGGCTTATGGCGGCCGTCGCGCAGGATCATGACCTGTTGTCCAATGCCCGCTGGCTTGGCGACATTATCTTCGACACCATCCCTGCGGATGGGGTTGGCGTGTATATCCACGGGCAGATGACCTTTTCCGGGCTGGCACCCGAACCTGCGGATTTTTCGGCGATCGTCACGATGATGAACAGGGTCGCCGCCAGTCAGGTCTATACCACCGATAATCTCTCTTCGGTGCTACCAGAGGCGGCGGCTTATGCGGATCGCGCTGCCGGGCTGCTGGCGATTCCGCTATCGCGTCGCCCGCGCGATTATGTCGTGCTGTTCCGGGCTGAACAACTGCGCTCGGTGCGCTGGGCCGGGCAGCCGGACAAGCATATTGAATATGGCCCCAACGGCCCTCGCCTGTCCCCCCGCAAGAGCTTCGAAAGCTGGTCGCAACTGGTCAAGGGCGTAGCGCTGCCTTTTGCGCCTGCCGAATTGCGCGTGGCCGAAGCGCTGCGCACTGCCTTGCTCGAAGTCGTTCTGCGCCTCTCTGACTCAGCCGATCAGGAAAGGCAGCGCGCGAACGAGAAGCAGGAACTGCTGATCGCGGAACTCAACCACCGCGTCCGCAACATCCTTTCTCTGATCCGCGGGCTGCTGTCGCAGACTCGCGACAATGCAGCGACGGTCGAGGAATTTATCGGAACGCTCGAAAGCCGCGTCCATGCGCTGGCGCGTGCGCATGACCAGATCACCGCCGATCGCTGGAGTCCCGCGCGTCTATACGACCTCATAGAGGTGGAAGCGGGTGCCTATCTGGGCGAGCGCCGCGACCGGGTGCAATTGTCCGGTCCCAATGTGTTGCTGACGCCCGGCTGTTTCACGGTCATGGCGCTGGTCATCCATGAAATGCTGACCAATGCCGCCAAATATGGTGCGCTGTCGGATAGTGGCACGGTGACGATCGACTGGCGCGTGGATGAAGATGGCAGCCTGCTGCTCGACTGGACCGAAAGCGGTGGCCCGGCGGTGGTCGCGCCGACACGCCGGGGCTTCGGCTCGACCGTCATCGAACGTTCCATCCCCTATGATCTGGAGGGCCATGCCGACATCAATTATCGGCTGGCGGGGATCGAAGCGCATTTCTGCATTCCGGCGCGCCATATCGTCTCGGTCCTGCCCGAAGCCGTGACGCGGGACCGGGCCAAGCCGGTAACTGCCCTGACGCCCGGCTTGCTGCGGGGACGCAATGTCCTGCTGGTCGAGGATAATATGATCATCGCCATGGACGGCGAGGATGCGTTGCGCGATCTGGGAGCCGATGTCTCAACCGTCGCCAGCGTCGGTCGCGCGCATGAAGCGATCCTGGTTCAGTCGATCGATCTGGCCGTACTGGACTTCAACCTGGGTCATGAAACCAGCTTGCCGGTGGCGGATTTGCTGACACAGAAGGGCATCCCCTTCCTCTTTGCCACCGGCTATGGCGACGGACTGGAATTGCCCGAACGCTTCGCGCACATCGTGCTGGTCAAGAAACCCTATTCGGGCACGACGCTCGCCCAGGCTTTGGGACCGATGATCGCGGCGTCCGACTAAACATTCAGGGTTTGCCGAGCGCTGGCACTGTCTTTGAAGCATTTTCCGGCGTGATGCCGGGGGGCGGTGCAGCGGCGACCCGCTCTTCCCCGCGCATGATGCGTCCCGCCCTTTTGATCGCGCCGCGCAACCGGGGATAGATGCCGCACCGACAGATATTGGTGATCGCCGCATCGATCTCCTCGTCGCCCGGATCGCTGGTCCGGCGCAGCAGCACCGACGCCGCCATGATCATACCAGGGATGCAATAGCCGCATTGCGACACATTGTCGGCAGCGAAGGCCTGTTGCAGCGGATGGCCGCGATCGGGCGATAACGCCTCGATCGTGGTGACGAACCGGCCCTCGGTCTTGCCGATCGTCACCTGGCAGGACCGGACTGCCTCCCCATCGATATCGACTGTGCAAGCACCGCAATCGCCCGTGCCGCAGCCATATTTGGTGCCGGTCAGGTTCGACGCATCGCGTAATGCCCACAGAAGTGGGGTTTCCGGGTCCATGCGATATTGCACCGGCCGATCATTGACGGTGAAGCGGGTCATGCCCCGCTTTCCTCCTCCGCCTCTGCCTTGTGATAGAGAACTTCATTGCGGATATGGATGGTGCGGGCGGCCAGCCGGATTTCCTGAATGAAGGTGCCGAATGCCGCTGCCTGTAACAACATGGCCAGGATGAACAGGATCGCGATCGCCGTGCCGAGGTGCGCATCAACCAGTTCGGAGGCGAATAGCAAGATCACGACCAGGCAGATAGCGCAGCCTGACGCCACGCACAGGAAGATCGCGCCATTGACCACGCTCATCCGCCGATCGAGCACACGGATTTCGCCGACCAAGCGGTCATGCTCCTCGCCACGCGACACCATGACGGCTTTTTCAATGACGCGGGCGCGATCGATGACCCGCGCCAGACGCGCGGCACAGACATTGAGGAACGCGCCGATCCCGGCGAGCAGAAAGACGGGTGCCACCGCTAGCTGGATCGTCTGGGCGACCTGCGAAACCTGGGGCAGGGAGATAAAGCCGTTCATCACGATCCTGTCCGCCTGCTGATCAGGCTGCGCCCTTGGCCGGGGTGTTGATGCCCATCGACTGGAGGTATTTTTTCACATTCCTGGCCGCCTGACGCAGCCGTTGCTCATTTTCCACCAGGGCGATCCGGACATAGCCTTCGCCATCCTCGCCATAGCCCACGCCTGGCGCGACAGCGACCTTGGCATGGGTGAGCAATTGCTTGGAAAATTCCAAACTCCCCATCTCCTTGAGCGCAGGTGGCAACGGTGCCCAGGCGAACATGGACGCGGGCGGGGCAGGAATGTCCCACCCGGCGCGGCCGAAGCTTTCGACCAGGACGTCGCGGCGCTTGTGATACAATTCGCGGTTCTTCTGCACGATGTCCTGCGGCCCATTGAGCGCCGCGCAGGCTGCCGCCTGGATCGGCGTGAATGCGCCATAATCCAGATAGGATTTCACCCGGCTCATCGCCGCGATCAGCTGCTTGTTGCCGACCGCGAAACCGATCCGCCAGCCCGCCATCGAATAGGTCTTGCTGAGCGAGGTGAACTCGACCGCGATGTCCTTCGCGCCGGGCACCTGGAGGATCGAAGGCGTCGGCTTGCCGTCATAATAGAGCTCCGAATAGGCAAGGTCGGACAAGACCCAGACCTTGTTCTCCTTCGCCCAGGCGACGAGCCGTTCGTAAAAGGCCAGGTCCACCGTCTCGGCCGTCGGGTTCGACGGATAATTCACCACCAGGATCGACGGGCGCGGCACGGTGAAAGCCATCGCCCGGTCGAGCGAACGAAAATAATTCTCGTCCGGCGTCGTCGGCACAGATCGGATCGTGGCGCCTGCCAGGATGAAGCCGAACATGTGGATCGGATAGCTGGGGTTGGGGGCCAGCACGACATCGCCCGGAGCCGTGATCGCCGTGGCGAGGCTCGCCAATCCTTCCTTCGACCCCATGGTCACGACGACCTCGGTTTCCGGATCGACATCGACGCCGAAGCGGCGGCCGTAATAATTGGCCTGCGCCTTGCGAAGGCCGGGAATGCCCTTGGACTGGGAATAGCCATGGGCGTCGGGCTTGCGCACAACCTCGATCAGCTTGTCGATGACATGCGGCGGCGGCGGCAGGTCGGGATTGCCCATGCCAAGGTCGATAATATCCTCCCCCGCCGCGCGTGCCGCCGCCCGCATCGCATTGACTTCGGCGATGACATAAGGGGGCAGGCGCTTCATGCGGTAGAATTCTTCGGACATTATAGGGGCTTTCCTGAAAGCTCTCGGTAGGGAATAGTGCGGCGCACGCCGTTGTCGCGTCACAATCTGGCTATAACCGGGCAATCTGCGCCACGCCAGAAAAAGCGGTGCGACGCAATGATACCAGGAAGAGGAGAGTGGCCATGGATAAAGTCGATATCATGGAGCCGCATCTGCCGACGCTGGACCAGATGCAGCAATGGACGCACGCGATCGGCCGCGCCCAGCAATTGATGCTGGAGCAGGCGGCGGGTGCATCCGGCATGACGCTGCCCTTCGACCCGCAAGCCGTGGCGCGTATCCAGTCCGGTTTCGCCGACGAAGGGCTGGCAATGTGGCAGCGCTTTCTCGATTCGGGCGGCATGTGGCGCGATGAACCCGTGCCCGTCCCGGCCGACAGCCCCGCCGCACGCAAGGATCGCCGCTTCGCCGACCCGGCCTGGACGCAAAATCCCTTCTACGACATCATCCGCCAAAGCTATCTGCTGGTGTCTGACTATATGACCCAGCTGGCCGATGCCGTGGATGGCGTGGACCCCAAGCAGAAGGCCAAGCTGCGCTTTGCGACGGGTGGCATGCTGGACGCTCTGTCGCCTTCCAATTTCCCGCTGACCAATCCAGCCGTCGTGCAAAAGACGATCGAAAGCGGCGGCGAGAATCTGGTCAAGGGCTTGCAGCATATGCTGGCCGACATGGAAAAGGGGCAGTTGACCCATACCGATGGCACCCAGTTCGAACTGGGGCGCAACATCGCCGCGACGCCGGGCAAGGTCATCCATGAAACCCCGCTCTACCAGCTGATCCATTATGCGCCGTCGACCGACACGGTGCTGGAAACGCCGCTCATCATCTTCCCGCCGTGGATCAACCGCTTCTACATTCTTGATCTCAGCCCGGAAAAAAGCTTCGTCAAATGGGCGGTCGATCAGGGGATCAGCGTCTTCCTGGTATCGTGGAAATCCGCTGACGCCGACATGAAGGATCTGATCTGGGACGATTATATCCTGCGCGGCCAAGTCGATGCGATCGATACCGTGCGTGATCTGCTCAAGGTCAAAAGCGTCCACACGATCGGTTATTGCGTGGCGGGGACCACGCTGGCGGCAACGCTGGCGCTGCTGGCGGCACACGGCGAAGCGGACAAGGTGGCAAGCGCGACCTTCTTCACCGCGCAGGTCGATTTCAGCAAGGCAGGCGACCTCACCCTGTTCGTGGACGATGAACAGATGAAGCTGGTGGACAAGCTATCGACCGGCGGTTTTCTCGATGGGCGCTATATGGCGCTGACCTTCAACCTGCTGCGCGGGCGCGACCTCATCTGGAACTATGTCGTCAACAATTACCTGCTGGGGCAGGATTATCCGCCGTTCGACCTGCTCTACTGGAATGGCGACACGACCAACCTGCCGGCGCGCTGGCATCGCGATTATTTGACCCAGCTCTACCGCGATAACCTGCTGGTCACGCCGGGCGCGATCAGTGTCGATGGCACGCCGATCGACCTCAAGACGGTCCAAACGCCCGCGTATGTCCAGGCAGGCAAGGAAGATCATATCGCGCCGCTGGAAAGCGTGTGGAAGCTGACCGAAAATCTGTCCGGTCCGATCCGTTTCGTGCTGGCGGGATCGGGGCATATCGCCGGGGTCATCAATCCGCCCGCCGCCAATAAATATCAATATTGGGTCTGCGACGATACTCAGCCCACCCTGGACGCCTTCATCGCGCAGGCCAGGGAAACGAAGGGAAGCTGGTGGCCGGACTGGCGCGGCTGGCTCGAAACGATCGATTCGCGCACCATGCCGGTCAAGGGCGCGCGGCAGCCCGGCAAAGGGCGGCTCAAGGCCATTGAGGATGCGCCGGGGCGCTATGTGAAGGGCGGATAAGCCGCTTCCTGTGCAACCTACGGTGAGGCGGTCCTTTCCTGCGACAGGTGGCAGATGTCGCTTTTGTTGCACTGCACAATAATTCTTGCATTTTCATATACGCGGGATTATTGTGCAGTGCAACAAACGGAGGATGGTCATGGCTGTTACACCAAAGACTGGAGCCGCTGCCAAGCCCGGTAAAAGCGGATCGGCGACATTGTCGGCGAGCGAAGCGTTGAAGGCGGCTGAAGCGGCTATCGAGCCCACGCCCGCTGCCCGGAAGCCTGCCCCGCCGCGCAAGGCCGCATCGAGCGTTCCGGCGATGGACGCGAACCCCTCCGCGAAGTCGGTGCCTGCAATGGATGCCAATCCATCCGCGAAATCCGTGAAGGCTAAGGAAGCCAGTCCGGCAGCGATCGTCGCTGCGACGACGGCGGCGGATGCCATGCCGGAGCCGGAGATTGAGGGTGTCGCTGATGCTGCTCCCAAAGCTGATACATCACAGAGCCTCGACAAAAAGGCCAAGACGACCGCAACCAAGCCGCTGCCGGCTGTAGAAGGAACGAAGATCATGAATGACGTGATGGAAAACGGTAAGAAGTTCGCCGAGGACACCAAGGCCAAGTTCGAAACCGCCTATGCCGACATGAACGAGAAGGCCAAGGCCAGCGTTGAGAAGTCGACCAAGGCGATCGAAGAAATGAGCGACATCGCCAAGGGCAATGTCGAAGCCATGGTCGAATCGAGCAAGATTGCCGCCAAGGCGATGGAAACGATGAGCCAGGAAGCCGTCGACTACAGCCGCAAGAACTTCGAGAAGGCCACCGCCGCGCTCAAGAGCTTCGCGACCGTCAAGACGCCGACCGAATTCTTCCAGCTCCAGAGCCAGATGCTCTCCAGCAGCTTCGACGAGTTCACCAAGGAAGCCGCGAAGAACAGCGAAGCGATGATGAAGGTTGCTGGCGACATCGCCCAACCGCTGACCGCGCGCATGACGCTCGTCACCGACAAGGTGAAGTCGCTGGCCGCCTAAGCGCCCGCGTTTTTCCGCCTATAATGCAAAGGGCGCTCTTCTCTCATGAGAAGGGTGCCCTTTCGCGTTGATGCCCTAATCCGGGCGGCTCGCCCGTCCTGCCCCATCGGCCCCTTGCCATGGCCGGACAAATCGCCATATTCCCTTACATCATGAACAGCATCATCTCAGCCCATGCGGACCCTGCGACGATGGCGGGCCAGGACCAGGACGACCAGGGCGAAGGTCCAGGTGGTCCAAACGTCGGTATCGCCACCCGTACCCGTACGCGCACAAAAAAGCCTTCGCTTTACAAGGTACTGATGCTCAACGACGATTACACGCCCATGGAATTCGTCGTCCATGTGCTTCAGCATTTCTTCCGCATGGATATGGAGCAGGCCACGCGCGTCATGCTGCATGTCCACCAGCGGGGCGTCGGCGTCTGCGGTATCTTCAGCTATGAAGTGGCCGAGACGAAGGTGAACCAGGTGATGGATTTCGCCCGGCAGAACCAGCATCCATTGCAATGTACGCTGGAAAAGGCCTGACGTCTGCCGCCATCTTGGTGGTTGATCAGTTGCTGTCTATTGATCGATAAAATCGATCATTCATCGCACTTTATACTGTTTTGCCAGAACTGCCTGACGGCGTATCCTTCTCCTCATCCAAGACGAGGAGGATGACTATGGCCGACAAGCCGACCATGACGACGAGCGCTGGTGCGCCGATTTCCGACAATCAGAACAGCCTGTCCGCAGGGCCGCGCGGCCCCTTGCTGTTGCAGGATTATCAGCTGATCGAGAAGCTGGCCCACCAGAATCGCGAACGGGTGCCGGAGCGAGTCGTGCATGCCAAGGGATGGGGCGCGCATGGCACGTTGACCATCACCGGCGATATCTCTCAATATACCAAAGCCAAGGTGCTGCAGCTTGGCGCGCAGACACCCATGATCCTGCGTTGCTCCACGGTGGCAGGCGAAGCGGGCGCTGCCGACGCTGAGCGTGACGTCCGAGGCTTTGCGCTCAAATTCTATACGCCGGAAGGCAATTGGGATCTCGTTGGCAACAACACGCCGGTGTTTTTTGTGCGCGATCCGCTGAAATTCCCTGACTTCATCCATACGCAGAAGCGCCATCCGCGCACCAATTTGCGCTCCCCCACGGCAATGTGGGATTTCTGGTCGCTGTCGCCCGAATCGTTGCACCAGGTGACGATCCTGATGTCCGACCGTGGTCTGCCGACCGATATTCGCCACATCAACGGCTATGGCAGCCATACGTTCGCGCTGATCAACGACGCGGGTGAACGCTTCTGGGTCAAATTCCACTTCAAGACCATGCAGGGCCATCGGCATTGGACCAATGAAGAAGCGGCGCAGGTCGTCGGCCGTACCCGCGAATCAACGCAGGAGGATCTGTTCGAGGCGATCGAGACCGGCAATTTTCCCAAATGGAAAATGCAGGTCCAGATCATGCCAGAAGCGGACGCCGACAAGACGCCCTATAACCCGTTCGACCTGACGAAGGTGTGGCCGCATGCCGACTATCCGCCGATCGACATTGGCGTGATGGAATTGAACCGCAACCCGGACAATTATTTCGCTGAAATCGAGCAGGCGGCGTTCAGCCCGTCCAACATCGTGCCCGGCATCGGCTTTTCGCCCGACAAGATGCTGCAAGCGCGGATCTTCGCTTATGCCGACGCGCATCGCCATCGCATCGGCACCCATTATGAAGCATTGCCGATCAACGCCCCGCACTGTCCGGTGAATCATTATCACAAGGATGGGGCGATGCGTTTCTTCGCCAATAATCCCAACCCGGCCGCCTATTATGAGCCCAACAGCTTTGGCGGGCCGGTCGAGGATCATCGCTTCGACGAGCCGCCGCTTAAAATCTCCGGCGATGCGGATCGATGGAACCACCGCGAGGGCAATGACGATTTCGGCCAGCCCCGCGCGCTGTTCAATCTGTTTGACAACGGACAGAAAGAACGTCTGTTCGCCAACATCGCTGCTGCGATGGGCGACATCCCCGACTTCATCGAAGAGCGTCAGTGCGCACTGTTTGACCAGGTTCACCCGGACTATGGTGCGGGTGTGCGGTCGGCGCGGGTGGCGATCAAGGATCGTAATCCCGCCATTTCGGCCCCGACCGATCAGACCATGGCCGACGCGTCCGCCTGACACCTGGATCGCGGACACAAGCCTGACCCCCGGTGCATCTGCGCCGGGGGTTTTCTTTGACCATTCAGGGCGTGCGACGAACCGAGAGTAAATTTTAACAATCTCGCTCTATCAGAGGTTGGAACATGCAACGTTCCACTTCTCGACTTTCCCTGACCTTGTTTTCACTGGTTTCGACCGGTTGCCTTTACTTTATCGCAGCAACTTCTGCTTTGTTGCTCTCGCGCTTCGAGGGTGGGTTGGCCTTCATTTGGGGCGCCAACGCCTATTTGATGGCCAAGCTGTTGACCACCAGGGTCCGGCGCTGGCCCGCTATAGTCCTGGCGTGCGCCACGGCGAGTGCCCTGTCCACCAGCCTGTTTGGCATGGGGCCGCTCGCGGCGATTCCAATGGCCATCATCAACATGGCCGAAGCACTGATCGTAGCGCTGATCTGCCGTCATTTCCTATCAGGCCGCCCGGCAATCGGGGCAACCCGACCGCTGATGGTTTTCATCCTGGCATTGTGCGTCGTTGCCGATGTGGTGACGGGCGTTCCCGCGGCGGCAGTGGCATCGCTGTTGACCCCGGTGTCGTTCGGCGCGGCGTGGCTGCAATGGTATACGGGCCATGCATTGGGCGGACTGATCTGTGCGCCGATATTGGTGATGCTGATGCAGGGGGAGTTTCGCCGTTGGCGCCGCGACAAGTCCAGGGCGGAAAAGATTGAGGCGATCGGTACGCTCGCACTGTTCACTCTGGTCACCGTGCATATCTTCTATTGGGCACGGTATCCGATGCTTTTTGCGCCGCTTTTGCCGCTGGTACTGATCGCCTTTCGCATCGGGCATATGGGTGCGGCCGCCTCCATCGTCATCTTGGCGTTGATCGGTGGTATGGCGACGCTGTCCGGTGTTGGGCCATTGACGATTATATCCGCGGATATGGGCGAACGTGTGCAGGCATTTCAATTTTACCTGGCGTTCAGTTTCCTGTTGTCGATGCCGGTCGCCGCTGAATTGAACGGGCGACGGCGGCTGTACCAATTGTTGCGCGACAGCGAAGCGCGGTATCGCGCCATTGCCGAACATAGTGGCGACGTGGTGCTCAATATCGGCGTCACCGGGACGATCGAATATGCTTCGCCCTCAGCGATGGAACAGATCGGGTGCGCACCGGAATTGCTGGTGGGGCAATTGGCCGCCAAGCTGGTGGACCCGCAGGACCGGCCCCAGGTGGTCGCCGCACACCGTCGGGCGCTGACACGGCCGGGGGCGATCCACACGGTGGAGTTTCGACCGCTCCTATCCATCGGCGCGATGGAATGGTGTGAGATGGTGACACGCGCGGTCGTCGATGAACGGGGCCAACCGAGCGGCGTCATCAGCACGATCCGCGATATGTCGCGTCACAAGGCACGACAGCGCGCACTGCAACAGGTCGCCGCTCGCGATTCGCTCACCGGTGCCGACAGCCGCCGCGCCTTTCTGGAAAAGCTGGAAGCGGAAATCCTGCGCACGGGTACGGGCGTGCGGTCCAGCCTACTGCTGATCGACATTGACCATTTCAAGGCGGTCAACGACCAGCATGGTCATGGTGTGGGCGACGAGGTGCTGACCGCCTTTGTCGATCGGTTGAAGCCTGGCCTGCATGCCGGGGACAGTATCGGCCGACTGGGGGGCGAAGAATTCGCCATCCTGCTGCCCGACCGCGACATCAATGGCGCGAGCCAGTTGTGCGAACAGCTGCGCGCGCGACTGGCCGACCCAATCCCGGTATCGGGCGGCAAGCATGTCGTCATCACCTTCAGCGCTGGGCTGGTCGAATTGGACGGCAGCTCTACTCGGTCGGCCATGTTGGAAGCGGCGGACAAGGCTTTGTATCGCGCCAAACATAGCGGTCGAAACTGTTTCCGTCTCGCTGCCTAAGGGCACCATCATCGCTGTGTAAAAAATATCAATGTAATGTTGTAACCTACGCTGGCTTGGCCTATGTGGAGAGCATGTCCTCGACCCTCCGCCAATCCCTGCTGACCGGTCGCGTCGATCGCATTGCGATGGCGCTGTCTGGGCTTTGCGTGGCCCATTGCTTCTTGACCGCCGTCATACTCGGCGTACTGGCCAGCGCGGGCGGCATTTTCGAAAGCCCGCTGTTCCATGAAGTGGGCCTGGTGCTGGCGATCCTGTTGGGCGCGATCGCGCTTGGCCATGGTGCCATGGTCCACCGCTTCATGATGCCCGCCGCGATCGGTTCGCTTGGGCTTGGCGTCATGGCGGGTGCGATGACGATGGACCATGGCTGGCAGGAAAGCATCTATACGCTAGTGGGCGTCGCCATCCTCGCGCTGGGTCACGATCTCAATCACCGCGCCGGGCGTTAGAAGACCGGGCCATCCTCACTGAACCGCTGCTCTTAGAGTATCCGTGATGGTCAAGCGCATGCTGTGGTCCAGAGACG
>TARA_R110000787_G_scaffold284547_1_pt1 | contig 13114 bp, 12 predicted proteins | sample TARA_R110000787 | Tara Oceans TARA_R110000787 (sample SAMEA4397920) | marine metagenome | biome: Polar Biome; feature: [DCM] deep chlorophyll maximum layer (ENVO:01000326); material: water (ENVO:00002006), including particulate matter (ENVO:01000060) such as... | depth 35 m
CTGCTTCTCATTCCGGTCAATCGCGGCCGCCAGCAGCCGTTTTGCATCGCGATAATGGCCGTCCCTGAACTGTACTTCCGCCAGGGCAATCGTTGCCTGCGCATCGCGGAGCGGGGCGCAGCCTGTCTGGACGCATTCTGCCTGCGCCTCGACAAGGCGTTGGCCCGTGACCACGATATCGCTCGGCATCTGGAGGAGAAGCAAAAGCCCTAGCATCGGACATATCCTCTGTTGCGGAGACTAAAGCTGCGCGATCAGCAAGGGAGATGCAAGCTCTTCACCTTGCCGACGACGGAAGACACACCACGAACTCGATCAGGCAGGCAGTACCAAACTTGCCTCCAGTCCGCCTTCGGCGCGGTTGGTAAGGCGTAGTTCGCCCTGATGTTCGGCCATGATCGCGCGCACAAGTGCCAGTCCGAGGCCCGCGCCGCCGGTTTCACGGTTGCGTGATCCTTCGAGGCGGGTGAAGGGTTCGAGCATTTCCTCCATCCGGTCTTCGGCGATGCCGGGGCCGGCATCGGCGACGACCAGCCGAATGGAACCGCTTTCGCGCACCACCGACACATGGGCGCGTTCGCCATAGACGATGGCGTTTTCGATGAGGTTGCGCAGCGCGCGGCGTATTTGTTGCGGCCGCACGAACGCGACGGCGCGGTCGCTTTCGGTCATGTCCACGGGGGAGTCCAGTTCGATGAAATCCTCGACCACGGCATCGGCGAGGGCGGCGAGATCGACCTTCTGCACCGATTCCGTGCTGCGTCCGGCGCGGGCGAGCGAGAGGATATCCTCCAGCATCCGGTTCATCTCATCGATGGTTTCGGACATGCGCGCCCGCTCGGCATCATCCTCGACCGACTCGGCGCGGACCCGCAGCGAGGCGAGCGGGGTGCGCAGATCATGGCCGATCGCGCCCAGCATCCGGTCCTTTTCGTCCAGCATGGCAATAATCCGCGACCGCATGGCGTTGAACGCCATGGTCAGATCTCGCACGTCGCCCGGGCCGCGTTCGTCCACCGCGTCGGCCGCGCCGGTGCGGGCGAATTGCTGCGCCGATCCGGTGAGTTGCTTCAAGGGGCGCGCGAGCCGGCTGCCGATCCAGAGCAGCGGCAACAGGACGATGACATAGAGGATGAGGGTCTGGCCGATCAGCCAGCCGCCGAAGCGCGCCGGGCGATCGCCGCTGCGGGCTTGCGTGACAACCCATTTGCCCGGCTCATATTCGGCAGCTAGCGTCAGCCGCTCGACCCGGTGATCATGCGGCCGTTCGCCATCGGCGCGCACGCGAATCCGTTCCCAGCGGCGCATCGGCATCACGGCGTCATCCTGCACCACGCGCACGGTCAGGATGCGCAGGCCGATATCCTCGAACATAGCCGCCGCCCGCTTTTCGATGTCCGGACGGGCTTCGCCGGTCAGTTGCGGCGCGCCCTGCACGAAGCGCGCCCGCATCCGTGCGGGGCCAGGCCGGTCGGGGCGGTTGTCGAGCGCGTCCACCACGCGATAGACCGCAGGCGCAGTCTGCGCCGTCAGCTGCAGCCGGATCCGCTCGCGATAGAGCAGGCCGAAATTGATCGCCTGCGCCACGAACAGCGCCAGCGCGACGAGCGCGATGATCTGCCCGACCAGGCTTTGCGGCCAGAAGCGAAGCCGTTTCACAGTTTGCGCACGTCGGCGGAGAGCGTGTAGCCGCCGCCCCATACGGTCTTGATCAGCGTGGGGTTCTTGGGGTCAGGCTCGATCTTCTTGCGGAGGCGGCTGATCTGGTTGTCGATCGCGCGGTCGAAGGCATTGGCCTCCCGCCCCTGGGTGATGTCGAGCAGCTGGTCGCGGCTCAGCACCGAATTGGGGCGAGTGGCAAAGGCCAGCATCAGATTATATTCCGCCGTCGAGAGCGGCAGCGACACGCCCTCGCTATCGACCAGCGTGCGTTCCTGCGTCTTGAGCAGCCATCCGGCAAAACTATAATTGGCCCCGTCCGGCGCGGTCACGCGCTGGCCGCCGGTGGCGACGCGGCGGAAGATCACCTTGATCCGGGCGACCAGTTCGCGCGGGGAAAAGGGTTTGAGGACATAATCGTCCGCGCCCATTTCCAGGCCAACGATGCGATCGGTCTCTTCGGTGCGGGCCGTGAGCAGAATGACGGGGATTTCGCTGGTCTCGCGGATGTGGCGGCAGAGCGACAGCCCATCCTCACCCGGCATCATGATGTCGAGGATCACCATGTCGATCGCATTGGCGTTCAAACGAATCCGCGCCTCCGCCGCACTGTCGACGGCAGTGACGCGAAAGCCGTTGCGCGACAGATATTGCGCCAGCGGCTCGCGGATCGAACGCTCGTCATCGACGAGCAGGAGGTGGGGTTTTTCGCTCATTGCGCCTGTCTGTCATGGGCGGGAAAAAGTTGGAAGGGCGAAGGCGTGGCGGGGGAGCCAGCCTTCGCCCTTCCAGTAAGGTTCACGAGTCCGGTTCAAGGATGGCAGGGGAATGCCGGGCCTGGACCCGTGAACGGGGGTGCATCCTATCAGTTGGCGGACGGAGCGGCTGCCTTACGGTCCTTCCAGGCGCCACGCATCGCCTGACGCGCGGCCTTCATTTCGTCGGCGGTGACCTGGCCGTCCTTATTGGCGTCGGCCTTGTCGAACATGGCCATCGGTCCGGCCATGAATTCGGCCTTCGTCACGGTGCCATCCTTGTTCGCGTCGCCGCGACCGCCCATCATCTTGCCGCCCTTGCCGGGGCCACCATGATGGCGACCACCCCAATGGCGACCTTCCGGCCCGCCGGGCTTGCCCGCTTCGGCACGCTTGTCCGCGCGCTTGTCAGCCCTGGCCTCCTGCGCGGCGGCCATTTCGGCCTTGCTGATCTGGCCATTCTTGTCGGTGTCCAGCTTGGCAAAGCGCATGTCGAGGCGCTGGGTGCGCATCGCATCGCGATCGGCCTGGGTCAGCTTGCCATCCTTGTCGATGTCCATCTTGGCGAAGCGCGCTTCAAGGCCAGCGGTCAGTTCCGCCTTCGTGATCGTGCCATCCTTGTTGGTGTCGGCCATCATCATCATGCCGCCACCACGACCACCACGACCGGGACCATCGCCCGGCTGGGCGAAAGCGACGTGCGACGCGGCGAGGCCGCCGACAAAGAGCGAGCCGAGCGCGACGGTTCCAAAAAACTTGCGGATCATGTCCTGTTCCTTCCAAAGCATCTATGCGGAACGACGTTTCGCCGTCCTTGAAGATGCTTATCGGCCCAACTTGTCCCGCAACTATGTCAGGGCATGCACGACTTTGTCGCAACGTGTAACAGGCACGATCAGCCGGAAATCACTGCACGGGCGTCTCGGGTCGCGTTTTGGGTGTCGAGCGCCAGCTTCTTGACCTCCGCCGCGACAACGGCAAAGCCGCGTCCGGCATCCCCTGCCCGCGCCGCCTCGATCGTGGCATTGAGCGCTAGGAGATTCGTCTGGCGGGCTATGCCGTCAATCGCATCGACGATGCCGCTCACTTCACTGAGCACCCGTTCGATGCTGGCGCGGCGGTCGCGTTCCTGGCGGCCCAATCGCTGTTCGGCATCCTCGCGCGCGGCAATCGCTTCCTGTTCGGCGCTGATGTCGGTGGCGAACTTTATGACGCCGGTCTGGACGCCATGTTCATCGAACATCGGATTATAGCTGCCCCTGATCCAGACGCGGCGGCCATGCCGATCCTGTCGGCGATAGACGCCCGTGTCGAAATGGCCGGCGCGCAGCCGATCCCAGAAGGCCGCATATTCGGCCGTGTCGGCAAAGCCGGGCTCGCAGAACAGGCTGTGTGGTCGCAATTGAATGTCGGCAAAATCATAGCGGAAGAGGGCCAGGAAATTATCGTTGGCCCCGATCACACGGCAAGCCATGTCGAAGCTCACGATCGCCGTTGATCGCTCGATGGCGCGACAGACGGATGCTGTTTCCAATGTTATACCGTGCATGCCACGTCCCTCCATTCCGGCGGGATGGGGCATTATTGGTTAACAGTTGGCAAAGCATGCGACGAGATGAAGCCGCAAGCAGACGGCCGCCGCGTTAGCGGTCCCGCCGTCCCAGCAGGCGCAGGCGCAGGGCGTTCAATTTGATGAAGCCCGCCGCATCGCGCTGATCATAGGCACCGGCATCGTCCTCGAATGTCACGACCTTCTCGCTGTAGAGCGAGTGCGGCGATTTGCGGCCGACGATATAGACGCCGCCCTTATAGAGTTTGAGGCGGACCGTTCCGGTGACTTTTTCCTGGCTATGGTCGATCGCCGCCTGCAGCATCTCCCGCTCCGGGCTGAACCAGAAGCCGTTATAGATGAGTTCGGCATAGCGCGGGGCGAGTTCGTCCTTGAGATGCGCCGCGCCGCGATCAAGCGTGACCTGCTCGATGCCGCGATGGGCGAGATGATAGATGGTGCCGCCCGGCGTTTCATACATGCCGCGCGATTTCATGCCGACGAAGCGGTTTTCGACGAGATCGAGGCGGCCGATGCCATGTTTGCGGCCATAATCGTTCAACGTTTCGAGCAGGGTCGCGGGACTCATCGCAACGCCGTTGATCGCGACGCCATCCCCACGCTCGAAATCGATGGTGATATATTCGGGCGCGTCGGGCGCGTCCTCCGGATTGACCGTGCGCGAATAGACATAGTCGGGGACTTCATCCCACGGATCTTCCAGCACCTTACCCTCGGACGAAGTGTGCAGCATGTTCGCGTCGGTCGAGAAGGGGCTTTCGCCGCGCTTATCCTTGGCGATCGGGATCTGATTCTGTTCGGCGAACTCGATCAGCTTGGTGCGGCTGGTCAAATCCCATTCGCGCCACGGCGCAATCACCTTGATGTCGGGCGAGAGTGCATAATAGCCCAGTTCGAAGCGGACCTGGTCATTACCCTTGCCGGTCGCGCCATGGCTGACCGCATCGGCACCCACCATCTTGGCGATCTCGATCTGGCGCTTGGCGATCAGCGGGCGGGCGATCGACGTGCCGAGCAGATAGAGGCCTTCATAGAGCGCGTTGGAGCGCATCATCGGGAAGACATAGTCCGCCACAAATTCTTCGCGCAGGTCGTCGATGAAGATATGCTCTTCCTTGACGCCCATCATCCGGGCCTTGGCGCGCGCGGGCTCCAGTTCCTCGCCCTGCCCCAGATCGGCGGTGAAAGTCACCACTTCGCATTGATAGGTCTGTTGCAGCCATTTCAGGATCACGCTGGTGTCGAGGCCACCGGAAAAGGCGAGGACGATGCGGTTGATCTTGTCGGACATAGATGGGGCGACTCTTCTATTCGGGAATGGCGCGGATGATGCGCGGGCGGGTATCAGGCAAGGGGCAAAAGTGCAACTGGAACAGGGCCAGGCCGTGCCGGTCTATTCAGGCGCGCGATCTTCCCGATAGGTGGCATCGACGGCGGCCTCCTGTCGTGCGCGTTGTTGATCCTCGGCCTGTCGCTGCGCCTTAGTGCGGCCGAATTTCGCTCGGTTGACGTCGGCCTGCCGCGCCTTGTCCGTCCGGGCCTTTGCCTTGCGCGCCTGGCGCAGATTGATCACGTCACCCATGTCCTGCCCCGCCTCTTTTGCATCGGCGGAACATAGGGCGCATGATCGCGACTTGCCAAGCGCCGCCTTCGCCCCGCATGACGGGTCTTTCCGTTGTTTCGAGCCGATCGCATCCATGACCAGCATCCACGATGTCGCCGCCCTGGCAAAGGTTTCCATCAAGACGGTGTCGCGCGTCGTCAACAACGCCCCGAATGTCAGCAGCGAATTGCGCGACCGAGTGCAGGCCGCCATCCGCGAGCTGGGCTATCGGCCCAATCAGTCGGCGCGGCGGCTGGCGGGCGGACGGTCGTTCATGATCGCCTATCTCTACAGCAATCCCGCGCCGGGCTATATCAGCGGCATCCAGTCGGGGGCCGCCGCGCGCTGCCGCGAATTGGGCTATCATCTCGTCGTCGAACCGATCTCCCCGGGCGGGGAAGAGCAGTTCGACGTGCTCGAACGGCTGATGGCCGCCCTGCGCCCCGATGGCGTGTTGCTGGTGCCGCCCTTGTCGGATGACGAAGCCTTGCTGGCGCGGCTCGCGGAACTGCGCCTGCCCTGCGCGCGGATCGCCGGATCGGTGGTCGGTGCCGGTTTCAACATCCATACCCCCGAACGCGCCGCCGGGCGCATGGTGGCGGATCATCTGATCGCGCATGGTCATCAGCGGATCGGCATTATCACGCCCCCACTCCGACACCGGTCGGCGCTGCGCCGGGTCGAGGGGTTTCGTGACGGTCTGGCGGCAGCAGCGGTACCGATCGACGATAGCCTGTTCGTCAGCGGCGGCTTCACCTTCACGTCCGGCATCGCGGCGGGCGAGGCCTTGCTGGCGCTACCCGACCCGCCAAGTGCGATCTTCGCCACCAATGACGACATGGCGCTGGGCGTGCTGACGCTGGCACATCGCATCGGGTTACGCGTGCCGGAGGATCTTTCTGTGGTCGGCTTCGATGATACGCCGGCTAGCCTGACGTCCTGGCCGCCATTGACGACGGTGCGCCAGCCACTCGAAGATATGGGCCGTGCAGTCATCGACGCACTCGCCAACGGCCCGACCGATGCGCCCGAATTTCTATTCACGCTGATGGACAGGGCAAGTTCAGGACCGAAACCGAGCTGATCTCTGGCAGCAATTGCTGGAGCGGGTAGCGGGGATCGAACCCGCATCACAAGCTTGGAAGGCTAGTGCTCTACCATTGAGCTATACCCGCCCGGCAGGAGAGCGCCCTGCCATCATTGGGCAGGCTTCGTCAAGATCGCCCTTACACCGGCCTGGCATTTCCTCTATCAGGTAGGGATGGACACACCATCCCTGCGCCAGTTGGACCTTTTCGCGCAGATGGTGGCGGCGGGGAATTTAACGCGCTGTGCCAATGACATGGGCCTGCCCCCTGAGCAGATTGCCCGCGATCTTGCGTCGCTGGAAATGCGGCTGGGCTATCGGTTGTTCGACGATCTGGAGGGCACGGCGCGGCTGACCCCGGCTGGACGCAAGACGGCCGAGGCGATGACGCTGTTGTCGCAGGATACGGCGGATGATTGGGGACGTCCTGCCCCCGCTCTCCCAACGCCGCCGCCTGCCCCCATCGCCGCCGAACCGCCCCGCCGCACCATCATGCTGGCCGCGCCCGCGCCGGTGTTCGGCCATTTGCAGGATGCGTTGGCCGCGTTCGAAGCGGCGAATGAGGATATCGCGATCGCGCTCGACCTGCATGTTCAGTCGGCGGCGGATGCGGATGCGGCGCTGAAACGTGGGCGGGCCGATATCGCCTATTTCTACGCGCTGGAAGCGCCGGAAGATTTTCCGTCGCGCTATGGCTGGTCGGAGCCGGTCAATATCTACGCCGGGGGCGATCATCGGCTCGCGCAATCACAAAGCGTGTCGCGCGACGATCTAGCAGCGACGCCCATGTTGGCGATGGAGCGCGATAATGCGATGCGCGCCGTGATTGAAACTGCGCTGGCCAAGGGCAAGGTCCGCTCAGGACCGGTGGCGTTGGAAAGCGACAATATGGCGACCATCATGGCGGCCTTGCGCGAGGGCGCGGGTCTGTTCGCGGCCTTCGGCCCGCTGGCGCGCGACCTGGGCCGTATGGTGGGCATTCAAAGGCTGGCACTCGACATGCCCTTGCCTGCGGTCGAGATTCGGCAAGCGGTGCGGCCGGACGCAGCGGAGACCCTGGCGGTCGAAGCGCTCGCGGACTTTCTGTTTCTGTAACATCGGCCCAGGGCAAGCCGCCCATGTTGCGATGCAACGAAATGCGACGAGCCGATGTTGATATACCATATCATGTTGGTTACACAGTCTCATCCCTTTCGTTGCCAAGGATGATCATCGTCAATGTCCCGCCTCCTCCCGTTGCGCGCCGGTTGCGCCCTGTCTGCCCTCTGCGTCGCGCCCGCCGCCTTTGCCCAGGCCACCGATGCCGCACCGCAAGCCGCCGATCAGGCCTATCATGACAATCGCGCCGACATTGTCGTCACTGCCCTCATCCCCCGGCGGCAGGGCGATATCCTGTCCGGTACGACCGTGCTGACCGGTGACAAGCTGACGCAGCAGTTGCGGACGACCATCGGCGAGACGCTGGCGCGACAGCCGGGTGTGTCCGCCACCTCCTTCGGCCCCAATGCGTCCCGTCCAATCCTGCGCGGCTTCCAAGGGGAGCGGGTGCGCATTTTGACCGATGGGATCGGCAGTTTCGATGTATCCAATACCTCGGTCGACCATGCGGTGGCGATCAACCCGCTGACCGCAGACCGGATCGAAATCTTGCGCGGCCCCGCCGCCCTGCTCTATGGTTCGTCGGCAATTGGCGGCGTGGTCAATGTGATCGACAGCCGCATCCCGCGCCGTGTGCCCGACGAGCCGGTGCATGTCGAAGGGCTTGCAACCTATGGCAGCGCCGCCAATGAGCGGACGGTCAGTGGCGAGATCGAAGCGCCGCTGGCGGAGAATTTCGTCGTCCATGTCGATGGCAGCTGGAGCAAGAGCGACGATCTGCGCACCGGCGGCTATATCCTGTCCAAGCCGCAGCGTGCGCTGGCGGCGCAGTCGGACGACGCCGAGATCCGCGAAGACGGGATGTGGAAGGGCAAACTGCCCAACACGGCGGCGGAGACATGGGAAGTGGCGGGCGGCTTTGCCTATATCGGCGATGGCGGCAATCTGGGCGTGTCGGTGTCGCATAGCGAGAACCGCTATGGCGTGCCGTCGCGGATCGACGTGACGGAAGAGCATGATCACGACCATGAGGGCGAAGAACATGGCCATGAAGAGGAAGAAGGCCACAGCCATGAGGATGTGACCTTGTCCATGCGCCAGACCCGCGCCGACCTGCGCGGGGAAGTGGCGACGGGCGGCGGATTCCTGGACAGCATCCGCCTGCGCGCGGGCTGGGCCGATTATCAGCATCAGGAAATCGAGCCGACGGGGGAAGTCGGCACGACGTTCAAGAATCAGTCAATGGAAAGCCGTCTGGAATTCATCCAGGCCAAGCGCGGCGGTTGGGACGGGGCGTTCGGCGCGCAATTCTTCACCCGCCGTTTCCAGGCAGATGGCGAAGAGAAGTTCCTGCCGAAGAATGAGACCAACCAGTTGGGCGTCTTCACGCTGCAGTCGCTCGATCTCGGCGACACGCGGCTGGAGGCGGGCGCGCGTTATGAGCATACCGACCTGAAGGCCGATCCCGATGCCGACCTGTTCGTCGATGGGCGGACGCGCAGCTTCAACGCGCTGTCTGGATCGCTCGGCATCAGCCAGGCGATCATGCCGGGCTGGCGCGCAGGCCTGAACCTGTCGCGCAGTGAGCGGGCACCGTCGGCGGAGGAATTGTTCGCGCGCGGCAATCATGCCGGGACGCAGGCGTTTGAACTCGGCAACCCCGATTTCGGCAAGGAACGTAGTTGGGGCGTGGAAGGCACGTTGCGTGGCGGTGGTGAGGGCTACAGCATCAGCCTGGCCGCGTTCCACAACTGGTTCGACGGCTATATCTATGACGCGATCGTCGATGACAGCGTGTGCCAGGCGGCCAATGGCGGGGCAGAACTGGAATTCCCCTGCTTCGCCTATGCCCAGGCGGATGCGCGCTATTATGGATTCGAAGCCGAGGCGTCGGTGAAGCTGGCGCAGGTCGGCCGCTATGCGATCAATGTCGATGGCGTGGCCGATTATGTGCGCGCGCATATCAAGGGCAATGGCCCAGCACCGCGTATTCCGCCGCTGCGGCTGCTGGGCGGGCTAGAAGCGCGTGGCGACCGGCTGTCGGCGCGGGCGGAGATTGAGCATGCTTTCGCGCAGGAACGGATCGCCGATTATGAGACGACGACCGACGCCTATACGCTGGTCAATGCGTCGCTCTCGTTCAAGCCGTTCGCGGGCAATGACCGCACCACCTTGATGCTGTCGGCCAACAACATCTTCGATGTCGAGGCGCGGCGGCATGCCAGCGTGCTCAAGGATTTCGCGCCGCTGGCGGGGCGCGACATTCGGGTGACGGCGCGCTTTTCGCTGTAAGGCGGGTATCCAGGGGCACAGGCGGGGTGAGCCTGCGCCCCTGGACGGCCAGGTGTCAGGCGACCCGACCAAGCCGGTGGTAGAGATTGGCATATTTGACTGATTCGGGCTGGTCCTGAACCTCGCGCAGATAATGGGCGATGGCGGTGCGGATCAGGCCGAAATCTTCGGGCGAGAAGACCGCGCGCGAACGGGCGGGCTGGGGATGGCCGGTGGTCTCAGTGGTCATATCCTTGTCCTTTCAGATGCGCCGTTCATCGGCTTGCGTACAGCGATACGGACATAGGTTGCGCGTTTGAAGGACGGTTAGTGGCCGCGTGTCATGATTGGATTTGGTATAATTGTCATTCTATGACAATATGACCATATGGCAGAGCTGACCGATCGCAAACTCTATCTTGGCCCCAAGTTGCGCGTTTTGCGCCGCGAGCTAGGCCTCAACCAGATGCGGATGGCCGAAGAGTTGGGGGTTTCTCCTAGCTATCTCAACCATTTGGAGCGCAACCAGCGACCCTTGACGGCGCAGATGCTGCTGCGGCTGGCCAATACGTATGACATCGATATTCGGGACTTTACCGCGACCCCGGCCGAGGGTGGTCCGGGTGAACTCAGTGAAATTTTGTCCGACGCGCTGGTGCGGGACATTGGGATCGCGCGCGACGAGGTGTTGGAGGTCGCGGAAAATTATCCGGGCGTGTCCGAAGCCTTGGCGCGATTCTATCGCGCGCTGACCGATTTGCGGCGCCTGCCGGGCGAGGCGGTCGCGGGCGCGCGTGGCCCGGCCCCGCTGGGTGCGCCGGTGGACTGGTTGCGCGAGATGATCGCGCGGGCGGGCAATCATTTCGCGGAGATCGATGCGGGCGCGGAAAGCCTGGCCGCGACGATGAGCGACGATCCGGCGCTGTTGCAGGCGGAATTGCGCGCGCGGTTGAAGGACCGGCATGGCATGGCGGTGCAGGTGGTGCGCGCCGATGTGCTGGCGGGAACGCTGCGCCATTATGACATGCACCGGCGGCGGTTGATGCTGAACGAGCGGCTGCCCGCGTCGGGGCGGCTGTTCGCCATCGCCTATCATCTGTGCGCGCAGGAACTGGCCGAAGCGATCGCGGCGCAGGTGGCGCGCGCCGCGCCGCCCGACGAGGATAGCCGCCGCATCGCCACCATGGCGCTGACCAACTATGCCGCCGCCGCGCTGATCATGCCCTATGACCGGTTCCGCCAGGCGTGCGAGCAGAGCCGCCACGACCTGGCCCTGCTGCGCGACCGGTTCGGGGTGTCGACCGAACAACTGGCGCATCGATTGACCAGCCTGGGGCGCACGGGCGCGCGGGGCATCCCCTTCTTCATGGTCAAGATGGACCGGGCGGGGCTGGTGTCCAAGCGGTTCGATGGCGAGGCGTGGCCCTTTGCCCGCTATGGCGGGGCGTGTCCGCGCTGGGACGCGTATGACGCGGCGGCGAGCGACGCGGTGGCGCGCCAGTTGATCGAGACGCTGGACGGGCGGCGCTTCGTCACGCTGGCGATGGGGATAGCGGGCGCACCGGGGGCGCGCGGCCGATCGGTGATCGCAATCGGGTGCGAGGCGAAACATGGGGGGCGGATCGTCCATGCCGACGGCATCGACCCGGACAAGGACGGCGCGACGGAAGTAGGACCGACCTGCCCGCTATGCGAACGGCGCGCCTGCGCGGACCGGGCCTTGCCGCCGGTGACGCGGGCGCTGGATCTGCACAGCTATGAGCGAACGGTCGCGCCGTTTCCGTTTCGGCGGGTTTGAGGGGGTGGCGGCAGGGCCGGTGCGCCGTTGCCAAATGTGCGAAGTTCACACCGTCGCAGGCCAAGCAATCGCTGGGGGACGGACGGGTGGCGTGGATTTCGCAATAGGAGAATTTTTGCGAAGTTGGTGGGCGCTCGCATGGGTGCGCGGGGACGAACGGGGAGAAAGAGCGGGGTGATTATGTCATGAGTTGGGGGATGTAGGACAGCGGATTGACCGCCGATACGCGAAAATCCGATCCAGAGCCGGAATGCGGGTATCGCTGCCGTTCGCGCGGAGTCGCCTACTCTGATTCAGACGAGATATCGTTGGTGCCTTTCGATCCTCCCGTTGCGCCCGCGAGCATGATTGCCGTCGCGCCAATCGCGTGTATGTTTAGACATCGCGCATGATCAGTGGCTACTACGCCCAAGATGATGCCTACTGTGGGGAATGTGACCTTGACGATGAACCCAATTATCAAAGCACAGCTGAACGAGTTCAAAAAATCCAATCCTGACCATGCAGGAAGCGAAGCCGATATTTTTGAGGTCATGTCTCTGTTCGCCGTGGAAAATGGCATTCTTGGGGAAAATATCGACCCATTCAAAGCTCACCTCAAAGGCCATGAATTTGGGCTCGACGGTATCGCGATCCTGATCCAAGGCGAGCTTTGTACAGATGCGGATGAGGCCTCAGCAGTTTTAGCTGCTGGACGGAATCACACGAGTGAGTTCCATTTTTTCCAGTCTAAGACATCCGATAAAATGGATTATGGTGATGTGTCGAAATTTCTCGACGCCGTATATGACTTTTTCACCGATCTTTCGCTTCTTTCGGGGCAACAGATCGAAGATCTGTCCGAAGTGCGCGATGCCGTGTTTACATCTGCCACTAAATCAAACCCTTCATTGAAGTGCTACTACTGCACAACCGGCACCAACCAGATTTCGGAGCCCATAAAAAAACTCATTGACGCCAGCAAAGAACGGCTTGAAGCGCTTAGCGTATTCGAAAATGTTAGTATTCAGACAGTTGGTGCAAAAGAGATTCAAGAAGGTTTCCGAGCTGCCACGAATTCAACTTCGGCTACCGTCAACTTCCCAAAGGCTATAACTCTGCCTGATCATAAAAAGGTTGATCAAGCATACATTGGATATGTTTCAGCTGATCAGATTTTGGCAATGTCATTGGATGATGTTGACGGTGATGGCATTCAACACATTCGGAGAAATGTTTTTTATGACAACGTTAGAGCCTGATTCATAATTATCCGATGAAATTTCATAGTCTT
>TARA_R110000787_G_scaffold60989_5_pt1 | contig 13095 bp, 7 predicted proteins | sample TARA_R110000787 | Tara Oceans TARA_R110000787 (sample SAMEA4397920) | marine metagenome | biome: Polar Biome; feature: [DCM] deep chlorophyll maximum layer (ENVO:01000326); material: water (ENVO:00002006), including particulate matter (ENVO:01000060) such as... | depth 35 m
AAGTAGAAGGCATGGTCACTGCTGTCCAATTAAAGGCGCTGGCGTCAGGCGTGGTCTTGAAAGACGGTAAGACATTGCCTGCCTCTGCAGTACTTGTCGATGAAGCCGACTTGCCGATTACATTATGGGAGCGCGATCCGCCTATTCGTGAGCGTAAAAATATCCCAACGTCATGGTTGATGCTGACTATTTATGAAGGCAAAAATCGCCAAGTGAGGCGTATGACTGCGCATGTAGGGCTGCCTTGCTTACGCTTGATACGCTGGTCAGTGGCAGGATTTGAGCTTGGAGAGTTGGGCGTTGGTGAGTTTGTACGCATTCATTTAAATAGTGAGCAATGCCGAAAACTTGGCGTCATAGGTTAGCTATAATAATACCTAAGTAAAGTTGTACTTAAGATAGCTTTTTTTATTTAAGCTCACTATATTACGACATCTTAAACATAGCGTCTCGAAAGAGTAAGATTTATCTGTTAACATTTAGCTATGTGCTCTATATGATTCGTATACTTTTTCGCTAAGCCTCTTGTTCAATTTATGGTAAGGATATGTCATGACTGCTTTTCATCGTTTGGCCTTGTTTGCTACTGGCGTGTCTGCTGCGCTATTAATAAGTGCTTGCCAGCCAGCATCAGATGATGTTGAGGTGAATGCAGTGCAAGACGATGCACCGGTCGTAGCAGAGCAAGTTGACAGCCATGAAGATATGGATGCTCACGATATGATGACTGCTGATACTACGCCAGATGAGATGCCAATGACGGACATATTTAAAGACTATACGAAGTCTATGACTGATATGCATAATGAGATGATGGTAGGTATGGCTTATAATGATCCTGATACAGCCTTTGCAAAAAGTATGCTTGGGCATCATCATGGTGCAGTAGATATGGCAAAGATTGAGCTTAAATACGGTAATGATGAGACGATGCGTCAACTTGCACAAGACATCATTGACTCACAGCAGCTTGAGATTGATATTATAAATAAATGGCTTGCTAGCCACCCTGATGCGCCCAAGCCCAAGCCCAATACCCAAGCAATGCAACAAGCTTATACGGCAGGCATGCAAGCCATGCATGACGACATGATGACTGACATTGCAAACCCTATACCAGACATGGCATTTGCACGTGGTATGCTGCCTCATCATCGCGGCGCGGTAGATATGGCAATGGTACAGCTCCAATATGGTACTGATAAGGAAATGCGTAAATTGGCACAAGACATCATTGATGCCCAGCAGCCTGAAATTATATGGTTACAAGAGTGGATTGCAAAAACGTTAGTTAATGCAGAAAAAGATGCAAGCAATGCTACCGATCAAGATACTTCTGCAAACCAGAAAGAAGCCGTAGAGGTTGCCAAAACCACAAAACCTAATGCTTAAATTTTAAGCGTATAACATAAAGCCCATACTAAGCATCATTGTTTAGTATGGGCTTTTTAATAGTTACTAATTTTATAGTAGCCACTATCTTTGTAGAGCACTCAACTACGTGTGATAGCCAAATCGCTATGACTCGGCACCCTTCATCACATCTAACCAAGCACTTTCTGTTTTTAATTCATTTATCTTATTTTCATCATCTGTATTAGCCTTTGCTAAACGCAAGCTAATACTATGTGGAAAGACTTTATCTAAACCATCACTCTCATCTGTATCGATTTTCGGTACAACCTTAACCGTCATCAGCTCATCACGGCGAAACAAATGGCATTCAATGTCGTGTGATGCATCATTGAATAGTGCTAGTTGTTTGTTATCTGCTTTGATACCATCAATTGCGATAATAACATCATGTGCTGAGAGTCCAGCTTTTGCCGCGGCGCTCGCTCGCGCTACCTTACTGACCTTGAGTCCTATTGGCGTTTCAGTACATCTCATGCCCCACGGTACATGTTTATCAGCGGTCTCTTTGGTATTGCTATGTAACTGAATACCGTTAGCGGCTAACAACGATTTCAGAGGCAACTCTTCAACGCCATTAACATAGCAGCGCTCAAAATCTTCCCAATCCGCTAATGGCATAAACTGCCCAATAATAGTCCCCATATCGGCACTACTGATCCCGACGCGCTTTTTGTCATTTTGCTTCGCTTGTTCATAAAAAGCTTTGACCACATCAAATAAACGATAACGTCCCGCGCTCTTTTCTAGTAGCGTTAAATCCAGACATAACGCCACTAAAGCTCCTTTATTGTAGTAACTGATACCCGCATTGCCAGTATTTTCATCGTTGCGATACAGCTTAATCCACGCATCAAAGCTCGATTCTGCCACACTTTGCTGTGCGCGACCCGGCGTTTGGTGATAGCGATTAATTTGTTCTGCCAATAACTTTAGATAGCTTGCCTTATCAATCACTCCTGAGGCTTGCAGCATAAAATCGTCGATATAGGAAGTAAAGCCTTCAAATACCCATAGCAAAGGTGTAAAAGCTTCGCGGCGTAAATCCACATCTAGCATCACATCGGGACGAACTGTCTTGACCCACCACGCATGAAAATACTCATGACTACACAAGCCTAAAAATCGCTGATAATCACTACTTGGCATTGTTGGTTCATTGATACGAGGTAAATCACGGCGTGGGGTAATCAAACTGGTCGAATTGATGTGCTCCAAGCCGCCATAATCTTGCCCACTAGCATAAGTCATAAAAGTATAATCATTAAATGGCGCGTCACCCAACCAATTGAGATACGTCTGGCAGATCCGAGTTAGGTCTTGCTGCAATCGTCCCATATTGGCATTATGCTTACCTGCGAGGAAAAATTGATGGCTCAGCGTCTGATGCTGATTATCTTGAATGATAAAATCAAATTTCTCTTGTATCCCAATCTCAAACGGATAATCAATCAGTTCGTGATAGCTGTCCGCTTGTAAACTATATAAATTTTGCTCATCGCTTTGTAAGTATGTAGCTTTAAGTCCACACGCCAGTAATACTTGCTCTTTATTTTTATCAATAAAAAAGGCTGCGGGTACCATCAAGCTAACTTGGATTGGTGATTGCTCTTGCCCAGCAACTGCCAATGCCAGTGAGGTAAAATTGCCGTACAAGCGCTGCTGATCGACATAAGCCGTGCGCACCGATAAATCATAACAATATACTTCGTAATATACGCTTATCGTTTGCCCTGCTTTTGCATGTGGCAATTGCCATGTGTGCTTATCAGTTTTTTGCGCGCGATAACACTTAGGATCTTTATGATTCGCAATCTGGTTATCCGCTAACTCTTTATCCAATATCTCGTAATGTACAGCGGTGATATTTCGAGCAAATTCACGCATCAAATAACTACCCGGTATCCATGCCGGTAGCCATAAGCTTGGCGCGTCTGTATCTGCTGTAAACCTAAGCGTGACATCAACCAGATGCTCTAAAAAACGCTCAAAGTCGAATTGGTAGTTAATATTAGATGGCTGATTATCGGCAGCATGAGAGAGTGAAGTCATATTTTTTTATCCTTATAATTACTGCTATGGTAGAAGTCATTGCTCAAAAACGCAACTGGCGAACCTAAAACCAGCAAGGCAGTATTTGGTTAATATGCTAAAAACATGGATTATTCTGCTCAATTACACGATTAATTGGCATTTTTTGTTGTTTTAACCTTGAAAGTGATGGGAGTTATCGCAATTAAAGAGGCTAACTGCTAAAGTTACCCTAATAAACTGATGATAATTAACTGATGACGTGGCTATTTGGCTGGCTGATTGGCTTTTTTAGGTTTATTGCAACCGTATTTAATTTTTAATATCAACATATTTAGGATAATTTATGACTACTATCGCAAAAGACACTGCCGTCAAGTTCAACTACATGCTAAAAGACGACGAAGGTAATATCCTTGACCAATCTCCAGAAGGTCAACCACTTGCTTATTTGCATGGTCACAGTAATATCATCCCAGGTCTAGAGCAACAACTAGAAGGTAAATCTGCTGGCGAAAGAGTTAATGCTGTTGTTGAGCCTGCTGACGGTTACGGCGAATATCAAGAACAAGCGGTACAACATGTACCACGTGACAACTTCCAAGGCGTTGAAGATATCCAGCCTGGTATGCAGTTTCAGTCAGAAGCTGGTGGTCAAGTGATGCTAGTTACTGTTACTGCCGTCAGTGACAAAGAAGTGACTGTTGATGCAAACCATCCACTAGCTGGCAAGCGTTTGACTTTTGATGTTGAAATCCAAGAAGTACGTGCTGCTACTGAAGATGAACTAAACCACGGTCATGTACATGGCGCAGGTGGCGTTGAACACTAATATCTTATAGATTATTGTGCTAGATGCATAAGCAATGAGTGATGAAGCCCATCCTTTGTTGCAAAGGGTCAGTAGATTTTTCTATTGACCCTTTTTTATGAGCAAATTTAAAGGTTTTTATTTGCACTTACTTAATATTAAGACCTTTAAAGTATCACAAAGCCCAGACGTAACAAAGCCGCATAATGACTAGCATTATGCGACTTTTATTACCAACCATCCATGTTACTGTCATTCAATACTTAATCCCGAAGTATTTTATAACGGTCGGGCATCCAGCCCTATCATCCCTAATCAGCAAACTACCTATCCCTTATGCGACTTTCCAGATACCAATCCCTAGTACCTCTGAACCTTTCAGTTCAATCGTGCCGTAGATGTATAATCGCAGATTGACCCATACTAAGTAAGAGGTCTAAACGTCAATCCTTGTAAGCATATGCTTACGTACAATTTTCGTAAAGTTTGGGCAGCTGAATAAATAATAGTCTACAATAATTTTTATAGCTTTTCTTCAGGACTGCTCAGCTTTGTTGGCTCAGCACTGAGCATAATATAAGCCGCTTCATTAATGAAAGCTTCATCTTCTGGTAGCTCTGGGCGCTCAGCAGCCTTCATCTGACTGCGCTCTTCAAACTTTGCATCCATTGCCGCTTGATAAGTATTCCAGTTGGCATAAGGACGCTCACCAGTTGCAATCTGACGCTTGTTCTCAGCCTCTAGGGAGCGTTTTTCTATTAGCTGCATTTTGGCACGGCGTTTATTGATATCGAGCGCAACTGGTTTTTTCTCATCTTCCATATTACGGATATCATTGAGCGTTGATAAATAAACGAACTGCGGATTTTTTTGTTGGCGGATTTTCGACTGTTGGTTAAGAGTCGCCAAGGTATTCGACGTGAATTTACCTTCGGGCTTATACGGTGCAGTCTTAATTGTATCCCAAGGCAGCGCCTTTTTCTGTGCGCGCTCGCCAAAGGTTGCATCGTCATAGATGTTGACCAATTCAATATCAGGGACCACGCCTTTATTCTGCGTACTACCACCGGTGATACGATAGAATTTACGCTGCGTTAATGTCGCAGAACCAAGCGCCAAGCTGTCTAATTGGATTTGCGCTGAGCCTTTGCCTGTTGTAGTACTACCGACTACCAAGCCACGTCCATAATCCTGAATAGCGGCGGCAAAAATTTCACTTGCTGACGCAGATGCAAGATTGGTCAAAACGACTACCTTACCATCATATAGCTGCTCACCACCGTCATCATCACGGTAGACTTGAATATTGCCACGATTATCACGAATCTGTACTAGCGGACCACTCTTAATAAAGAAGCCAAGCATCTTGGCAACTTCATCTAGTGAGCCACCTGGATTATTGCGCAAATCAACGACCAAGCCATCGATATTCTTTTTATTTAACTCTTTCAATGCTTTTTCGGTATCGATACTGACACTACGATAATCTTCACCATTACGGCGGGCTCGGTAGTTCAAATAAAAACTTGGTATTTCAAGAACACCGATACGTTTCGGAGTTTTATCGATATTTGGACGCTGAACTTCAACAACACGCTGAGTGACGCCTGATTCTTCTTGTGCAATAATATCTCGAACCACAGTCACATTACGAGCACTGGCATCAGGGGTATTAGGCTGACGAACTTTAATCGTCACCGATGTACCGCGTTTACCACGAATCAAACTGACGATTTCACGGGTTGACCAGCCGACCACATCAGTCATAGTCTCGCCATCTTTGGCAATACCAATAATTAAATCGTTAGGCTTAATTTGACCGGATTTAGCTGCCGGACCGCCATCGACTAAGGTCACAATACGCGTATAGTCTGGGTTTTTACGGTCAGGGCGGATAGATACCCCAATCCCTTCTAACTGTAGGCTAGATTGTATTTGCAGCTCATTGGCTTGAATTGGCGCGTAATAATTACTGTGAGGATCGTAGGTCAGCATCGCCGTGTTTAAAATGGTTTCCATAATCTCATCATCTTTGAGACGGGTAAATTGCTCTTGCTGACGAGATAAGCGATTCAGTAAAATCTCACTTGGCGTGCGCTCATCATTACGGACCAAATCTTGACCACGCGTGATATCCGGGTTGTCTAAAAAGACTTTTTCTTTTGCTTTTTCGTCTTCCTTACCCAAAGTAATACTCATCAACTGAAACTTCAACTGACTTGCCCAATAGTCGCGCTGCTCTTTTTTGGTTTTAAAATGATTGAGTTTTTCACGGTCAAGGACAATGTTATCCTTGCTGGTCAAATTGATATCCGTTTTTAGCATCTTTTTTGCCATGGCAAAATACTCATTTGAGCGTTTACGATAGCGCTCAAATACTTCTACCCCAGCAGACAAATCACCACGCTTTAAACGCGCACCAAATTCATCGGCATACTTTTTCTTAAACTCATCGACATCAGATTGCAAAAACAACGTATGGTTTGGATCGAGACTATCGATATACATAGACAAAATCTCACTACCAGTCGCTGTATCCAGTGGCTGATTAAGATAATGACTGCGATCCAGCAATGCCGCTACTTGGCGCGTGGTAACCTGTTGCTCAGGCGTCTGTTTAAAACCTTCGGTATTGGTATCAGCTACTGCGGTGCCGTAGCTCTGGGTAAGAATTAAACCTGCGATGCCCACTGACGCTGCACTGAGTAACCACTGTGCTGGTTGTTTTTTCATCATATCTACCTAATTATTTTAAGTGAAAAGTATGCTCTGTTTTTAGCAAAATCAAAAAATATCTATAAATGGCTGTCCATAAAATCCAGCTATTTTTACTCTCTTATATTTAACACTAAACCATGCGTTACGCTAGCACTAAAAGCTTATATGTGCGTAAGGATTATGTTGGTTTTATCGTTAAAAAACCATTCAATACTAGCATGGGCATGAATATAGCTCTGTCTCAAACTGTATAAACAATCTTACACGCTGCGCGCGCTCATACCAAGTTTCCTACTACATAAACCAGACGTATCCATTTAACGAATATCGGTCAATGTATTAAAATGCCTTCAAATGAATTCCCGTGATACATTATGCTAGACTCGCAATCACTGTCATAATAAGCCCCTGATAGCGATGAATGATAGATGTCATTTCTTATGACTTTTTAGTTTACCGTAGCATATAACAATATATAACCTCATAAGGATCACGCAATGTATGGCGTTTTGATGATTGATATCGATAGTACCGCGCTGACGGCTGAAGATGTCAGCTTAATTAGACAAGCACAAGTTGGTGGGGTCATATTATTCGCCAGAAACGTCACCGATGCCGCCCAAGTGCGCGCGCTGTGTGACGACATACGTTGTCACAACGCTGACATTCTGATTGGGGTCGATCAAGAAGGCGGACGCGTTGCCAGATTGCGTAACGGTTTTACGCCACTGCCAGCGATGAGAAGACTTGGTGAGTTATTTAACCAAGACCCCAATCGTGCTCTAGACTGTGCATATGATTGTGGCTATTTAATGGCGGCAGAAGTATTAGCAGTGGGCATTGATTTGAGCTTTGCACCGGTGCTCGATAGAGATGGTATCAGCCAAGTTATCGGTGATCGCAGCTTCCACCATGAGCCGCAAGCTATCACTGCTTTGGCAGCACAGTTTATGCGTGGTATGAAAGCCGCTGGCATGGCAACCACGGGTAAGCATTTCCCTGGTCACGGTGCAATAGCCCCCGACTCGCATGTTGCTGAAGCCATCGATGATCGTAGTTTAGATGAGATTATGAACAGTGATATGCAGCCATTTGCGCAAACGTTGCCTTGGCTTGATGCTTTGATGCCAGCACATGTGATTTTTTCGCAAGTAGATAATAAACCAGCGGGTTTTTCTAAGATTTGGCTCAAAGACATTATTCGTGAGCAGCTAAATTTTGACGGGGTGTTGTTTTCTGATGACTTGTCTATGGCAGGGGCAAAAGCTGCGGGTGATGTCAGTGCGCGCGTCAAAGCAGCGATCGAAGCTGGCTGTGATATTGCTTTGGTCTGTAATGACCGTGTCGCGGCTCATGAAGCAGCAAAAGCGGCGCAAGAGCTACCCTATCCCAATCAAAAACGTATCAAAACCATGTGTGGACAGATACCCGCTTGGCAAGGCGACCTTGAATCGACTTGTCAGCAGTTTGATTATTGGCAACAAGCAAAAGAGAATATCTCACAGACGTTTTTTCCTACTCAATCAGACTCTAAGGCATCCACTAATCTTGAGCTAAAAGACCCAACCAGTTACATCTAATAGGTAGCAATCAAGTTAATTTGATATGACAAGCTAGACACAATAAAAACCGCACCTTGATTAAGATGCGGTTTTTCTGATTTATAGTTTAATTCAATGTATCTTAACGCTTCGCTTAATTGGTTGCGGCTGGATCCAATGCCGTACCACGGCTAGCATCATCAGCATCTGGCATTAAATCATCGTTGTCGCTGTCTAATGGATTTAGGTCTGGATCAAGCGCATTACTATTAATCGCTAAGCCATCATTGGCCATAGTCGTTTCGTCATAGACCACAAACTCGATACGGCGGTTAAGGAAACGACCTTGGTCTGTCGTATTGTCCGCTATAGGATCGGTCTCACCCATACCTTTGGTCATAAGCTTACTCGGATCAACACCTTGCGCGACCAAATATGCCTTCATAGCCTGCGCACGCTCTTCTGATAGCTTTAGATTATAAGCAGCATCCGCTGTTTTGTCAGTGTGACCAATAATCATCAGTGTCATATTGGGCACTTGCTCCATTAGCTTCACAGCGCGATCTAATAGCGCTTTATTGGCGTCAGGAATCACCGCTTTATCTACTTCAAAATTGACCACTTGTAGACTTAAGGCGCGAGCGACATCACGAGGATCGGGGTTCTGACCCAAGTTATCCATTGCCGCCTCAGACGCTGTTAAGCTATCAGCAATCTCAGTTTGCTCATTCAGTGGACCTTCAGCAATAACTGTCATCGCTGGCGCAGCAGCTTGTAAATCCGATACCAATTTGGTTAAAGCGGCAGTATCAGCAGCATTGACCGTAATCGTATCGCCTTTAACCAACATACTGGCATTTGGGACGTTTTTGAAAATAGGCAAAATAGTCGCGAGCTGCGCAGTTGCTGGCATATCTATTGAGAAATTATCATCGACATCTGCACGGCAATTATTGGCGGCATCACCAAACACGCCAGTCAGCGCAGTCATGACATTGCTCTGTAGCGTGTCATTACCCACATCCATACGGCATGCATATAGCTCACTATTTTCACCAGTAGCAATACGCAAGGATGCTGGTGTAATATCACCTGCAACTGCCTGCCCATCACTATCCGCGGCTTGTTGCTCTGTCACAACAGGCTTGCCGACCGGCTCAGGCTTATCTTGACAGCCTCTTAATAGCGCCCAAGCTAAAGCCCCTAAAATAATCAATCCAATAATAGGTAACAGCGCCTTCATAAAGCTGCCATCTTTTTCTGCTTCGCGCTGTAGCGGCGCGGTGCTCACAGTATCTGATATATGCGTACCAGTAGAAACAGGAGCAGCAGCAATCACGCCAACAGGCAATACAGCCGTTGCCCATATGGGAATATGACGCTGATAACTGTCAATATTTTCGTTTAAAAATTGCGGTACTGGCGTCGTGCCTGCCAAACTTTTGATTTCATGATAAGCAAGCGGGGCTGCCATGGCAATTAAGCCACGAGCAGCCGTAACATCGACGTTATGCTTACCGGCAAGCTCGCGGGCAATTTGATCGCGATGTGCGTCTTCTGTCCATACACGATCATAAAAACCTTGATCATCACGAGCAATCGTTTCATTGGCAAAACGGTCATGGGTCTGATTGTCTGCTAGACGCGCCGCAAAAATAGCATAAAACTGTTCAAGTAAGTTTTTCTTGGCAGGATTGTGATCGTCTCCAAGTACCGCTGGACTGACTGTCCGTGTCAAATGACTAATAATATCCATAGCATCCTTCCTCAATTCATCATTATTTTATGTGACTTGTTTTATATCGTTTACGCGCTCAAAAAAAAGCGCGTTATGTCAGTGCTAATCTATAACAGTAGTAATCTAAAATTTAATCGTCTGAAATAACACCTAGCCACGCTATAAAGTGGGCAATGACCAGATTCAGCTTTCGTTATTATAAAAGTATTAAGAAGGCGTTCACAATCAACGCGCTGTTGTGCAAATGCTACAATAAGTAATATTTCAGTTGTTACTCGTAACTATGATGCCTATAAAGTAAAAATTGCGAATCTACATTCAGCTCAACGTTAAATTTCACTATTAGAACAGTGCCAATCAAATATTGCCTAAAAAACTGCTTATTAGTGGAAACAAAAAAGTGCCTTATAAAATATAAGGCACTTTTTAACGTTTTATAGTCTTTAAAAATGATAGTGACTTATCTTCTGACTTGAGCAGGTTCAACCACAATGACATTGTTTGCCATGTCGTCAACTTCAGATAAAGAGATAGAGCCATTTGAGCCTGAAGGCGCGCTATTAAAATTATTAGTATTATTTTTTCTGACAGGTGCTGGCATCACACTATCGTTGGTCTCATCGTCTGGCGCTTGATATTCCACATTATTAGCGTTGTTGTTAGCATTGTTATTGGCAGGCGCATTCTCAAATTGATTATTAAAATTATTGGTCGCCATACCTTGTTGCTCCACGATACCATTATTCATATCATTAGGGTTGCTAGGTAATGGTAGTGGCGCAGTACTCTCAATCATCATCGATGGTAGCAATGTACGCATATCTGTCATTAAGCGCTGTAGCTGCATAGCATCTGGCGCCTCTACCGTGATGCGATCATTTTGTAATTGTAAGCGCGCAAACGGCGCTGCTCTCAATAATGTCAGCACATTAGGTAATACCTCTATTGGCATATTGGCAACGCTGCTGGCAACGCCTTCTTTGACAGTTAACTGACACATCCCTGCCTGCTCACCAAAGCTAGTATTGAGCGCCTGTTGTAATAGGCTTTGTAGCGCGACATCGCCCACTGACCCATTACAAGTATAAAGACTGCCATTGTTATCCACCCCAACTATGAGCTCAATTGGCGTTACTACTTGTACTGGCGGTTCAATCACAGGCGGCACGACAACTGGCGTTGTCACCGCAGCCTCTACTAGCGGCGTGTCATTTGGCTTGATTAATAATGCCCACACAAGTCCAATAGCGGTCACTGCCCCTAGTAATACAAATGTCCATAGCAACATATCATTACGTTGATTACGGGTACGTGTTTTTTCGCGGCGTAGGCTGCTATTTTCTGCCAAATGATGCTCTGCTGGACTGACATGAATTGAATCAGTGCTGAGACGCTCATCTAAAGTTGGTATCGGCGATTCTGCTGTGAAACTCGGTGAAGCGATAATATCGACAGCGGCGGGCTTGTAGTTATTTAAAGCAACAGCTGGTATCACAGTCCCTGCCAATACTCTCTGGCTCTGAAACAGCTCATCATCAGTATGCTGCGGCGCGCCAATGATAGGTGCGGACCATCTCGGCAAATAAGGACGCAATGAGGCTTGTTCACCTTGTAAAAAAGCTGGCAAAAATTGTCCATTTGCCAGTATTTTTAACTCTTGATAGGTCAGTGGCGCTGCATTCATCAGCAGCTGCATCGTCGTAAACTCATCAATATGATGGGTCGATGCCAGCTCTTGAATCATCAACCTACGTAAGCTTGCGGTTTGCCAAAGTTGCTCAAATAATGGCGGTTGGGCGACATTTTCATTGATAACGGTGGCATCAATACGCAATAACTGTGAGTAGATATGTGGCAATGCCAAACGCGATGCCAAAATCGCATAAAATTGTTCCAATAAGCTGACATGGGAGACGCTACCATTGTTACCCAATATGGCTGGGGTCACCGTTTGCTCTAGTTGATCGATGATACTCATAAGTTACTGCCTCTATCAGCGTTAATGTTACATATATAGTCGATATATTTTGATTGGTCATAGCATCAGTCGTTACTGTCAGTATACGAAGCATTACTCACTGTCACTCGTACGATGTTATATTATTCAATATAAACAAGCATTAAAGCACAATTTTGTCGCATATTGGTTTTTGCATGATAATCGCTGCTACTATTATTAAGATGAATACGTAACTGTTTATTATTCATATTTGGATCACAATAACCAACACAACCTATGTTATAAGTATTGCCTTACTTATCACTGCTATCTATCAGACCCAACCTAAGGACTATCCTTTGTTTAACCAGACGACGCTTATCATTATTATTACGGTTATTGTCAGTCTATTGGCGTGGCAAAACAAAGCAGTGTTTAATCGACTGATTTTTTATCCCCCAGCCGTGAACAATGGTCAATGGGATCGCTTTGTGACTCATGGATTTATCCATGCTGATAGCATGCACTTGCTCTTTAATATGTTCACTTTATACTTTTTTGGTCGTGCCATTGAGGGCTTATACCAAAAGTTTTTGTTTGGTTATGGTTTTCTGCTTTTCTATGTACTGGCTATTATTGTCGCGATGATTCCAAGTTATATTAAGCACAAGCAAAGTGCCAGCTATTTAAGTCTTGGCGCATCAGGCGGTGTCTCTGCTGTATTGTTTGCGTTTATATTGCTTGCTCCTTGGGAAAAAATCTATCTGTTTGCGATCATTCCTATTCCCGCTATCTTATTTGCAGTAGCCTATGTCGCTTACAGTATCTATTCTGATAAACGCGGCGGCTCAAACATCAATCATATGGCCCATATGTGGGGTGGCGCATTTGGGGTGATAGCCAC
>TARA_R110000787_G_scaffold73084_3_pt1 | contig 13094 bp, 8 predicted proteins | sample TARA_R110000787 | Tara Oceans TARA_R110000787 (sample SAMEA4397920) | marine metagenome | biome: Polar Biome; feature: [DCM] deep chlorophyll maximum layer (ENVO:01000326); material: water (ENVO:00002006), including particulate matter (ENVO:01000060) such as... | depth 35 m
CGCGCTCTCAACGTGGGACTCAAGGCGGCAAAAGGTGAAATCGTCTGCACAAGCGATATGTCTTGTCGCGCCGTAGACCATTGGATTCGCACTGTAGTGGAATCCTTCGCGGATCCGGAAGTAGCTTGCGTGGCGGGCGAGATCAAACTGCTGAAAGGGGGCGATGATAGCCCAGTTATCGCGTTCCAGGAGCGTGCCAACTACATGTCGCCCATGCATGCCATTCGTCGCAATCGACTTCCTTTCCTGCCCTTTGCCGATGGCGCTAATGCTTCCTTCCGCCGTAAGATTTTTGAGGAAATCGGCGGTTTTGAAGAGAGCTTCATCAAGGGAGGAGATGTAGAGATTTGTTATCGGTTGCTCACCTTGACTGACTACAAGTTGGTCTTTGATTTTCGGGCACTGATGTGGGAGCCAGGTGAACCCAACCTAGGGGCGCTACTCAAGCAACGTTTTCGGATGGGCATAGGGTGGAATTTGATGCGCATGAAATACCCACTAATATATGAACAGCGAGATCAGCGTTCAATCAAGGTGGCGTATTGGTCTTTTCGGGCGGCGTTGAAGAAAGCCAGAGAACTCCTGGTCGATAACATTCAGGCGCTGTTCGGTAGGCAGCGTGAGGCTACGTACGACGCTAATATCCGTTTCTTAATGAAACTGATGCAGAGCTATGGCCGCATTTATGGTCGTTGGTATTTGCGCCGGCTAGGCATTGCGCCGACACCAATGAACCTTGTCGCTCAACAGCGCTTGATAGAACGCACGGCTGTGGATCGGGTGATCGTGCGAGAAAAGGATGTTGGATAGTCCTGCCCTGGCCCCCTGCTCGCGGCGTCGGAACCTCCTCTCGTGGGTCAAACCTGGAGTTTACGCACATAATAGATGCGGGAGAACTTGGGGGAAAGGTCAGGCTCAAGCTGCTACTGCCGCCGTTGGGCAAGAACGTTAGCGCTGCAAAGACGGCTTGGTGATTACTTTTCGGAGCACGTTTTTAGCAGAGGCTCGATGCACAAACGGCCATTGCCCGCCTATGCTGTCAGCATTTTGCTGCCAGGCGACTGAAAGTGTATCGAATAGTTTTGTACCAGCTGGCGTGGTTATCGCCGAACACCAGCTTTCTGGCAAACGTGGCCAGAGAATCGTTCGGGTAGACGGTGATTCGCCTGATTTGCAGCAGGTCATCGTCCACGACCCCGAAACCGGATTTGGTGGTACATGCAAACGCGTAACCACTGATTGCCACAATATCTCTCACTGTTTGGTTGTATGTGCCGAAGGGGTAGGCGAACGAGTTTATCGAATGACCCACAATCGCTTCCAGGGCTGCTTTTGACTCACCCAGCTCGTATTCAATAGTGGTTTCGGCCAACGCGGCAAGTCTGGTATGAGACAGCCCATGGGAACCAATTTCCATTCCCCCACGGTCCATCTCTCTGATCTGGTCTGCTGAGAGCATGGGCTGACGTTCGTAATTGGCGTTGTCCTCCCAATCGGACGTACCCCCAACAGCGTTAGCTACCAGAAACCATGTCGCAACAAACTTGTGTGCCAGTAGTGATTTGAAGGCAGCGTAGTTGTTCTCATAACCGTCATCAAATGTGATAAATGCAGTTTTTGGGGATCCGACTGTCTCAATCTGCGAAATGGTCTGGGTTGCCCAGCCAAATTCTTTGAGGAGGCATAGATGCTGGTCGAAACACTTAAACGGCACTTCCCATTCATTGCGCGAAATAGTTGGAGGAATAGAGTGGTACATGAGGCACACCGGCGCAGGTGGGCCGCCTTCAAGGAGCTTGCGTGAAATCGGGTCAAGCCACATGATCAGTTTTTCGACCCTGCGACCAGGTTGTAGATTTGCGTATGAATATCCGCCATCTCTTCCCAGGTGTGGGCGCTGACGGCGCGATATGCCTGCAGGCCCATATTAACCAGATCCCCTTTTGTTGCGCGTTCGAGAGCCATTTTGAGGCTATCTTTTTTATCAGGATCAAAGAAATACCCAAAGCTGTCATCAATATACTCCGGTATTGACGCCGTATGCGGCACCAATACCGCTTTACAAAAACTGGCGGCCAGCAGTATCGAGCCACTGGTATGAGTTTGCCGAAACGGAAAAACCACCAGGTCAGCAGCATTTAGGTACACCTGCATGTCATCGTCGGGAATGTAACCGAGATGAAGTTTAATGCGGTCGTTACCCTCACACAACGCACGCAGGGTATTGGCGATTTCGTCGTTCAGTGGGTTGCCGCCAATCACCAACAGCGAGCTCTTATCCTCAAGTTGGCCAAACGCCTCTATCAAATCCTCAACACCTTTGTACGGTTTAAGATAGCCGAGGAATAGAAATACTTTAACGTCAGCAGCTATCGCAAGCCGCTCGCGAGCCTCCTCCCGGCCTATATCGTTGGCGTATACGTCGATATAACTGGGGTGCTTTACCTGAAGCGTGTGGCGTCTGTAGTCAAACCGCCGTCGAATTTCGGCTTCAGAATAGTCGCTGTGTACTATGAGGGCACGTGATATCTTCATGAGGAACTTAACGAACAGAAGATCCAGCAGGGGATACCTGGTTTCGTAAAAATCCAACTCGTGAACGGTCCAGACGATATTGTTTTTTCTGATTCGATACAGTGAAAGTATCAATAAAGCATAGCCGTAGCGCCAGTAGTTTTTATGATATAAAGCGTGCGGCCAGTGTAAATGCACCACGTCCAGGCCATCACGTTTGAGCAGCGTTCGCAGCAAACTGAGAGGCGGGTTGCCAATAATCCGGAAACCACGAATCCGCAGCTGATCCCTTAGTAATACCTGGTAGGGGTTCTGGGGCCACCAGGGGATAAAACCGATACATGTGTTGTGGACTTCGCTCCCCGCTATTGTGGGACTCTTTCCTAACGTTCGAACATGTTGCGGGCAATCACCGAATCGGCGAAATAGAAAATCACGTAAGCCCTGTGCTTTTGCTGCTTGTAATGGATCTTTGTTGCCGGTTGATAGCTTTGCAAGGGCATTCCGAATTTGCCATCTGATTGATCTTAGAGAAAAGCGCGTTGTTCTATCCCAGCAGGCGACGCCTAATACCGTTTTTTTGAAAAGCCGTAAAAAGGCTGGAATTGTTAAGTGCCTGGCCGCCCAAAGGAGTTTGTTGCGCGTATAAAAATATTGTTGCAGGGGACTGTTTGCGCCGCCGAAGGACACAGATATCTTATGGAATACGCGCGCGCCGGGCACGTAATATGATGGGTATCCAGCCTTTCGAGCTCTATAACACCAATCAGTTTCCTCATACGTTAGAAAGAACTTTGCGTCCATCAAGCCAATGTCATCGATAATTCTGGTAGGAATGAACAGGGCGCAGCCACAAATATAATCGGTTTCACCCGGTTGATCGAAAGCTGGACTATCTTCCTCGTTCAAACCAACATGATCAAAGCGTTGTTTGGCATTATCCCACTTGCTGCCCGCCCACCAAATAACATCGGGTTTGTCGTAGTAAGTGATTTTAGGCCCAAATACGCCAAGCCCACCCTTGCTGATTGCGTATTCGACAAGCACGTCGAGCAAATTTGGTTCAACTACAGTGTCATTGTTTAGCAGGAGCACATAGTCACAGTTTTGTTCCAGAGCATGGCGCACACCAACATTATTGCCTTCGGCAAAGCCAAGGTTAGCGCCAGTTTCAATTAGTGTGACATCAGGAAAAGATTCTTTGATAGCGTGAACCGAATCGTCAGAGGAACCGTTGTCCACAACAACAACTTGATAATTGGAGTAAGAAATCTGACTTAAGGAGGTAAGGCATTCCAGGGTGTCATCTTTGCCGTTCCAGTTCAGTAAGACTATGCCGATTTTTGATGTTGTCATCGTAATATTTCGATCCTACGGGTGCATTGACTCTGACGTTATTATTTCAGGGATGAAGTGTTTATCAGAATCGTAGCCCCAGTGCTTACCACCTGAAACCCTCGATCCTGTTGTTTCGTTCTAACGGGTAACATTCTCGGCTAACCGGATATTGCCTGTTGCTTTAGAGCCGTAGTTAGTCATAAGGAGCAAATACGCTAAATGTCAAGATTTGCGTGATACTTGCGGTCAAGGATCAGTTATTAATAGCGTCACTAGGATTACCAGTATCCTCCCGCCTACCCTCTTTGCGCATTGTAAACCTCGGTAATGATGTTGCCGACACGTTCAGCGTAAGTCTCGGTGGTAAACAGCTCATGAACGCGCTGACGTCCTGCTTCACCAAAACGTTGTGCTGCATCTGAGTCGTCTAGTAAGGTCAAAATAGCGTTGGCCACTGCGTCCGGACTTTTGGGCGCCACGACAAAGCCGGTTAGCCCATCGGCAACAACTTCTTCGGGGCCGCCACAATGAGTGGCAACAACTGGTTTTCCGGCGGCCATTGCCTCCGTCAGAGTCAGGCCAAAGCTTTCCTGGGTCGATGTCGATACATGTACCGTGGTGGCTGCTAATAAATCCTCGAGTCGATCAAAAAACCCCAGCAGAAGTATCCGAGGAGTCAAATTCAACTCCTGGATAAGTTGTAGAGTTTGCTTTCTGAGCCCATCGTCAGCGAACTTCCCTGCGATTAGAAAGTAAGCATTTGGATGCTTCTGAGCCACAATTTGAGCCGCGAGGACAAAAGTAATGGGGTCTTTTCTGGCCGATGAAATACCAATAAGCGTCACTATGGGTGAGGTCGGAGAAATTGCAAATTCGTTGCGAACATTTTCGCCAATGCCGCGCGTAAACTTGCCGGGATCGACACCATTATGAACAACATCGACGCCGCTTTTAGCACCGGCATACAGGCGCCTGGCCAAGGCATGAGAAGGCAGGATTATGCGGCTGGACAAAGCCATGCAAAGCCTGCTTACCCAGCGCGCAGGCAGGAAAGATACTATATCGGGATTGCCTGACGTGGGCTCATGGATATGCCAAATGTGAGGTATTCCAGCGCGACGTGCTGCAATAGCGCCTTCCAGAACGGTAACCGTGTTGGTATAAACCAGATCGATGTTTTCAGCTTCGATCAATTGAAGCAATGACCAAAGTCGTGCCCGTAGACCTATAGGATACGTAAACGGATAGAACCAGTTAGCTGAATTGCGGTAGGGAATCCAATGTTTGATCGTGCAACGAATCAAATAACGTACGTTGGCCTGCTTTAACTGATCGACGAGGGGGCCTTCCCACGGCACTAGCACCACCGGTTCGAACTTTGACCTGTCCAGTTTAGTCACCAGATCAAGCAAACAGCGTTCCGCACCAGCAAGGTCAGCGTCATGCGAAAGTAACAGTAGCTTAATCATGAATAAACGTAAGGTTTCCTGTTAGCGTTGACCGAAACGTACGGCGTTGGTAAATTTCTTCCAGTACCAACGTATGGCGCTGATTCGTTCTTTACCCAGCAGGGAGTACGTACAGGAGGTGAAGAATAAGCGATACGCTTTTGCCATCAATGGACTGTTGATGATGGCGTACAGAGAGGCTTGTCGTACATCAGCCCAGTTACCGGACGCACGATACTGGTTTGCAAAATAGAGATAGTTTTTAGCGATGGACCCTTTCCGGCCAAAAATTTTCTGTTTGAAAGAAAGGTGCATGCGCCTGGTGATGTCGGCGTCCGCTAGTCCTCGTCTGCGTAGCGCCGCCCTTATGCACTCCCGTGCAATCCTGTACTGCTCCGAATGATTAGCATAACTAACCTGACTCGAGTGCATGCGGTATTTTAGCAAATACTCCGGAACATTAGCCACGGGATAGCATTCGGCGATGCGCAACCACAGGTCATAGTCCTCTGCGTGGCGGAATTCGCTTCTATAGCCGCCTGCCGCGAGTACGGCATCCTTCCTGTACATAACACTAGGGTGGCAAAAACAACAATATTCCAGAAGAGTATGGCGTATCTCAGTCGATTGTACTGGATAATCGCCGTGGTCAATAAGTTTGCCGTTGTCATCGATGATTTCGACGAACGTTCCCGCCATGGCAACGTCTTCATTGCCTTGCAAAAACCTAATTTGTCTGTCAAGCCGTGCGGGGTGACAAATATCGTCCGAATCCATTCGCGCTATATAGGAACCTTTTGCGAGCTCTATGCCTTTGTTGAGTGTGTATATAAGCCCGCGGTTACCATCGTTGTTAACGAGGGTAATTCTAGGGTCGTCTATATTCTTTACTATTTGTTCAGATGAGTCTGTCGAGCCATCGTTAATGATGAGAAGTTCGAAATTGTTATAGGTCTGGTTAATGACACTTTCAATCGATTCTTCCAGGTATTGCTCAGCGTTATAGACAGGCATCAACACCGTAATGTCCGGGTGATTGCTCACTAGATATCACCGACTTTGCTGAGCAAGACTTTTCTGCTGACTTCGCAAGTACGATCAAGCGCAGCTGATCGTCCACTTAGGGTTCGAGAAAGCTGTAAGTTATGGTCGATCAATTGAGAAAATATAGCAGCAATTCCATCACGCTGAATCGTTGAAAAATCGATGCAGTATTGCGGCGTCCCATAAATATTGAACAAGCCGCTTAGCTTTTGTTGATAGTAACTATTCATGTAAATCCCTATCGACGGGATACCCTGACTCAGCGAGAAAAGCAAAAAATGATAGGAAATACCAATAGAGTAGTCGAAGGTGCTAACCAGGCTCTTAATCTCGACCGGTGTGAGTGCGGATGTGATAACCGTTGTAGACTCCTTGCTTCTCATATGCTTGTCTATCGTAGTAGCGTTTTCAACATCGCTGTCTGTTGCATGGTAACTGATGGGAACAAACACTATATGGGCATCGTAGGTATCGACAAGCGCGTCCAGTAAGTTGGCGTACTGTTCATGTGAAGATAGTTTGTAAAGAGGGTCATAACTTGATGAATCACGCAGATTAACCCCAATAAGCATTTTGCCTTCGGGAAGGCCGAGATTCTTGCGGATGTCGGAAATACGGTCACTAACCATATTTTTAAGTAACAGAGAATCATCACCGGTATGGTAAAAACGTACGCCGGGAGCTATCGCGGATACCAATGCTCCAGACCCCTCCGCATCACGCACGCCAATGAAATTAGCGGCCCTAAATAGCTTCTCCGCGATGTACTTGTCAATGTTGTTTGGATAGGGGCCAAGCCCCTGGCTGGTCAGTATTACGGGTACCTTCGCCATACGCGCAAGCAGGCTGATACAGGTTTTTGCGTGGAGCCCGTCAAGCCACCAGATGCTGTTAATATAGCCTCCGCCGGTCAGAATAAGCGCCTTAGTCTGCAGTAGTCGGCTATAAAAACCGAGTACTGAGTTATCGCGGATGAAGCACTTGCTGGTCAATAGGAATAGTTTGAAATTAATCATCAGCCAGCCTGTCAACAGGCAGCTGAAGAGTCTTTTAAGCGTTGGCGAATTGGTGCTTAGTGAGTTAATTTTGGTTATAAAATAAAGCTCTGGCGACCACACTATCTGGCAGCTGATCTGGTCTTCAAAGCCTGGCGGGTTAATGGCGTTTAACACCACCGGGATATGCTCGGCATGTTCTTGCAGGAGATTAACAATACCGAGCAACATGGCATGGTCGCCGCGATTATTGAGATTATCACCGCAACCGGAGAAAAGCTGGAAGCATGAATGCTTTTTGGTCATGTAATTACCATTTGTTTAGCTAACTCGCACAGCCATCGTTGGGTATAGCGGGGCCCCATTTTTTTTGCTCGTAGGGGTCTCTCATTCGAAGAGCGGCCGCTGATTAATGTGAAGCTGTACTCCGGTTTCTCCTGAGTGGACTTGAGCAGTTTGATTCCGGAGGTGAGGTCTAGCTGATTCATGGATTGGAGTTATCGCATTATGGATCAACGAACTCGGGGCGACACGATGATTCGTCCGAGTTTTCGCCTAAATTTAATCAATACAATGCGAATAATCGATCGCAATGACATGTTCGTTAGCACTGTGTCGACAATGTATTTCTTGAGTCGCCCGTCACCGAAGATTCGCTCCACAATAATCGGATCATCTCTGATCATTTTTACCACCGTTTTAGAACGGTATCGCCCCAAAATATATTCAACCGCATCGTGTATATCGGGATAGGCGCCGCTTGAATCCAGAATATCCTGCCAAAATGGTAAAGTTAGCAGGTTGTCCAGTTCGATGTTACGCACCAGGTCTGCCGTTAAGGTGTGCGGGAAGCAACTATAAGACGTAAGATTTCCTGTCACAAACAACATCGCCATTGTCCGCACGCATTTTTCACACTCACCACAGTTCGTTGAACTGCTCCTGTGTTCCCAGCAGACGTGTAGGTGTTTGGTGGTGATGGCGTTGTCGCCTATAAATCTCGTTTTTTCAAGTCGCGAGGCGTTGGCACCAAAAAATATTTGCTCTGAATTGCTCGTACTCCACAGCGGCGTCACGAGTGGGTGCGAGCCCCAGGGTTCGAGCATTAGGTATGTTGTGTCGCAGGAGATATAAACGGTGGAGATACTTGGAGACAAAAGATGAGCGATCATGGCGAGGCCACAGCCAAAGTAATGCTGGCCCCAGAGACAAAATATATCTGAAAACTCTCGTAGATTCGTTTCTACCTCAAGTAACTTCAATCCCAGGTCGTTGGCTATCGCGTTAAGCGATTCTGACATTTTTTGACGTCGAACATGATCCCCTAGCGGTATATCAAAGCCGTGAACGTAAATTAAATGAGTAATTGAATCGCGCTTTCTAAGTAGGGTGTAGAATGAATCTATCCCTCCCGAGAAGAACAATCCCACATTAGTATTCGCCTTTTTCTTCTCCAGGCTTTCAGCATCAAGGTTGCATTTAGGGAGCGAGAAATCGCTATACCATGTCTGGTAAATTTCCGCTATCGTAGCCGAGGTGTCGATCAGGCGTTGGTCGACAGGAGGGGGTATCTCAAGAGTCTGGTTAACGGACATAGCCGGAACGAGGGTTGCACATAGTAGAGCATTCCCTGCGGCTTCAGGTTGCATCAAAGGAACAGGACTCTTAATCCAGACTGGATATTCGCCGTCATTCGCGATAACACTGAAACTCAATGCGTGCTGATCATTTGACTGATCGTAATGTATTTTTTCTATTTTCATATTCTAAAGTAGCGCTTCAGGGGCGCCAGCTAACACTCCAGATCAAGTGGTCTATAGTTTCGAGGCTGTCAGGAAGTTGAGGGCAAGCAGGGTCTTTATTCGTGAAGCTCCGGTGATCCCGTCTTCAAGTGTAACGTTTTCGCGATCTTCCCGAATGAGAGTCCTATATTCAGTTGGGTCTAACATGTCGGGCATTGGTGTGTGACAACGCGTACTGTGCTTTCTTATCGACCGCCACACGGGGTTGTTAAGGTCATATACACGGTAATAGTATCGAGTTTCATTTTGTTTCAAGCGCAGCCGCTCGAGCGCGAGTTTACGAATATTTAATTTTATGCGGGCGGATCTTGATGGATTCGTTAGTGGCGATATATCTGCGGAGTTCCTATCTAGTGGTAGTTTCGCAAGGGCCGGGAACTTTGTGCGGAGTATATTTCTTTGCGTCCATCTTTCTAGCATGGTTGCTCCAGGCATGCCGGCGGAAAGATTAAGCAATCTTTTGTCGGCGAAAGGGGTGCGCGGCCAGAATGAAAATGACAGTCGCCAGATGCATGCGCCAACGTGAAATCGTTGTCTATTAAGCAAGTCATACGTCCACGCCTGCTGGAATGGTAACCCATCAGTATCATCGTATATTGACCTGAGCGTTTCGATATTGTTCTCGACGGCAGATCCCAGCTGCCCCGGCAAAAACAGTTTATTAATCTGATCCGGAGTCAATCCCCACTTGTTGTTTTCTGTAAACATCATCTGAAAGACGTAGTCGTCAAAATTTTTATCGTAGGCCCAGGGGATATGGCTGCCCCCCATAGCGGCGTCGCCAACAAAACCATTGTACAAAGTGGTGTCAGTGCCTTTTGTCTTGCCAACAACGTCCCACCAGGATAAGTCATTAAACCCGTTGCTTAGGGATTCCATGCCCGCCTGTAATTCTGCTAATCGGATCGACTCTTCTTCGATGCTATCCCCTACAGGGATGCCGATATGTGGCAGGGATAGTTCTTTTGCAGCGCCTGCGGCGCAATAAAATTCGTTGTCCGTCGCGTCGCCCAGTGTGTAACAGGGAAATTCCGATTTGTGGTCGTGGGCCATGTAGCCCGCGACAAGTCGTGAGTCCATGCCGCCTGATAGCAATAGCGCAATATTTCCCGAGGGGAAACGGCATATATCGGCAAGTGTACCGTGGTAGAGGTGCTGGCAGTCCTGTAAAGATTTGCCGAAGTAGTCAATTGATGGCGCAACTACGTTAACTGGATGAGATCTTAGCTCGCCTTCCTTTGACCACTGGAGAACGTGGCCCGCCTTGGCGCGGTAGATACGTTCCCACACAGTTTGTTCCCCGATGATGTGCATGGTCAGCAGGATGCCCACTAGTCCTTCAGTACTTACGCCAGGAGTTGTCTTTAATACTTGCTTGATAATACCAGGCGTGGTGGAAAATATTAGCGAAGCTTTATGCGTACTGTAGTACAGGGGGAATATACCCAATGTATCCGTGCTTAGCAGTAGCTCGCCGCGGGCCGTATGTATGCCCGCGAGGTAAAAATCACCATTGGCCTCAAAAGCTTTGATGCCCCGGACCGTGAATAACGACAGCAAATGTTCTGCTGGATTCTGGCTCTCAGGTAGCTCTGTAAACATGTGTCCGATTACAAAGCTGTAATCTCCCGCTGCGTTTTTGCTTGACGTAACGGGCGCCGCGCTAATAGCTGCAATGTTTATTGCAAGCGCCCGGTTGTCAAATGTGGTGGTTTGAAGCCAGGGGAAAACGAGCAATTTATCCTGCATGTGGTTTAATAAGTCACGGCCTTCCCTCGATATCCCTGTGCTAACCATTCCTAGTATGTTGGTCATCGATCAATGCCCTTCCGTTTGACGCTTGCTCCGGTATTCCTTTCCGTTTATGACCATGCCACCAGGCAGATTGAGAGTTTTCCATTTATCATTCAATGTGCCTTCCTGATTAGATTTTACAGTGAAGATCAGTAGCGATTCACCGTTAAACAGCGCCCGTTCAAAACCATCAAAAATCGCCAGTCGTACGCAATAAGTGCCTGAAGCTAGTGGGAATGAGTTGAGTTTATATTCGACCGTATTTTCGCCTGTCCCATAGGCAAGTTTATCGGTGTATTCTGATGTACCGCTGACTGTCAAGTAAATGAAGTCAGTGCGATGTGTGCCAACAAAAATTCTTAGATCGTCGTAGGCTTTATTTAAGGTAAAAGTGACTTTGACATGTAAGGGGTCGCCTGACACTAACTCAGAAACTTCCAGGCCATCCTGGTCGTAGATTTGGATATTTATGTTTTCTACTTCGCCAGAACTTTGTATGCGTGCGGATTCCAGAGAGCTGTCTTTTGATTGCCTTTGGATAATCTCGTTACTTTGTTGGTAGAAAATATTGCATACCTTTGAGGGCAGGTCATCGACCTCGACGGCCCCTTTGTTAAGTAGCAACACACGAGAGCACATTCTCTCCACCTGGCGAATATTATGACTAACCAACAATACCGTTTTATTTTGTTTGGTTATCAGGTGTTCCATGCGATTAAAACACTTGCGCTGAAATGCCAAATCCCCCACCGCCAGGACCTCGTCGATTATCAGGATGTCAGCGTTCATGCTGGTGGCAATGGAAAACCCCAGTTTAACCGTCATCCCCGAGCTGTAACGTTTTACCGGGGTGTCAATAAATTTCTCGAGTTCGGAAAAATCGATTATCTCGTCGAGCTTCTGTTGAATGACCTTTTTGGGTATGCCGAGGATTGCGCCGTTGAGGAAGATGTTTTCTCGTCCAGTTAATTCAGGGTTGACGCCAGCGCCCACTTCGATGAGCGGCGCGACACTGCCACGCACAACAACTTCACCATGAGTAGGTTTAGTGACGTTTGCCAGATGCTTTAGCAGGGTGCTTTTGCCCGCGCCGTTATGGCCAATAATACCTACGACTTCGCCTTCTTCCACCGTAAAGTCTATGTCATCAAGTGCTTTGAATCGTTCCCTTTGCCAGGTGGGTTTTCCGGTTAGCCTGGCGCAGGTGTGGCGAACGGTATCCTTAAGGCTGGTGACGGCCCCCAGGTCATATTCTTTGGTCAGGTGTTTCACTTCGATGATGGGCATGATAGCTAATTCTTGTAATAGCAGGCTGCAGAGCGGATGCTTTTATACGGGCTATATAATGTCAGCAAACCAGTTCTCCGCGCGCTTAAAGAATAAATAGGCGAATGGCAAAATAAATAGTGTCAGCAAAGCGCCTGGAAGCAGCGCGTTTATATCAGGGGCAATGCCTTTGAGTAATACGCGCTGGAAGCTGTCAATGATTCCCGCCAGTGGGTTAAGGGTGTACAGGGTGTAAAGGTGGTTTGACCAATCCCCCGCAATTTGTTCTTCCACCAGTTTTTTGTGCACCAGCGTTAGCGGGTATATCACCGGCGAGCCGTACATTAATAGCGATAGCACCACGGGCAGCATCTGCGCCATGTCTCGATAGTAAACGTTGATGGCGGCACCAAAAAAGCTGATGGTGAGGGCGACCGTCATGGTGTAAAGAATAATGACGGGTACCCACAATGCCTGGAGGGTGGGCATCATTTCGTAATAGATCATCATGCCCGCCAGGATTAGGAAGCTGATAGCGAGCTCAACCAGCTTGGTGACCATGGCGGTGATGGGGAATACTTCTCTCGGGAAATAAATTTTTCTGATCAATGCCGCATTTGAGGTGACGCTGCCGACCCCCTCGGATGCTGATTCCTGGAAGAAGATCCACGGTAACAATGCGGCGAAGGTGAGGATGGGGTAGGGGGTGCCGTCGGTTTCTATACCGATGAAGCTGCGCACCAGGGTGAAGATCAGCATCAGCATAACCGGCTTTAGTACGGCCCATAACAGCCCGAGGTAGGCCTGCTTATAGCGGACGACGATATTTTTCCTGGCCAGGGCAGCGATTAATTCCCGGTATTGGTATAGGTTTTTGGCGACGGTGATCATGG
>TARA_R110000787_G_scaffold69158_1_pt1 | contig 13078 bp, 14 predicted proteins | sample TARA_R110000787 | Tara Oceans TARA_R110000787 (sample SAMEA4397920) | marine metagenome | biome: Polar Biome; feature: [DCM] deep chlorophyll maximum layer (ENVO:01000326); material: water (ENVO:00002006), including particulate matter (ENVO:01000060) such as... | depth 35 m
CTGCGCTTTGCGCTGATGGGAAAATCCTATGCACGCAACGGCATGGACATCGAACGTCCGCGGATCGGGTTGCTGAATGTAGGAACAGAGGAGCATAAAGGGCGTACCGAGCTCAAGGAGGCGCACGAGTTGATTCGTGACGCCGCCGACGATGCCGGGTTTGAGTTCGTCGGCTTCGTCGAAGGTGGCGATATCTCGGGTGACGTTGCCGATGTGATTGTAACCGACGGATTTACGGGCAATATCGCGATCAAGACCGGCGAAGGGACTGCTACGTTGATCGGCGATGGTCTGCGCCAGGCTTTCAAGAATTCGATCTGGTCACGCATCGCTTCTGTGCTGGCCTATACATCGCTACGCCGCGTGAGCAAGCGTTTTGACCCGCGGCGGGTCAACGGAGGCGTGTTCCTGGGGCTGAATGGGACCGTTGTTAAGTCTCATGGTGCAGCCGACGCAACGGGCGTATCCTCGGCCATCAGGCTGGCGGTACGTCTTACCGAAAGTGAATTTACCGATCGGTTGGCAGCCCGCGTCGCCGCAGCTCCCCCGATGAAAGAGGCCACGGAATGACAATCAGAGCTGTTGTAATTGGTGCCGGACACTATTTGCCGAAACGCGTTGTCGAAAATGCTGAATTTGAGGGCAAGATCGATACCGATGATGAGTGGATCAGATCACGATCCGGCATAGAACGACGCCATTTCGTATCCGAAGATGAAACCACCTCGACCATGGCAACAGCGGCTGCATTGGCCGCTCTCAAGGATGCTGGAAAGACCGCTGCGGATGTTGATGCCATTATTTTGGCGACCTCTACTGCCGATCTGACCTTTCCTTCCGCAGCGACAATGGTGCAGGCACAGCTCGGCATGGAGCGCGGTTTCGCCTTTGATATTCAAGCGGTCTGTGCCGGCTTCATATTCGCCCTGGCCAATGCCAATGCTTTGATCGCTTCGGGGCAGGTCAAACGAGTGCTGATCATCGGTGCGGAAACATTCAGCAAGATCATAGACTGGACGGATCGCACAACCAGCGTACTGTTCGGCGATGGTGCCGGGGCATTATTGCTTGAAGCCCAGGAAGGCGACGGCACGTCCAAAGACCGGGGCATCTTGTCGACTGACTTGAACTCCGATGGCCGCCTGCATGATCTCCTGTTTGCCGACGGGGGTGTGAGTACCGGCACGACGGGGTATGTTCGCATGCAAGGCAATCAGGTGTTTCGCCATGCCGTGGAAAAACTGGCCGCCACAGCAACCACGGCTATGGAGAGGGCCGGTATCGAATCTTCCGACATTGACTGGATCGTGCCGCATCAGGCCAATATCCGAATAATTCAAGGTACCGCCAAGAAATTGAACCTGCCGATCGAACAGGTTGTCGTGACGGTTCAAGACCACGGCAACACCTCTGCCGCCTCGATTCCGCTGGCTCTGTCGGTGGGCCAGGAACGGGGCCAAATCAAGAAAGGTGACCTTCTGGTCACCGAAGCGATTGGCGGCGGCCTGGCGTGGGGTGCCGTTGTCCTGCGGTGGTAAGGTGGCTTTTCTTCGCGCAAACAGCACCTTAGAACCCATTGTTGTTGACACGTGAAAACGCTGCGGCCTATGCTGCCCAAAATACATGGGGGATGGAATGGCAGACACGACGTTGACCCGGATGGATCTGAGCGAAGCAGTGTTTCGTGAGGTTGGCCTTTCGCGTAATGAAAGTGCCCAACTTGTTGAAGCTGTGCTCGAATATATCTCTGATGCTTTGGTCCAGGGCGAACAAGTTAAAATTTCATCTTTCGGTACATTTTCAGTCCGCGATAAAACGGCTCGGGTTGGTAGAAACCCCAAAACCGGTGAAGAAGTGCCGATCAATCCGCGTCGGGTTCTGACCTTTCGCCCGTCCCACCTCATGAAGGACCGGGTCGCAAACGGGAACAAGCGATAGCCTGATGCCCAAGTCTCCGGACGCCTTTAGGACGATTTCAGAAGTTGCGGAATGGCTTGGTATCCAAGCCCACGTGCTGCGCTTTTGGGAAAGTAAATTCACGCAGGTGAAGCCGGTAAAACGCGCCGGCGGACGGCGGTATTACCGCCCTGCCGACATGCTGTTGCTTGGCGGCATCAAACGGCTGCTGCATGATGACGGTTTAACCATCAAAGGCGTTCAAAAGGTTCTACGCGAAGAAGGCATGAGTCACGTCGCACGGCTTTCACAGCCGCTTGATGAACTGAACATGGCAAATAGTGACGTATCAGCCGATACCATTGATATGGTTGTCGTTGAACCCACTCCTTCGGAACAGGAAGGCGTGGTGCTTTCCTTTGAAGCTGCGCGGGCTGATCTGCCGGCCAAATCAGCCCCCGCCCAACCTCAGCCGCCCAAGCCGGTCGACCCTGTCGCTGCACAGGATACGCCGAACGCCACATCGGTGCCGCCGGATGACAGTGGGCCTGCCCGCGACGAACCGGACATGCCGGCACCTCAAGATCCCGAAGATCTTGCGGTTGCCGAACTGCTTGCCGCGTCCGATCAGACCGCCGCCAAAGCGCCCGACACCGCCGACCGACCAGCGGATGAGCAAGCCGATTCTTCGTCTTCCGACATGCCTGTGCAGGATGCGTCCACGCCGGAAACAACCGATACCCGGCACGAAGACCTTCCGACTTTCTTGCGGCGGCCGATGACCCAATCCCCGCCCCCGTCCAGTGACAACACGCCCGACGATGACGCGACCACGCCAGCCCCATCACAGGCTGATCCCGTACAAGACCAAGCAGCCTCGGGGCCCGAAGACCTGGATGAAGCGGCAGCCAAGCACCCAGTCACGCCCCCCCTGCCCAAACCACGCGTCATTCCCGATCCGGTGTTCCCTGTCGAAGCTGATATCATCGTCAAACCACATGCCTTGGCAGCTGTGTTGCAATGTCGGAGCCTATCTCCAGACACCGCCCGCGAAATCGCCCCGCTGCTGGAGCGATTGACCGCCGTGCGCGATTCGATGTCCAATGCGGAACCCGCCGCAGCTGCTGACTGAAACCACTGGTGCAGTTTGCGGCAATTCCCCCTTGCGCCCCGGCGATTATCAGGTATGAACCGCTGCATGTCGGGCTATGGCGCAGCCTGGTAGCGCGTCCGTCTGGGGGACGGAAGGTCGCAGGTTCGAGTCCTGCTAGCCCGACCAACCGACATAAAACAAACGCCCGCGCCCTTGTGGTTGCGGGTGTTTGCATTTGAAAGGTCCAGCTATGGGCGGTGTTATTCCCAATCAACACATCAACGATATGATCAGTGCCGGCCAGATCATCGGCACCCCCGAGGTCGATCCTGCCCAGGTCCAACCCGCCAGTCTCGACCTGCGGCTTGGAACCGTCGCGTATCGCGTGCGGGCCTCGTTTCTGACCGGGCACGGCGCAAAGGTCGCTGATCGTCTAACCGAATTCGAGATGCACCGCGTTGACCTGACCAGCGGTGCGGTGTTGGAAAAGGGATGCGTCTATGTCGTACCCTTGATGGAGAGTCTTGCCCTGCCAGATGATATATCGGCGGTCGCCAATGCCAAAAGCTCGACCGGGCGGCTGGACCTGCTGACCCGTACCATCACAGACGGCGGTACGGAATTTGACCGTATCGCGCATGGCTATACCGGGCCGCTTTACGCTGAAATCTGTCCCCGGTCTTTTTCGGTGCTCGTACGTCCCGATATGCGGTTGAACCAGATTCGCTTTTCCTCCGGCAATGCGGCGCTGGATGATGCGGCGCTGCGTGCCCTGCACACCGAAACGCCGCTTGTCGATGGCGACGCCGTGATCGATGACGGGTTGGGCTTTTCGGTCGACTTGCGGTTGCCTGGCACGACCTTGGTCGGGTACCGGGCCAAACCCCATACCGGCGTGATTGACCTTGACAACATCGGCCACTATGCGCCCGCAGACTTTTGGGAAGAAGTTCACAGCGACAACGGGCAGATCATCCTGGACCCAGGAGCGTTTTACATCCTGGTAAGCCGCGAGGCCGTCACCATACCACCAGAATTCGCAGCCGAGATGGCCCCATATCTTGCCATGGTCGGAGAGTTCCGCGTCCACTACGCAGGCTTTTTTGACCCGGGTTTCGGCCATGCCACAGCCGGCGGCGCAGGGTCGCGCGGTGTTCTGGAAGTGCGCTGTCACGAAGCCCCGTTCGTGCTTGAACATGGCCAGATCGTCGGACGCCTGATTTACGAGAAAATGTCCGAAATACCCACGCAGCTGTACGGCGCGGGAATTGCTTCGAACTATCAGGGGCAAGGTCTCAAGCTAAGCAAGCATTTCCACGCGCCGGCCTGACCCACGCGGTTCGGTCTGTTCAATTGCAAGGCCTGACGCAACCCAAACGGACTGCCGCAGGCACCGCCCGCCCGCGCAGCCGCAGACAATAGAAACAAACCCTAAAACTTGTTGAGTCGACGCATGTTCTTCATCATGTCCCGCGCACGCTTACCTTGGTCGCGTCCCATCTTGTCACGGCTTGCGTTTTCTGCGGCACTGATATCAGGCCCCCCCGTGTTCCGACTACCATCGGATTTCCGCCCCTTGCCGAGCTTGGACGCTTGGTCGAAACCTATCGAGACACCCTTGTTGATCAGCCGCCCCATAACCTGACGCATAATCATATTGATAATCTGGTTCATCGTTTATCCCCGGTTGCAACGTCAAAATCACTGTCAGTGCTTAATATAGCATTCAATACGGCGTTTTTCAGGCCCTCGTCGTTAATCCTCGAACAATTCACTTTGACCCTCTGTTGGCTCGGGTTCATCTTCGTCTTCGATTCCCAATGTGGGCATTGCCCCGAATGCCGGGCGATTCTCCAGCAATCCTGCCGATCGCAATTCTTTCAAACCTGGCAGGTCGCGTGGGCTTTCCAGACCAAAATGCGCCAGAAACTCTTGTGTGACAACGAAAGTCACCGGCCGCCCCGGGGTCATCTTGCGGCGTCCAAACCGGATCCAGTCAAGTTCAAGCAGTTGGTCCAGCGTGCCGCGCGACACGGACACACCACGAATTTCTTCTATTTCTGCCCGCGTGGTCGGTTGGTGATAGGCGATGATAGCAAGGGTTTCTATTGCCGCCCGCGACAGCTTGCGCACCTCGACAGTCTCTTTCTGCATGAGGTACCCTAAGTCGGCAGCCGTGCGCATCGCATAGGCATCTCCGACTTTCACCACCTCGACACCCCGCCCTTCGTACCGTCGGCGCAGATGGATCATCGCCTCGCCTGCATCACAACCATGCGGCATGCGTTGTTCAATATCGCGCAGGGTCACCGGACCGGCGGTCGCAAACAGAATGGCTTCCAGCATGCGTTCTTGTTCAGCCATGGGCGGCGGATCAAACAGGCTTTCCTCTTGGTCGTCATAGGCTTCAGCCACGCTGCTTCTCCCTTTTGCGCAACTCGATGGGCGCGAACAGCTCGGTTTGTCTGATCTCTATGTGCCCCTCCTTGGCCAGCTCCAGCGACGCCGCGAACGTAGACGCGGTGGCGGAACGCAACTGCACTGGGTCAACCGACCACCCCTCGGGCAGATAACTGGTCAGGTCCGACCAATCGCCCGCATACCCGATCAGGCCGCGCATGCGATCAAGGGCTTGTTCCATCGTGAACACCTTGTCACGGTCCATGACGAAGGGCCTGAAGTCATCCCGGGTGCGGATGCGGGCATAGCCTTGCATGAGGTCCAGCAACGTCGCGGTATAGGTGATACGGCGGGTCCGCTGCACCTCGTCAGTCTGCCCACGGGCAAAAAAGTCGCGTCCCAGCTGGTCGCGCGCCATCAGCCGCGCCGCCGCGTCCCGCATGGCCTGCAATCGTTCAAGCTGAAACGCCAGGTGCGCTGCCAGTTCCTCGCCGGTCGGTCCCTCTTCATCGGGGTCAGGGGGTAGCAAAAGACGGGATTTCAAAAACGCCAACCAAGCCGCCATCACCAGATAGTCAGCAGCAAGTTCAAGCCGTAATGCCTTTGCTTTTTCGACAAACAGAAGATATTGCCGTGCCAGTTGCAGAACCGATATCCTGCGCAAGTCGACCTTTTGGGTGCGGCTCAGCGTCAGCAACAGATCCAAAGGTCCTTCGAACCCATCCACGTCGACGATCAGCGCTTCGGCAGCCAGCCTTTCGGCCACGGTACTTTGATCTTCCTCGAATAGTGTTTCAGCCATGCACATCCTCGCCGACAAGCCTGGTCAGCCTTGCAGTCAGGGCGGGAATGTCAATATCATCAGGGACCACACGCGCAGCCAATGCACGTTCGGCCCGTGTTTGTGCGGCTTGCGTCATCTCACCCGCAGCGTCGGCGACCAGAGCGCGGTCTTTCAAAGATGCATTGCAATACAACACCACATCGCATCCGGCCGCCAATGCATCGCGTGCGATATCGTCAATGCGCCCCTTTAGCGCCTGCATTGATATATCATCAGTCATGATCAGATTGTCGAACCCGATTTCATCGCGAATAACCTGCATCATCACCGGCGATAACGTTGCAGGACGTTTATCAAGAGCCTCGTACACAAGATGCGCGGTCATCGCCATCGGAAGGTCGTTCAACGCCTTGAAAGGTGCGAAATCAGTGCCGATCAGATCGTCACGACCGGCACTGACCTGGGGCAGATCAAAATGGCTGTCCATTGTAGCACGGCCATGACCTGGCATATGCTTGACGACCGGCAAAACACCACCGGTCAACATCCCGTCTGCCGCCGCTCTTCCCAGTTTGGTGACCTGCTCCGGGTCCGTACCATAGCAACGGTTGCGCAAAAACTCGTGGGTTTGCGGACCCGCCACATCGACCATCGGCGCGCAGTTACTGTCGATGCCTAGATCATGCAGCTCGTGTGCGATAAGACGATAACGCAGATTCATCGCTTCGACGGAATTTTCACCAGCGGCCTTCACGAAATCCAGAGGTGGCGACCAGTCACGCCAAAACGGCCGGCGCAGTCGTTGCACCCGTCCGCCTTCCTGATCGACCGTTATCACCGCATCATGGCCAGCGGCGTCGCGCAGTTCTGCACACAGCGCGCGAACCTGTTCAGGTGTGTCCACATTGCGGCTGAACAAGATGAACCCAAAAGGCTTAACTTCGCGAAAAAGCGCTTTCTCTTGCGCCGTCAATCGTAACCCCGACGCATCCAGTATCGTCGCCCCGAAGCGTGTCACCGGGTGACGACAGGGATGCAATCGGCGTTTTCCGCAACCAAGGCAGAACAAAAGCGTCGTGCATCCGCGATATCTTCGAAGCCATGTGCGCGCAGGCGATAGAAGGTGCGACCACCGCTGCTTGCTTCTTGGATCACTCGCGATTTGCCATCCAGATAGGCCCCGAACCGGCCATTCAGCGTATCCCACTGCGCCCGCGCGGTCTGTGGGGTATCAAAAGCACCCAACTGTACCAGACGCGTCCCTTTTGGCAAACTATCGGCGGCAAGCTCTGTCACGGTTGCCGGCGTCGCGATCATCGGAGTGTCAGCAGGTTGAAACGATGCACGCGTCACCAGTTCGGAAGTTGCGGGGCGACGTTTAGGCCGCAGCGAACTGTGAACGCCCGGCTCTCCACCCATCGCGAGCGCAACCGCCTGCGACACCGCCAGCTCAAGCGGGTCCATATCCAGTGTTTCGCTTTCGGCAACCGGTTCGATGGTGCCTTCACCTTCGTCTAACGGGTCAACCCCGTCGGCTATCGGGTCAACGCCGACGGGCAAAGACGCCGTGACGTCGCTAATATTCCCCGTTTGCAAAGCCGCCACCTGGATAGGTTCCGGCTTGTTCAGTGCCGGCACCTGTGGCTCAGATGCCACCATTGCGACGGCAATGGGCTGGTCTTCGTCCTCAAGATCCAGCGGCTTGGGGGCTAATATCACTTGCTCCGCAAACTGGCTGGCGGTTCCTTCCGATGCCACGGCATTGACGGATAACCCCTGATTGTCGGCAAGCTGACCGCCCGGATTCTCGGGACGAACGCGCATGTCACCGGCTGCCGCGCGAACGACGGGTATGCCCGTGACATCGCGCATCAGCAGCTTATAGCCCCACACCGCGATGCCTATGATCAACGCGACCGACATGGCAGCCCCGGCTATATTTGCCAATTTTGACAAAGGCTTAGCCTGCACATTAAGTGTCGCGCTAGCATCGGATTCGAAAGAATACCCCCCACCGTGGGACGGGGACGTGTAATATGCCATATCTGCCTCACTGCCCACGACTAGTTCAATTGACGCAGGTCTATTTTTTAAAATGCCCGACCAGCCGGTGTGCGTTAACGCATCTCTTCCGCTGGTTTGACCCCCAGAATACCAAGACCTGACGCAATTACAATCGCTGTGGCTTGGGCAAGCGTGATTTTTGACTGCGAAGTAGCAGGATCATCTTGCAGGAAACGCAACGAAGGCACGTCATTGCCTCGGTTCCATAGGCCATGGAAATCTCCGGCTAGTTCATAGAGATAAAACGCCACCCGGTGCGGTTCATTGCTTCGTGCAGCGGTTTCCACCAGACGCGGCCATTCGGCCAGTTTGGCGGCCAGCTTGAGTTCGCTCTCGTGATCCAGCCTGCCCAGATCTGCGGCTTTCAATGCACCCATATCGACCGATACACCAGCTTCGGCGGCCTTGCGCAGCACAGAGTTGACCCGCGCATGCGCATACTGAACGTAAAACACCGGGTTCTCACGGGATTGCTCCAACACTTTGGCAAAGTCGAAATCCAGCATCGCGTCATTCTTGCGTGTCAGCATGACAAAGCGCGTTACATCGGGGCCCACCTGATCGACGACGTCGCGCAGGGTCACGAATGTCCCTGCCCGCTTGGACATCTTGAATTCCTTGCCATCCTTGAACAGCTTGACCAACTGCGTCAGCTTGATATCCAGCGGCACGGTACCGCCCGATAACGCGGAAACCGCAGCTTTCATCCGTTTGACATAGCCACCGTGATCTGCCCCGAACACGTCGATCAGCATGTCGAACCCACGCTGCACCTTGTCAAAGTGGTAAGCGATGTCCGGCGCGAAGTATGTCCACCCGCCGTCGGATTTCATCACAGGCCGGTCCACGTCATCTCCATGAGCCGTAGATCTGAACAACGTCTGCTCGCGTGGCTCCCAGTCTTCGGGCTTCTTGCCCTTGGGGGGTTCAAGTACGCCCTCATAGATCAGCCCCTTGGACTTGAGGTCCTCGATCGCGGCTTCGATCCGGCCCGTGCCATACAGCGACTTTTCCGAATAAAACACGTCCATCTCAACCCCAAGCGACGCAAGGTCGCCCCGGATCAACTTCATCATCTCGTCGGTCGAGAAATTGCGAACATCCTCAAGCCAGACAGCCTCGTCCTGGTCAAGATAGGCGTCGCCGACCTTGTCCTTCAGTGCGACGCCGACCTCGATCAGATAGTCACCGGGATAGGTTCCGTCGGGAAACGCCACCTCTTGTCCGTATGCCTCCAGATAGCGCAGGTACACAGAGCGCGCCAAAACATCGACCTGCGCACCGCCATCGTTGATGTAATACTCGCGCGTCACGTCAAAGCCGGCAAAATCCAGCAAGGACGCCAGCGCATCGCCGAACACCGCACCGCGGGTGTGCCCCACATGCAGCGGCCCCGTGGGATTGGCCGAAACATATTCGACGTTGACCCGCTTGCCCTGCCCCAGATCGCCACGACCGAAATCGGTGCCCTGTGCCAGAACGGCACCCACGACGCGCTGCCAGACATCCGCGCTGAGCCGCAGGTTCAAGAACCCCGGCCCCGCCACATCCGCCGCCGTGATACGCGGATCCTCGGCCAGTTTTCCCGCCAGCTTTTCCGCAATATCACGCGGCTTCATGCCAGCGGGTTTTGCCAGTACCATCGCCGCGTTGGTCGCCATATCACCGTGCGACGCATCGCGCGGTGGCTCTACCGTGATGGCGTCAAAGTTCAGCGCCTCGGGCAGAAACCCGTCGGCAACCAGCGTCTCGAGGGTGGACAGCACAAGGGTGCGGATATCGGCAAATAGGTTCATAACGGAGTTCCTTCGACTTGGCCCCGTGTATCACCTGAATATCCACCCTTAATCAAGGGCAGTTCAGCTGTTAACAATCAGTCGCTCATGCTCTTGCAACGCAAAGCGATCGGTCATTCCCGAAATATAGTCGCTGACAATCCGCGCCATTGCGATGTTCCCGTCCGCTTCTTCAACATCCTTGCGCCACTGTTTCGGCAGTTGCTCGGGATGCGCGCAAAAGTAGGGGAACAGATCCTCGACCACCCGCGTTACCTGCTGCCGCATGATTACCACGGATTCAGCGCGGTACATCCGGTCGAACAGAAACGCGCGTATCATCTTGAGATCCTCAAAGACCGGGTCTGAAAACTGGATCAACGTGCGCCCGGCCATCCGGATGTCGGTAGCCGTTTCGGGTTGCATTTCCCTCAGCCGTGTCCGCGCGACATTGATCACATCCTCAACCAGCACACCAAAGAACCGGCGCAATGCCTCGTGACGGCGACGATAGTAATTCAAGCCCGGGTATAACCGGTCGACCTCGGCAAAGTTGCCTCGCAGGATCGGCAATTCGGCCAGCTCATCCGTCGAAAACAGCTCCGCGCGCAGCCCATCATGCAAGTCATGGTGATTATACGCGACATCATCCGCGATGGCCGCCACTTGGGCTTCCGCGCTGGCAAAAGTCCCCAACTCAAGATCATGCTGGCGCTCATACGCGGCCAGGGCCCAGGGTAGGTCACCGGTCACAGGGCCATTGTGCTTGGCCAACCCCTCCAAAGTTTCCCATGTCAGGTTCAACCCGTCAAATTCGGCATAGTGACGCTCCAGATGGGTGACGATCCGGATCGCCTGCGCGTTGTGATCAAACCCGCCATAGGGTGCCATCAACGCCTGCAAGGCATCTTCACCGGTATGACCAAAAGGAGGATGTCCCAAATCATGCGCCAGCGCGACTGCTTCGGTCAGCTCCGCATTCAACCCCAACGCACCGGAAATGGTGCGCGCCACCTGCGCGACCTCTATCGAATGGGTCAGCCGCGTGCGGTAATAATCGCCCTCATGTTCAATGAAAACCTGGGTCTTGTGCTTCAACCGCCGAAAGGCGCTGGCGTGAATGATCCGGTCACGGTCCCGCTGAAAGCATGACCGAAATGTACTTTCCTCCTCTGGTCGCAACCGTCCCCGGGTCGCAGCCGGATCAGAGGCAAAAGGTGCGCGCATATACGGTGGTCCTTGTAGCCTGTCCTGCGACTTTCTATATTGTACCCAAGACCAGATGGAAACCGATAGCACCGGAGCCTGATTATGAACCTGCCCCCCAAAGTTACGTCCCGGGCTTTCGACCGGTTGGCCGAAATCGGTGCAGCGGCCGACGGCAAGGCCCTGCGCATCGCGGTAGAGGGCGGAGGCTGCTCGGGGTTTCAATACGACATCGCGCTTGACGCCCCGAAAGAAGACGACCTTGTCCTCGAAGGCTGCGGTCAGCGGGTCGTGGTCGACAGCATTTCTTTACCGTTTCTGGCCAATGCGACAATCGACTTCTCCGAAGAACTCATCGGCGCACGGTTCATCATCGAAAACCCCAACGCCACAAGCGCTTGCGGTTGCGGCACATCTTTCTCGATGTAAGCCCACACGCGTTTTCATTTTGCCCCGCAAACTCCCGCCGGAGGCTGGCCTCATTGATAAATGAGGCCATTTCCGTTGTCTGCAGCGCGCGAAAACCCTTCAAAGAATGCGTCGAACCGATAGGTCGATCGCTCCGCCGCTTCCAGGACCGCTTGCCCGTCCTCGGGCATCGTCGCAATCAGGCGCGCCCGCATCTTCCCCCAATCGGCGGACCTGCCCCGACCATAATCAAACAAAGCCTGTGACAGCCCGCGCAGCGCGCCGTTTCCGGCCGCAGGCGCGTGTATAGCGACCTTGCCGGCTGGTATCGCCCTTTCAAATGCCTTGCGTCCGGTCATCTGCGCCAACCAGCCGGACACCAGATAGGTGTGATACCCATCCGCGCTGCCCGCCATGCCGATGTGCCCCATGCGACAGTCGTTGTGGGCCTGGCACACGAAGCTTTCCCAGACCTTGTCCGGGATTTCGCCGGCCAGACGCTTTGCCGCACAAATTTCCCCCAGCAAATCGGCGTCCTGGTCCAGGAAGGCCAGAAGTCCTGCATTATCCAGACTGATATGCGCGGCATCGCTCAGACGGGGGTCTTGCTGGCCATAGTCGGCCAGGTAAAACACGATATGTGCCAATTCATACGCGGCTTTCTTGTTCGGAAGGGCAAATGTCATTGACCTTGAAATGAAGTTCTCAAGCCGGTCCTGCAACGACGGGTCGCGCCGCACACAGATTCGGCGCGCCAACAGGCGTTCAGCTTCGGCGCGTTGCAGATCCGAAAGCTCGGCCCAAGCAAACTGGTGCCGGTCAACCCAGTGGCATGATATCGCCCCCTGGTCGCCCCTTAGGCCCAGATCCTCAAGATCAAGACAGAGCGAAAGGAAAAATCTGTAATACTGCGGAAAGAATGTAATTTTCGCCGCTAAATCCTGATAAATCTCCTCATAGGGGGCTATAGCGTCCCGAGGTTTATCCGCGTCCATGTTTGCCAATATACCCAGCCACTCGGCGTTCTCCTTCAACCAGAATACATCATCCTTGGCGCGGCGCCCGTGGGCAAACAGGGTGCTCAGACTGGCAAAATCTATTGCCTGATCCTGCCTGCGTGACTTCAGATCAATAACATTCGTCATGGGATCCCTTTCAACTGGCCCCCTGTGCCCGAAGGCGCAGGGTAAGCTTTTTGGGCATCGTGTCAGTCATTTACCGGACAATGCCCGCCCTTCACCCTATACGGTGGACAAGGTCACCGGCTGCGAGCCCGTGGTGAAAAGCTCGGTCCCGCCACCCGATGCCATCGACGTATTGCACGCAATCGAACCGGTGGTAAAAAGCTCCGTGTTTTCGCCGCCATGCAGCGCATCAAGTGTCTTTTGATCGGTCGAAACCGAGGTATCTTCCAGATATGCAAGCTTGTTCATTTCTTATCCTTCGCAGTTG
>TARA_R110000787_G_scaffold136205_1_pt1 | contig 13046 bp, 8 predicted proteins | sample TARA_R110000787 | Tara Oceans TARA_R110000787 (sample SAMEA4397920) | marine metagenome | biome: Polar Biome; feature: [DCM] deep chlorophyll maximum layer (ENVO:01000326); material: water (ENVO:00002006), including particulate matter (ENVO:01000060) such as... | depth 35 m
TCCCCTCCCCTCCCCCTCCTCTACCCTCTCCCATCCTCCTCCTCTCCCCATCTAGGGCGCTAGAGGCTGGCTACATGGGTTAGGCTAACCAGCGTGACAAGGGGTCCCTATAGTGGAGGGGACCCTATAGCGGGAGAGAGGCCCACTGGTTATTATCACTCTCCCCCAACCATGGCAGCACGGTCCGCGAAGAGTCTTATAGCAGCATCTAAGAGACGCCTAGGAGCAGCTAACTTCAATGCGCAGTACACTGCTATACTTGATGGAGCTATGCCTAGGGATGCCCCTGAAGAAGAGGACCTGCGCGCTGAGATATCTCTGGGACAAGCCTTTGGAGGCAGGGACATGAACGCTACCTCTGTCACTAACTATGAGAGGGTTGGTATCGACGAGTCGGAGGAGTTCAGAGACAGACATGACACTCTTAACACCATGCGACAAGAAGCGAGCGAGACAGATGTCATAGTAGAGGGCATAAGAGACCTCCCCCCTGGCCACAGGCTCTCTCCTGCGTATAACCTTAATGGGCAGTCTCTAGGAGAGCTGGTTACTGCTATAACAGCAGAGCTAGGAGGTAACACCTTAAGGGGGCTCTATCTCGATGCTAGCGTGGTTAACCTTAACCTTATAGGTAAGGTGGTGGGCATGACCGCTACCGAGCCTCCTGTACCCATCGTATCCTTCAATCAGACCATTACTGAGTATACCACCACGCGACTACCTCTTTGGCAAGTAACTCCATTACTCCCTAGAGATGATGCTCAACCTCATGGCTTTGTTGGAGGTACTATCTGGGAGAGAAAGCAGGGCTTCGAGAGGACCATGCGTATACTCTATGGAGACCATAACCTTAGAGCTGATTTTGAGATAAGCGATGAAACAGACCCTGACATAGCCATGCATCAGGGAGATATAGGCTCTGATCTCTCCTCTTACTATATAACTGGTAACGCACGTCTCGTTCGAAGAGTAAGGGCTCCTACCTATGTGGATAATCGAACGTCACAAATACGAACTGGAGGCTTCTCTGAGCTACTTACAGAGACATCTGAGGTTAAGATAACTCTGGAGGAGGTGGTCGATGCTTATGTGCTAAGTGAGGAGTTGAACACTACAGACTTTCCAGAGGACTATGTATCTGAATTTCGAAGAGTAGTAGGGCAGATTTTTACTGGGGATATCTTTACCATGGATGAGCCTTGCATTACTCTTATCCTCCCTGGGGGTACACAAGAGGTGAAGAAAGGAGGGTGCTGTGTTGATATAGCCACTTTCCATTATCTGGAGAAAGAGTACGACACCTCTCGCGCAAGGGTACTTATGGCGGACATAAGAGATCGATTCGAGGCTCTTTATGTAGAGTGGAGGATAAAGAAGAAGCTCTCTCGTAAGAGAGTGCGTGGAGGGCCTGGAGATGGCTCTGTCGTAATTACTCCCTATTCTGCCACTCAAGAAGAGAGGGCCTCTTATCTACGAGACTTACGAAACACAACTGCTCATGGGTATAGTAGCCAGGTCTTCAAGTTCTATCAGATGGCTGTGCACTGTATAACTGGGTATCTCCCATGTATATACTATCACCGTATCGAGAAAGCAAGAGACTACAACCAAGGAGTGCGTGTAAGGATGGTGCAAGTGGGAGGTGGAGCTCTTACAAAAGAGTTATCCACTACGCACGCGAGAGAGACTCTTGTACAGCCTGACATGGAGAACCAAGTACCTTATTATCCTGTAAACATGTTACGAATTAACATTAATGGAGAGATACACAGACATCGTCCCAAAACCCTTTGCATGGAAGAGACAACCGAATTCATTCCTGATGATGACAGCACTGGACTATTACACGCTATAACCATCTACCCTGGACTTCCAGATGACCTCTTCAAGGGAGTACATGCGAAACGAAGAGAGGTACTTATGGGAGTTATAGAGAAGAAGACTAAGGCTCTTATGTCGTACTATAAGAGGGTGTCTGTGGGTCTCTGCTCTCCTTCCGCTGAGATGATGAGCGATGCTGTAGAAGAGCAGCTAAGGAGACAAGACAGTGGGAAGACACATACTCTTATATATGGTACTACTGCTCCTAACCCTCTATCTACTCCAGAAGAAACAGAGGCACATGAAGAAGGCCCTGCTGTTTACTTCTCCAACTCGTTTGACAGGGAGGGGAGAAAGATACCAGAGAGACCCTTGGTTATAGCCTATGACCTTGAGACAGTCGAGTTGACTTCTGAGGCTATATCTAGTGGGGCTGTGGGAGCTGAGTTCCTAAGAGATAACCCTGATAGAACCAAGTATATCGAGTGCGAAAGAGAGATCCCCTACTGTGTGTCATGGGTACCTGTTAACCTTACAGACGAGGGGAGACATAGAGAGACTAAAGAGGAGCTACATAGAAAAGGGACTGCATGCTCTGAAGTAAGAGACGAGGAGAAATGGGCAGGGGAATGGGAGAGGACTAATTCATTCGTCTATTGCTCTGATGGAAGAAGAGTAAGAGAGGGCTATGTCATGCTCTCAGATGTGAAGGTACATTATGGAGGAGGAGTGCTTGGAAGATGTGTGAACGAATTCATTGACGCAGTAGTAGAGTGGGCCATGGATAGGGGGTATACATCTGTTAGCGCCTACGCACACAATGGGGTTGGATTCGATTCTTACGTTGTACAAGCATTTAATACGAGATATGAGTACCACAGTATACTCAAGACAAGTAGAGGGCTACTATCCATGCGAATGAAGATACCATTCACAACGAGTGGATGTCAAAGAAAGATATTTCCCATGACTTTTCTCGACACCAAGGTCTTTCTCTCTTTCTCTCTCTCCAAGCTGTGCGTTGATTTTCGTGTGCCAGAAGGGTGGGGTAAACTCGATTTTCCCATAACCAAGATAAACTGGGAAAACTGTTATAAGGCAGAGGTGGTCGAGATACTGGAGCCTTACTCCATCAATGACACGAGAGCACTTGCCTACATTGTAAAGCAGATTAACCGAATCGTGTGCTTGGAGACAGAAGTGGTACACATCCCTGGAAGTGACGAGTTAACAATCGAAGCGTTTGATGTGCTACAAGGAAAGAAAGCAGAGAGCCTTATGAACCCCCCTATCACTGCCTTATCTGGCACTATCAAGTCTATACACCCCCCTAATGCAAGCAGCCCCAAGCCCCCTATTACACAATTCTGCACAATTATGTCCTGTGTAAAAAGGGTCGCTTCTATGTATGTAAGAGAGGTAAGAAAGCTAGACCATTTTAGCTATCTCACAAGGATGCCTGCTGCATGTGACCTCCCTTGTATACGCCACTGGGTTGAGATGGCCTCCATGGGAGGAAGGGTCTCTGCTTACGCTAAGATGTACTGCTCTTCAAGATGGGCAGATGTACTACACGCCTATATGCTTGGTGACTCTGTCAGAGTAGCGGATATCATCAAGGAGGCCATAAAGAAAGAGGACACTCACATAGTACTGGATGTTACTTCTCTCTACCCCTCTGCTATGGCTTACTGCGCTATGCCCATGGGGAGTCTTCGATTTGTTCCACCTGGTGCATGTAACGACCTAATTAATGCAATTGGATGTATTACATGCGAGACCCTTATGCAGCTCTGCCCCACTCACAGATGTACTACACGCCCTTTTGCTGTTATAGTCATAAAAGGAGGGCTAAAGAGGGGAGCACGATGGAACGAGCTAAACAAGAACAACCCAACAAGACACTTGATAGGGAGAAAAATGAAGGGTAGGAGGGAAAGAGGAGGAGGGAGTGGCCCTGACTGTAGACTCCCTGGTCCTGATGTCAGCGGCATTATATACACAAACGAGGAGGACGAGGAGATGACCTCTAGACACTGGGGAGAGGGGTCTGGAGATAGTGTACTTGGAGAGACTCAATCCTACACCAACATCGATCTCTATTGGGCCTTGAAGAGTGGCTATGTCTTTGAGATAGTAGGAGGATACGAGTGGGAAACAAGCTACGAGCTACAACCACTCATTCTCAATTTGTTCGAGATGCGAGTAGCTGCCAAAGCAGAGGGTAACACATGTCTCCAACAAGCAATCAAACTACTCCTCAACTCTCTCTTTGGTATACACTCACAGAGAGTAATAAGAAGCGTTGACAAAGTAGTAACATTACCAGAAAACATACGAGAGGCTGATGTGAAAGAAGAGGAATTCGCTCGATACATCCGTGCAAATCACCAGAAGATCTTTGACCCTCGCATGGTACTAAAGGAGAACATCCCCCTTGTAAATGGACAGTCCATGATAAGGGCTACCATCCCTGGAAACATAGGGGAGGCTGTAGGAGGCTACTCTCCTAATCACATAGGCTGCGCTGTTCTTGCTTGGTCTAGACATATTATGTCTCTCGCTATGTTTGATATACCAACTGGTCATCTCACATACACTGACACAGACTCCTTGGCTGTTAGTGAGTGGTGGTATAACAAGATGTTGGCTGTTGGAAAGAAAGGCACAGAATCACGATTCTCTCTCCCTAACCTTATATGTACTAAAGGAACTGATCTTATGACTTACAAGAACGACCACAGTGACTACTTCCCTAATGCGAGGGTGCTCTTCTCTGCTATAGGAGCGAAGAAAGTGAAGATGCATGTTATAGGGTGTCCTGACACTGGTCAATTGAAAGTATGTAGCACTTTTAAGGGCTTCCTGAAGAAGGATGTACTTAACAATGGTGACCGCCTACACAAGGACCAGCATGAGTATACCATGGCCAAGACTCTACTCGACATATTATATACTGGTAAACCAGAGGCCTACGAAGGGACAAGATGGAGTAAGTCTCTTGGGGCAGATGGGGGAGTAACTATCGACAAAAACGTACGTGTACAAGGGTCCTCTTATACTTATCTTGGGAAGCATAAGGCATTCTCTTTCATGGAGCAAGAGCATACTCCTGGGGCTGTATTAATCAATATCCCTTTTGGGACAGAGATAACCGACATGCAACACGCGGCTGGAGTACCCCCGTACACTCTCACTTATGTAGTCCCTACCAAGACTCTTACTAAACAGTATAGATTAACCTGTGGTCTACCAAGCTTCCAGCCTCCTAAGCAATTCGACTATGCTCTCCCCTCTTCTTATGAGAAGCATCTCTTTTCGTATATGAGGTGTGTAACAAAAGGAGACATGTACTCTTTTATAGAGAGAGTCTTCTCAAAAAGAAATGAGCTCTACCGACCCCCTCCATCTGAGGAAGAAGAAGAGGGTGCATGGGATAAGCTAATTGCTGTTTTTAACCCTGAGACCGTTGTTTTCCCAAGTGAAGAGCCTACTCCTTTCCCTGACTTTCCTGAATTCGATGACTTTTCTGCTTCTCTTATGTGTGATGAGTCTTTCGATATCTTATGTGGGGGTGGCGAGCCGGGTAAAGGGGAAGAGTTATTTTGAATTCTAAGATACGTAAATAAAATACTATTTTCTTATAAATACAAGGACAACGATTTTTACTTTTATCCAATTGATATCTGTTTATGTCTGCCTACTTTCCACAGCCTTCAGGGGGGCTTGTCACGAGAGGGTCCCACGTAGGAGGAGCTCGACAGACCCCTGCTGGTGTGCCAGGCTCGCAATATCCCTCAGAAAGCGCTTCTTTCCTTAGTGGGGGAGATGTTGGGAGAAAATTATACCCATTCACAGGAGTACATGTTATAGGAAAGCCTTTATTTGCGAGGACTGGAGATAACCTCTCTTATACACCCCCTCCCTAGAGTTCCATTTCTTGCGCCAAGGGGACCTCTCTTATCTCGTCCTCACTCGTCTGTGTATTAAAAAATACTTCATTCTCTTCCTCATCTCCCTCTTCTTCGTCCTCTTCTAGCTCTCCCTCCTCTAGCTCTTCTTTCCCTAGGTCTCGTTCGAGCAGTTGCGCGTCGTTCTTAGCTGCTTCCAGTTCCTCTTTCTCGATGGCCACGATAGGAGCGATAGTCTCTACCCAGTACAGATGGAAACTTGAATAAAAATTTTTCCTCAGATACATCTTCCCCTTAAATCCAGACTCTTGTAATGAGACGTTGGTTCTCTCAACAATCTTGTAGATTAGCATCTTGTAGAACTTTAGCTGCTTCAAGCTTCGCACATCCTCGGCTACCTCCACGACATCTGGACATACTTGCAGATGCTTATTAAGAGGGGTGTAATGTGTGATGTGAGGGGGGTTAGGACCTCCTGTCTTCATGCTTCTCACTTGTTCCACTTGTTTCTCGAGGTAGGGCTTGATGTAAGTAAGGTAGAAATAAAAGATGTATTGGTTGTCCTCAAGCTCCATGTCCCTTCCTAGCTTCTCGAGGGCTACATACAGAGTGTCATTAATAAATGTGGTCTGTCGATCAAGGGCTGTCTTTTTAAGTGCTGGGGTAGCTCCTTTTGTCATAGTGGCTATCCCTTGAGCGAGAGTAGGGGTAGGATTTCTTCTACCAGCAGGCAAAGAGTGTCGAGAGCTCTGACTAGTTGTCTCTTGTTGTCTCTTGTAGGGTGCAGCACTCACAGGGGATCTTATGGGGTTGCTTCCCTTCTTGAGTTTTACAGCACTAACACCCATTACACTCCTCGCAGTTACTACTCCTGCTTTGTTGATGGTAACTCCTGATTTGACCATGATTGAAAGACTGAGAAATAATAATAAAGATATTTATATAAATTGTTATCTTCTACCTCTGGCCGTTCTCCCCCTGCTGCCGCGTCCCTTCCCGCCGCGTCCTTGTCCTCTTCCTAGTACATTAGCGCTATTTGCGGGCCCCCCTATCGTACTTCCATCTGGAGCTCCTGCTCCTCTTTCTGGTACTTGGTGCTTGGAAGAGGCTCCAGAAGACATCTTACTCACTCCTCCCCCCTTACCCTCTGAGAACAGAGGGTCCTCATCTTCAACACTTTTCTTTACTCTCCACATAGCTACTCCTACTAATTGCATGTACTCTGTCCAGTTTGCTCTCGATTTCTTTCCTTTCGGGCTATCTATCTCCCACACTATACCCTTGGCAGATATATCCCGAAGAACGGAGTCCATAGTAGCGAGAGCCATGCTGTCAATGTTTTCTGAGTTCATTTCGTCCTCATCCTCATACCAAGGTACATACCACACTCCCTTCTCTTTCTTTTTCTTTCCTCTCTCTTCTTCTGGCTCGTCCATTGTTGGTAAGTGCTGACCAAAGATGTTTGCTGGGGGGCCGGATGTAGAGGGTATAAGACCATGCGATTTTGCCTTTTCCTGAAATTGTTTGTCTTGAGCTCTCTTTCTCTCTATCTCATAGGACATACCCAATCCATTGGCGTCTGAGGATATTATCCTATTTCTTATAGCAGATATCATGGATGCTTTCCTCCAAGGGTATATGGAAGATAAAGGAGGGGAAAATAAGAAAAAGAAGAAGGGAGATGAAACCCTACCTACCGACATGGGTAAGGGGCTAAAGGAGTTTCTAAGCAAGAGAAAAAGGGAAGAGGTGCCTATAGTGGAGCAAAGTACTCAGATAAGTAAGAAGAAGAAAATAGATATAAGAGAGGAAAGGAGACAGCATGAGGTAGAGGACCCTCAGCTACCAAAGGACTGGTCTATCTTTACTCCTGACCCAGAAACAGCAACAACCACTGTTTTTCTCGCCCCCTCTTTCTCTGGAAAGACATCTCTTATTGTAGCACAATTGAATGCCCTGACAGACCATGACCTCGAGAGCTACTCTGGAATCACTCTATGCACGGAGAGTATATCTGCAGCCCCTCTTCGCGAGTTATCTGAGAGAGTATTACGAAAACTTACTATATTTGATGGGTTCTTACCAGATTATGTAGCCTACATGAAGAAAACAAACACTATGACCAACAATCGTTTTCGATACCTTGTTATTATGGACGACTGTTTGAGACTGAAAGGCAGTACCATAGTCGATATGATACTTACTCTGCGCAACAGTGGGGTGTCTACTGCTATATCTATACAGTACTCCAAACTACTCACTCCTGCCCAAAGGCAAAGTATACATGATTATTACTTGATGAACCTTAGACTGGAAGACCTTGAGTATCTACTTACTGGATTCATAGCCTCACACATGAGAGACAAGTTGAACGAAGAGGGGGATACTAAGGCATATGACTACTCCATCAAGAAATTAGCAGAGGCTGTGAGGAGCAGACTAAAGGGATACAAGATATTACACTACGACCAAAGACATGACAAAATAAAAATTTATTCCTCCTCTTAAAATAATACTTCTAACCACAAGGAGATCCCCAGGGTATTTTTAGGGTAGTCTCCTCCAAGCTCCATTATACGGTCAAACTCTTCCCCATATTCGTCTTGTACAGCAATGTCTACTCTCTCATTTAGATTTCGTTGAGGATTGGTGACCATGATGTGAGGGGCCTCTGGGGTGCTTACTGTAGCAAATACTCCAGAGTAAGGTATACCTATATCAAAGTCTGAAGCCTCGTAAATAGAGGTGAGATCGATAATACAGATAATGTTGTTCTTCAAAGAGAGAGTGGTTGCTCTGCTGTCAGAAAAACTGTACTGGTTGAAGCTCTCACTACTAATGATGGCGTAACGAGTATATAGCATGCCTGCAGCTCCAGATCTCCAGTATGCTCTACCAATTAGAGGGTCACTTGGGTCTCCCATGATGTTACTCCCAGGAAAAGGAGCCATGAAGTCTCCTCTCGTAATAAAAGAACAGGTGTCAGAGAAGAAGAAAAGGGTGGGGGAGCCCCCATTTGTTATTGTTACAGTGAAAGTACGCGTAAGTGGATCAAAAACTACCACACACACGTTGCTAAATCCAAGAACTGCTGTGATTTTTGTAGCTAACTCGTTAGCCAGAGTGGTTGTGTTGTAGAAAGCTGGCTGGAGCTCTACTCTTTGATCCATGAAGAAGAGTGTCCCATCCCAATAGTTGAACACCAACGTATTATTAAATTGCGTGATGTTCGGTGGCTTTGGTATAACTACCTTACTTACTCGCACCATGCGTGCGCGAAAGAGATTGTTATTGATTGAGACTCTGAACCTGAAGGGGTCCATGTTACCCTGACGAGTCTTTCCATCTACTACTAGAGAAATGGACTGAGGCTCTTCGCACGTAAAAACTGGAGCCTTGGTTCTCCCTGTCTGAAAGTCCTCGTCGATAGCATTAGTTAAGAGCTTGGTGTACGTAATAGGCAGAGAGGCTTGGCTGGGTACATAATTTGTGGACATCGGTAATGTCAAGAATAACGATTCTTACAAAGATAGAGAAAGTATGTTTTGGGGAGTATGCTTACCCGGTATGCCGGTGCCCTACTGTCATAACTGTCTTAATAACTACTTTCTTGTAGTTATTGTAGAGATGAGTTCTGGTACTTCCGATTTACTGCCTACTTTAAGCACCACCACTCCTCTCGCATCAGGTCTCTTCTTTCTTACAGACAAGCTAATTGCTGGACAGTATAGCTCTGTCACTATCATTGTCTACTCAGACACCCAGACGAACGTATTTATTGAGTTTTCTGGTGATGGAGTAAATTTCGATGTAAGGCAATTAAAAACCTTTAATGCATTACAAGGAGGGTCAGCAAGTAATGTCATCTTGTCTAAATGGATGCGTCTACGTATAGAGAATACATCTGGGGCGTCACAGACAGTGCTGCGAGTACAGACCTACGCTAACATCCAGAACACTTCCATCTCAGCCAGTCTTCTTCCCATCAACAACATAGCCCCTTCTGTGAATATCGATAATCTACCATTGACAGATAATGTTATGCTTGTCGAGTCTCCTGTTACTGTTGCCTCTGCAGACTGTTCAGCATTTGAACAAATTCTTAACATGCAGTTTCTCACCCCTAGAGTTGGACAGCATTACAATTTTGGAGGCAGTCAGTTCAGAGTCTTTGGGGACTATAATACAGGTGACATATCTGTAGCACTAACTAATGAGAATGATATGAGCGTTAGACGCGTGGGAGTTTCACCGGGTAATGAGTACGCATGCATCAAGTCAGCTCGCATAACTAATCCCAGAAACAAAGGGAAAACAATCTGTACTATGGCGGCTAAATGGCCTCTACAAAATTTCGCTGATGGGATCCGTCACAGAGCCTTAGTGGGGCTCATAGGAGGAGTAGGTAGAGTCTTTGGAGATATCAGCGCATTTACCCTAAGCAGCCCTATGGCATCAATCGGTATTTTTTCAAACGATGTTGGAGTGGCCCTTACAGAATTGGAGATTGTGTATAACTCTGGCTTGGGGGATCCATCAGTGGATCCTTCCAACATCGATCCAGTTATATCTTACCCACAATCTTTATGGAATGTAGATAAGGCTGATGGGAATCAAAACTTACCTCCTCTGGACGCGACCTCTATTAATGGATTCCGAATTACTATTGATCATTCTGGTAGAGGATCTATAACTTTTCAAGTGCAGCATCCTGTTACCAACAAATATGTAACTGTGCACAGGGTAGTTAATGGGGCTCAGAGGGGTGATGGAAGTGCCTATGTCGTGTCTCCTTTGTTTCGTTACAATGCCTTATCCTCCATGATGTACATATCTAACAAGTACCCTGCGATATCCCCTAATGTATTTAAGGAAATGAGAGTGTCTATCTTGGATGTACAGCAAACTGCCACAGGACTCGTCAATCTGCCTATGTCCGTTTCTACTGTCGATGTTAACTATGATGTGGGAGATGCGACAGCAGTGAGGTACTTTCTTGCCATAAGATGTCTCGATGTTGCAGAGATTTGGCCTCCAGGACCTCCTGGGGCGGTTACTCGAAGGAATTCTACCTCTGGTTACTTGGCAAGTATTCGTTTGAGCTACCATCGAGGACAGGACACTCCTGATAATCCTTTTTCGGAAATGTGGATAGAGACCCTTGAGTACCACGATATTGCTAATCCTCAGCCAGGTCCTGCATGGACAACGAGTGGGTTTGCTGTTGGGGCCGACGTGGTGGGTGGGGTAAACGTTGGATTTAATACTCCCATTCAATGGAAGATAGACCCCTCTATCATTGCCCCTCCTCTGTATGCCCCTAGAAAAAGGATTTTCTCTACTTCTATTGCTGGTCCTGACAGGAACTCTGCTATGACTAAGATATTTGATCTTGCAGAGGCTTCTTCACTGGGAACATCAGCTAATATAGAGGAGTTTCTAATGTCTCCAGGAAAAATGCTGTATTTTGGCCTAAAGACTGAAAGTGATGATATATCTTTCCGTCTATCCATTGATTTTGTTACTGGGGTGTGATAAGTGAGTCATTTTTATTTACATTCTTTAATCACAATAAAAAACTACAATTGCAAGTCAACAGTGCCCTGAGAGACCTCAAGAATGGAGGATATAAGGTACCCAACCCAAATTTGAATTGAGGTACCTGTGACAAGAGCACCATCGTCTGGTCCTGGTACAGTGCTTCTCTCCTCTGAGTGATTACTAAACTGTAAGGTTAGCTGGAGTTGCGAGCCTCCATAGGAGGGTACATGCTCGTTTATATGCCCATTAAATACTCCCTTTCCATTTTGAATCAAGGGTAGAAAAAGAATGTCGGACTCCACAGAGGTGTAGGCAAGAGTAGCAGATCCTGGGGTCGTAATCAATTCGTTATAAGTAAGAGTGTCTCCAAAATTACATCGATTGAATGCTAGCATCTCTTCTCGGTTCTTGTAACGTATCAGATCTTGACTACCGAACTGTAGTCTCAGATTATCAATCTGCAAAGACCCTCCATGTTTTCTTTTATCTGTACCACCATTGACCCAATTATCCAGTGGGGAAGCCCCTACATCATTTGGTGCTGCGTAGATGATAATACCCTCTAGCATTCCTGCTGGAGCTGAATTTAGATTGATATTGATTACATCAGTAATTGCGTTCAGAACAGCACGAGACTCGTTAACGATAGAGATATATCTAGCAGGGATGGAGTACACGAGAGATCTGTTTTTCATCATGGCGTCCTTTACACCAAAAGCAGATGTTTGTAAGGTAATGGTGGTACATGTAATTTCTGCCCCAATTACACGGACGGGTAGGTCTTGAGGAAGAATAGGAGTAACACTGTCAACAAATATGCGAGAAGTGTTGCTGGGAGAGGTCCAATTAATACAGATCTGGATAGGGCCTGCAAGCACACTGGCATCCATGGGCCACGAGCCTCTCATTCCCGAGGTATTGTAGTTGAGGAAAGATAGGGGCACTGACGCAGTTTTTGTTTCTGCTGTATTCTTAAACGATAGAGACCCTGCATGATTTAACATCTGCTCCCTTTCATCCTTGCTACAGCAACAGAGTTTTGCGTATTCTTTCAGTATGTCTCCTCGAATTACCATGTTTTGCATGAGACTGTTTGCGTAAGTAATTTCAATGGAGTCAATAAGATCAAATCCCCATCCTATGTGTGAGAACCATCCATTCACAGGAGCAGTCACAGAGAAAACCAGCATGATGTTTTCTAATATGGCTGAAGTAGATAAAATAAAATTAGACTGTGCTCCAAGTGCGAGGTTGTTGCTGGAGACTCTGTACTGGCCTCTGTGAGTGACTGCTTCTGCAAGAATGGAGGTGACATCTCTGGGAGTAGCATAAACTTGCGTGAGCGCTCCATCTCCAGGGTGAACCAATTTGTTTCTCTTAGAAGATAGTACTTCAGAAACAGCATTATCGATTGCCTCACTCATTAGATGGAAAAAAGTCGAGCAATAATATAATTTTTGAAAATATATATACAGTGATTATTTACATTTTATTTATTTCCTTAAAACCGGTATGCTTTTAAAGGGCTAACGAGTGACTTCCCTTGATCATGATATCCCTCTGCAAGTTGGTGATATCTAGTAGCGTGATTCGCTCCTTTTCCTATTGCTGAGGCTATCTTGTTGGCATGCTGTCCTACTAGTCCTCCTTTTTCTCCTCCTTGTGTCATGTCATTAACATCGTTAGCAAAGTGTGCCACCTCTCCTATAACTTGTCCAGATTGTTTCAGCCCCCTTCCTAAATCTTTTGTAATAAATCTTTTTAGCCCTTTTT
>TARA_R110000787_G_scaffold22308_2_pt1 | contig 13040 bp, 14 predicted proteins | sample TARA_R110000787 | Tara Oceans TARA_R110000787 (sample SAMEA4397920) | marine metagenome | biome: Polar Biome; feature: [DCM] deep chlorophyll maximum layer (ENVO:01000326); material: water (ENVO:00002006), including particulate matter (ENVO:01000060) such as... | depth 35 m
GGTAATTGTTTTTGAGATTTACTAATAAAATTTAGGCTGTCAATCATTCGTTTATGATTTTCTTTAGTGCCTTTTAAAAATACAATGCCTCCAATTTTATTGCCTTTTACTAAATTTAAAACAACATTCTCGGGTTTACCTAATTCGCCCGCAGAAGTTACAATCATTTGCGCAACACGTGTGGTATCATTTAATTGATGAAATATTTTATCTACCTGATGTTCTATTATTGGATCGTAATCATAAAATTTCTGTAATGAAGCTTTGTTTGATTGTCCGTATATAGATAAAAAAAACACGAATGTAAATAAGACTGTTAAAATGGATTTCATGGGATACAATTAGGTGTTCTGAATTTAATTTTTTTTCTGAAATAGAGGTGTTTTATTTTTGAAGAGATAGGTGAGTTTTTCTACCTTCTTTAACTATTATTTCAATACACTCTTCTATGTCTTTTTTTGTAGTTCTAAAATTTACAATACAAGCTCTCAAACAATATTTATTAACTACTATGGCATTTGATAAAAATAGTTCCCCGTTTTGTTGCAGCTTATTTACTAACTCTTCATTTAAGGTATTTAAATAGGCTTCTCTTTTTTCACCTTTGTCTTCTAGATTTTTTGGAATATATCTAAATGTAGCAATGCTTAAATTTTGAGTAATTGACTCTAATTCTGAGTGTTTTTCTGCTAGTTCATATAAATACTTTGATAATTCTATATCTTCTCTAATCAGCTTTATATAACCATTACTTCCTATTTGTTGTAAGGCAAGCCATACTTTTAAAGCCCTAAAACCACGAGAGTTCTGAAGTCCATACTCGAAGTAGTTTACCGATCCTCCTTCTTCCGATAAACTGAAATTATAATATTCTGGATGCGAACTATAGGTGTCTATAAGATGTTTTGGGTTTTTCACCAAAGTACAACCTGCTTCTAAAGGACTATAAAGCCATTTATGAGGGTCTAGAGCAATTGAGTCAGCATCTTTTACACCTCTAAACATTTCTTTTAACTCAGGAATAACAGCAGCTGGAATGCCATAGGCACCATCAATATGAAACCATAAATCGTACGATTTACAAGTAGCAGCAATGGCTTCAAGATTATCAACAACTCCTGTACTTACATCTCCTGCAGTACCAACTACCATAAACGGCTGATGACCAAGTTTTAGATCATCTTTTATAGTTTGCTCTAAAATTTGAATATTCATTTTATTAGATGTATCTGTCGGTATCCATCGTATTGACTTGGTTCCGTGTCCAAATAAAATAGCAGCTTTGTCAATCCAGGTATGTGTAGATTTTGAACAGTAAGTAATTAATTGTTTCGAAGCGCTTGAAAGACCATCTTCTTTAATTTTTTTTGGTGCCTTTGCAGTTCTTGCTGCTAAAAAAGCAGTGAAATTTGCCATATTACCTCCACTTACTAAAACGCCTCCATACGTAGGGGAGACCCCAATAAATTCTGCCAACCACTTAATAGTCTGTTTTTCAATTTCTGTTGCCATCGGACTTAGTATTTGTCCACCAACATTTGGATTAACAGAGGAAGCTAACAAATCTGCCAAAGCTCCAATTGGTGTTGCCGATGAGGTAATAAATCCAAAAAACTTAGGATGACCATTAAATAGTGAATTGTCAAATAATAATTTTGAAGCAGATGAAATTAATTTACCTGCGGGCAATCCATTTTTTGGTAACGATGCATTGCCTAATACTTTTTGTAATTGTTGTGGTGTCTTATTGGTTGTTACTGGTTTTTCAGAAATCTCATCAAAAAAATCAGAAATGGTATCAATGAGTTCATACCCCATTTTTTTAAAATCTGCCTTGCTTATCTCAATTGAATTTTCTCGTTTGTCTGACATCTTGAATAGGCTATTTATTGTTGTATACTGGTTTAGTTATAATTGCTAAGCAAACAAACCTGTTAGCATATTTTTCGTTGAGCAACGAAGTTAATAAATAAGTGTGAACTTTAGATAGTAAATTTTTAGCAATGATTTATAAGTGTTGGGTTATTAGTTTTTTAATGAAGCACCGATCTGATTGTTATGATTTCAGTAACTTTTTCGATTAGGATCTAGCAACCTTTATCAAACTCTTCCCAATTAAATTCTATATCAGTGGGGTGTTTTTGACTTACATATTCAGTTAAACTTGTTTCAAGTTGTTCACTATTAAAACCATAAACAGATTGCATTTTATCAAAACCATTTTTCCATAACAGCTTAAATTTTTCTATTCCGTACGTATTAATAAGGAATTTACATACAAATGCACTTTGAGTATAGGCTATCATTTCAGGATTGCCATAGAAATTTTGGGCAAGACTATCCATTGAAATCAGTTTTTTACTTTGAATGAAGTATTTATAGATTTCAGATAATGAATATTCAGAACAAGAACCTCCAGAATAAGTGGCAAGTCCTTCATTCAACCAAGTTGAAGTTCTTGGTGGTGTTTCCCATTTATACATCGTTATCATATGCATCATTTCGTGCTTTATGGGAGAGCCTTTATCTTTTAGTAGTGTGAAGAAGGTATTTCTATCTGGAAAAGCCATTCCTTGAGCGCCCATTCCAGTATATTTTTTCATTTCTTCGCGAGAATCTAAAAACTCAATACCCATTTCATTGGTGAATTCTGTTTCTTGAATCATCTTTAGATTTTTAACTATGGCATTCTGACACTCTTTAATTGCAGAATCCCTTCTAGCGATGTCTACTTGAGATGAAAAATAATAAGTTATGTTATCGACTGTCTTTTCTACTCTTGTGACTTTTGTCCATGTTTCTTTACTTTTAGGTTCATTCGAACAGCTAATCATAAAACCGATTAAAGTTAAGAGTATGATACTTTTTAATTTCATATTTTATTTCGGATTGTAAATTAAAAATAATGGTATGTGTGTTAGTAATTACTAATGAAAGATTCTCTTTTTATAACCAGTTTTTTTATTCCAACTAACCTTTTAAATAACGGTTCCTTGTTTTTTAGCTTCGGCATCTTTTCTAGCTCCAAAAAGGATACCAATTGCCATTCCAACACCAGTTCCAATAGACATTCCCATACTAGTTCCAAAACCAGTATTAATTACTGTTCCAATTGACATGCCTAAGCCCGTACCAAATATCATCCCATAAATCATCCAGGTTTCAGTATAATGTTTTGCCGAGGTGAAAGAGAATTTCTCTTTTAAAAATGATTTAAATTCAGAAAGCTTTTGTTTGTAGTACTTTTTCTTGTTTTCTGTTGTTACATTTAAATTTAATGAAGAAAGTTTTACTTGTATTAATTGTGTTTTTTTTTCAGTTAAATCCTTATTTTCCAAAGAAGATAATGTTCGGATAAAACAGTTGTAAATTTTCTGTTCAGTTTTTTTATCCGTTTGCGATAATAAAATAGTTAATAATTTTGAAGCTTCGTTTATATTCATATCCTTTTGTTTTATAGGTCGTTAATAAAATTATTAGTTACAGTAATCTCTAAAGCTGAATTTTTAATTGGGTACTATAATTATTGCGTGGTTTTAAAAAAACTAAGTACTGGCTCTAGACTTTCAAGAGGATTCTCCTCCATTGGTGTGTGTCCTGTATTATTCAATATAACCAATGTGTTATTTGGTAAATCTTCTTGAAATTTATAGGCATTCTCCACTGGGATTAATAAATCTTGAGCTCCCCAAAGTATAAGTGTTGGCTGTTGAATGTGTTTTATATTAGTATAAGTAATCGTATCCTTAGACATTTTGAGTCGATCTACGAATGCTTTTCGATTTCCTTCTCTAAGAGTAAGCTCAAAGTACCTTTCAACTAATGTATCTGTTACTTTTGAAGTATCAAAATATACATTTTCAACACTAGATCTCACTAAAAAACGAGGAGTTATAAAGGTAAGTAATTTGTTAATTACAGGGGTTTGTGCAATTTTAAAAGCAATTGGTACGCTCTTTGAAATTAAGGGATATCCTGCTGCGTCAATTAAAATTAATTTCTTCACCATGTTTGGTTGCGCTAGGGTAAAGTTCCAAGCTATCTGTCCTCCTAAGGAGTTTCCAGCCAGTACACATTGTTTAATGTTTAAAGCGGTCAAAAAATCCTTAATAAAATTAGTATAATGCACTATCGAATAGTTGCTATCTGGAAACGGACCTGTTAAACCATAGGCGGGAAGATCCATTCTAATTACACGATTTGTATTCTTCAAACGATCGGACCATGCGTCAAAAGTATGTAAGCTGGCTCCTGTGCCGTGGATGAGTACAATTGGAATGGTGTCGGTTTGGTCTCCTTCGTCACGAAAATGAACATCCATTCCGTTTAAAGAAATGAATGAAGACGATGTATTAGCGTACGTTGCTTTTAATTCATTTAAAGGAATATCTCCATGTCCAAAAAATAAAGTAACACCAATAATAACGAGTAACGTTAAGGTTAAAATAATCTTTATACTTTTAGTTATATATTTCATTTTTAGCAGGTATTTGATCCATTGCTCGCTCCGCAATAGCTGTTATTGATAATGATGGATTTACTCCCGGATTTGCTGAAATCATAGAACCATCAATAATAAAAAGATTCTCATAGCCAAAAACTTTATTGTTTTTATCAATCACACCTTCCGAAGGATTTTCTCCCATCACAGCACCACCCAAAATATGAGCGGTTGATGGAATGCCTGCAAGTGTTTCTAATGCAAATGAGGTGCTCACCCCATTTACTGCTTTGCTATATTCCTTAATCAATTTGACCGATTCTTTAATAAAAGGAGTCGGTTTTTTCCCTGTACTAACTGTTGAGGTCATCAATCCAAAGATATTTCTCTTGAATCTCAATGTACTATCTAGGGTCTGCATAAATAGGAGTACCACAGTTTTTTTTGCCCAACTATTAACAAAATATATTTTAAAATAGTTAATTGGAGATTTTATAAAAGATACCAGTACCATTGCTAAACGAGAGAAAATAGTACTACCCGTAACATAGGGTAAGTGTAGGAATCTCCATGCATTGGAGCCTTCAGAATACCTAACAACTTCTAGGTGACTATTCTCATCGGTATCTAAAATACTTCCGATGGCCACACCTTTCGAATAATTTTTGTCTTTTTCAAGGCTAGATACACTCACCAAGGTTTCATTATTGGTTCTAATATCTTGCCCCAATCTATCTGAGATGTTGGGTAATGAGCTAATCTTCAACTTGAGCAGAAGTTTGATGGTGCCTAACACACCTCCAGAAAAAATGACTCCTTTGCTTTTAACGTTCTTTCGCTTGGTAAATAATTTTGTACTAGTCTTTATAGCTATTTCATATTCATTAGTTCCATCTTCTGCGATTATTGGGCTAACATCATAAACCTCATGTTCGGCTAATATTTCGGCACCATATTTTTGAGCCAAATGTAAATAGTTTTTGTCCAATGTGTTTTTGGAATTATTTCTACATCCTGTCATGCAAGCACCACAATAATTACAGCCGGTTCGTTCGGGACCCAAGCCTTTAAAATAGGGATCCTCTTTGGTTACATTTTCTTTTCCGAAATAGATAGCAACATTAGTGGCGTCAAATTTATCTTCCATACCAAGCTTTTGAGCTACTTTTTTCAGTCCAATATCTGCGTCAAATAATTTGGGTGTTTTGGTGGCGCCAAGCATTTTTAGGGCTTCTTGGTAATATGGAGTTAGTTCATTTTCCCAATCTTGGAGTTGACTCCAACTACCAGTTTTGAAAAATGTGGATTTTGGAATGGGTAATGTATTGGCATAAACTAAAGAGCCTCCACCAACTCCTGTTCCTGAAAGAACCGCGACATGCCTGAAAAAGGTTAATTTCATAATACCAAAGAAACGTAAACTCGGTACCCAAAGCCATTTTCTGAAATTCCAGTTGGTTTTAGGGAAATCTTTAGCTTTGTACCATTTTCCTTTTTCAACTACTAAAACCTTGTATCCTTTTTTAGATAATCTTAAGGCGCTAACCGAACCTCCAAAACCACTTCCCACTATAATATAATCGTACTCCATTTTTATTTTATAATGTTTTCATGTATGATTTGCTTCCCTCGTGTGTAGCGTTGACTGGAACTAAATTAGTAAAAGAAAACGAACCATAGAAATTCCCGGAGGATTTTACGAGTAAGCACATAACAAGTGATTAAAAATTATAGTTTCTACAGATAGTATTTTTTATTTTTAAGTTAATAAAACCATTTATATCTCAAAAATAGTTTTATTTTGGTATAAATAAAAAATATACGCATTGAAATACATTGAAATCCTTGTGAAATTGCGCAAAATTATTCGCTCCATAAATCTTGAAAGCAAAAAAATTGAAAAAGAATTTGGAATAAGCATTCCACAGCTTTTAGTACTTAAGTATTTATCTGATCAAAACGACTATCGAGCATTTGCTAAAGATATAAAAGGATATATAAATCTGAATGCCAGCACCGTATCTGGTATTATTTCCAGATTAGAAAGCAAGAATTTGGTTTATAAGATGACTAAACCGAATGATAAAAGAGCGACTTATATTATTTTAACAGCTAAAGGCGCTGATTTGCTTCATAAATCTCCACCAACACTTCAGGAGAAACTATCACAAAGGTTGAAAAAGTTAACCCCGGAACAAATTGAAGAATTAGATAGAAATATAGAATTACTAACTTTAATTTTGAATGTTGAAGATATGGATGCAGCCCCATTACTTACCATAGAAGAAATAACAAATCATCCCGAATAACTTATATCACTATATTTTATTTCATCTAAAACATTATCACCACACAAATAAATCACTTTTGTAATACACTGATTAAAAGGTGTTTTACTTATTAGTTTTGACATTAAAACTTTTAAATAGTTTCTACACGAACTATATTTTGTATATTTGCATTAATACCCTGTTAATTAAGTATTTTGGGTATAGTTTCACTAAAACAAATATATGAAGAATGATACATGTTTAGAAAGAGCTGTTGCATGGGCTGAAAAGAAAACTACTGTTTCGTTAAAAGCGATTTCAGAAGGATATGAAAACCCTCAGATATTTATCAGCAAAACTACTCAAGAAGAAATTCAGGCTGATTTATCATTTGTTACCCAAGGAGGAGTTAGACATTATTCGGTCATAGCTTTAAAAAATGAGAACCAAAAAAAAACAGTTGCTAAGTGGAAAGTGCTAAGTTTCCTTGCTTCTTTAAAGAAGGGAAAGTTACATTTATTGGCGCCTAATGGCCACAAAGCATACACTGAAAAATTAGTTAAAAACCACGGTATTAACGCGGTAATCCATGCGCTTTAGCTTCTTAAAGCGATAGTTTAAAATAAAAATCTACCAAAAGACTAGAACAAATTAAAAACGTAGTGCAATGAGCAATGTATTAAATAATATAGTGCTCCTTGTAATGTGATTTATTTTGCTATGCTATAGTTCAAATCTTAAGTCAACTTAGAAATCCTTGAATTTATTAACCTAAATAAAAATTAGTATATGAAAATTATTGATATTAAAAGAAATACAAAAACCGAGAAACGTTATAGTCTGAAAATGGGAGAACTTACCACCAAGGTAACCTACGTAAAGAAATATTTTTTAGGCTTACCAGTTAAAACCTTACATAAATATCGGGAAACTTATTATGGTGAAGTGAAAAATTGTGATGATTGTATGTTGTTTGTGTAACCTATAATTTTAGTCTACACATTTTAAATAATTCACCTAAAAACAAATAATGAAAGTACTAGTAATAGGAGCGGGAAATATGGGACTTACCTACGCCGAAGGAATGTCTAAGTCAAAATTACTCACGAAGAAAAATATCATGGTGTTGGATAAATCTGATGAAAAATTAGAAGAACTTCACCAAATTTCACACTTCGATGCCTTTAAGGAATTGGAAGATTGTGTTCCAAAAGCAGATGTTATTTTTGTTGCTGTAAAACCACATCACGCAGAAGAGTTGTTTAAAGATATTTGTCCGATGGTTACATCAGATCAAATTTTAATATCGATTATGGCGGGAGTTACTTTGGATACAATACAGGAATTTTCTGGAATAAAAAAAGTGATCCGGGCGATGCCAAATTTACCCGCAAAAGTTGGATTGGGATTAACTTCTTATGTAGCCTCATCCGATATATCACGAATAGAGTTATTAACTGTAGAAAGCTTATTAAACACTACTGGAAAATCCATTTTGGTTAGTAAAGAAAGTTTAATTGATGCTTCTACTGGTATTTCTGGTAGCGGACCAGCATATGTATTTTACTTTATGCAGAGTATGATGGAAGCTTCCTTGCAAATGGGATTTTCAACGAATGATTCTAAAGTTTTGGTGAGTCAAACATTCACAGGTGCTATTGAACTTTTTAATCAATCTAATCTATCTCCAAATTCTTGGATGGAGAAAGTAGCCTCAAAAGGCGGAACAACTCAAGCAGCATTAGATTCGATGGATGATAATAATATAAATGAATTAATAAAAGAAGCCGCATTCGCTGCATTTAGTCGTGCTGTTGAATTGGGAAAAGAAAACTAATATGTACAAAGAAATAATTGTCATTAAGGTTGGGACAAATGTAATGACCAATAAAGACAATAGAATTGTAAGACCAGTATTAAGAAGATTAGTTAAACAGATAGCAGAGCTTTATGAACGTGGTATTATTTCTATATTGGTATCATCAGGGTCTGTAATTGCAGGGAAAGAGGTTTTAGGGAAATCTAGTATAATAGATAAAACAAAGAGAAGACAAGTATATTCTGCCATTGGGCAACCTCGAATGATGAGTCTTTATTATAATATTTTTCAGGATTACGGGATGAAATGTGCCCAGGTACTTCCTACTAAACGAGATTTTAGCCAAGGAGTACATCGTGAAAATATGATTAATTGCGTTCATGGATTACTTTCAGAAGGAGTAATTCCGATTGCTAATGAAGATGATGCCGTATCAGTAACAATGTCCATGTTTTCCGATAATGATGAACTGGCAAGTCTAATCGCAAAATTAATCAATGCCGACCGGCTTATTATCTTAACAGATATTGATGGATTGTATACAGGTCATCCTAACGCAGAAAATAGTAATCTAATTGAAAATGTAGACCCAAGAGAAGACCTTGATAAATATATTAAAGATAATAACAAGTTAGAAGGAGAAGGTCGTGGCGGAATGGGGTCTAAACTAAACTATGCTCAACAGACTGCTGCTCATAGCATTCCAACATTTATTGCCAATGGGAAAAGAGATAATACAATTATTGATATTATAGAAGGAAAAAGTGTCGGGACGAAAGTGTCCCTTTAATCATAAAAGTTATAAATGAGATTAATAGAAACAGAAATTAAAAATAATGTATTGGGATGCATGGTGCGCATCTTAGATGAAAATCGGATACAATTACTTGATGCAAATAAAAAGGATCTTGATGCATTTAAAAAAGATGATCAAGCAATGTTCGATCGCTTGCTAATAAATAATAAAAAAATCGATGAAATGATTCGATCTATTATGCAGGTGCGTTCGCAAGAAGATCCAATAAACAAGGTGATTACTAATAAAACGCTAGAAAATGGTTTGCAAGTTGTGAATAAAACAGCGCCTTTTGGGACTATTATGATTATTTATGAATCCAGACCTGATGTAACTGTAGAGGCAGCCGTACTTGCTTTTAAAGCCAATAATAAAATTTTGCTCAAAGGAGGAAAAGAAGCATTATTTAGTAATAAAATGCTTGTCGATTTTTGGCACCAAGCGTTACTAGAAAATGGTATAAGTATAGGGCGTATCCAGTTATTAAACATGAATAGGACAGAGACACAACAATTTTTAAAATCTCCAACAGAGCCAATAGATTTAATTGTTCCTAGAGGAGGTGAACAATTAATCTCTTTTGTAAAAGAACACGCAAAATGTGATGTTCTTATAAGTGGTCGAGGTAATAATTTTTTATATGTAGATAAAAATGCAGATTGGGAAAACAGTATTCAGGTTATTCTTAATGCAAAAACTAGTAAAATATCAGCTTGTAATGCTTTAGATAAAATTTTAATTAATACAAACCTTTCCGATTATCAGGATAAAATGACTGATTTGAAGAATATTTTAAAAAATAACAGAGTTTCTATATTGGTAGATTCAAATGTAAAAAAAGTTTTAAAAGAAGAACCTCTTATACCGGAAGACTCAATGTGGGAAAAGGAGTTTTTGGCAATGAAGTGTTGTATTGGGTCAGTAGATTCAACAAAAGATGCTATTCAAAAAATAAACAAATATTCAGGAGGTCACTCAGCAACTATAATGACAACTAACAATAAAACAGCATCCCTTTTTATGGAAGAAGTGGATTGTGCTGCTGTATATCAAAATGCGTCTACCAGATTTACAGATGGTGGTCAAATGGGAGTAGGTGCAGAACTTGCCATTAGTACAAGTAAATTACATCATAGAGGTCCTCTAGGACTTGATCAGTTGGTTACTAATAAGTATTACGTATATGGTAATGGGCACATTCGTGAATAAAACAAAAATGTTATTTACTTCACAATATTTTAAATAGGAATGGAAAAATTAAATCAAATTATAGAATCTGAAATCTTCACCTTTGGTACTTATACACTAAAAGTTTCTCAATTAGCTAGTATATTAATTATTATAATCGCCACTAAAGCAATACTGTGGGTTATTAAAAAGGCGTTTTTTCATAAAAATAAATTCAGTAAAATAGATAGTGGTAGCAGTTATGCCTTATTAAAATTTATTAAATATGTTGTTTGGGTATTAGCCATTGCATTGGTGTTAGAATCCATCGGTGTTAAAGTCACTTTATTGTTAGCAGGTTCTGCCGCATTGTTGGTAGGTATTGGTCTAGGATTACAGCAAACATTTAACGACATAATCTCGGGAATTATTTTGCTTTCAGAACGATCAATAGAAGTAGAAGATGTTTTGGAAATTGATAACGATGTGGTAATAATTGAAAGCATAGGTTTAAGGACTTCCAAAGCAATGAATAGAGATGATATTTCTATTATTATTCCAAATTCCTTGATAACCACAAGTAAAGTTATTAATTGGAGTCATCAATCAAAACAAACCCGTTTTAAGATTAATATTGGTGTAGCTTATGGGAGTGATGTTGATCTTGTGATTAAAATTTTAGAAGAAAGTACCTTTGAACATTCCAAAATATACGATAGGAAATTAATTGAGGCTCGATTGATAAGCTTTGGTAGTTCGTCATTAGATTTTCAACTATTATTCTTTAGTCCAAATATCTTTAGAATTGGAAAAATGAAAAGTGATATTCGAAGAATAATCAATAAAAATTTCACTAATAACAATATAGTAATTGCGTTTCCTCAAATGGATTTGCATCTTAAGTCCAATAGCTTCGAAAATTAAACTTAATACTTAGTCATATTAAGAATCAATTTTTGCTATAACTGACGTATTTACCGATTAAAATGTTTTTTATAAAATTATTTTGAATAAGATTTTAATTTATGCTTTACTGTCATTAAAGGACTAAGGCACAATTTTTATCTTTTAAGCTTAAAAGTGTATAGGCTTGTAAATTTTCAATCCAATTTTTTAGTTTTTGGCTTGATTTTGGCAGCTATTGTTAACGTAAGATTAAACTAAAATAGTTGCTGCGTAAGAATTACGCAAAGAGTATTTTTTAAAATTAAATATATAGTATGAATCAAGTTAAAGAAAACAACACGGTTAAAGTAAATTACACAGGTAAGTTATCTGATGGACAAGTTTTTGACAGTTCTGAAGGAAAAGAACCCTTAGAGTTTACTTTAGGACAAGGACAGTTAATACCTGGTTTTGAGAAAGGGATCATCGACATGAAGTTGAATGAAAAGAAAACCATTACAATTGCTAAAGAAGAAGCGTATGGAGAAATCAACGCTGATTTAAAACAAGAAGTAAAAAAAACGGATCTTCCCCAAGATATTGCACCCGAAGTTGGTATGGGACTAGTTTCTAAATCTCCAGATGGACAAGAAATGAATTTGCGTGTGGTTGAAGTTAGAGAAGATAGTATTGTTATAGACGGTAATCATCCTTTAGCAGGTAAAGACCTTGTTTTTGATGTTGAAGTGGTAGCGATTAAAGAGACAGAGATTGTAAAATAAAATATTTAATTTTTTTTTGGATTCCCTGACAGCCTTGCTTGAACTTTTTCAAGCAAGGCTGTCTTGATTTATTGGTAGAAAAATTAAGTATTATTTACTTGTTTTATTATTCTCACTCATTTATTTATTCAAAAGGCAATTTGATTTTAAAAACACTTCCCTGACCTAATTTGCTCTCAACCCAAATTTCCCCGTTATGTTTCTCTACAAATTCCTTGCAAAGTATTAAGCCTAAACCAGAACCTTCTTCGTTTTCGGTTCCAGGAGTTGTTACGTTTGTTTCGAACCTGAATAATTTACTTTGTTTTTCTTCATCCATACCAACTCCATTATCAGAAACTGAAATTTCAATAAAGTTGTTGTTCTGTAATGCGGAAACATTTATTTCACCATTTGAATTAGTGAATTTTATAGCGTTAGAAATAAGATTTCTTAAAACGGTTTTAAGCATATTTATATCAGCAAAAACAACAGTTCTTTCTGTTTTAATGTAATTTAAGACTATGTTTTTGTTTTTAGCACTTGAATTTGAAAGTTCAAATATTTCTTTAATAATAGAAGATAAAACGACATTTTCTGGTTTAAAATTAATTTGGCCGATTTGGGATTTAGCCCAGTTTAATAAATTGGAGAGCAAAACAAGCGTGTTTTTTGCCGATAAATTTATATTGCTTAAAAACTTTTCAACTTCGGTAACTTCATATTTTTTTAGGTTTTTAATTAACAGTTCCGAAAAGCCTAAGATACTATTAAATGGACTTTGTAAATCATGTGCGATTATTGAGAATAGTCTGTCTTTGGTTGCATTGAGTTCTATTAATTTGATTTCGTTTTTTTCTGCTTTTTCTTTTGCAACAATTAATTCAGATTGAAGAGCGAC
>TARA_R110000787_G_scaffold253750_1_pt1 | contig 13037 bp, 12 predicted proteins | sample TARA_R110000787 | Tara Oceans TARA_R110000787 (sample SAMEA4397920) | marine metagenome | biome: Polar Biome; feature: [DCM] deep chlorophyll maximum layer (ENVO:01000326); material: water (ENVO:00002006), including particulate matter (ENVO:01000060) such as... | depth 35 m
GGCACCTATATCTGCCCGCCTGCCCCGTCTCTCAAGATGATCGCGGATGTGGCCGAGTATTGCTATACCAACGTGCCCAAATGGAACCCGATGAACGTCTGTTCCTACCACCTGCAAGAGGCCGGTGCCACGCCCGAGCAAGAGCTGGCCTTTGCGCTTGCCACCGCCACCGCCGTGCTGGACGCCCTGCGCCCCCGTGTGCCAGAAGAAGACTTTCCCATGCTGGTGGGGCGTATCTCTTTCTTTGTGAACGCGGGCATCCGCTTTGTAACCGAGATGTGCAAGATGCGCGCCTTTGGGGATCTGTGGGACGAAATCTGCCGTGACCGCTATGGCGTCGAAGACCCGAAATACCGTCGCTTTCGCTATGGGGTGCAGGTCAATTCGCTTGGCCTGACCGAACAGCAGCCCGAAAACAACGTATATCGTATCCTGATCGAAATGCTGGCGGTTACCTTGTCAAAGAACGCCCGCGCTCGCGCCGTACAGCTGCCCGCATGGAACGAAGCTCTCGGCCTGCCGCGTCCATGGGACCAACAGTGGTCGATGCGGATGCAGCAGATATTGGCGTTCGAGACCGACCTGCTGGAATTTGATGATCTCTTTGACGGGAACCCTGCGGTCGACGCCAAAGTCGAAGCCCTGAAAGAAGGTGCCCGGGCCGAGTTGGCGAATCTCGACGGCATGGGAGGTGCGATTTCGGCGATTGACTATATGAAATCTCGGTTGGTCGAGAGCAATGCAGAGCGTCTGGGCCGGATCGAGACAGGGGAAACCGTGGTTGTGGGCGTGAACAAGTGGCAGCAAGGGGAACCGTCACCATTGATGACCGGCGATGGCGGCATCATGGTCGTCGACCCGACGGTCGAAGCTGACCAGATCAAGCAACTAAGCGCTTGGCGTGAGAGCCGTGACCAGTCAGCCGTGGATCGGGCACTGGCAGATCTGCGCGCCGCTGCGTCGGAAGGGCGCAACATAATGGAGCCATCGATTGCCGCTGCGAAGGCCGGTGTGACGACCGGCGAGTGGGCCGCGCAAATGCGTCAGGTGCACGGTGAATATCGCGGACCGACCGGGGTCGCCGCGGGCAGGTCAAACAAGACCGAGGGACTGGATGACCTGCGCGACGCAGTGGATGCGGTAAGTTCGCGGTTAGGCAGAAGACTAAGCTTTCTAGTCGGCAAACCGGGACTGGACGGCCATTCGAATGGAGCCGAGCAGATAGCGGTACGCGCGCGTGACTGCGGCATGGATATTGCCTATGAAGGGATACGACTCACGCCATCTGAAATTGTGGCGGCAGCGGCGAATGGTGACCATCATGTCGTCGGGCTTTCCATTCTTTCCGGCTCGCACATTCCGCTTGTCGAAGATTTGATGATACAAATGCGTGAAGCCGGGCTTGGGCATATACCCGTAATTGTGGGCGGCATCATACCCGAGGAAGATGCAAAGAGGCTGCGTTCGTTCGGGGTTGCGCGCGTCTATACCCCGAAGGATTTCGAATTGAATACCATCATGCAAGATATTGTTTCCTTGGCCGATCCCGAAACAATTGCGGCCGAATAATGGCTTCTGGTACAACTGGTCTCTTTTTTTGTTCATCCATTTGGCGTATTACAGCGAAAGTCGTATGAAATAGGAATGGCCAAAATGAGTGTTGATTTAAGTAAAATGTCTCACAAAGAGCTTGAAGCGCTACAGGAAGACGTGAAATCGGCAATTAAATCCGCGTATGAACGCGATCGCGCTGAAGCCCGCAAAGCCGCTGAAAAGGCGGCAGCGGAATACGGGTTTTCTCTCGACGAAGTTTCTGGTGGCGCTCGGAAACCCAAATCATCCAAGACTGTGGCCAAATACGCCAATCCATCGGATCGCACCCAGACCTGGACCGGAAAAGGCCGCCAACCCAATTGGTTCCGCGAACTGGTAAATAACGGAACGCCCGCTGAAACCCTGGAAGTTTAAGATACCTCCCTTCAATGAAGGAATTAAGGGGGGGGGGCCCCCGGCTCTCCTTTTTAGCTTCATTCCACGGAAGAGCGAAATATGACTATCCATATCGGGGCTAATCCCGGCGACATTGCACAAACGGTTCTGATGCCCGGCGATCCGTATCGAGCGAAATGGGCCGCCCTCAATTTCCTTAATGATGCTACTTTGGTTAATGAAGTTCGCGGAATGCTGGGATATACCGGAACGTGGAATGGCAACCGGGTAACAATTCAGGGCTCAGGTATGGGGATGCCGTCCCTGTCTATTTATGCAAATGAATTGATTACCCAGTACAACGCACAAACGCTGATCCGCATTGGGTCGTGCGGGGGAATGCAGCCGCAGGTCGGCATTCGCGACATTATCATTGCAATGACAGCGTCAACGATAACCTCCCCCTCCTCTGGGATCCTGCGCGAAATAAATTTTGCACCGACCGCCGATTGGTCGTTGCTGCGTGCAGCGGTGACTGCCGCAGAGGCAAAGGGCAGTACGACCCATATAGGCGGCATCTATTCATCGGATGTTTTTTATTCAGAGCGCCCGGATCTGGACGAGCAATTGACGCGACACGGCATTCTGGGCGTGGAAATGGAAGCCGCCGAGCTTTATACGCTTGCCGCCCGCCACAAACGCCGGGCGCTTGCGATATTGACAGTGAGCGATCATTTGCAAACCGGTGAAGCCCTGCCAGCGGAAGACCGGGAAAGATCTTTCGGCGACATGGTCGAAATTGCGTTACAGGCGGCATTTCCTCAGAGTTGACGATGCCGGGTGCATCGAGGTCGGACGCTCCGCGGGGGATTTAAGACCATTTGGAACAGGGGGGGCGCTGGTTTCTCATCGGTCACATCCGTGGGAACGGTCGTAGGCACTGGGGAATGCCGGGGTCCACGTTTTCAGCGCCGCGGCCTCTGGTGCAAGGATTTCTACGAGCAGCGGATAACAGGGGGCGGCGTCCGATGAATGTTCGGTTGAACAGTCCCCCCCCGGGCAGGCGCTGAGCGCTGCGAGCAGATCGGTTTCGGCGAAAAACTCCAGGTAATCGTCAGGGCGCACTGGGCTTGCCTTCATGAAATATTGCCCGGTATCGCGTGTGAAGCCGGTACACATGAAGACGTTCAGCACATCATGTATATGCTGTTCGGCTTCATCAAGTGTCATGTCCCGGCACGCCGCGAGGGCGCGCGTCAGGTTGGAGTGACAGCAATTATGGTATGACTGCCCGGACAGCAGCCTGTGGGTATAGGGGTCACAGCGTGTACCGATAACGTCGTGGACGGAACCGCCGAATTCGTCCTTGCCATACCATTCGAGCGTGTCGTGGGTGATCGTCGCCAAGGGGCGCAGGTAGGGGAAGTTCGACCAAAGGCGATGTCCGGTCGTGACGTGTGTCCCGTGCAAGGCACGGGTTTTGCCGGAATAGAAATGCTCTGCAAGGTTATCTCGCGCCCAGATATTGAGGTCGCCGACTTGCGGGCCATCCACCGAGGTGATGCGGAAAAAATGCCCGGCAGGCACCGTGAAGCACGCGGCATCGCGGGGCGGCACCATGATCTCATCGAGTTTGCGGAGGGTTTGGCGCGCATTCAGGTAAAGCGCCATATTCGGGGCAGGCAAGGTTTCTACGGGATAGCATATTACCGGTGGGCGGGCACGGCGGGCGGTAGAATCGACTGGTTCGTTCATGCGTTTTGTCCTGCTATGCGTCCTGAGAACAGGCAACCGCCCAGGAATGTGCCTTCCAACGCGTTATAGCCGTGGTAACCACCGCCGCCAAAGCCGCAAACCTCGCCCGCTGCGAACAACCCGCGCAGCACCGTGCCATCGGGGGCGAGCACGCGACCCTGTAAATCGGTATGGAGGCCACCGAGGCTTTTGCGGGTCAGGATATTCAACCTGACAGCGATGAGGGGGCCGTTCCGAGCGTCCAGGATAGCGTGGGGTTTGGCGGTGCGGATCAGCTTGTCGCCGCGATACGCGCGGGCCCCCCGAATGGCGGTAATCTGGGCATCCTTGGCGAAAGGGTTGGCGAGCTGACCATCGCGCGCCGCGATCTGACGGCGCAGATGTTCAGGGTCAAGGCGATGATCGGGGGTAAGCCTATTCATCCCGGCAACCAATTGCGTCAGGTCGTCTGCCACGACAAAGTCTTCGCCCTTGTCCTTGAACATCTCCACGGCGGCTGTAGCGCCCTTGCCAAGTCGCGCCGCGAGGACTTCGCGCCAGCCTCCATCGGTCAGGTCAGGATTTTGTTCGGAGCCCGAAAGCGCGAATTCTTTTTCGATAATTTTTTGGGTGAGGATGAACCAGCTATGGTCGCCTGTCTGCAATATGCGTTTAAGGGTCGCCAATGTGTCAAACCCGGGCATGCAGGGCGCTTCCATCCTGTCGCCTTTTGCATCCAGCCAGACCGAGGACGGACCGGGCAGAATGCGAATGCCGTGATTGGGCCAGATCGGGTTCCAGTTCTTGATACCTTCGCAGTAATGCCACATCCGGTCCTGGTTGATCAGTCCAGCCCCAGCCTGCGCGGCGATCGCATGCATCTTTCCATCGACGTAATCCGGTACGCCGGAAACCATGTGGCGGGGCGGCTGCCCGAGACGGTCGACCGGCCAGTGTTTGCGCACCAGCCCGTGGTCGGCACCGATACCGCCGGTGGTGAGGATCACCGCGTCGGCGTGATGGTGAAAACTGCCCGTGATCGCGCGGGTCGTGCTTTCGCCGCGCGGGGCGTCGGTATCTTGCAGGATATCGCCGGAAACTCCGGTCACCGCCCCGCTGGTCAGTTCCAGCGCGGTTACCCGATGCCTGAACTGTAGGCACAGCTTGCCGGATGCAGCATAGCCTTGCATCAACTTCGCAAAAGGTGCCACGACGCCGGTACCGGTTCCCCATGTGATGTGGAAACGCGGGACAGAGTTGCCGTGCCCGCCAGCCATTGCCCCGCCCCGTTCGGCCCAGCCGACAATCGGGAACCAGCGCATCCCAAGATCGCGGAGCCACCCGCGCATGTCACCAGCGGACCATTCGATGAAACGTTCGGCAAAAGCGCGGGGGTTCGCATCTTCGGCACGGTCAAATTGCGCCGAACCCATCCAGTCCGTCAACGCCAGCTCGGCGCTATCGCGAATTCCCAAGCGGCGCTGTTCGGGGGTATCGACCATGAACAAACCACCCAGTGACCAATATGCCTGTCCACCAAGACTTTGCGGGCCTTCCTGATCAATCATCAGAACCCGACGCCCGCGCTGTATCGCTTCGTGTGCAGCAACCATCCCAGCCAGGCCGGCACCGACAATGATAACATCCGCCTGAAATTTCTGGGTCATCATGGATCCCCCTTCTGGTCGAAGGCTAGCCCAACCGCGAGAGGGTTGTCGAGAGATCGCAATCTACAGTGACGGTGGGGAAGCGTTGATTTTACAATCGACCGGCGGACCATTTGACGCCGTGAAGGCATCCGCACCGCACGCAGCGCAACGATAGAACCGCAAAGCCCCGTGATCGCGGTCTGCATCCCTGCGCCAACGGCAGTCACGTTTCGCGGTGCCCCGCCGCATCACGCGTGCGAGGATAATGACGATGATGACAAGGGCGACGAGTAGAAAGGGCATTGGAACGATCTGGCCCTCCCTTGAGAGGAATGCAAGGAGGGCCAGTGACTTAAACGGCGCGTTCCACCATCATCTTTTTGATATTGGCAATCGCCTTGGCTGGGTTCAGTCCCTTTGGACACGTCTTGGTACAATTCATGATCGTGTGACAGCGGTACAGTTTGAAGGGGTCTTCAAGATCGTCCAGACGTTCGCCGGTCGATTCATCACGACTGTCGATGATCCACCGGTACGCGTGAAGCAAGGCGGCTGGCCCGAGGTAGCGATCGCCATTCCACCAGTAACTGGGGCACGACGTCGAACAACAGGCACACATGATGCATTCGTACAGACCGTCCAGCTTCGCCCGGTCATCGATTGACTGCTTCCATTCTTTCGCAGGTGCGGATGTCTTGGTTTCAAGCCAAGGGTGGATCGACGCGTGCTGCGCGTAGAAGTGGGTAAGGTCAGGGATCAGATCCTTGACCACTGGCATGTGCGGCAGTGGGTATATCTTGACCGCACCCTGTACCTCTTCGATGCCATAGGTACATGCCAGGGTGTTGATACCGTCGATATTCATCGCGCAGGACCCGCAGATGCCTTCGCGGCAAGAGCGACGGAAGGTCAGGGTGGGGTCGATTTCGTTTTTGATCTTGATCAACGCGTCCAGGATCATCGGGCCGCAGGTGTCCATATCGACGAAATAGGTGTCTATGGCCGGGTTTTTGTTGTCATCCGGATTCCAGCGATACACCTGGAATTGCTTGATATTGGTGGTGCCGGTTGGCTTTGGCCATGTCTTGCCGGTAGTCATTCGCGAATTCTTGGGGAGCGTGAGTTGAACCATGTCGCTTCTCCTGTCTGCTGGGCAAATACCCAATTAGTTTCTATTCTGACGCTTATCGTTTCTTGATATAAAGCGCGTTACCTTCGGCTCGCATGGTTTGCCTAAAGCCGCTGTTCAATATTCTTGCACATAAATCTGAATCCCATTGATCGGCATGGCGTACTTCCACCAGCATCGCATCGGGCAGCCAGCCACCGACCTTGGCTTGGTCAAGCATCGGGTTCAGGACGACCTCTTCGGCACCTTCCACGTCGATCTTGAGCACGGTGAAATCATGATGCCGCGCGGCGTGGGTGAACGCGGACAACGGGCGCGTGGGGACCAGCGCCCCCCCCGAATTCATACGACCTGGGACAGGTATCAAAGAGGCCTGCCCATAGTTGTGGCCGCGGAAATTCAATATTGCCTCGCCCTCTCGATCCGACAACGCGCAGCCTTCGATGCGAACCTTGTGGGTCAAATTATTCAACGCAATATTATGGCCCAACCTGCCGATCATGGTTGGGTTCGGTTCAAATGCAATCACCCGAGACCCATCGCCTGAGGCAAGACCGAGAGGCACGGAATACACCCCGCAGTTGGCCCCAATATCCAAAACCAGCGTGTTCTTGTCTTCCACCAATTCGACCAATGCGACCAACGACTTGATCTCGGGCGGGTGCCCGTCCAGCCAAATACATGTCTCTGTGTAGTTGTCGCGCGGATCGACCACCATCCGGATGTCGGCAAATTCGATCTCGACCGGGCCAAGCATCGCCTTGATACGGGCCCGTTCTTCCTGATCGCCATGACGAAACTGTGCACGTAAGGTGGCCATGTTCATAACCGATGCATATCCCGCCTGTTCGCCGCGCGCATGTTCCATCACATGGGGATCCCTGATGCCCCAAACGATGACCGCGAGAGGCATTGCACGGTCTCGGGGCGTGACAATACGCTTCTGATGGTGGCGACCGTTGTATCGTCGACACCGATAATTGCCGACTTCGCAAAGACCCGGACCTCGGTCGCATCGGCATTGTCAATGACACAGTTCGTAAAGGGGGTGATCAGTTCCTTGGGTACCTGAGGAAAGCGAGTGGCGATTGCCTCTGTGACAACGCCCTTGGCCCCTTCGCGCGCCATGCCGTCGACCCGTTGCGTTGCTTGTTCGCAGGCTGATAGCCCTAGGAAAGAAAGAACCAGAATGTACCTCATGACAACGCCTGCTTTCTAAACGCAATATTCATCCCGCCGCGCCAGATTTCATCGTATCCGCTGGTGCGCAGGAAGTTAAGGCAATTCCATTCCCATTGCTCAGGGAAAACCGCTTCGATAATGATAATCTCGGGCCACAGGGCGAAAGGCGCGCTCTCAAAAAATGGCCTGAGCACCTTGTCTTCAGCCCCTTCGACGTCGATCTTCATGGCCCCGACGGCTGTAACATTTGCCTTTTCCAACACGGATAGTAACGGCTCTGTCGGGACATCAATGTCAGACGTTCCCAGGACAAGGCTCTCCAGCGATAGATCAAACCCCATTTTACCTTTTGCGTCCGAGAGTGCGATATTATGCGCTACTACCCGACTTTCCAGATCGTTAAGGCGCAGGTTAAAAGACAGCTTGGCGAAAACCCTCGGGGACGGCTCAAAGCTTAGAATACGGACGTCCGGACGGGATCGCGCAACTGAGAACGTATAAACGCCGATGTTCGAACCGATGTCCAGAAACAGACTGTTGGGTGCAAGCTCTTGTGCCAATAGATCGCGTTCAGCGAGATCAAACTGGTGAGGCGAAAGCATAGCCTTTCGGTCACCCGTATTTTCGGCAGGAAAGAACCGGAATTTCCATCCAACCAGCGTGTCGTCTATCGGTCCGGCGCGAAGCCATTGGACAAGCCGGTTCGCCCGCGTGCGAACGGCACCGCGAAAAATCCTGTTTGCCCGTACAAAGCGAATGACCTCGGACTGAAGCGCTGTAGGCTTATATGTCCCGTACGGTTCGTTCAAACCCTCGGTGACCCCGAAAACCGTGGAAGCTTCGTCAGCCACGTGAGTTGGGGAAGCAGACATCATAAAACCTCCAAACGCCAAATTATCGCTCTTTTGAACAACGGTTACCGCAGAGGTGCAAACCTCCGCGTTGGACCACAATCAAAGCATAAGCGATTTTTTTCATTGGATCAGTACACCCGCGCCTTGGGGGCGATTTTCTTCAGATCAATCCCACCTTCATCCTGTGGGGTCAGCGGATCCAGGTGAACGCCGCGATAGCTTAGCGTTGCTTCGTTCCCGTCAAACCACGCAAGGCTGTGCTTGCGCCAGTTTTCATCATCGCGTTCCGGATAGTCTTCGTGCGCATGAGCGCCTCGGCTTTCCTTGCGGGCTGCCGCAGCCGTAATGGTCGCAACGGCGTTCGGCATCAGGTTGGTTAGCTCCAGAGTCTCCATCAGATCCGAATTCCAGTACAGAGACTTGTCCGTTACCTTCAGGTCAGAAAGCTTGGCCGCGACCTCGTCCATCTTTACCTTGCCCTCGTTCAGGGTCTTGTCGGTACGGAAAACCGCCGCATCCGCTTGCATTGTCTTTTGCATTTCCAGCCGCAATTCCGCTGTCGGCGTTTGACCATTTGCGTAGCGTATCGCGTCAAACCGTTCAAAGGCCGCCGCAACCGACTTGAGGTTCGGAGCAGGAAGCGGCGTTTTGGGATCAACGACTTTCTTGGCGCGGATCGCCGCGGCGCGGCCGAACACCACCAGGTCGATCAGCGAATTTGACCCAAGCCGGTTCGCTCCATGCACCGACGCACAGCCTGCTTCGCCTACAGCCATCAATCCGGGGGCGATATTGTCCGGGTTGTCCGGTGTAGGCGACAGTACTTCACCCCAATAGTTGGTGGGGATACCGCCCATGTTATAATGCACGGTCGGCAGAACCGGGATCGGTTCCTTGGTCAGATCGACACCGGCAAAGATGCGGGCGGATTCCGAAATCCCCGGCAGGCGCAGATCAAGCGTTTCTTTGGGCAAATGGTTTAGATGCAGGTGGATGTGATCCTTGGCCGCCCCCACACCGCGCCCTTCGCGAATTTCCATTGTCATACACCGCGATACCACATCACGGCTGGCCAGGTCTTTGTAGGTGGGTGCGTACCGCTCCATAAAGCGTTCGCCTTCGGAGTTGGTCAGATACCCGCCTTCGCCACGCGCGCCTTCGGTGATCAGGCAACCGGCACCGTAAATGCCTGTGGGGTGGAACTGCACGAACTCCATGTCTTGCAACGGCAACCCGGCGCGTGCAGCCATCCCGCCCCCGTCACCGGTGCACGTATGGGCAGAAGTCGCCGAAAAATAGGCCCGGCCATAGCCGCCGGTCGCCAATACCACCATCTTGGCGTTGAACAGGTGCATCGTGCCGTCGTCGAGCTTCCAGCACAGAACGCCCTGACACACACCGTCTTCGGACATGATCAGATCAATCGCGAAATATTCGATATAGAATTCCGCGCTGTGCTTTAGCGACTGACCGTACAGTGTGTGCAAAATGGCATGGCCGGTGCGATCCGCTGCGGCACAGGTGCGCTGCACCGGGGGGCCTTCACCGAATTCTGTAGTGTGCCCGCCGAACGGACGCTGATAGATCTTGCCCTCCTCGGTCCGGCTGAAAGGCACGCCGTAGTGCTCGAGCTCGTAAACCGCCTTGGGTGCCTCGCGAGCAAGATATTCCATCGCATCTGTATCGCCCAGCCAGTCAGACCCCTTGACCGTGTCGTACATGTGCCACTGCCAGTTATCGGGCCCCATGTTGGAAAGCGACGCGGCAATGCCGCCCTGCGCTGCGACAGTGTGGGACCGTGTCGGGAACACCTTGGTGACGCAGGCGGTTTTCAATCCCTGCTCGGCCATGCCAAGCGTCGCACGCAGGCCAGCACCACCTGCCCCCACGACTACGACATCATAGTCATGTGTTTCGTATTCATATGCGGCCATGTCTCGGTCTCCGGTATAGCGTATGCGTGGGTTAAAGTGCGATGCGGGCGATGGCGAAAACACCGATCGCCGCTGCACCGTAACTGATGCAAGTCATCAAGATGATCGCGATTTTCTGCGATATCCCATAAACGTAATCTTCGATCAGGACCTGTACGCCGTCGTTGAAATGTTTGAAGCCCACGACAAGCGTAAGTGCAGCGACGATGGCGGGGAATGGCCGGGAATAATAGGCGAGTATCTCTTCGTAGCTTCCGCCCAGTACGGCCCCGAAAGTAAAGACAAACAGCGGGATCAAAATCAGCAACGCAACCGAGCTGATCTTCATGCTCCAGAAATGTCCGGTCCCTGTCTTGGCTGAACCCATGCCGATCGCGCGTTTGTGGTCTGTCAAAAATGGCATGTCAAACCCCTCAGATAATGAATGCTGTGATGATGGTCAAAACCACCGAACCGATCAGGATAGACCAACCCAACCGCTCGGCGGTTTGCAGGTCCAACGCATGTCCGGTGTCCCATATCAAATGCCGAATGCCGGCCAGCGTGTGGTACCACAGGCCCAAGAGCGACAGGAACATGACCAGATCGCCAAACCAACTGGTGATAAATCCGTTAATGGCGTCAAACGCTTCGGCGGACGTCGCTGCGGCAAGAAACCACCACACGATCAAGAGTGCCGCGACCAGCATCGCATTGCCGGTTATTCTGGTCAGGATCGACGTCATTGATGTTAGCTGCGGGCGGTAGATCGTCAGATGCGGTGACAACGGGCGATTGCCCCGGTTCACATCAGCCATGATGGATTCCTTTTCTCGTCTTCTCGTCAAGATGCCCTATAGATAGCGGCATTTTCAGGGCTGTCACGTACAGAGGACGGTTTTCGTGACGGTTACTTTGCATAGCGATACATTTTTCACCCAGTTTCGAGTGAATATCCGAAATTTGTGATCACGGGATTTTAAACTGTGATCACAAACGCCAAAGCGCGTCACCCGGTCCATTTGTACCAAGCAAATTGAAGCCGGTGCTTGAGAGATTTCATCAGATAGCCTTTGGCCTTCTTGCGCTTGTTTTCATCTTTCTTCTCGGTTGGATTGAAACCGATATGGCGTACATCCCCCGCCGACAGGCTCGCCAATGAAAAACCCTTGAGCTTATGAACAAAGCTGATGTCGCGTTCCGGCCCGATGTCTCCATAGGGGCCAAAGGCCTGATAGTCCGACATTCTTCGCAATCCGGGGTTGAACGAAAAGCTCCCCCAGCGGCGGTGTGATTTCGGATCGGTGCGGAAATAGCCGACGCCGTGGAGATGCTGTTCTTCGACGTCAAATATCTTGCGTGGCCATTCCTCCCGCGCCCGCAACATCACGGCGTGGATTTTAGGGAACGCATCAAGCAAAGCCCGCGATTCGGTCAAGAACAGGCTGGAGGGGAAAACCCAGTCTTCTTCGCAGTGAAAAATGTAAGGAGTCTTTACTTCGCCATAGGCCCGATCAACCGATCGTATCTGCCCCAGGTTTTGCGTATTCTGAAGAAACACATGCGACCTGTCGGCCAGCAGACGGGCGACTACATCTTTTGTTGCGGCGCAGTCCGAATCCTCGATCACCACGAATTTGTCTATGCCGGTCAGATCGCATGCCAGCATGGAAGTGAGGGTCTGTTCCAGTTCTGCGGGGCGGTTGCAGCAGGTGATGACGACGGTTGCGAAACCGCTCCGGTCGTCCTGTGCTCCTGCTGCAACCATATTCATTAGTTTAAAGAACCATCAATGCCTTTACACGCGTCGACCAGACCTTTGACAGCCTTGACGGAATTATCGAACATCGCCTGCTCTTCCTTGTTCATCGAAATCTCGACGACACGTTCGATGCCGCCGGCACCGATGACGGTTGGCACGCCAACGTAGAACCCGTTCAGCCCGTATGCGCCATCGACGTATGCAGCGCATGGCAGAACACGCTTTTGGTCCTTAAGATAGCTCTCGGCCATTTCGATAGCCGATGTCGCAGGGGCGTAAAACGCCGAGCCGGTCTTGAGAAGGCCCACGATCTCGGCACCACCGTCACGGGTACGCTGGACAATCGCATCCAGTTTTTCCTGAGTGGTCCAGCCCATCTGGACCAGATCCGGCAATGGAATGCCGGCAACCGTGGAATACCGCGTCAAGGGAACCATCGTGTCACCATGACCGCCCAGAACGAATGCGGTCACGTCTTTCATAGACACATCGAATTCGACAGCAAGGAAGTGCCGGAAGCGGGCAGAGTCCAATACGCCCGCCATGCCGCACACTTTATTATGTGGCAGGCCGGAGAATTCGCGAAGCGCCCATACCATCGCGTCCAACGGGTTGGTTATGCAGATAACAAAGGCATCCGGCGCGTTTTGCGCAATCCCTTCCCCAACCGATTTCATGACCTTGAGGTTGATCCCCAACAGGTCATCCCGGCTCATCCCTGGCTTGCGGGCTACGCCCGCAGTCACGATGCAAACATCCGCCCCGGCGATATCGGCGTAATCATTGGCACCCGACATGGTGGCGTCGAATTTGGCCGACGGGCCAGATTCAGCAATATCTAGGGCTTTGCCTTGCGGCACACCTTCGGCGATATCGAAAAGGACA
>TARA_R110000787_G_scaffold2353_3_pt1 | contig 13023 bp, 34 predicted proteins | sample TARA_R110000787 | Tara Oceans TARA_R110000787 (sample SAMEA4397920) | marine metagenome | biome: Polar Biome; feature: [DCM] deep chlorophyll maximum layer (ENVO:01000326); material: water (ENVO:00002006), including particulate matter (ENVO:01000060) such as... | depth 35 m
AAGGAGGCTCCATACACGGGATTAGAATCCCAACGTCTTGAATTTTACATTCACAGTCGATCCCGTCATCAACTAATCCATTACAGTCATCGTCTTCCCCATTGCATATTTCTTGCCATGGCTGCTTTGCGGTGCACGAAGCCCAAACACCAAAAATACAAGTTTCATATCCGACCTCGCATACGGTTTCACATTCTTGTAGTAAGTTTTCATCAGTGTCACCGTCACAGTCGTTATCTATAGTATCACAAATCTCTTCCGGTACCGGCCCACAATCGTTGCATACATTTCTTTGTCCTTCATCAATCTCGCCATCGCAGTCATTATCAATCCAATCACATACTTCTTCTTGAGGGCCTTCTGCTTCACAAATTAAAACTCCGTCGACACAATACGCCGGTCCAGTGCCACATTCAGTTTCACATGTAAAGTCGCCTTCATCGATTTCCCCGTCGCAATCATTGTCTACACCATCGCAGACTTCTTCTGTACACGGACTACAATCCGTAATCTGAACTGTCCCTTTATCACAGTATACATCTAATATACCCGGACCACCGTCAGGCATTTGACATGGCTGATTATTGACAATCATAGGATCTAGAGGATCACAGTCGTGCTTCCATTTACAATTCGCTATATCTATAATCGCATTTCCTTCACAAACGTCCATCCACGCCTCCGCGATCCAATACTCTGTATAAGGAGGGCATCTTAAAAATACTTTTGTCAGGCACTCCTCTTTATATTCGTCCGTAAAGTCTGCCAATGGGTCATAAATAGGTATGTCAAGCAAGGTAAAGGTGTCTGGGATTGGCGGAGGCAGTTCTTGGACGTCCTCCACTGGCTGTTTTACAGGCGAAGGCATAAAATCTGCACCGCACGCAACAACCCCGACAGCAATCAACAAATATTTAATAATTTTTAACATACTACAGTAATAACTATAAGAAAGCATTCAAAAAATGCAAATTTAAACAAATATACACACCTAATGCGAAAGAAAGGCAAAAAGATGTAAGTTTTCTACTCCTATATTTCCAGAAAACAAAACTGGCGAAAGAAACTCCGGTTAGTTTAACAACAACAAAGTATGCATACCCCATTTGTAAGAAAAAATCCATTAAAGGGTTTGCTTCTTCAGCCCATCCATTCTCGATAGCCGTAATTGTGACAGTCAAATCCACTAAATTTAATAATATCAGCAAAGTGATCATTATTTTAGTGGTTTTGTAAGACATCTTACTTAAAAACTTTATCCCTCGCCGTTTTCCAGAGATTGTCGCCTAAAAAGTCTCTCTTTAGTTTAAGAAGTCTTTGAAATTTGACCTCTTGACGAGTATCCATGTATAAAGCAGTCGGCTGTTTTACCTCTCCATCAATTAGTTGGTCCGAAAAGTCATAAAATTTTGATTTTACTTCCGGTGCAGCGTATAAATTTGGAGAAATAAACATAAACATTAGTAAAAATATTATTTTTTTCATTCTTTTCCCATATCCTTTATTATTTTTTGTAATTCTGCGATACTGTTCGCCGCAGAAACGTGTTTTATACCAATCCCTCCGGCGGCCGCCCATGGGCCAAGGTATCTATCCATATCATCGATGAGCACATTCGGTGCACCCGTCTCTAAATTTTTAGCATACTTGTCTTTTTGCTTAGTTAATACTACCCTAGACTGTTGCGGAGGTGGATTTAAGTGCCCAGACAAAGAACTTGTCCAAATTCTCTTACCTCTGGCTGAGTCATCGTCCCATGGAGCCGACAAAATATGACAACCTAGCGGATTAACAAAATCCCATAGTTGTTGTGCGTCTGGCATTGCAGGAAGGCTGGCCCAAAAGTCAACATCGTTGCCAAGAAGACTGAAAATATATTGTAAAGCCTTTTTGCCTTCATCACTTGTTTCAAATTCGCTCCACTCTCTGCCCGAAGTTAAGATCTTCATGAGTGCTTCTTTCTCTTCAGGCTTTGTTATTTTAACTGTCTCTTGTACATTTTGAATTATACCTTCAATTAAATCAACCAGAACCCCATCCATGTCACAGTATACCTGAAATGGTAGAGAGGAGGGAGAATATTTTCTCTCACCTGTGAATACGTTCTCGTCTGAAAGCTCGAGTTCAAGAAGGAATTCTTTCCAATTATTATGGACGCCCTTCTTCATTGTTATTCCTCTGAGTCGCCACCGTCAGTAGTCGACTCCTCTTCATATACTGTATAAGGCATCGTCGCCTCTGGAGGATACATGCCATAATCTTTCATTTTTGTAATCACGTAATCAAGTTGTTCCAGAAGCTCTGGAAGCGCACGGGCGATAATCGCTCTTGCTTTTTCTAAATTAAAAACCGCTCCGGAGATATCTGCGTCATCAGGGTCGACCCCTTGATCAGGATCGTTTGGTATATTAAAAAGGTTTGTCTCTCTTAAGAGTTCTTCTTTAACAATTTCTTTAAGTCTTCCGCGTGTAATTTTCATTTTTTTTCCTTCTTTACGCTTTTAACGCAACGCTCGTATTTTTCTTCATCTTCTCTTCCAACAGAAGCAGTACAAATAGCCCATGGATTATCTTTCTCATCGCGGGCTTCATTAAGTTTGAGAACACCCATGAGGTCCTCTGCAAACTTCTGCGCGTCGTCTTTCTGTAATACGTGTCTAGCATCGCTACCAGGGAAGCCCAATACAACCATACCATCCTCAGTTACATTAATATAAGGATGTGGGTTATCTGGCGTCCCCAGTTTTGCGCTGTCGCTGTCTAGACTATCAAACTCTTCTTTAATCATTTCTTTAAGTTGTGATTTGGTTATTTTCATAATATTCCTCTGTAGATAACTAAATTAAATAGTTTGAAGTCTTGTTATTCGCCTTCTTGTTGAGAGATTAGTGCTTTAACCATATCGGAGTAAAACTCTTCCCCCTCTTCACTAGTGTATACTACTTCATCAGTTGCTTTGTCGACAACAGATATTTCTCCGTTGAGCGGGATGATCGCAATCGTCTTCGTGTTTGTTTTAATTATAATTGTTTCTTCTAAATTCAAAATTTCTAGTAACGCCTTTGTTGTATTAATTATCATTTGCTTTTCCTCTCGCCGCCTTTGAGACCACGAAAAAATTTTTAACCCGATATGGAGGGTCCAAATCCGGATCTAAATGCCAAGAATCTCTAAAATCATCAAACCATTTAACCTTAATCATTCTTCTTCCTCCGTGAATCCTTTCCCCTATAGCCAAACCGTATACTTCTTTTTTGTAGCCGTTAGAATAATTCTCTACATGACATATTATATCACCAATTTGAATATTTGTTAGGGTGTTATTCGTCGGGTCCATGAATTAAGTATTGTGAGAACTTAATAATTTCAAATCTTTATCTAAAGCCAAGTATCGAACTTTCCCTCTATACCAAACTTTATGCCAAGTTTCCTTGCCACTACAAGTGGTTGTAGAAAGATCTACTATAGGATTGTATCCAAAGATCTTGTTCTCCATCAGCCCCATGTAGATCGCCGCCACAGGCTCCTCAGTCCATGGAAACTCTTCGGACCCCTCTCCTATATCGATTACTTCAACTAAGTCCCCAATATTAAATGCATCTTTTGTTGCACGCATATAATAAATACACGTCGACAAATAAATTGAAGCCCCGAAAAGCGATTAACTCATCGGGGCTCCATGGAGGGCAAATTAACACGGATGATTCCGCATATGTTTTTATTATAACAGACTCGAAAAAAAAATTTAAATAAAAAATTAATTATAGAGGCGTTTTACCATTTCATCGCTATACCGCGTTCCCCATATTTCATCCAAAACCTTCACCATAAGCCAGCCGCACAAGTCGCACTCCGCGTCCGAGTAAGATGCAGGAACATATTTGGACACTTCAATGCCCAGAATCAATGCCCGCATCTTAGTTTGTTGTGCTTTGTCAATCATAATGAAAACCTTCGAGAAAAAAATTTAGCCTAAAAATAAGTTAATACACCCAATCATAGCAGATATTTACCAATTTGTCAAATCCGCACATCTACAACCCTTGTGAAACCTATCTTCTTCACTAAGAGCAATTGAGATTCCGTTATGACTCCCCCAGGGATGATTTAAACATTTATCCCATAATCGGAATTCAAAACCAACCAACTCATATATCTCTTCTCTAAAGATTTCGTATACCGGTAACCCGCTATCATTATATAACGGCCTAACCGTTACTTTATTGTGCCAATACCCAGGATCCCACCCTACACAAGAGTGTATCTCTAAGGGTACTAACTGTCCTAGGTCCGTATTCGCCCTAGAATACACCTTAGAGATGGCTAAGTGGTAATCCAGATACCAACCCTCATAACAATACGTTTCGGTGGTTCTAGGGGCATTCAGGGACGTTAAGAACAGGCTTACTAATATTATCGCTTTCACAGAAACTGCCACCCCCTTCTAAACGCCTATTGCGCCAAGGTTCGCAACAATCCTGGTATGTGCATCTCCCAATATCCCAACCTCGCTTGGCACACAAGAAACCTGTAGCGCATTCTGAGTCAGTTATGCAGACGGGGCGCTGGGAATATGGGATTGTGCATGCCGGGTGGTCTCTATCGGGTAGTCGCAAATGGCCGCATCCTATTGCCATACTTATTAAAAGGATAAAAAGCAAGCCAGCGCATATCAGGAACACGATCTTCGCGCAAACTAGTTCGAACTTGAGGTGCTCGACCAACTTACACCGGTCTTCTATCGCTTCTATAGTCTCTTTCTTATCAGATTTGTTACTTTCACCCATTTTTTGACTCGCTATTCTCTAGTATATAATTAATTTCATTAGAAATATCACTCATTTTTTTCATTTGGCTTGTTTTTTCTTTTAATTCTTGCACTTCTTCGTGGTCGTAGTCGGATATTATCTCTATATCGCCATTTTCGAAGGAAATGTAGTCGACTACTATCCTCTTTTCTAGTCCTATCAGTAGTATTTTGTATGATTTGGCAAATGAATCTGCAATTCTCTTATGTCCGCCTAGTGAACGTGAGGCATAACTGCCGTCTTTTTTCCTTTTGGTCACGTAATGGTTTGTTTTTTCGCCTATTACTATGCCTTGTTGGTTTAAAAACCATCCGTATTTCGATCCTATGCAGTGACAGAACACCAAATCTCCAATCTTGGGCTTAGGAATTGGAATTTTTGACATTCTTTTTCCCTAATTTTTTTTCTTGGCGTTTTTTCTGGCATGCCAATATCCTCACACGGTTTCGATCTAGATCCCACGCACTAATCTCGGCTCGCGTACCGGTCGCACATACTAATATGCTATATCTGGTCTTGGCAGAGTTATGATCATACACCAATCCAACGTTACCTGCATATACATCTGCGTACGCATAATCTAGATCGTCAGTTACCTTAACTAGGTCTCCAATTTCTAGGTTATTAACGCCCTCATATTCCCTTTCCCAAGACATATTGTAAGTATGTTCTTAAGGTATTTTTTCGGGTTTTCTTTTTCTGGGGATTTTTTCCCGCCGTGTTCTCGCGTGTATCTAGCACGTCATCTGCCATCGCCCCATACTAGGGGCCACATTCCGCCTAGGGGGGAGGGGGGGGGTGCACCCCGTGCTATGCTGTTTTCTCGGCTTTCAGCAATGCCTAGCTAGTTTCCTTCCGTTCTTACTCTCACTTCTAGCAAAGAGAGTTTAAGGTGTGGCCTATCAGCACGGGGGCACGTTCTTATTTAGTTGGGCAGGTTCGTTTGTTGTGTCCTGTCTCTTTACACACTGAACAAATACCTTTTTGTCCTGGCTTCTTTCCTCTACGACCCTGCACTGTCTTTGCTACGGGTGAGGCTTTTACACTTTTATTTTTATTAACCTCGGGAATAATCTGCTCGGGTGCGTTAGGGTTAGCAGTGCTAATGCCTACGCTGGCGAAGTTCAGGCTATCCGCTACATCGTCAAAGACGCCATAGCCATCGTCTAGGCTATCACAAAAGGAGTTGAGGTCAAATGCAAAATCTTCGTTCATGTGATGCTTCTCTATTAAGTTATACCCTATTATCTCAAATATTAAAGGGCTTGTCAAGTACTTTTTTAACTTTTTTTTCTTTTTATGAGTCTCGCCGGTTATCTTTCCCTGGGCGATAGTTCAACTAAGTGCTTGATATGATTGGCGTTTGAAAAGTGGGTAGTTTGTGCTTAGATGCCCTCCAGCAACTCGCGCTCATACCCAGGAGCAGACAATGCGCTTAGATTGAGCCTAGGCGCGGCTTGTGATCAGCAACGCCACTGCGCGTATCGTGCCAGCCGCCGTCAATGCTGCTAAGGCCGCACGCCTTAAGGAATAGGTCCCGGCGGAAGTTCTTGTTGTTAGGGGCGCATACGTCATCGGCTAGACGGCATGCAGCGATAACCCGGTCTTGCGGGTCCGTGAAGGGAATGTTCTTGATTGTGTTAGCGATTGCTTCAAAGTGCTTACGAGTCATTTGATTCTCTTAATTAAGTTATTACTTATTATCTCATAGTTTAAAGCCGAAGTCAAGCTTTATTTTCATTTTATTTTGCTTTTCTTTCGGTGTCATGGGTTTGACGGGGCTAGGGTGACTGAATATTGACACTTTACAAGATGGATTATGTGTGGTAGTCTTAGGTACAGTACCCCTTTTCCACTTGCACACCAACTCTCTAACTAAACTATTTATGCTTAATACTATCATGTCTTACTTTATTACTCTCTTAAGCCTTTATTATATTATCGGTTAACGGTTGGAATGATAGCCGCGCTTAGGTGGTCCCAATGTAAAGTACGCAAGCCTTCGTCGGTTACTACGTCGTAACATCCATTCTGTTGGAAGTTATCGTTCTTTCCTAAGAGCCAACCGAAACTATACAAACCACCTGATTCATGAATACGTATATCAGAACCTTGTTCTGTGAATCTTAGTTTGTTTATAGTCATGTTTGTTAGGTTGTAGAATCCGAACTTCATATTCATATCTTTACTCATTATTTTTTTCTCTCTCGCTATTATTACTTACTACACTTACAGTATATCAAATATTTTATTATAACTCTCGCAAAGATTCTAATAGTAGTTGCTCAAGTTCTTCTAGGTCATCAGTCGGGCATAGTCCTAACTCAAAGAGTACTGGGATTCTATCTTCATGTTTCTCTACTAACGAACGGGCGATACTTTCGTGCGTACTTGTTATAAGTTCGTCAAGTAGATTGTTAATAACAGGTTCAAGGTTTTCTTTAACATTACTCATTTTATTTTTTCCTTCTCTCGGATTAAATCTTTCTAGTCTATCCTTAAACCTACTTTACCAACGGGACTCTTTCTCGCAGCAATCAGGTTGACCCCAGTTCTCATACTGCCAGTCGGATATTTCGTTATTCTTACAAAGCATATCAGTAAAGTTATTCCATTCTTCTCGTCGCATTGTGCCGTCAACATATGCTTTGCCGCCGTTGTTGCGTTGTTCAACCTGACGAATAGCAGGAAGATATTCCTGTTTGAACATCTCTACTGCTTGTTCCCATAAAATAACTGTGTTAAGATCTGTAGCCATATTTTTCTTACTCCGCGATTGTTTATATTAATATAATAACATATCTTTCATAGGTTGTCAAGCATTATTTCAATATTATTTTCATTTCTATGACTTTCAATCAGAATGCTTGTGCGAGGGTATGGGCTATCATTAACAAATATGGGACGGTCTAGGTCCAGATATAGGTTTTGCCCGTGTGTACTGACCTCAGTGTGCCAGATTGAACCTGTAAACGAATATTCGCCCAAGTACATGCCCTTAATCTTATCACCTTTCTCATATGCCATAGGGAGGCTCCTAAACCTTGCGGATCCATTCTTTATGATAGTGATAGGTCGCCTTTTCTTGGCCGGGTACGGCTACGAGATAGCAGTCTTTTGCGCCCAAACCTAACTCATGACCACTTGGCCCTTTGTCTTCAGGACGTGACATGCGAATAACAAGACCGATTGATGAATGTCCTGGGAGTAGGTCATCTTTCGCGCACTCGACACTGTGCATGTAATCCCAAATCTGGACTGTCTCTTCATTCTTAAACTCTTTGCTCATTTTTCTCTCTCTCTTTCTTGATTGTTATATATATATTATCTCATATATTTAAACAAAAGTCAAGTATTATTTTTATTTTTTATGCTCTTCGCAGAAGTTTTTAATGTCGAGCAAAGGAAGCTCTTCAACATAAAGAAACTCAGCGCCACATGTGATGTCGGTCCACTGTTCGACAAGGCTGGAAGCGGGCATGTTGTCAGGAGTGAGCGGACCCCACTCGTCAATGTACATTCCAGCCCATTGTTCAAGTTGCCACGATGCACCCTCGCGAGTCCTGAATGCTCGCTCGTCCGTGCCGTGCTTGTGCTCGTATTTTGCTAAGAAGATTTTCATTATAGTCTTCCTCCAATCATTTTGTTCTCGTCGTATCCAATAACTTCTAAGTCCACAGTGTCAACATGAAATGGATGAATACGGCCATCGACCATAACTTGCCATACTGGGCTTCCGGTTGAATAACCAGGGCCAACAAGCATTCCAACCTTTCCTTTGTACTCGGGGTAGAACTCTTCATTGAACTTCACTAAATCACCGACTTTCATTTTACTTCTCAATTAAATTATATTACTATTATAGCAAACATATTATTGGTTGTCAAGAACTTTTTTAAGATGATCTGGATTTTCTCCAGTTTCGTCGTAGTCTGACCATCTCACAGTAATCTCTCCGTCGTATTCGTCAACATGTATTACCTTTCCAACCGGAAAGGTTTTTATGGTTGAGCTTTGGCCAGGTAGATTCAAACCATCAATAATGGTTACCTTGTCGCCAATCTTAAATAATGTGTCTTGTGTGTTTTCCATTTTCTTCTCCCTATTTTTTAAAACTGCTCAATCAATCGCACTTGTGCTGCTCTCTTTTCTTTCAAATAGTTAGCAATTACGGGCACTTGGCGAGATTTATATTCTTCAGGTCGGAACAGGAAAATTAGTTCATCGGTCGGTATCTGAACCGTGAAACAATCTTTAGTTTTCTTAACATATTTGTGAACAACTTCAGGAGATGCCAGTGCCACAGAAAAACTATGAGGACCACCTGTGTCGACAATCTGTAATACATCGTACTTTGATTCATACGTGCGGTTCTCGTCATCTCCAAGAGTATTCAACAACCGGATTGCTGCCGTGGTTTTTTTAAGGCTTCCGGTCTTCGTGTACAAAACGTGTTGTTGTGTCTTCTGTTCTGACTTTAGATTTACCGCTCCAGTCCTGCCGGGAGTTATGAAGTTATAAACGTGGTCATAACCTACTTGGTCAACCCATTCCAACTTCCCTTGGGAAAACCATGCAGTTGCACATTCAAGTACATCGGATTTGTCGAATCGATTCTTACGTTCATTCAGTTGATTCCCTAATGATTCCACTAAGTTAAAGAAACGATTGTATTCTACTTCTGGAAATGTGTGCTGCATTTTTTTTCTCTCTCGATTAAATATATTACTACTATAACAAATATATTATCAGTTGTCAAGAACTTTTTTTTATTGTGAGCCTGATGCCACGATTGCAAAGTTTTTTGAAGGCCAACAAAAGTTGTTTGTTAGCCATCGATGAACACTCTCATTGAATGCTCCCTCGTGATCTGGACGCAAGTCCCATGGCACGTCGGGATCTGGCTCCATTGCTTTCAAGTCTGCCCATTCCAAACTTAATTCGTCGGGAAGGGTGACCAAGGAAGGCAAGTACTCTCTCTGCATTGCGATACCAGGATGGTTAAGGTCCCATTCAACGGCTATCAAGGTTCTCAGAGTCATCTATTCCCCTTCAGGCATTGGGTCGATTGTCATCTTAGAGGGTGATGAAAGCATGGAGTTTTTAATCACGCTTGTCGCTAGTTGCACTAGCCGTTCCTCTGTCTCTTTGCCTGTTATGACCATCCGAAAACTGTACTTTTTACCGTTCTTTAAGGTGGCTTTTACCATAACAACTTTATTTTTATTACTGATTGGTACATCCATCGTCTTTACTCTCCTTTTGCTTTATTAACTAGTATCTTGAACTCGTTTGGGTAACGCTCTAAATCACCAACAGCAAAGTAAAGTGCTAGGGTTTCACCCGACCAAAGGACGGAGGCTTTTCTACCACCGGGTGACAACTTCAGCACGATACCAACCTGATTGTGCTCGCGAGCGTCACTTTCTGTGTCATAGTATTGATGGTGTGGAGTATATAATATTAAATCACCGACCTTCATTTATAATATCCAGTTTATACCTCTGTACAATGAGAGCGCCGTATACTAACTGACTCATTTTTTCCTGTGCCTTATTCATCTTCGGCTACCTCGCTTACCACTACTAAATATTTCTTGTAAGATTTTTTGACATGATTTGCTGCAAAGAAAAGTACTTCAGCAACCTCTTGCGATTCTTTTCCATACGCTGGCCAGTGGGTGGAGACGACAACACCTACTTCGCCATGATGAACGACCCAGGGTTTATCGGTTGTTCTCCTTTCAATGACTCCTAGTTCGTAATCATATATTACTAAGTCACCGATCTTCATTTAACAATTAACAATTCCAGTGCGTCAGGCTGGATTCTCAATGTTTTGTTTTGTGCAAACAAAACTTCATAGTTGTCTATCTCGCCACTGCTGTTCGCAAATGAACTCATAACAACGCCTATGCCTTCAGACTTGTGCTTAACTAAATCACCAATATTCATCTTATTCCCTTTTATTAAATCACGGTTCTTCATTAGAACCAACTCTATATACGCAACTATACGAACCCAATGCGGGGCTTTGTTGCTCGTTCACGGTCCTCAGAGCCCATGAAGTACTCTACAACCTTGTGAGCGCCATCGATTGACGCTACCATAAGTTGGACGCCATCAGGCAACGACACAAGACATGAGCCATCTTGATTCTTTACTACAACTGGAAGCCCAAGTTCGATTGATTGATCCATTTTGTTTCTCGATTAAGTTTATATTATTACTATATCAAATATTTTATTGTTTGTCAAGAACTTTTCTTTCTAAGGCTCTGCTAGGTCACGACCAAAGGATTCGACGGACTCTTCATTCGCCTCCATATCAGTCATTATTTTAAGTCGCTGGGGGTGCTCGGTGACATTCACAGTCTCCTCTTCTCCAGTGTTCCACTGAAGTTTAGCAACCTCCATATAACTTGTAGGTGTTGAAAGGTTAATCATGCCAGTAATAACTCCGTTCTTCTCGAACAGTTGGCACTTTACCAAATCTCCTGTCTTCATTTCTTTACTCCTTTAAAGTTTATAGATAGGGGATTATAACAGTTTTTTTATTCTTTGTCAAGTTTTTCTTTTTCTTCTTGTTTCTTTTTTCTTCCAACAACGACAAGCTCTTCTTCGTATCTCCATTCACTTGTGGCGTTCTCTGCAAAATAAACCTTGACCAATTTCGGGGCGCTGTTGATACCATTCTTTTCTTCTATGATATCAATGATTAAACCAAAGCCTGGATAATACCAATCCAACACTAAGTCTCCGACTTTCATTTCGCAGTGCCCTCCGCTTCATTTCTAAGTAGAGCACCACTAGTGTTATTCAGTTATGGGGATCCTTTTTTTGTGTGCTATCTTCGTCTTCCTCTGTGAACCGCCATGGTGCAAAGAACACCAAGTGAGCAGCGACAACGACAACACTTAAACATATAAATATTATTTCATCTGTTCTCATCTTAGTCTTCAAAAAACTCTAACTTAAGTTCTCTTTGTTCTGGTGTCGCAACATCCGTCACCGTTCTCTCTACTTCAGGTACTCCAAAGACGTGTGTCTTGTTGTTGTAGGTAACAAACCATGCCTGAACTAAGCGAACAAAGTCATCGGTCATTGATTCGAGATCTCCCCGAGTTATGTTGTCGTTCTTATCTTGAACTGGAACATCTATAGAAAAGTTTATCTTCATTGTAAGTTTCCTTTTTGCTTATCCTTTCTCTGTGATCGCTATCACGCGCTCATTAGTTTGGAAGTAAGGGTTCGACGCATAATACTCTGTGGTCATCCACATGCGCTGACACTTACTAGCCTTTGGCTTTGGCGCACACAAGTCTGTAAGGACGATGTGCCCATCAAAGCCACGGGCATTAACGTATTCAGTAGGAGGGTTGAAGTCCGTACCACCGGAACGAACTCGTTCCCACTTTCGCTTCTCGCCCTTCTTCCATTGATATACTTGGTCTTCTGCAACGCTAGTATCAAAGGGGATGACTGTGAAAGTGGCGAGATCAGACAACTTGTTAAGTTCTGCGAAGAACGCTGAAAGCATTGAGTCTGATACAGATCCAGATTGGTCGATAGACACGGCGATATTGGCCTGCCTGTTGGTCTTCCGACCTGGATGCACGTAAGGGTAGCGTCGGTTGATTCGCTTGATTGTAGACGATTTACGGGCCTTCTGGGATGTCTTCACGAAGTAACGCAATACCTTCTTCCAGTCAACGAATCCACTGATTCGTTTCATAATATCCTTTCGGATTGACTGAGGGACAGAACCCCATGAGTTTGACTTCGATGCTTCCTCCGCAGCCTTGCGGATTGTGTCCTTCAGTCGCTCCTTGGCGATCTCTCGTGTGGTCGCGTCAACATCGCCCCAGCCTTCGTGGGAGTCGAACTGACCCATGTCTCCCTGACCATCACCGTCGCCTTGGCCTTCGCCTTTGTCGCCTTCTTCATCGTATCCATCAGGCGGATCTTTCTTAAGTTTATCTAAGTACCACTCGGCAGTCATGCCGGATGGATAGTCCTTGAACATATCATGGCCTGGACGGAGACAACCTGGGGGGAGATCTCGCAAGTGACTGTTGATCGCAAGATCAGTTGCGAAGTTCCATGCGCGATTTTTTTCCCCTTCCGGTCGTCGGTCGGTCAAGTGCTCGAAGATGATATGATACATCTCGTGTTTGATGATGTCCCTCTTTTGCGGGTCGGTAAGTGTAGCAAAGAA
>TARA_R110000787_G_scaffold136123_4_pt1 | contig 13021 bp, 16 predicted proteins | sample TARA_R110000787 | Tara Oceans TARA_R110000787 (sample SAMEA4397920) | marine metagenome | biome: Polar Biome; feature: [DCM] deep chlorophyll maximum layer (ENVO:01000326); material: water (ENVO:00002006), including particulate matter (ENVO:01000060) such as... | depth 35 m
TTAGGTCCTGGCATAGGAAATGTTAGATTAAATAACGCTACTCAACCATCATCAACAATAATGTCTATTAACCAGACAGATGCAGACGGTGGTAGTATTGAATCCTTTATGGAAACAATTGATAGTGTTACTTCAGCAATTAAAGGTCACGTAAGAATAGCAGAAAAATCCGATACTGGTGATTTCTTACTATTCGCTATATCAAACTTAACAGACCAAGGAACTTATTGGGATTTAAATATTACAAATGAAGCTCAAGGTGGTAGTGCTTTAGTAAACAATACAACAGCTATATGTTCGTTTATTAGTACAGGTGATAAAGGAGATACAGGTGCTAAAGGAGAAAAAGGACAAAAAGGACAAACAGGACCATTAGGACCACAAGGTAATGTAGGTATACAAGGTATACAAGGTACAACAGGACCAACTGGACCACTTGGACCACTTGGACCAGTAGGACCAATAGGTGCTCAAGGTACAACAGGAACACAAGGTGTTACAGGTGTAAAAGGACAAAAAGGACAAAAAGGAGAAATAGGAGCTACGGGTACTCAAGGAACAACTGGACAAAAAGGTGTAATTGGAATTACAGGACCATTAGGACCACAAGGTAACGTAGGTGCACAAGGTACCACCGGAAGTATAGGACCACAAGGTAACGTAGGTGCTCAAGGTATAACAGGTGCAACAGGACCATTAGGACCACAAGGTAATATAGGTAACACAGGTGTACAAGGTATAACAGGTGTAAAGGGTGTAACTGGACCATTAGGACCACAAGGTAATATAGGTAACACAGGTGCAACTGGACCACAAGGTGCTAAAGGTATAACAGGACCATTAGGACCACAAGGTAACGTAGGTACTCAAGGTACAACCGGAAGTATAGGACCAATAGGTAATACAGGACCACAAGGTAATGTGGGTGCACAAGGTATCCAAGGTACAACAGGACCAACAGGACCATTAGGACCATTAGGACCAATAGGTAACGTAGGACCAGTAGGACCAACAGGTGCACAGGGTGCTAAAGGACAAAAAGGTACCACAGGTGCAACAGGACCATTAGGACCACAAGGTAATGTAGGTGCACAAGGTGGCATAGGACCACAAGGTAATATAGGTAACACAGGACCACAAGGTGTAAAAGGTATAACAGGACCGCTTGGACCATTAGGACCACAAGGTAACGTAGGTGCAACAGGACCATTAGGACCACAAGGTAACGTTGGGGCACAAGGTAACGCAGGTGCTAAAGGACAAAAAGGTACAACAGGTGCAACAGGACCTCTTGGACCATTAGGACCACAAGGTAACGTAGGTGCAACAGGTGCAAAAGGTGCCCCAGGTGCAACAGGACCACAAGGTAACGTAGGTGGAACAGGACCACAAGGTAACGTAGGTGCACAAGGTAACGTAGGTGGAACAGGACCACAAGGTGCAAAAGGTGCCCCAGGTGCAACAGGACCACAAGGTAATACAGGACCACAAGGTAACGTAGGACCAACTGGACCAGGTGCTACTTCAAATTCAAATACACAAATTAATAGTTTAGGTGTTGGGGTTTCAGCTTCAGGAACAGGTGGAACTATAAGAGCTACTAATGATATTATTGCTTACTATTCATCAGATATTAGGTTAAAAGAAAATAGAAGAACAATAGAAAGTGCTTTAGATAAAGTAATGCAATTAAATGGTATACATTTTGATTGGATCGTAAAAGAAGGAATACATGAAAATAAAGGCTCAGATTTAGGTATTATTGCTCAAGAAGTAGAAGCTATATTCCCTGAAATTGTTGAAACGAGAAAAAATGGATATAAAGCAGTAAGATACGATAGATTAATAGCAGTGCTAATCCAAGCAGTAAAAGAGTTAAATGAAAAAATAAGTAATAAATAAAATGTATAGTTATGGGAATTCAAATAAACAAAAAAATTGAAACAATAGATGGTAATCATTACGATAACTTTTATATGAGAATAGAAGGGTATTGGTTTCATAAAAGTGTTGGTCAATTACAAATTGCATTAAACCATTATAAGGATAAAGCAGCCGCAGAGGCTGCTCTACCCCCATTTATTGATGATGAAAGGATGAATGATGCCTCAGGTCAAATTCCATTGTCTTGTAGTTTTGATGATGGGGTTCAAGTTGATTTAAGCCAATTACACCATTTTCATCTAACTTCAAGTGAAAAGGTACCAGTAATAGAATGGGAAAAATGGGAAGAAGTAAAAGAGCAAGAAATAGAATTAATTGATTATAATGATAATGGGGATGAAATAAAAACTTACGATATTCAATTAGTCCCTGTAGAAGTATCTGCTAGTAAAACAGTATATAAAACAAGAATTAATGCTGGGGAACTGGATGGTAATATATTTACTTACTCATATTCAAGGATTAAAAAGTTATATAGTGAAACATTTGGAGAAGAAAACTTACAAAACATATAAACATGCCAAGGGTAACATTAGGAACAACAAATATAAATTGGGCAGGAGAATTATGGCCCCAAAATTGGAGAAATGATGCTGGAAGGGCTAATACAAACCTAAATCTTTGTGGTTGGGCTAAATATAATATATCAGTATCATCAACAAACCCTAGAGTAATAGGAACAGCAACAGGGAATACTAATTATGGAATTGGAACTTATGCCTACAATAGAGGGTATAATTGGTATTTAAGATTTCAAAATACATCTAATGGCAATATCAATGTTGCTTGGCCTTCAGAAGGTACTTACCCAGATGGAGGAAATTCTTACACTAGTAGTAGTTCAGGAATTATCATGAATTATTATCAAAGTATAAGTGCATCAACATCTTATTGGACAGTAACATCTAACCAAAACTCTGGTTATAATTTTACTGGATGGTACACAACAATATCAGGTGGGTCACAAATAACTTCAAGTACAAGTTATAATGCTTATTATAGTAATAGTTTTGTATATAATTACAGAACATGGTATGCAAGAAGAGCTGCTTCAGGAGTGCCTACTTCACCATCAAGAACACTATATTATAGCCCTAGTAGTCAATCCCAAGCTTGTAGTACTTTTAATACTGAAATAGTTTATATGACTCCAACTAACGCCTCTACTATAGCAAACGCAACTAAAATATACTCAAACTCTCCCGGGTCTACATTTTCAAATTCTGGTTGGTATGTACAGGCGGGTATTGTTAGACAATGGAATCAAAATCAACAACAATGGACAGGTTCCCCATCATTTTGTGGTAAATGTTTTATAGAAGGATCAAAAGTATTAATGGGAGATGGTTCTTTAAAATCTATAGAAAATATTAAAACAGGTGATAAAGTAAAAACAAAAGAGGGAAAAACAGTATCTGTAGAAGATACATTTATTTACAATGTACAAAGCATTAAAAAGATGTACTCTAAGGATAACCTAACAGTAACTGATAGCCACCCAGTATTTATTAAAGGTGAATGGGCAACAGCTGATAAATTAGGATGGGACAGTAAATTAATGTTTGTAGATAAATTATATAATCTAAAAACAGAAAATAACTTTATAATAGAAGGAATAGCAGCATCAGGAACAACACATGAATATTTAGATGTTATAACTGATTCTAATGGGTATAATAAAATATTAGGCAATAAACAAGTTGTAAATAAATAAAAACATGGGAAGGCAATATATAGGAACAACAGATGTTAAAATGTCTCAGCTTTATTCTTCATGTTGGAGGCAATTACAACAAGATCCTTTATATTATAGCGATTCCAGTTTTAACCCTAAAAATTTAAGGTTATGTAATTTTTTAAATTATAGAAATACTGCTAATGAAATTGCATCTTTTCCTTGGGTTAATGGTGGAAATGTAGATGTAACAACAAATTTGAGTATGACGGCGGATACAAACCAATATTTGTTTTTCCAAGCTTTTCAATTTGCGGGTCCTGCTAATGGAACTATGAATGTTACATGGCCTAATTCTTCAACCTACCCATATGCTAATGTATCTGCCAGAGAGACAAATGGAGATAATGGTCAAATAGGATATCCCTTTCAATTTTGGCAAAATGCAACATCTTATTTTACAATAAATTACTCAGCTAATGTAGGTTATGAAATTGATGGGTGGTATACATCAAAGTTAGGAGGCAGTCTTATAACAACTAGTACGGCATATAATTTTACTTATAATGGTGCTAATGATGGAGCTTCAGCTCAAGCTAAATGGTGGTTAAGAACCCAATCATCGGGTCCCTCTGTAAATCCATATTTAAGTTCAACTATGGGTGTATTTAATCAAGCTTGTAATTTTAATGGATCAAATCCTGGATTAACACAAACTTATTATCATGATGGGGCCGGTAGTTTACCAGCACAAGGAGATAATGTTTATTCAAATTCAGGAGGAAGTATTGCACTTAACGCAGGATACTATAATATAAATAGTGCTACAGGAGTTGGAAATAGACAATATATATTTGTTACGGGTGGGGCTGTAGACTTAGGATATCCAGCTTTCTGTTAAAATAAAAAAAATAATTACGTGGAATATTAAATGATATTTCGTATATTGGGTTACATAAAAATAGTTATAGATGAATATTATAGTCCAAATAATAGGAGGTATTGGTAAAAGTATAGCATTTACTGCTGTAGCAAAATCAATAAAATCTAAATACCCAAATAGTAATCTTTTTGTATTTACTGAACATCCTGGCATTTTCAAAAACCATCCTAGTATCACTAAGTCTTTTAAAAATTTAAAATATAATAGTATATTTTATAAAGAATACATACAAGATAAAGATGTTAAGTTATTTATAAATGAACCCTTCTTACAAAGTGATTTATTATTAGGTAAAAAACATTTAATAGAAACGTGGTGTGATTTAATTGGTGTTCCTTATAATGATGAACAACCTGAGATGTTTTTATCTGAAGCTGAAGAGGAATATTATAAACCATATTATAAAACAGACAAACCTTTATTTGTTCTTCAAACAAATGGTGGGGTTCAAGGCCCACAAGAATTAGGTTATAATTGGGTTAGGGATTTACCTGAAAGTATAGTATTAGAAATAATAGACGAATACAAAGAACACTATACTATAGTTCATATTAAAAGAAAAGACCAATTACCATACCAAGATACATTTGAGTGTTTAGATAACCCTAGGGGGGTTGCTATATTAATATTAATGTCAAAGAAGAGATTGTTTATGGATAGTTTTGGTCAGCATTTATCCGCAGCCCTTAATAAACCATCAACAGTTTGTTGGATAGGAACAAGCCATATAAGTTTTGGTTATGATATTCATGATAATATATTACCTAATCCTCAAGAAAAAGAATACATTACAGATGAAATGATATTTACTCCAAATGAATTATATGAACCTATATCAACTTTTCCATATTCTTCAACAGATAAAATTTTTGAAATAAATAAAATCTTCCAATCAATAAACAAACAATAATGGATACAGCTTTTACCTACCCCATTTTAGAAAATGACCCACAAAATTATTATTATTTTGAGGATGGGTTCGATAAAGAAGAACTAAAGAAAATAGAAAAAGGGGTAGCAAGATTACCTATCCATGAAGCTACAACAGCAGGTGGAGAGGACCAGAAGTCCAGAACTTCTAGGGTTAAATGGGTACCACAGGAAGACAATTGGTTTTGGTTATACGAAAAACTAGCAAATTATGCTCAACAAGCTAATGAAGCTTTATGGCATTTTGATCTTCATACTCTACCAGAACAAATTCAATATACGGAATATTTAGGAAGTAAAAATGGTAAGTATGAATGGCATCAAGATATAGGTCCAGGAATGTTATCATGGAGAAAAGTTTCTATAACAGTACAATTATCAGGACCAGATGATTATGAAGGAGGAGATTTAGAAATATTTCAAGGAGGCCCATATGAAGAAGAAAGATTCATTAAAGCACCAAAAAAGGCAGGATGTGTGTTTATTTTCCCATCTTATATGTTACATAGAGTAACCCCCGTTACTAAAGGAATTAGAAAATCATTCGTTCTTTGGTCTGGAGGAGGACATTATAAATAAAATAAAATAAAAATATGTTAAATAATATATCACAAATTGCTATTAATAATGGGGGTAGTTTAACCCCATTAATTATACCATCAGAATTAACAGATGGAACAGGTTTATGTAATGTTTCTTTATTTATGGATGGGGAAGAATTAATAGCTAATATTAGACACGTTCATTATACTTTATATCATAGTGAATTTAATCAAAAGTTTTATTGTAAATGGGGGTGTTTAGCTTATTTAAACCCTGAAGATGATATGGTGTTAAAAACTGGAAATTATCTGTGTAAATTAGATAGAGATACTCACGAAATAAAAGAATTTATTAATGTTGATACTTCTAAAAATGATATAAAACCTATTTGGTCTTTTGTTGGTTTAGAAGATGCTCGTGTTATTAGATGGGATAAAACCTTATACATAAGTGGAGTTAGAAGAGATGTTAAAGACAATGGAGAGGGTAGAATGGAGCTCTGTAAAATTGATTGGAAAAAGAATACTTGTGTTGAAAAAACAAGAGAAAGAATTCAACATCCATCACAAAATTATTTAGAAAAAAATTGGATGCCTATCAATGACATGCCTTTTCATTATATTAAATGGACTAATCCTTTAGAAATTGTTAAAGTTAATACTAAAGATAAAACAACAGAGAAGGTTAAAGAGGGAATATTACCAACAATATCATGTGATACTGTAATAACTAAAGAAGAAAAATTAGAATTACCTTGGGATTTAAGAGGTGGATCAAACGTTATAAAAGTAGATGATCAATATATGTGTATAACACATGAAGTAGATTTTTGGCACCATCCAGGACATTTTAAAGATGCATTTTATTACCATAGAATTGTTATATGGGATAAAGATTGGAATTTAGTAAGAGTTTCTAAACAATTTCAATATATGGGTACTAGAATAGAATTTACTTGTGGTTTAGCTCTCGATGGGGATGATTTATTAATATCATTTGGTTACCAAGATAATGCTTCTTATATTATGAGATGGCCAAAACCATTATTAGAAAAATTAGAATGGGAAGACTTAAACAAAATAAGAAAATGAAATCATTAAAAGAACAATTATATAAATACGTTAATAATTCTACAGACCCACAAATAAATTTTGACCTTGGGTTAGAATATGAAAAAATAGGGCAAACGGCTGCTGCATTATCTTTTTATTTAAGATGTGCTGAATTAACTGATAATAAAACATTAGCCTATGAGTCATTACTAAAAACCCATAAATGTGTAGCTACACAAACTAGAAGACCAGTATTTGAACAGGAACAATTAATAACAGCTTTAACACATCTCCCACAAAGACCAGAAGCTTATCTTTTATTAAGTTTATGGCATAGTGCAAGGGAAGAATGGAAGGTATCTAATTCATATGCAATCCAAGGTTTAGAATTAGCCAATTTATCATTACCACCTTTAAATTCAGATATAGGATACGCAGGACATTACGCCTTAAAATTTCAAAAAGCATTTACTTGTTGGTGGATAGGTCAAAGAGATTTATCATTAGAATTATGGAAAGAATTGTTTAAAGATATACATTTAATACCTAAAGACACTTACTATCAGGTTATTTTAAACAATTGTAAAAACTTTGATATTATTGATGAGGAAACATTTAATTTATTAACAACTGAGGAATGATATATTGGTTTACAGGTCAACCTGGAGCGGGCAAAACAATTCTATCAGAAAAGTTAAGCTATTGGTTAAATGTTAATCACCATAGTCTTCCTTTCATAATAGATGGTGATGATATGAGGGAGTTATTTTCTAATAAAGACTATTCTATAAAAGGAAGAGTAGAGAATGTAGGGACAGCACAACGTATTGCACATTACCTACATAATCAAGATAAAGACGTAATAGTAGCACTTGTCTCTCCGTACATAGATCAACGAGAGGACTTTAAAACCTTACTAGGTAGTAATATTAAAGAAATATATGTTTATACTTCAGAAACAAGAGAAAGAGATCATTTTAAAGCAATATCCTATATAAGTCCAACAGATAATTATATAGACATAGATACTACTTATGATACACCCTCTCAATCCTTAGATAAAATTATAAAACAAATATAATGGAGAAAAAAGAAACACATTTTATTGATATTGATGGTACAATATTAAAATACAGAAAATTTAATAATTATTATAATAAGGAAGCAGAAGTTATACCTTCATCTTTTAATTTTATACATAAAAAATATAATGAAGGTCATATGATAGTTCTTACTACAGCTAGACCTGAAAGTATGTTACCCCACACTGTAAAAGAACTACTAAAATTAAATATTCCCTTTCATAAAATAATAACAGGTTTAGAAAGAGGGCCAAGATATTTAATAAATGATTTAGACCCTAACAAAGAAGGTGATAGAGCTATAGCAATTAATGTAAAAAGAGACGAAGGAATATGAAACAATTTTCGTTATTTATCGGGCGATGGCAGCCTTGGCACCAAGGGCATCGATGGTTAATAGATCAGCGTTTAAATCAAGGTAAAAACGTGTGTATCGCGATTAGAGACGTCGAGCCTAACGAAAATCAACCATGGACTTCACAAGAAGTAATGTTAAACCTATTTAAGGAACTAGAAGATCTTATTACCGAAGGTAGAATTAAAATAATTAAAATACCAGATATAGAATCAATTAATTATGGTAGAGGAGTTGGATATGATGTGATAGAACATATACCACCTTCTAATATACACAAAATATCTGCTACTAAAATTAGGAAAAAAATGAAAAAAGATGGTAAGTTATAAAAGACACATTGCAAAAACAGTTTCATGGAGAATTATAGGAACAATAGATACAGTAATTATTTCAAGAATTATAACCGGTTCTTGGGGTGTGGGTTTAGCTATAGGAGGAATAGAAGTGATTTCTAAAATGGTGCTTTATTATTTTCACGAAAGGGCTTGGTACAAGTTTAGTAAGTTTGGTTTAAAACCAAAATAATATATTTATTAACGTTGCGTTAATTAATTAACTAAAACAATACATTATGAGTTGGACCTACAAGAACAATGAAATGGTCGATATCACTCAGTTTCCAGAAAATACATACGGGTTTGTTTATATTAATAGGCACATACCTACTGGAAAGTCGTATATCGGAAAAAAGATTTTGCAATTTACTAAAAAAGCAAAACTTAGGAAAAAAAGAGTTATTAGCATTAACGGGTATAATTGGGCGTCGCCCATCATACAAACTAATAGTTAAGGAATCAGATTGGAAAACATATTATGGTTCCCAAAAAGACATCAAACAATTACTAGCTGAAGGGAAAAAAGATGAATTTGAAAGAACAATTCTAAAAATGTGCCCTAACAAAAAGTCAATGACATATTTTGAACTAAAATACCAGATGGTATACCAAGTGTTAGAAAAACCAGATGAGTTCTTTAATGACAATATTTTAGGTAAGTTTTTTACAAGAGACTTAGCAGATATTGAATATGAAGATCCTTTGGAAATTACAAAACACTAGCGTATATTACATCGTTATGATAAATCAGTTATTAGTTACATTAGTAAATTCTGTTTTAGGTTCCGGTAAAAAAACTGCAAGAGGTAACATGGCTTATACTTGTCCTCATTGTAGTCACCATAAACCTAAATTAGAAATTAACTTTACTGAAAATAAAGAGGGTAATAATCCTTGGCATTGTTGGGTATGTAATAAAAAAGGTAAATCTATATTACAACTATTAAGAAAAGCAAATGCTTCCCAAAGTAAGATGGATGAGGCTAAATCTTTGGTTAAAGATGTAAATTATACTGAAACCACAAGAGTTGAGCTAGCATTGCGTTTACCTGATGCGTATATTGGCCTATATGACGCGAGTTTAAATGATATTATGGCAAGACACGCTATGGCGTACTTAAACAAAAGACACGTTAGTAAACACGATATCCTCAAATATAATATAGGTTATTGTAAAGAGGGTCCCTACAAAAATATGATTATACTCCCAACATATGATGTAGATGGAAGATTAAATTATTTTACAGCACGTTCTTTTGAAAAGGACCCCTACGTAAAATACAGAAACCCACAAATATCAAGAGATATAATACCTAATGAACATTTTATTAACTGGAACATACCAATAATATTATGTGAAGGGCCTTTTGATGCTATAGCTATAAAAAGAAATGCAATACCTCTATTAGGTAAAAGTATACAAAAAAACCTAATGAAAAAAATAGTTACTTCATTAGTAGATAAAATTTACATTGCGTTAGATAGGGATGCAATAAAACAAGCTTTACGATTTTGCGAGAATTTAATGGCAGAAGGTAAAGAAGTCTATCTTGTAGATTTACAGGATAAGGACCCTAGTGAAATGGGTTTTGAAAATTTTACAAGATTAATACAAAAAACAGTTCCATTAACTTATTCTTCACTATTGGAACAAAAACTATCATTATGATAAAAAAATCTTACAAAAGATTATTAGAAATTTCGGATGACTACCAACAAGTTACAATGCCTGATTCAAGGTATTATAGACGTAATGGTAAGTATTATCCATCAATAACGCATGTTTTAAGCTCTTACCCAAAAGGCAAGTATTTTGAAGACTGGCTTAAGAAAGTTGGGTATAGTGCTGAATGGATAGTCAAGAAAGCAGCAGAAGAAGGTACAATGGTACACGAAATGATTGAAGATTGGTTAAATGGTAAAGAAATTAAGTTTTTATATGATAATGGAAACCCAAAAATGGCAGCTCATGTTTGGCAAATGTTTCTTAGATTTGTAGATTTTTGGGAAACTTACAATCCAACATTAATAGAGGCTGAAGTTCACCTATTCTCAGATAAACTAAAAATAGCAGGAACGTGCGATTTAGTATGTGAGTTGGAATTTAATGGTAAAACTGAACGTTGGATTATTGACTTTAAAACATCTAACCATTTACAAACGACATACGATTTACAAGGAGCACTATATGCTCAATGTTATGAAGAATGTTATGGTAAAAAAGTAGATAGAGTTGGTGTTTTATGGTTAAAATCTAAATCCAGAGGTGAAGATAAAGCAGGAAAACGTTTAAAAGGTAAAAATTGGGAAGTATATGAGTCACCTCGTACACAAGAGGAAAATTTAGAAATATTTGGTCATGTTAGAGCCTTATTTGATTTAGAAAACCCTAAATTAACACCTTATACTTCTACCTTTAAAACAACTTCTAAGAGAACCGCGTAAAAATTAGGCTATCGCAGAGAGAGGTCGTATATTTACGTATAAATAAAAGGTTATGACTCAAGAACAAATATACTTTGAAGAGCAAGAATACAATCGTGCTCAAGAAATCATGCAAAAAAATGTTATGGAAGTTACTAAAGAGGAACTAGACTTTCTAACTCATATGAATATGATATAAAAATCAATATTTATAATAAACTATTTTAGATGATATCACTATACAACTTAATTAAAGAACAAATCGAAGGACCAAAAGCAATAATTTTAGCTGGTGCCCCAGGTGCTGGTAAGGGATATGTTTTAAGTGGTTTAAACCTTGATGGTATTAAGGTACTAAACGTAGACCAGGGTTATATAGATTTATTAAAAAAAGCTAATGTATCGTTAGATTTAAAAAATGCGGGTCCTGAAGCAAGAAGTAAAGCATCTATTGCAATGGCAGCAGCTAATAAGGAATTTAAAGGAAAAGTAGCATCTACAATAGAGGGTAAAGAATCATTTATATTAGATGGAACAGCGGCCTCAATCAAACAAACAGCTAATTTAAAAAAGGAATTAGAAGAAGCGGGATATGAAGTATTTATGCTTTATGTTTATACTGATTTAGAACGTTCTCTTAAACAAAATCAAGGAAGGTTTGATAAATCTAAAGGAGAAGACAGAAGTTTAGCACCGGGTATTGTATTAAGGTCATGGTCCCAAGTTACAGATAATTTTAAAGCATATAAAGCGATGTTTGATAGTAATTTTGTTTCTGTAGCTAACACATTACAAGATGAAAAAACAGATAACCTTCAAGATATAATAAAAAAATATTTAGATCCTTTTAAACCACAAGGAACAAAACCTAAAGATGAAAAAGCACAATTAAGATCAGATAAATCAAAAGAGGCATTAAATGCTAAATTACTTACGTTATTATCTGATGAGGCAGTTGAAGATATTATTAGTACATCAGTATCAAAAGAAGAAGCACAAGGAAAAATAAAACAATTTTTATCATAATGAGTTTAGTTAACGAAATTATTAAAGATTTATTACCCGAAGAAAAATCTGATTTATCTAAGGTAAGAACAACAGCTATATACGCTGGAGGATTTAAACCACCAACTGCGGGGCATTTTGCTGTAGCAAAACAAGCATTAATGCAACACCCTGAAATAGATGAATTTATTATTTATATAGGAAATAAAACTAGAGATGGTGTAGATCAAAATCAATCACTATTAATATGGGATATTTATAAAAATTATTTATCAATTAAAGTAGTATTAGAACCTACATCTAAACCACCCATTCAAGCGGTTTACAACTATGCTAAAGAAAATCCGGATGAAGAAGTAATTTGGATTATAGGAGCAAGGGAAGGTAATGAGGAAGATTTTAAGGATATAGCAAAAAGAACTAAGTCGTTAGATAAATACCCCAATTTAGAACTTGACGTAACTATAACAGCAAGTGGTGCTTCAGGTACGGCTGCTAGAAATGCTTCTAAAATATCATTAGAAAAGCTAAAACCCCTACTACCAAAAGTACTATCAGATCAACAATATCAAGATGTTTTTAATATTTTAGATGTTAATTTAAAAGAAAATGAACCTCCCTTATTAAAAGAAATATTAGATCCTGCTAATTTTGACTTTAAACCTTTAATAAAATCATTAACTAAAAGTATGGAAGAAGATGGTTTAGAATTAAAACCATATCCTAAAGT
>TARA_R110000787_G_scaffold13410_2_pt1 | contig 13002 bp, 13 predicted proteins | sample TARA_R110000787 | Tara Oceans TARA_R110000787 (sample SAMEA4397920) | marine metagenome | biome: Polar Biome; feature: [DCM] deep chlorophyll maximum layer (ENVO:01000326); material: water (ENVO:00002006), including particulate matter (ENVO:01000060) such as... | depth 35 m
CGATCACCACCGAAACCGCCGCCGCCGCCGAAGCGGTCACCGCCGCCGCCGAAGCCGCCGCCAAAACCACCGCGACCACCGCCGCCGCCACCGGCACCCTGATCGTAGAAATTGTCGTCGCCGAAACCGTCGCGCTTGTCCTTGCCGCGCCCGCCGCGGCGACCTCTGTCAAAACTCATGCCCTGTTAGTCACTTTCGCTTCGCCCCAAGACCATTCGGACACGCATGTCGGGCGAATGACATGCAAAATCCACCGCAAAGGCGGGTTTGGGAATCACTATATCAAATTTTCGAAGGAGCGCGAACGATTTTAACAGGGACGGTCCCGTTCCGTTCTTTTTGCGCAAACCACTGTGCTTTGCGGGTAATATTCCCCTTCTTTCCGCCGCCGCAAAGCGTCGATTGCGATATCCCCGCTTTACCCATAGAGGGAGGCGTATGACCGTCCATTTCCATGAAGAAGATCTGCCCGCGGGCGTGCTTGCCCCCGGCCCGATCGCCGTCGATACCGAAACCATGGGGTTGATCACCCCGCGCGACCGCCTGTGCGTCGTCCAGATAAGCGATGGCCAGGGCGATGAGCATCTGGTGCGCTTCAAGCCGGGCAGCGACTATGCCGCGCCGAACCTGCGCGCGGTGCTGGCCGACCCGGAGCGGCTGAAACTCTATCATTTCGGGCGGTTCGATATCGCCGCGATCCAGCATTATCTGGGCGTGGTGGCAGCCCCCGTCTATTGCACCAAGATCGCGTCGCGACTGATCCGCACCTATACCGACCGTCATGGGCTGAAAGAACTGGTGCGCGAATTGCTGGGCCAGGACATCAGCAAGCAGCAGCAGTCGAGCGACTGGGGCAATCCGGTGCTGAGCGATGCGCAGAAGGATTATGCGGCGTCCGACGTGCGTTACCTGCATGCGTTGCGCGCCGAGCTGGACAAAAGGCTGGTGCGCGAAGGGCGGATGGAATTGGCACAGGCCTGTTTCGACTTCCTGCCGCACCGTGCCGCGCTCGACCTGGCCGGGTGGCCGGAGATCGACATTTTCGCGCATATGTGAGGAAATAGCAGCGCCGTGTCCGTCCAGGCCGATCAGCAACGCGATGTGCGCCGCCAATGGGCGCAGCCGGGGGGCAGCCATGACCGCATGGTCAAGCTGCTCAAAAACTGGCTGCCCGTGGCCGTCGGCGTGCTGAGCGCGCTGCTGGCGACGGCGCCTTTTACCGGTGGGGACAAGGTGAGCTTCGTGCTCGACAAGAATAAGGTCGATGTGGCGAAGGAGCGGATGCGGGTGACCGAGGCGCTCTATCGCGGCGAGGACAGCAAGGGGCAGCCCTTTTCGCTGCGCGCGGGGTCGGCGGTACAGAAAAGCTCGCGCGAGCCGATCGTGGATTTGAACAGCATGTCGGCGCGCATCCTGCTGTCCGATGGTCCCGCCGTGCTGAGCGCGCAGAAGGGCCGCTATGATATGGACAGCGAGCGGGTCGGCATCGAAGGGCCAGTGCAGTTCGAGGCGGCGGGCGGATACAGGCTGACCACGCGCGATGTCGGCATCGACCTCAAATCGCGGCGGATGCAGAGCGTGGGCCGGGTCGACGGGCGCATCCCGGTCGGCACGTTCAGCGCCGACCATCTGGAAGCCGACCTGAACGCGCGCACGGTGACGTTGAATGGCCGGGCACGCTTGCGTATCGAACAAAATGGTCTCAAAGGGCGCAATTGATGACACGCTCCTTCCTTTTGCTGACGATCGGCGCTGTGGGCGCCGCCGGGATGATGATCGCGGGCGCAGGCGCGCAGGTGATGCAAAATCATGACAGCAATGCGCCCGTCAACTTCAACGCCGACCGGATCGAGGTGCAGGACCGCGCCGACCGCGTCGTGGTGTCGGGCAATGTCGAAGTGACGCAGGCAGGCATGACGCTGAACGCCGCGCGCATGACGGTGGCCTATCGCAACCAGCCGGGCGGCGGCGCGGGTGGCGTGGAGATCGACCGGATCGACGCATCGGGCAATGTCGTGGTGACCAAGGGCGACCAGACCGCGCGCGGCAATGTCGCCATCTACGACCTCAACAGCAAGTTGATCACGATGCTGGGCGATGTCGCGCTGACGCAGGGCGGCAATCGGCTGACCGGTGGACGGTTGGTGATGGACCTCAATAGCGGGCGATCGACCGTGGACGGGCGATCGTCGGGCGGCGTGCCGGGCGCGGCGACCAGCCCGAGCGGGCGCGTGTCGGGCACCTTCACGGTGCCGCAGCGGAAGAATTGACGCCCGCCGAGCGGGCTGTGCGCGACCGGGTGCTGGGTCGGGTAGAGGTCGAGGCGTTGCTGGCGGGGGCGTTGCCGCTACACCTGATCGATTGCGACCTGGAGGGGGCGGACCTGAGTGGCCTCGCCCTGCCCGGCTGGACGTTCGAGACATGCCAGTTGCGGCGCGTAGATTGGACCGGGGCGCGGCTGGAGGGGACGGTGTGGCGGTCCTGTCGCGGAGCGTTCGCGAATTTCGTGGGCGCGGACCTCAATGAGGCGCGCTTTGCCGCCTGTGACCTCAATAACAGCCAGTGGCGCGGGGCGCGGCTGGGCGCGGCGTTGTTCGAACGGTGCAAGCTAACCGGGGCCGACCTGTCGGAGATCAAGGCGTTCGACCTGCGCTTTGACGAGACGCTGCTGATCAACGCCAAATTGCCTGGCTTTTCCTTTCGCAAGCAAGTGCTGCAACGCATCGATTTCAGTGCGGCGGACCTGCGCCAATGCGATTTTCGCGATGCGCGGTTCGAGGATTGCAGCCTGCGCGAGGCGCATCTGGTCGATGCCAGGTTCGATGGCGCGGATTTGCGCGGGGCGGATCTGGGTGGATTACGGCTGGGCGATGCCAGCCGTTTTCGCGGCGCGACGATATCGCGCGCGCAGGCGAGCCAGTTGCTGGGCGAGCTGGGGCTCAAAGTCCTGTAAGCCGCACAAAAACAAGCCCGGCGCTCTTGCGAGACACCGGGCAGGATTAGGGCCTATGGCTGGGAGCCGACCCGATAATGTGCTGCGTCAGCCCTTCTTTTCGGGCGGCAGGGTGATCTTCACATCCTCGCCATTCTGGCCGGGGAAGTTGGTGAACATCGCGTCGATCAGGTTCGGGACCAGATAGGTCAGCTTGTTGGACAGCGACTGGGCGCTCGCCTTGCCTTCGAACAGGCGGAGATTATCGGCGGCACGGTCGATCTTCATGCTGAGGTCGCTGGTATAGACGGTGTAGCTGGACACGTCGTTATAGCCGCCGCCACCGAACAACCAGGGATCATAGAAGCCATAGCCCCAAGGGCGACCCCAGCGACCGCCAAAGCCGCCGCCCCATGGTCCACCAAAGCCTGCGCCATAGAGACCACCAAAGCCCGTCGAGCGGACCTTCTCGCGCCCATTGTCAACATCATAGGCGACGCGGACGATAAGGTCGGCGCGCGCCGGGTCACTGGCCGCGACATAGCCGGTCTGCGCCAATCGCTGGCCGACCATGTCGGCATAATGGGCAAATTCGAGGCCGCCCGCGAGCTGCGGATTGTCGGCGACGATGGTGTAGCTCTGGCCTGCGGGGGCCGGGAGCTGCTGGAAACGGGCGACATCGGCCTTGAATGGCGTCGCGCAGCCCGACAGCGCAACCAGCGCTAGGGCAGGCGCCGCGAACAGACCGAACTTTTTGAAACGGGTCATTTTTCTGCGTCCTGTATCAGGCATGAATCTTTGTGCATCATTGAGGCCGGTTCTAGCAAGCCGCAACTGAACATCATTTGAACGCACGAGAAAACCGAACGGGCGCAAAGCATGTCCTGTCACCCCAAGGACGCCACGGCCGATCATAACCCGTAGGGCCGATCAGCGCATCAGCCCCATCGCATCATAGGCCGCGCGCAATGTCGGTTCGGCCGCCGCCGCCGCCTTGGCCGCGCCCTTGTCGAGAATCGCGTCGAGCGCTGCGTCGTCGGTGCGCAATTCAAGGAAGCGCTGGCGAATCGGGCGCAGCGTTTCGACGAGCACTTCGCCCAGCGCCGGTTTGAACGCGCCAAAGCCCCGGCCCGCAAATTCGGCACAGACGGCATCGGGCGTGCGGCCGGTCAGCGTCGCGAGGATGCCGACGAGGTTGCGCGCCTCTGGCCGATCGGTCAGGCTCGCAGCCGTTTCGGGCAGCATTTCCTGGTCGCTCTTGGCCTTCTTCACCTTCGCCATGATCGCATCGTCATCATCGGTCAGGTTGATGCGGCTCATGTCCGACGGATCGGATTTGGACATTTTCGCGCTGCCATCGCGCAGCGACATGATGCGCGCCGATTCCTTGGGGATGATCGGGTCCGGCAGGGTGAAGAGATCGACGCCGAAATCGCTGTTGAACTTGGCGGCGATGTCACGCGCCAGTTCCAGATGCTGTTTCTGGTCCTCGCCCACGGGCACATGGGTGGCGTTATAGGCGAGGATGTCGGCGGCCTGCAGCACGGGATAGACGAACAGGCCGACCGATGCGCCTTCGCGATCCTTGCCCGCCTTGTCCTTGAACTGGGTCATGCGATTGAGCCAGCCGATGCGCGCGGTGCCGTTCAGCAACCAGCAGAGTTCGGCATGGGCGGGGACGCGGGCCTGGTTGAAGAGGACGCTGCGATCGGGGTCGATCCCGGCAGCGACCAGGGCGGCGGCCATGTCGCGCACGTTGCGGATACGCTGTTCGCGCGCTTCATGCACCGTGATGGAGTGCATGTCGGCGAGGAAGAAGAAGCATTGCGAGTCAGCATCCATCTCGTCCTGCATCTTCACCCAGTTGCGGATTGCGCCGAGATAATTGCCAAGGTGCAGATTGCCGGTGGGCTGGATGCCGGAAAGGACGCGCATGGGATGATCCGTTCTATTGCGTTGTGGTCGTGCCGCGCCGACGCATCAGCGCCTTGATATCGGACAGCCGGTAAGCGCCGGTGACGAAGCAGGCCAGCCCGTAGAGCGTGACGCCCGCGCCGACAAGTATGGCGAGCGCGATATAGCGCTGGACCATGGCACCTGTAAGCCAGGGATCAAACAAGCTGGCCCCCGCGATCAGCGCGCCACCCATGATGAGGGCGGCCAGCGCGAGACGCGGCAGGCGACGGCGCAGCCCCGCATCGGCCGCAAAATGCCCGCGCTTGACCAAGGTGCGATAGAGCATCGCCACATTGACGGTGGAGGCGAGCGCGGTGGCAAGCGGCGGCCCGACATGGCCAAGCGTCGGGATGAGCGCGATATTGCCAATGATGTTGATCAGGATGGAGAGCATCGCGTAGCGCACCGGCGTCCGCGTATCGCCACGCGCATAATAGCCCGGCGTCAGCACCTTGACGAGAACATAGGCGGGAAGGCCAACCGAGAAGGCCGACAGCGCCCAGCCGCAGCGCATCGCGTCTTCGGCCGTGAAGCGGCCATATTGGAACAGCCCGCGCACGATCGGTTCAGCAACGGTCAGGAAGGCGATGGTCGCAGGCAGCGTCAGGAACAGGGCAAGTTCTATGCCCCGGTTCTGCGTCTCCATCGCCGCTGCGTCCTCCCCCTTTGACAGCATCCGCGAGATGGTGGGGAGCAGGATGGTGCCAAGACCGATGCCGATCAGGCCCAAGGGCAGTTGGTTCAGCCGGTCTGCATAATAAATATAGGTGATCGAGCCGGAGGCGAGCAGCCAGCCCGACAAGGCGGTGGAGACGAGCAGATTGACCTGCTGCGCCCCGGCCCCGGCCGCTGCGGGCACGATGAGGCGGAGGAGTTCGCGCACATTCTTGTCGAGGCGGGGGCGCTGGAGCTTGAGCGAGACGCCCGCGCGGCGGCAGGCCCAGATCAGCCAGAGCAGTTGTAACGCGCCGCCCACCGTCACCGAGATTGCCTGCACCCGCGCGGTTTCATATTCGTCCGCGCCGTGAAAGAACCACAGCCCGCTGATCATCGCGACGTTGAGCAGGATAGGCGCCGCGGCATTGACCCAGAATTTGTCGAGCGAATTGAGGATGCCGCCCAGCAGCGAGGCGATGGATATGAGCGCCAGATAGGGAATGGTGATGCGCGAGAGCGTAACCGCGAAGGCGAACTGGTCCGGCGTCGGATTCTGCCGCGAAAAGCCGCCCGACAGTGCCCAGGTGATGGGCCAAGCAGCGGCGATCAGCGCCAGGGTGAAGAGGATGAGGACCGGCAGCAGTACCGCAAGCGCGCGCTGCGCGAAATCATAGCCCGCCGGAAGCCCGCCGTCGCCTGCCGCCTTCTTGTTGAACAGTGGGATGAAGGCGGCGGAAAAGGCCCCTTCGGCAAAGAGCGCGCGGAACATGTTGGGGAGGCGGAAGGCGACGCCGTTGAAGGCGTCCGACGCGAATCCTGCGCCAACGTAACGGGCCGCGAGGGAATCGCGCACCAGCGCCAGGATGCGGCTGACCAGCGTCAGCCCGCCGACTGATCCCAGAGCGCGGATGAGTTTCATGGCATTACCCCCGTGCCCGTTCGGGCTGAGCCTGTCGAAGCCCCACACTTCCTCTTCAAAGAAAAGTGCAGCCCTTCGACAAGCTCAGGGCGAACGGGAATAGGGGTCATCCTGCGTGTCAGGCGTGGCCGGCCGGTTCGCCTGCGGTCTGTTCCAGCGCCTGGGCCTGTTGCAGGTAGAGCGCGCCGAAGTCGATGGGGTCGAGCAGCAGCGGCGGGAAGCCGCCGTCGCGGATCGCGTCGGCCAGCACGCGGCGGGCGAAGGGGAAGATGAGGCGCGGTGCTTCGGCCAGCATGAAGGGCTGGATCTGATCTTCGGGCACGTTGCGCATGCCGAAGATCGCGGCGTAGAGCAGATCGACGGCGAAGGCGGTGCCCTGCGGTGCGACGGCTTTGACGTCGATCTTGAGCGAGATTTCCATCACTTCTTCACCGACGCGATCCGCGCCGATGTTGAACTGAACATCGATCTGCGGCTGATCGGGCCACTGATAGACGGCCGGCGCGTTGGGATTTTCGAAGGACAAGTCCTTCACATATTGGCTGATCAGCGCGATCTGGGGTGCGGTATCCGCGCCGTTGCCCTGGGTGTTGATATAGGGGTTGGTATCGGCTTCGTCGGCCATGGTCCGTCCTTATATGGTCAATAATGTCCGGTGGGCCGCAACCCCCCGCGATGTGACCCGCGCGCTTAGCAGGGGGCGCGGAGCAGGGCAATGGCACCGGGACGAAGGGGCTATTTGAAGTTGGGCGCAAACATGCCTATGTTGGTTGGAACATTGTCCCCGCGCAAAGGGTATAGATTTCCGTGTATGTGATCGTCATCCTCGCCATGATAGCCGGTTTTCTGGCGCTCCGGCTGTATTCCGTACTTGGTAAACGTACCGGGCACGAACAGGAGCCTGCGCTCCGTCCTGCCGAAGATCGGGCCAAGGTCACGGTGCTGCAGCCCCGGCCGATGGCGGATGGCTCCGGCGATTCGGTGCGTCTGGCCGAAGGGCTGATCGCGCCGGGCGCAGAAAATGGCGTCCGCGCCCTGATCGCCGCCGACCGCAGCTTCGACGTGCCGCAATTCGTGGATGGGGCCAAGAGTGCCTATCGCATGGTGCTGGAAGCCTTTTGGCGCGGCGACCGGGACGAATTGGCCTGGCTATGCGACGATGATGTGCGCGCGTCCTTTGAATCGGCGATCGCCGCTCGGGAGGCGGAGGGCCATGTGCTCGACAATCGCCTGGTGCGGATCGAAAAGGCGCAGATCGTCGAGGCGTCCGTCAATGGCGGCGTCGCCCAGATCGCGCTGTGGTTTGAGGCCGACATCGCCGCCGTTACGCGCGACCAGGACGGCAATGTCGTCGCCGGATCGATGACCGATGCGGTTGGCACCAACGATATCTGGACCTTCACCCGCGATATTCGCAGTGCCGATCCCAACTGGAAGCTCAGCGAAACCGACGAAGCGTGATCGGCGCATGATGCTGCGTTCGAGGGCGGGCGCGCTGGCCGCCGCCCTGCTGCTGTCGGCCTGTTCGGGCAGCATGATCCCGCCGTCCGCGACTGGCCCTGCGCCATCGCGACCAGGATCTTCCGGCGAAGTCGCCACCCGCCCTACACCCGCCACGCCGCGCCCCACCCTTCCCGTCGAGATGCCGACCGATCCGGCGCTGGTGCCGGGCACGGCCGCAGCGTTAGGCGTGACACGCGGGCCGGAGATCGGCAGCCTGATCCCGTCGGGCGAGCGATCACGGCTGGCGTTGCAGGCCTTTCGTATTTCCTGCCCCACGCTGATGCGGCGCACCGATGCGAGCGGGCTGACCAAGGGTTCCGACTGGAATAATGCCTGCGCGGCGGCATCGAGCTGGCCCGAGACCAGCGCCAGCGAATTTTTCTCCCGTTATTTCGAAGCGGTCCAGGTCGGCGATGGCGCGGCCTTCGTCACGGGCTATTATGAGCCGGAGATCGCGGGATCACGCACGCGCCAGCCAGGCTATGACGTGCCGATCTATCGCCGTCCAACCGACCTGATCGACGTTGATCTCGGCCAGTTCAGCGAAGCGCTGAAAGGCCGCACGATCCGTGGCAAGGTCGCGGGCACGAAGTTCGTGCCCTATGATGAGCGCCAGCAAATCGTGGCCGGGGCGTTGAACGGGCGCGGGCTGGAACTTGCTTATGCGGCCGATCCGGTCGAGTTCTTCTTCCTGCAGGTGCAGGGCAGCGGGCGGCTGAACCTGCCTGACGGCAGCGTCATGCGCATCGGTTATGACGGTCAAAATGGTCGCGATTATACCGGCATCGGCAAGCTGATGAAGGATCGCGGGCTGATCAAGGCCGGGTCGATGCAGGACATCATGCAATATCTGCGCGCCAACCCGGTCGAGGGTGCGGCGATCATGAACGAGAATAAGAGCTTCGTCTTTTTCCGCGAGTTAACCGGCGCGGGGCCGATCGGGGCGCTGGGTGTGCCGGTAACGGCGGAGGGAACGGTCGCCGCAGATCCCAAATATGTGCCGTTGGGCGCGCCGGTGCTGCTCTCGCTCGACCGGGCCGAGCCCAATGGCATGTGGATCGCCCAGGATACGGGCGGCGCGATCAAGGGGGCCAATCGCTTCGACAGTTTCTGGGGCGCGGGCGCACGGGCGCGGGGCATTGCAGGGGGCATGTCGGCGCGCGGCAGCGCGCTCATTCTGCTGCCGATCGGGTCGGTCGCCCGCCTCACCCGACCCTGACCGGGGGTGGGAATGGCCCGGCGGTACCTTTCCACGGATGAGCAGGCACTGTGGAGCGCGCTCGCCCGGACGGTGCGGCCGCTTCGTCCCCAAGGCCGCGCGCCTGTCCCTCTGCCCGTGGTGACTATCGACCCGCCAGCGCAGAAGGGGTTCACGCCGCCCCCTGCCCGGCCGATCCCGCCTGCGCCGGTCCGCACACCCGCCGCCGTGTTGGACACGGGGTGGGAAAAGCGCATCCGTAATGGCGCGGTCAGCCCCGACATGAGTATCGACCTGCACGGCCATAGCCTGTCGGCGGCGCATGCGCGGTTGCACCAGGCGCTGGGCGCGGCGCTGGCGCAGGGGGTGCGGGTCATCCTGGTGGTGACGGGCAAACCGCCCAAGGGCGCGCTGTCGGACAGCGCAGCGCGGCGCGGCGCGATCCGGGCCGAAATTGGCCATTGGCTGGAAACCAGCGCCTATGCCGACCGGATCGCCAGCGTCCGGGTCGCCCATCCCCGCCATGGCGGCGACGGCGCGCTCTATTTGATATTGCGGCGCAAAAAATAACAGATCGTCAACCGCGCGCTGACCCTTTTTTAACCACCGTCCTTCATACCCCTTTCATCGAAGCTCAAATGCGGAGCAAGCATCAGGACAGGGGCATATATGCGGGGGGTGACATTAAAAAGCCGCGCTACTGCGTTCGCCTGTTCGGCAGGCGCGCTCGTCTTCATCCTTTCGCTGGTGCTGGGATATACGCCGGACCAACCCGACGATATCGGACATATCAGTCGCGCTTTGATCATCGCCATATTGTGCGGCACGATGAGCTGGGCCTCGGCCCGCCAAACGGTCGCGACGACCGCGACCGCGATCGATACGGCGACCGATCGGCTCTTGTCCGCTGCGCATGGCGACCTGCAATCGCCGGTGCCCGCCGACATTGCCCATGAACTGCCCGACCTCGCCGTGGCGATGGAAAGCCTGTTCAGTCAGGTCCGCACCAATCTGGACCATGTCCAGACCCTTGCCCTGTTCGATCAGATTACCGGCCTGGCCAACCGCACCAGTTTCTGTCGACAGGTCGAGCGCCATCTGGCCGAGCGCGTCGAAGAGGGCAAGGCGGCCTTGTTCTTCATCGACCTGGACGGGTTCAAGAGCGTCAACGACACGCTGGGCCATGCGGCGGGCGATCAGTTGCTGGCGCGGGTCGCGGGCCGGCTGCGCGAAGTGGTGATGGCGCAAGTCAGTGCGGGATCAGGCGATGCCGTGATCGGGCGGCTGGCCGGCGACGAATTCACCATGTTCTTCCCCAACCTGCCCGGCCAGAGCGCCGCAGCGCGCATTGCCCGCGCGATACAGTTCGCCCTGGGCGAACGCTTTGACCTGGGCAGTCAGCATGTCGATCTGGGCGCGTCGATCGGCATCGCCTGCTATCCCGATCATGGCGACACGCTGACGGCCTTATTGCGCGCCGCCGACGTTGCCATGTATCATGCCAAGCATAACGGACGCGGTCGGGCGGAAATGTACACCGCCCAACTGGCGCTGGAGGCGGCGGATCGCGCCGACCTGGAGCGCGAGTTGGTGCTGGCGCTGCAACGCAACGAATTTCTGCTGGAGTTTCAGCCGCAGATCGACATCGGCAAGGGCAGCGCGGTGGCCGCCGAAGCGCTGGTGCGCTGGGCACATCCCGAGCGCAACCTGATCATGCCCGGATCTTTCGTGCCGGTCGCGGAGGAAAGCGGCGTCATCGTCGCGCTGGGCGACTGGGTGATGGACAAAGTGTGCGAAACCGCCGCGCGCTGGGCCGCAATCGGCATTTCGCAACGCATCGCCATCAATATTTCCACCCGCGAACTGGGCCAAGCCGATTTCTTCCTGCGCCTGCGCCACGCCATCGCCACCCACAAGACGCCACCTGCCATGCTGGAGCTGGAGATCAGCGAGTCGCTGGCGATGGAAATGGAACAGCGCATATTGAACCAATTGGCCGCGCTGCGGCGCGATGGGGTGCGCGTGGCGATCGACGATTTCGGCACCGGCTATTCCAACCTGTCGCGGTTGAAGGAATTGCCTGTCGATCGGATCAAGATCGACCGCAGCCTGGTGCGCGACATTGCGACATCGGCCGAAGCGCGCACCATCTGTTCGGCGGTCGTTGGCCTGATCCAGGGGCTAGGCCTGGAAGTGGTGGTCGAGGGCATCGAGAACGAGGCGCAGATCGACATGCTGCGCGTCATCGGCTGCACCCAGTTTCAGGGCTATCATCTGGCCATGCCGACGGGGGAGCAGGATTATCTCGACCGTTTTGCCGGGACGATCACCAGCGTTGGACCCGAGAGGCAGAGCCACCTACTTTTCCTGCGCCAATCCTAACCGCGCCGACGCCGGTCAGGTCTGTAGCGCGCGTTCCACGATCAGGCCGTAGATGCGCTGGAGGTCGCGCAGATCCTGCACCGCGACCGCTTCGTCCAGCTTGTGCATCGTCGCATTGTTGAGGCCGAATTCCACCACCGGACAAAGGCGCGACAGGAAGCGGGCGTCGGACGTGCCACCCGTTGTCGAAAGCTCAGTCGCAAGGCCCGTGACGTCGCGGATCGCGCCGCTGACCAAGTCGCTGAACGCGCCCGGCGGGGTCAGGAAGGGTTCGCCGCTGATCTTAGCCTCCACCGTACCGCCCTCAGTCGCGGCGATGGCGGTGATCCGTTCGATCAGCGACGCACCGCTATGCCGGTCGTTGAAGCGGATCGAGATACGCGCGGTTGCGAGGCCGGGGATGACATTATGCGCCGGATTGCCGACGTCGAGGTCCGTGATCTCGATATTGCTGGGTTGGAACCAGTCGGTGCCTTCGTCCAGTCTTTCCGCCTCTATGGCGGACAGGATGCGGACCAGCTTCGGGATCGGATTGTCGGCCAGATGGGGATAGGCGACATGGCCCTGACTGCCTGCCACGCTGATCCACATATTGACCGAACCGCGCCGCCCGATCTTGACCACGTCGCCCAGTTGCGCCGAGGATGTCGGTTCACCGACGAGGCAAAGGTCGGGACGCAGTTCGCGCGCGGCCATCCGCTCCATCAGCGCGAGCGTCCCATGGACGGCCGGGCCTTCCTCGTCGCCGGTTATAATCAGGCTGATCGTACCGGGCAGATCGTCGGGCAAATCCTGAAGCGCCGCGACGAAGGCGGCGATCGACCCCTTCATGTCCACCGCGCCGCGTCCATAGAGAAGATCGCCGCGCTGTTCGGGCACGAACGGATCGCTGGTCCAGCCCGGCCCCGGCGGCACGACGTCGAGATGCCCGGCAAAGGCGAAATGCCGGCCGCGACCCGTGGTCCGCCAGGCCAGGAGGTTTTCGACCGGGCCATCCGGTGCCTCTCCGGTGACGAAACGGTCAGTGGTAAAGCCCAGCGGCTCCAGCATAGCCTCCAGCGCGGTAAAGACGGCGCCGGTTGCAGGTGTTACAGAGGGGCAGGCAAGCAGTTGCTCGGCGAGCGCCACGACATCATGATTGGCTCTGGTGCTGGTCATACCCAGGCGTTAGCGAAAGCCGGGCCGCTTGGCCAGCAGGAGGAGACAAGGCTATGCCCCGGATCAACCTTGACGCCATCGCGCAGACCAACGCGACGGGCTATCCCGCGGCCTATGCCGATATCGTTGCGGGGCGGTGGGTCAGGCGGCTTGGGTCAACGACGGATCTCACTGATTTCGGCGTCAGCCATGTCGTGCTGAAACCCGGCGCGGCGTCGTCCCACCGGCATTGGCATGAGGATGAGGACGAGTTCGTCGTGATGCTGGCGGGCGAAGCCGTTCTGGTCGAGGAGGATG
>TARA_R110000787_G_scaffold20114_15_pt1 | contig 12969 bp, 15 predicted proteins | sample TARA_R110000787 | Tara Oceans TARA_R110000787 (sample SAMEA4397920) | marine metagenome | biome: Polar Biome; feature: [DCM] deep chlorophyll maximum layer (ENVO:01000326); material: water (ENVO:00002006), including particulate matter (ENVO:01000060) such as... | depth 35 m
AACCATTTCGGAGACAAGATCGGCCTTGCAAAGGCGCGCCGCGCGTTCGGCCAGATCGGCATCCGCGCCCACGGCCGGCGCCAGTTCGCGCGCCAGCGCCGCCACGCGCTCCACCTTGTCGCCCAGCGAACCCAGCTCTTCCTTGAACGCAATCGTGGACAGTTTCTTGCCCATCTCTTCCAGTGGCGTCGCCTTGTCCTTCTCCCAGAAGAACCGGCCATCTTCGAGCCGCGCCGAGAGAACCCGCGCATTGCCCGCCGCGATCTGTTTACCACCATCAGACGCGTCGATATTGGCCACCACAATGAAGTGCGGCGCCAGCTTGCCAGTCTTGGCATCGTTAACCGAGAAATATTTCTGGTGCGTGCGCATCGACAGCGTGATCACTTCCGGCGGCAGGTCCAGGAAGTCCGGGTCCATGTCGCCCAGCACCACGACCGGCCATTCGGCAAGGCCCGTCACTTCTTCCAGAAGCCCCGCGTCTTCCACCCAGCTCAGCCCCGCCGTGGCGCACACATCCGCAATGCCCTTGGCGATCACATCGCGCCGCGCATCGCGCGTCAGCCGCACATGGCCTTCGCCTTCCAGCTGCTTAGAATAATCCGCCCAGCCGGTCACCGTGAACGGCCCGCGCCCATGCACGCGGTGGCCCTCGGTCTCATTGCCGCTCGCCAGCCCGTCCACCTCAAACGGCACAATCGCGCCATCCAGAACGCAAAGGATGCGCTGCAGCGGGCGCACCCAACGCAGCTCGCCTGTGCCCCAGCGCATCGACTTCGGCCAATGGAAGCCGCGAATGATCGCGGGCACAGCCTCGGCCACAACGTCCGCCGTCAGGCGGCCAGGCTTGTCCAGCATGGCGACATAGAAGTCGCCCTTCTTCGGGTCACTGCGCACTTCAGCCTGATCAATCGAGGTCAGCCCCGCGCCCTTCAGGAAGCCCGCAATCGCCTGCTCCGGCGAACCGACCTTCGGTCCTTTACGCTCTTCCGCAACATCCGCCGATTTCACCGGCAGGCCGGTCACATGCACGCTCAATCGGCGCGGCCCGCTGGCCGTCTCCAGCGCGTCAAAGCCGAGGCCCGCCCCCTTTAGCGCATCGCCCAGCGCCTTGCCGAGATCGGCCTCGGCCTTGGCCTGCATGCGTGCAGGGATTTCCTCGCAAAATATCTCGAGCAGAAGGTCAGCCATGGGGAGTCCAGCCGTTGGAAAGTAAGACTGCACGGCATAGACGCGCCTGCGCCGGGGTCAAGACTTGCGCGCCAGATCACATGTCCTGTGGCAATCTAAACGCCGCACGTTCCGGTAAAGGGTACGGCCGTCCCGCTTTCCGGCTGGGTCACCTGGATCGTGCCCTCATAGCTCTTGTACTCGAACCCGTCGCCGACCTCGGTTACCTCCAGCTGCACCATCAGGCCCCGCGCCTCATTGGCATAGAGCCATGTGCTGGTGCCTTCATTATCCGTCTTGGAAACTTCCTTCAGCGCCACGGGCTCGCCCTCAAGGCCAACGGCCGCAGGGGCAGGCACGCCGGCAATCTCGGTCATGAACAGCAGCGGGCCCGGTTCGCTCTCGGCGTTCACAGCATGGAAGCTGCAATAGATTTCATTGGTCGCAGGCGTAAAGTCCGTCAGCTCCCAGGCCGAAGCCTCATCGGCCTTCTCGATCGGCACGGGCTCCTGCGTGACCGTCGGCATCTCGGCCGCTTCGGTTTCGGTCACGCTGGCATCAGGCGACGGCGCCTCTGTTTGCGGGCCGCACGCAGCAAGTCCGACGGCGAGCGCAAGGGCGGATAGGGCAGATGTGAATTTCATGGGCAGGTCTCCTCTGCCCACACCTACGCTTAGATCACCAATCCGTTTCAATCAGGAAGCGCGCACAACCCGGCCCCGGCTGCGCAATGGCATTTCTACGGACTCAGCCAAATCCTGTCGCGCTAACAATTGCCCCCACTGTCGGGCGTCCACACATCCGATTTTATCTCGAACTGCGCGGGAGCGTAGACATAGCCAACACCCTTGGTCTGCCCGGGTGAGATATAATGCTTGCCGTCGAAACTGTGTCCACTCGTCGAGGCATTCGGCGCGAGGGTCAGACCCAGGCAGATCGGATATGTGTTGTTGTTCTGGGCCCAGAAGTTCCAGTAGCGGTCACCTTCGACACCCTCTTCAAAATCACTGTAAATGTAGAGGTTCTGGTCACTGTATATTGTTTCGCGCTCAAGGAGCGTAGGCGCGTACATGGTCTCGCAGCCGCCAAGGGAGAGGAGTGCCAACGCGGCGACAAAAAGACTGATTTTCATGAAGGTCTCCGAAGAACAGGCCTCCAATTCTACTGGCCGCTTCAGGCTTTGCAATCTGGGCAAAATCGCTTTTTGTTCCGATCAGCTCCGCGCTTCTTCCTGTTCTGCCCATTGCGCAGCCGCGCCGCGCGCAAGGTCGCGCACGCGGGCGATATAGGCCTGCCGCTCGGTCGGACTGATGGCACCGCGCGCATCGATCAGGTTGAACGTATGGCTGGCTTTCAGCGCATAGTCATAGGCCGGAAGCGGCTTGCCCGCATCGCGCAGGGCGTTCGACTGGCTCTCGCAATCGGCAAACCAGCGCTTCAGCATCTCGACATCGGAATGCTCGAAATTGAAGGCGCTCTGCTGGCGCTCATTCTCGAGGAAAACGTCGCCATAGGTCAGCGGCACGGCGCTGTCCGGGTCGTTGAACGGCAGGTCGTATACATTGTCGACGCCGAACACATACATCGCAAGGCGCTCAAGCCCATAGGTCAGCTCGCCGGAAACCGGGAACACATCCAGGCCGCCGACCTGCTGGAAATAGGTATACTGGCTGACTTCCATCCCGTCGCACCAGACTTCCCAGCCAAGGCCCCATGCGCCCACGGTCGGGTTTTCCCAATCGTCTTCCACGAAACGGATATCATGCACCCTCGGGTCGATGCCGATCTTGTACAGGCTTTCCAGATACAGGTCCTGCAAATTGGCCGGGTTCGGCTTCAGGATGACCTGGAACTGGTAGTAATGGCCGAGCCGGTTCGGGTTCTCGCCATAGCGGGCATCCTTCGGCCGGCGCGACGGCTGCACATAGGCGGCCCGCCAGTTCTTCGGCCCCAGTGCCCGCAGCACCGTGCCCGGATGCAGCGTGCCCGCGCCGACTTCCATGTCGTATGGCTGCAGGATCGCGCAGCCCTGCTCGGCCCAATAGGCCTGCAGCGTCAGAATCAGGTCCTGAAAGGATTTCGGTTTCGGTTGGGCTTTGGGCGCTGGCATGGGGCATGTCCGGAAATTTCGTCTCGCCCGGACCTACAGGGCAGCGCCGCAGCGCGCAAGCGTCAGAGGCCTGTGGAGTCCGCATGGTCGGCCGAGCCACCCTCGTGCCCCGTGAGCGCCCGGTAAAAGACCGGATGCCCGAGCATGGCGATGCCGAGCCCGAAAAAGACTGATCCGAAGAGAAGAACGCCGAACATGATGCAACGAGCCTTTCCTTGCCCTCATCCTCTACCTGAGGTGGGTGTATGGCAAGCGTTTGCAAGTTGAATCCGGATGATGGGTCCGGGAATGGACTCCGAATACCCATCGAATACCCGCTACTGGGCGATCGAATACCCTTCCATGACCCGTCGACCGGCCTCGGAGGGACCACCCAGGGGCGTCAGTGTTCATTGCGCCGCAGGGACCTCAGCGTCGACCTGGCTGACCTGCGCACGTGCATTTGACAGGGCGATCTCCAGAAAATCACGCTCCTTCGCACTCGGCGCTGCAGCAAGTCCTACGAGGCTGACATCGATGATCCCGTTGAGATGTGAATAGATCGCCGCCGTGCGCCTATCCCGATCCTTCATGACGTTCCGGGCCATGCCGACCAGTTGGTTGTCCACCTTCGTCTTCTCTACCGCCGCCGCGACCAGGCCACGATCGGCCGCCTGCCCGAACACAGCAGACACCGCCTTCAGGTGTTCATACCTGCCGCCGAAGAAGGGTTTATAGCTCCCCGCCTTGAAGATTTCGCCGAATGCCACCGCCTGTACATTCGCAGGCAGGCAATCGTCCCGCATGCAATCGCCCACCTGGTACAGGCCCTGCGGAGACCCGAGCAGGGCAGCCTGGGCGAAGTAGGCCATGCCCCTGCTTTTCTGATCCGGACCAAAGGCTTCCTTGCTCCAGTACAACCAGCCGAGATTGGTGGCCGCTGCGGCGCCGCGCCATGTGACATCGGAATAGGCCGGGCAGCGATAAGTATCCGCGCAATTGCCGGCCGCGTCTTGCAGGGCCTTCAGGGCCGCTGTGTCACCGGCAAGCGCCTTGTCGCCCAGCGCATTCATTTCCTTTCGTGCGGCCGAATAGCCATCCGGAAACCTATCGGCCTGCGCCACCTGCGGCAGGCCCATGGCCGCGATCATGCCGAATGACACCAATATCCGCTTCATCATCTGCGCGTCCTCTTCGATCCCATAGGGTCAGGAAGGATATAGCCACATGATTCAAAAGTAAAAATCGGGCCAAAAAGGCTCAGAAAGGGCCGCGGGTACGGCGCTGCCGCTCAGAGCCCCGCCTGCGTTTCATTATTTGCCCTGCGGCGGCCGGATGCCCCATTATGGCGACCCAGCAACCCATCATGATCATCAGCCAAAACAGGATAGTAAGCATCGCAGCCTCCCAATTGGCGTGTCGATGGAACCGCATCAGAGTGCCACAAGGCTATGCCGCGTCCTACCAGTCGATTGCCTCGCCCCGGCGAACAGCTTCCAGCGCGGGGCTGGCGGTGCCGTCCTGCAGGTGCGTCACCAGCGGCGGCAGCAGGCGCACCGGCCCACGTTTCAGACCTTTGCGCCCGCGCACCAGGACCCGCCGTGCCTCTTCGCCCGGTTTGGATGCGACAGGCAACACGGTGATGTCGCCTGTCTGACGATCGAACCCGGTCAGAATGCGGGCCAGCTCAGCGGCGCGGTGAATCATGACGATCGGCGCGCGGGGTTTGGCGGCGAACACCATGGTCTTGATCCAGCCAGCCAGATCGAGGGACTCAAGATAGGCCTGTGTCTTGCCCTCACCGGGAGCCGAGATCCGGCCTGGCTCGAAATAGGGTGGGTTGGCAAAGACGAGATCGAACCGGTTCTCATGGGTTTTTACCCAGTGGGATGCTTCATCAGCCTCAACAGAAACCCGATCTTCGAAACCATTGGCCGCGACACCGGCATGCGCCAGCTCCGCCATCTCCGCGTCGATTTCGACGCCGGTAAAGCGCACACCGGGCAACCGAAACGCTGCTGGCAACATAGCCCCGCCACAGCCACATCCCAGCTCCAGCGCTTCTCCGCTGTCCCTGTCCTGCAAAGCTGCCGCGAGCAGCAGAGAGTCGCTGCCGGTCCGGAATCCCTTTAATGGCTGAACCAGTTTTACGCGGCCCTGATAGACCGTGTCCTGCGTCGTCGCGGTCACCCGCGATCAACTCCGGACAGAGCATTTTCGGCCGCCCTCAGCACGTCTTCGCGCACCATCACGCGGCGCGGAAACGCGCCGATATTCCCTTCCACGGCGGACATGTGCTGGTCGGCCACGAAATACTCGATGCCCGCTTCCTGCAGCAAATGCTCAATATACGAGAGTTTCACCAGATCGTTGGTGCGGAAGACTTCCTCCATCAGGGCGCATTGCCCCGGAGGTTGATGTCAACCGAACGGGCATCATAAACCGATGGCCGGTCAGGCTTGTCGCCCTTGCCGGTAACGATATCGAGGACAGTCGTGACATTTGGCCCACTGGAGCCGAGGGGAAGGCCAATGCCGACCCCCACGCCGACGCCGCTGCCATAGGAGCCGCTCGATCCCCCAACGCTGACAGATGATCGGCTGCCCGAACGGCTATTATCCTGATCGGTATAGCCGCCGGTAACCTCGAACCAGTCCCCGCCTTCCTGGAGGGTGATTTCGGCAGCGCGAAGCAAGGCCATGTCATGCGAGCGACCAGCATCAGGATCCGTATAGGATACGCGATAGCGCCCCTGCTCGATTTTCTGCGATGCATAGCCCGCCGCACCATCGGAACGTGCAGGTCCATAAGGCGTATGGCTTGCACAAGCGGCAAGCAGGACGAGTGAGGAGGCGGCGATGAGGGTTTTCATAAGGGATATAAAGCCCAGATCATGCATCTGTTCCAGCCCCACGCGCACAGAGCCTATGGCGACATGCGCAAACCTGCACCATATAGCTGCGGCCCGGTGCCGCGTCGTCCTTGGCGCTGGCATCGCTTAAGCCTAGATAACAGCTTTGGCTGACCCAACAGGAGTAACTTCTTGACCCTCGCGCCGAGACCCAGATCCAAGGCGGCTATCGGTTCGATCGTCGAACGCATGCAGGCACTCGTCGCAGACGACCTCGCTGCCGTGGAAGTCCTGCTGGCCGAGCGCGCAGCCAGCCCTGTTGCCGTCATCCCCGACCTCTCCGGCTATATCGTGTCAGCCGGTGGCAAGCGTCTGCGCCCGATGATCACGTTGATTTCCGCGCAGGCCGTCGGCAAGACGAGCCGCGCCACCCATGCCCTCGCCGCTGCGGTTGAGTTTATCCATACCGCCACGCTGCTGCATGATGATGTCGTTGACGAGAGCGACCTGCGCCGCGGCAAGCCCGCCGCCAAGGCGATCTGGGGCAACAAGGCATCGATCCTCGTGGGCGACTTCCTGTTTGCCCGCGCCTTCAACCTGCTGGTCGAAACCAATAGCCTCGACATCCTGAACCGGCTCGCCACCGCCTCGACCACGATTGCAGAAGGCGAAGTGCGCCAACTTGCGGCCATGCAGGCGCGTGACCTGCCCACGGAAGACTATCTCGCGATTGTTGAAGCCAAGACCGGCGCCCTGTTCGAAGCGGCAGCGGAAACCGGCGCCATGTCGACCGGCAGCGATGAACACGCTGCGGCGCTCGCCACCTATGGCAAGAATCTCGGCCTCGCCTTCCAGATCATTGATGACGTGCTCGATTATGGCGGCACGACAACGGTGATCGGCAAATCTGTCGGAGACGATTTCCGCGAGTGCAAGATCACGCTTCCGGTCATCATTGCCCGCCGTCGTGGCTCCGATGAGGACCGCGCCTTCTGGGAACGCGCCCTCAACCCCGACACCCAGTCCGAGCAGGACCTAGCCCATGCGGTCCACCTGATACGCGCAACGGGCGCGGCTGAGGCGACGGTGCAGGAAGCGGAAGCCTATGCGGCGCTCGCCAAGGGCGCGCTGCGCAGCCTCCCGCAGAGCGTCTACCGCGATGCGCTCGAAGACCTGGCCGATTTCTGCGTGGAACGCGCCTACTAGCGCCCTTCCTCAGCCAGTTTCCGGCCGAGCGTCAGCCTTTGCCAGACCCACAGGCCAATACCTGCGGCGCCGAGAATAATGATGATACGCGCGCCGATAACGGGCCCGAGGCCCAGAAGGCCCGCACCGCATGCGAAGCTCATTGCCGCCCACAGGGCCGAGACCTTCCAGTGTGGCCACCCATCCCGCAGCAATAGCTGATAGGCATGATCCCGGTGCGCCTCGAAGAGGTGCTTTCCGGCGCGGGCACGCCAGATCAGGGTCAGGAAAACGTCCACCAGGAAGGGCAGTATCAGGGTCGCTGGCTCCCAGACCGTCATGCGGCAGGCCACCATGAGTCCGGCCGCCCCCAGCAGGGCGCCCATGCCGAGGGCGCCTGTATCGCCGGCAAACAGCTTGCCCGCCATGTTCCAGACCAGGAAGCCGAGGGTGGCCGCAGAGGCGAGCGCCGCGAGGTGGCTCATGATGGCTTCGTCATCGGTGTCGGGGTCGGTTATATCCAGCAATTTCAGCAGGATGGCGAAGGAAATGAGCATGATGGCGGCGCTGCCCATGGCGAGGCCATTGGCACCGTCCATGAAGTTCGTGGCGTTCATCAGCACGAACAGCCAGAGGCCGACACCAAGCACTGAGAACCAGGCGGGCAGCGCATAGCCCGCATCCGGTCCGAACGGCATGTGGAAATGGCCCAGCCGCGGACCGAACGCGGCTGCCAGAAGCGAAATGGCGCCCAGCAGCACGAGCTTCCGCTTGGAGTCGAGGCCACGGATATCGTCATAAACTCCAATGATTACAGCGAGCAGGATGAATATCAGGAGTGCGGCCAGCTCTGTACTGTAAATGGCGATCAAGTCTCCTGTGAGGCCAAGGCCAAAGGCGACAGAGGCGAAGATGGCAATGCCGCCGGAAGTCGGCACGGGCGCTTTCTGGGTCTTGCGGCCACCGTCAGGCGCGTCTGTCACGCCGAGCCGGATCACCAGCCAGCACGCCAGAAGCGAGACAATCGGCATGCCAAGGAGCACCAGTGTCATCACGTAACTGCGCCTCCCAACAGCGTTGCGCGCACCCAGGCTTCGGGTTGCTGCGTCCTCAGGAATTCAGCAGATTCCCGGGCGACATCAAGGGTATCGTAGAGGCAGACAAAGGTCGCGCCTGAGCCACTCATGCGGGTCATCAGGGGACTTCGCGGACCCTTCAAGGACCATTCCGGGGACTTCAGGGCGGCATGAAGGGTCAGTGCGGGGGCTTCAAGGTCATTTCGCTGACCAGACAGCCAGTCGATCAATCCGCCAAGGTCAGCAAATTCCGGCAAGGGCCCGCATTCGGCAAATCCGGCGCCGCCACCGGCAGCATCGAAGGCGGCAAAGACAGGTCCGGTCGGACAGGCAATGCCAGGATTGAACAAGACCGCCGGGATCGGCGCATGCAGGCTTACCGGCGCGACCCGCTCGCCTTCCCCGCGCATGAAAGCGGGCTCGCCAAGCAGCGCGACCGGCACGTCGCCGCCGAGCTGTGGCGCGACGGTGCGGGCATGGCCAGGGTTAATGTCCCAGAGGCGGGTGAGCAGATGAAGCGCCGCCGCAGCGTCCGCCGATCCGCCGCCAATGCCGGCTGCGACGGGGAGCGACTTTTCCAGATGCAGCGCCGCGCCATGCCTGATTCCGGCCTCGGCCTGCAGCGCGCGGGCGGCCTTGAGAACGAGATTGTCGCCGCCCGTGCCAGCCTCGGCCGCGCCGGGCCCGGTGACAGACAGCGTCAGGATGTCGGAGGGTTCGGCGGTCAGCCGGTCGGCGGCTTCAGGCCCGGCGAAGACAACCAGCGAGTCGAGATCATGGCGCCCATTGGGTTTGACGGGGCCGACATGCAGGAAGAGGTTCACCTTGGCGGGCGCAAATGTGCTGATGGAAGGGGGCATCGGCTGGAATCAGTTCTGCCGGGCGACAGCCAGCGCAGACTTTGTGTCGGACTCGGCCTTCTTCAAAAGCACGACTTCCGGACCCGAAGTCATCTTGGCCTCGATACGCGCCTTGTCTTCGGGGCTTGGATCAAGCTTCAGGGCCCGTTGCCACTGAAAGCGGGCCTCGGTCTTGCGGCCCGTCTGCCAATAGGCATCGCCGAGATGGTCGTTCAGGAGCGAGGCACCGGGCGACAGCTCCACGGCGCGTTCGAGGAAGCGCGTGGCCAGCTCGTAGCGGCCCATCCGGTAGTGGGCCCAGCCGAGACTGTCGACGATATAGCCTGATTGCGGCTCCAGCTCGACCGCGCGGCTGATCATGTTCAGCGCGGCATCGTAATTGAGGCCCCGGTCGATATAGGCATAGCCGAGATAGTTCAGGATCGAGGCATTCTCAGGCTGCAGGGCAAGGGCAGTCTTGAGATCGGCTTCCGCCTGGAGCCAGCGATCCGTCTGTTCCAGAGTCGTGCCACGCGCATAGATGACGCGCCAGTCCTGGCGGCCCGCGCTGGCATCTTCGGCAATGACCTCTGTGAGCAGGCGCTCGGCTTCGTCATCGCGGTCGAGCGAACGGAAGAGGTCAGCCAGCTGGATCTTGAGGCCCCGGTCGGGGGAATGGGCCAGCGCTTCGCCCGCGATGGCAAGGGCTTCCTGATTGCGCCCTTCGCGGCGCAGGGCCCAGGCCATCTGGCCGCGCGCCGTGGCGTAGAATTCGGATTTGTCCGGGATGCGGGAGAGGACGGCAACGGCCTCTTCGCGCCGGCCGGCATTGTCCAGCGACTGGCCCCAGAGCGACCGGGCGACCTGCAGGTTCGGATCGAGCGCGAGGGCAAGCACGAAATAGACGCCGGAAAGATCGTCATCGGTCTGCATCATCAGCGCCGCTGCAGGCACATAGACGGCCAGCGCCGCACCCTCACGGGTGGTCAACCGCGTTGGCTTGATCTTGCGACCGGCAAGAATATCGGCGCGCAGGCCATCAAGGCCGGCATTCTGGCCGATCTCGTCGCGAAAGGTCTGGAGGATTTCAAGCGCACGGTCACGCTGGCCATTGGCGACCAGAAGCTGTGCATGGGCATGTATGCCCACAGCCAGACGCGCGCCGGACTCCCAGAGCGTTTCAAACGTGGCGAGCGCCGCCGCGTCATCCTTCTCGGCCATTTGCAACAGGCCCATCATGTAGAGCGTGGCGCTGTCGAGGTTCGCATCGCCCGACAGGCCGCTGCGCAAATAGGCCTCGGCCGCATCGGCGCCATCACTGTCAGCGATGCGCCAGGCGGAGAGGCCGCGCGCGATCACTTCGTTGAAGGGGCCATATTTGGTTTCATCGAGATAGGGTGTCGCTTCATCTTCCTTGCCGCGCACCATCGCATCCACGCCGAGCGTGAGACGCACGAGCGTCGCCTCGCTGCCCACCTGGCTGGCGCGTTTGGCGAGGCCAACGGCGGTTTCATAGTCGCCAGCGAGCAGGGCGGAAAACACCGCCCGCTCGGCAATGCCGGACTTTTCGGGCGCTGTGTCGATCGCGGCAGCGTAATATTCAGCCGCCGTTTCAGGGTCATTGGTCATCGCGGCGAAACGGGCGACGAGGAAGTCTCCATAGGCCTGCGCTTCGGCCGGACGGCCATTGGAAAAGAGCGCGTTGCGCAAATCGTTCTCCGATGGCCCAGTGACGCACGACCCGGCCAGCAGGATCGCGGAAAGGGCTGAAAAGGGCCGAAAAACGTTCATATGCACAATCTCTCAGCAACCGGGCCCAGCTGCAAGGGGTTAGAGCAACGAGACAGCCCGCAATTTAGTCAGATGCGACAAGGACTTCCTGCCTGTCGAAGAACTTGTCGATACCGCGTTTGACGGCCTGCATGGATTTTTCGCGTCCGGACGAGGACTGTAGCCGCCTGGCGTCCGCCGCATTGGTCAGGAAGCCCATCTCCAGCAGGACCGCCGGCACATCCGGCGCCAAAAGGACATAGAAGCCCGCATTACGATGCGTACTGCGCAGGACAGGACCAGCCGCCTTCAGTTCGGGCAGCAGGTCCTCGGCAAAAGCGGCCGAATGGCTCTTGGTCTCGCGCTTGACGAGATCTTCCAGAATACTGCCGACGACCTTGGACCCGCTGGTCTCGATCGGGATTTTCCAGTCGTTCTTGGAGGCTTCCTTGTCGATGCGGCGCTCGCCACGCTCCGAAATGGTGTAGACGGAGGCGCCCGAGACATCCGGCGAGCCGGCGGCATCGGCATGCAGCGAGATGAACAGGTCCGCGCCCCATTTGCGGGCAAGCGTGACGCGGTCTTCCAATTCGATGAAGCGGTCATCCTCGCGGGTGAGGCGCACCGTGTAACGCGGGTCCTTGTCCAGCAATTGCTTCAGGTAGAGCGCCGCTTTCAGGGTCACCTCGCGCTCCAGCAGGCCCCTGGCCGACTGGGTGCCGGGATCCTTGCCGCCATGGCCGGCATCGACCACGATGACATATTGCCCATGGCCCTTGCGATTACGCGGGCTGAGCGGCTCGCGGGGCGCCACTTCGGCAGATGCCAGCGTGATACTGGCCTTGCGGGCATCGGATTCCGCCCTTGCGAGGCGCTGCATGTCGCGCTTGGCGATGCTGGCAAAGCGGGCTGTGGAGACGGTTTCAAGGTCGATGATGATGCGCCAGGCCGTTTCCTTGCCGGTTGGCGGCAGGGACAGGACGCGGGAGACCACCAATGGGCGGTCGAGGAGGAAGCTGAGGCGGCCGCCGGAGAGGGCCCAGCTGGCGACCCCGCCCATGCCATTACCGGCGCGGGACTGCGTTTCACCCTGAAGCGGCAGGACCAGGCTGCGTTCACCGCCCGATTCGGCCAGAAAAGCCTGCGCATCCTGCGAAATATCGCTCCAGACGGTAATCCGCGTCGGCGCGCCGTCGCCGACCACGCGGACATCCCTGATATCGGCCCCGGCATAAAAACCGAAGACAATACAGGCGCATAGCAGGATGAAAGGGCGAAAAAGGGTCATTTGGTCTGTCTGGCCGGACAAGCCGTTGGTAAAGGGGAATGGTTTCCCTTCTCCCTAGCAGACCGAAGATTAACCCAGCATTGACTGCACATGCGTCATGTTAATGGTGCTGGCCGATATTCGCCCTTTCATTTCCCCCTGAAATTGGGCAGTATCCTGAAAGTAGCCGCATATCAGGCTATTCAACAAGTTTCCCAATGACGCGTCAGCGATCGCGCTTCACCGAAAAGGCAAGCGGGCGCCGCGCTCCGGAAAGCAGAGCAATATGTGCACGGGTGCCGTGGCCATCGTCAATTCTACCATGCCGCCTTTGGGTGCATGGGACAGGCGTGGCTGGACCCTTTCCCAACAAACACAGACCGGCCTGACCGCTCGCACGAGGCGCCTTGCGCCCATGGCGGCGTCGCCGGATCATAAGGTTATGTTCCATGAGCAAACTCATGCTAATCGACGCCGCCCACCCGGAAGAGACCCGTGTGGCCATCGTCAATGGCGGCCAAGTCGATGATTTCGACTTCGAAACAACTGGTAACGAACAGCTTCGCGGCAATATCTACCTCGCAAAGGTAACCCGCGTAGAGCCATCGCTGCAGGCCGCTTTCGTCGAATATGGCGGCAATCGCCACGGTTTCCTCGCTTTCAGCGAGATCCACCCCGACTATTACCAGCTTCCGGCCGAAGACCGTGAAGCCCTCCTGAAG
>TARA_R110000787_G_scaffold276239_8_pt1 | contig 12966 bp, 12 predicted proteins | sample TARA_R110000787 | Tara Oceans TARA_R110000787 (sample SAMEA4397920) | marine metagenome | biome: Polar Biome; feature: [DCM] deep chlorophyll maximum layer (ENVO:01000326); material: water (ENVO:00002006), including particulate matter (ENVO:01000060) such as... | depth 35 m
ATAATCATAGACATAAAATCATTTATTTCTATCATTTCTTCAGACCCAATGTTTACTGGACCTTTAAAATCAGAATCCATCAATCTTAAAACTCCTTCTATACATTCATCAACTAACAAAAAAGATCTTGTTTGTTTTCCGTCTCCAAAAACTTCAACTTCTTCACCATTTTTTGCTAAAGCTACTTTTCTACAGAAAGCTGCAGGAGCTTTCTCTTTTCCTCCTTCATATGTTCCATATGGGCCGTAAATATTATGAAACCTTGCTACTCTTATATCTAGTTTGGGAAAATCTTTATGGAATGCAAAATATAACCTTTCACTAAATAATTTTTCCCATCCATATTCGCTATCTGGCTGAGCTGGATAAGTACTATCTTCGGTACATTTTGGATTTAATGGATCTAGTTGATTGTACTCCGGATAAACACAGGCTGAAGAGGAATAAAATATTTTACTTACGTTCTTTTTTGAACATATTTTTAAAACATTCAGATTTATTAGACATGAATTATGCATCACATCAGAATCATTTTCACCAATATTAATATACGTTGAACCACCCATATCTGCAGCTAATTGATAAACCTCATCAATAGTTTCATCAATAACAACATCAACTTTATTATAATCTCTTAAATCTGCAATAAAAAATTCATCGCCATCTGTTTTTTTAAACTCATGATATTTAATGTCAACACCTCTTACCCAATGTCCTAACTTTTTTAATCTTGAAATTAAATGCCCTCCAATAAACCCTCCTCCACCTAAAACAACTATCCTTTTTTTAATACTCATGTTATAATTTAAAATGATTAATCATTTCTGTTTATTTAAGTTTTGAAAAACATCATCTTTCATTGTTCTAGTTAAAATAGCACTAATAGTTTCAGATTTTGTTTTGTACACATTTACTACTCCTGTAGGAAACCATTTCTTCTTCATCGCAGAGACAGCATACAAATTAACTGAAGGGTCTATTATTTTAGAAAAAGAAGATAATGCACTAGAAGATTTTATTACAGAATTGCATTTAGAAAGTAACAACATATCTATAATACTTGAAATTGTTAGTTGATTTCTTTTACGTCTAGTTGTCCAAATTGAACTACCAGTTCTGAAAAAAGCATTATTTTTTGAGTTATGGGCTCTTAATTGCGGGTATTCAATAATTTTATTTTTAAATTTTGATTTCATTCTTTTAATAAACTCTTTTTCATCACTACAACAAAAAATTGAATTTACTTCTTCAGTACTATTCATAAAGTCTTCAACAATTAATATCATTTCTGATATTAATACAGGGTTTGTTTGACCATTGTCGTAATTTTTATCTGTGCCTCTATAATGTACCCCCAATACATTTTTATTAATATTTAGAAAAAATAACTTTTCAGCTACTAGTTCACTAAATTTAAAGTATTTATGAAAAATATCACTTGCTATTCTAAAACTATCTTCATTAAATTTAAACTCTGACATTGTTCTATTTTCTTTAAATCCAGCCAAAGATATTTTTACAGGGTTTACTAAACTGTTTTTTTTATATAGCTTATTTGGTAAAATAAAATTAGGAATTAGATTATCATTATTTAGAGTATTAATATCAAAAATAATTTTTGTGCTATTATTAATTTTATTGTTATTTTCTAAATGATATAACAACTCTAATAACCATATCAAACATTGACCAAATATTCCTTCTGTTAAGGCTTCTTTTTTTGAAAAAATAATTACGTTAGAATACAAAAATGAGGTTTTACAAATAATAAAGCTCGAATATAGCTTTTCTATTAAGATATACAAACTTAAAATTTATCTCTATACTAAAAACTTTAAAAATTCATTTCTAGAAATCTCTCTTGCTACCAAACTTGCTAATTGATCATTATATACTTGACAATCTATTTTTTACCCTCTAAAGGAAAAGAATATCAACCAGTTAATTATATTAAAACTTGATCTTATAAAAACTTTAAAAATTCATTTCTAGAAATTTCTCTAGCTCCCAAACTTGCTAAGTGATCATTATATACTTGACAATCTATCAATGTATAATTTTTAGATTTTACCAAATGAACAAACGCCACTTTAGAAGCATTTGATACTTTAGAAAACATGCTTTCTCCGCAGAAGATGTCACCTATTTCTAATCCGTACAAACCACCAACTAATACCGTTGATCGCTTATCGGAACTTCGACTTCGCTCAGTGACCTGCCAAATTTCAATAGATTTTGCAACTCCTTCTTTATAAAGATTAATATATGCTTGCTCCATTTCATCGGTAATCCAAGTTCCAAATTCGTCTTTTCGTTCTGTGTTTTTACAATTAAAAATGACTTCTTCAAAGGCTTTATTTTCGGTAATGATAAATTCTCCTTTTCTTAGAACCTGCCTCATCGATTTAGAAATCTTTAACTCATCTGGAAATAACACCATTCTTTCGGGTGGAGAATACCAAACGATTGGATCATCTTCAGAGTACCAAGGAAAAATTCCATGTTTATATGCGTAGATTAATCGTTCTGGAGATAAATCGCCACCTAATGCAATAATACCCTCTTTAGTAGCTGTTTCATATGGTGGGAATTCTATTTTTTCTGAAAGCCAAATCATGGTGTCTGATACATTAAAAAACTATTCTATTAGTGGTCAAAATTAAAAAAGAAAAGTTAATTATTTGCTTTTCTATTCGTCAAGAGTTTTTTACTTCTTATTTTTGTATTCCTTTTAAGGAAAAGCAATGAAAACGAAAAGTAAAAAAAAATCTAAAACAAAATTACTACATCAGTATTATTCTTATACTGGTTTTTATGCTTTTGTTGGTAAAAGCGTAAAAAAAGCGATACTACCAATTATTGCTGTTATTGTTGGTCTTTTTTTATTTAACAAATATGTTTTTACACTAGATGATGGATTGCAATTATTAACCGAAACATTTTCTAGAACAGGAGTTCTTATTACTTTCTTTATTTCTGAAACATTATTAGGGTTAATTCCACCAGAAATTTTTATTGCTTGGTCTAAAAAAACTGCTTCACCAATTCTTAATTTAGCAATTTTAGCAAGCCTTTCATATACAGGAGGAATTTTATCTTTCTTTATTGGAAAGACTATTTTAAAAATTAAGTCCGTAAAAACTTATTTAGAAGTAAAAATGGCAAAGCAATTAAAAAACACGAGCAAATGGGGAGGTTTTTTAATTCTAATAGGAGCTTTACTACCGATACCTTTTTCAATTACTTGTATGACTGCCGGAATGATTAAATATCCTTTAAAAGGTGTTGTCCTTTTTGGATTGTTTCGTTTTCTAAGGTTTGCTTTATATGCTTGGGCAATTTTTAATGTAGTCAGTTAAAACAACTATCTTTATCGCATGGGATTAACAAACAATGATATTTTTAAAAAACTACGCGTGGCTCACAAGCTCCGTGATGATGATATTGTAAAGATCTGTAAGTTGGTAGATTTTAAAGTTTCTAAAAGCGAGCTAGGTGCTTTATTTAGAAAAGAAGATCATCCAAATTACATGGAATGCGGCGATCAAATTTTACGCAATTTCTTAAACGGATTAGTTATTCATTTGCGCGGCCCAATGCCTCCCAAGAAAGAATAATCATATTAATTAATCTTCTTCTATTCCTTTTTTGAAATCTGAAACAATCTTTTCTATAGCCTCGTTGATTCTTTTTCCATCATTATTATAGACTGGCTCTAATGATTTTTTTTCAGGAAACTGCTCTATCATTACCGTAGTTGATGGGAATGCAAAATCTACACCTAATTCTTTTGCTAATCTTACAATGGCCATATGAATTTGATGTCTCGATTTTTGCTCAGATCCCCAAGCAAGATCTTTTAGATACATATTGACTAAGATTAATAAGGCTGAATCTCCAAATCCATTAAATTCAACATTATAAGCATCGGATTTTGTATCTGGATGTGCAATAATAACTTCACGAACTCCTTTTACAAAAGCTTCAATTAATTCTGGTGGCGTATCGTATCGTATTCCTAAGGTTGTATTATATCGTCTATATAAACGCAATCCACTATTATTAATCACTAATTCAGATAGTTTACTGTTTGGGATCTGAAAGACAGTGGTATCTGCAGCACGTATTCTTGTAGATCTAAATCCTACTTCTTCAACAGACCCAACAACTTCCCCAGCAGCAATCCAGTCCCCAATATGAAAGGGTTTATCGACAAAAATCATCACCGTACCAATTAAGTTCTTCACCGTGTCTTGGGAAGCAAATGCTATGGCTAAACCTCCAATAGAAGCACCTGCTAAAATAGTAGTAGTATCAACTCCAAACTGCACAAGCATTCTAAAAACCCCAACAACTACAATAACAATTGTTAAGAAATTTCTCACAATAGGTAATAATTGATCATCTAATTTACCTTCTGTTTTTTCAGTATATCTATGATAAAAACTAACCAATACTTCTGCTATTTTTAAAAATACATATATCCAAAAAATAATTGTTACAACATTTAGCCCGATGAAAAGCAGCTTATTAAATTCTAAGCCAAATTGTAATGATGGTAAAACTTTACTTATTAATTCTAAGGCAATTAATAGACTAATAGGATGTGCCAATTTCTTAAGAGCTACATTAATTTCTCCTAATTTATTTTGAGTGTATTTAAATAAAATTCTACGAAACAAGAAGAAGATTATTTTTTTTGAAATAATAAAAACCAACCCCGAAAGTATCAATAACAATAGAAAAGTTACATATTGCCAAATCTCTATCGAAAAGAATGTTTTATGACCTGCTCCAGGAATAATTTCTTGTATTTTCTCTATATACCAAGGAAAAATTTCTGCGTATAAAACATCTATACTTTGTATTGTTTCAGAAGAATAATACCAATTACCCCCTTTTTTTTCAACAGATATTAAAGGCATTCTCTCTGGAAAAAGAATATATTTTGATTGCACATCATAACCCAAGGTATCTTTATATGCAGAATCGGATGGAATTCTATTGAAATCGATTTTTAATCCTTTTCCATCTAAAATTCGTTTAATTTTTATAGCCGCTTCAATGGCTTTTTTCCCTTCTAAACCGTTGATCGTTTTTGCTGCATTTTCAGGTTGATAAGAATTGCTTTGCAAAAAGTAAATATGTGTATAAACTGTAGCTTTAGGGTTCGATAAATCTACTTTCGGAGCTTGCTGTCCGTAAGTAAAACAAGACACAAATAATAATAGGAGCAGAATTTTTTTCATATATAATGTTGTTAATCATCTGTTAAATGAGAAATCAAATTTAAACCTTTTCTAATTTTAGAGGTCAAAAAAGCATAAATAATATAAATTTTACATTATGAAAAAAATAGCAAGCCTTTTAATTTTAGTATTTGCATTTTCACTTACTATGCAAGCGCAGAAGAAACGCAAGAGAATGCCAAAAGAAAAATTAACTGTAGAACAACAAGCTACTTTAGCTGTTAAGAAAATGGCATTAGAATTAGAGCTAACAGCTGCACAACAGCGTAAATTAACTCCTATCATCAACAAGCAAATTACTGAAAGAAGAGCACAGGGTGATAAAATGAGAAAAGCCAGAGAAGAAAAGAAAAAGGTAGAAGCTACCGAACGTTATGACAGAGCAAATAAAATGTTAGACAAACGATTAGCTTTTCAGAAAGAAATGAAATCTATTTTAACTACTGAACAATTTGAAAAGTTTAAAGAGAAGAGTAAAAAGAGAAAAAAAGGGATGAAAATGATGAAAAAAAAGAAGATGATGAAACATCTAAAAGAAAAGAAAAAAGAGAAAGAAAACGAATAGTTTTTGAGTTGGTTAGTTTTGATAAAAGGCTCGGTTTTGGTAGACCGAGCTTTTTCTATTCTTTATACCAACTATACTTCAACAAGTGATACACTGAGCCGCCGAACTACTCAGTTTGTATGCGCTTATCATTCTTTAAACCAACTAGAATATTCGACATAATTATCAGCTATTCTATTAATTTCTCCTGAGATCAATTCTTGAGAAATATCTTTTACTTTTTTTGCGGGAACTCCGGCGTAAATACTTCCACTTTCTACATGTGTGTTTTTTGTCACTACAGCACCAGCCGCAATAATTGAATTACTTTCAATCACACAATCATCCATGATAATACTTCCCATTCCTATTAATACATTATCGTGAATGGTACATCCGTGAACAATCGCATTATGCCCGATAGAAACATTATTTCCAATCGTTGTTGGTGATTTTTGATAGGTTGCATGAATGACGGCTCCATCTTGAATATTGACTTTATTGCCAATTTTTATAAAATGAACATCTCCTCTAATAACAGCGTTGAACCAAATACTACATTGTTCTCCAATAGTAACTTCTCCAACAATAGTTGCGTTTTCTGCGATATAACAATCTTCTGAAATTTGCGGATATTTTCCCTTAACAGCTTTGATGATTTTCATTAAAAATTTATTTAAAATATGATAATAAGCTTGCTTTTTTTGCGGAAGAAACTAAAATTTCTTTTCCATTAGAAACGACCACACTTCCGCCTTTTCCTTTTTTATATTTTACCACCGAATTTATATTGACCAAATACGATTTGTGAATTCTCACAAAATCATATTGCAACAAAGCTTCTTCAAAGTGTTTTAAGGTTTTACTCACCAATTTCTTAGAATTTGCCAAGTGAATTTCTGTATAATTATCATCTGCTTTGCAAAACACAATATCATTGACATCTAGAACTTCAAATCCGTCTTGCTGAGGAATGGTAATCTTCCCAGAAGCTTTTGACACTTTAGGAGACAAGACTTTGTTTTGTAATTCGTTTTCCTTTTCCTTAATCTCGGTGACAATATTTACTGCTTTTATTAATTCATCTATAGAAATTGGTTTCAATAAATAATAGGAAGCATCGTTATTTAATGCTTCAATAGCATACTGGTCATAGGCCGTTACAAAAACAGTTTCAAATCTTCTATCTTCTACTTTTTCTAATAAATCGAAGGCATTTCCGAAAGGCATTTCTACATCTAAAAAAACCAACTCTAATTCGTTATTCTGAATGAGTTCATACGCTTCATTTATGTTACTAGCTTCACCAACTAATGTTACATTTGGACAATATTTAGACAAATATGCTCTTAGAATCTCTCTACTGACAGCTTCATCCTCTACAATAATGGCTCTTATTTTCATGGCTAATTTTTCTTTAGTCGTAATTCAACTTTAGTCCCGGATCCGTCTTCAAAAGCATCAGAAACTTGCACATCAATTCTATCTTGGTACATACTGTTTAGAATCTCAATTCTTTTTTGGATAGTACTCATCCCTTTTGATTTCTGCTTCAGTTGATTTTTTGTTTTTAATTCTACCGACCTTTTTCGTCCTACTCCATCATCTAAAATAACGACAGAAATAGATTCTGAATTCACTTTACTAACTTTAATTTCTAAAGTTCCTTTTTCTTCTTTATATCGTAATCCGTGCCAAATTGCATTTTCTATATAGGGCTGCAACAACATAGGTGGGATAGAAAAATCATCCAAATTGATGTCTTCATCAATGGTAATTGTATAATCAAATTTTTCTTTAAACCTGTTGTGTTCTAATTTTACATACAATTCTAAGAGCTCTACTTCTTTGTTAAACGGAATAAAATCTTCGTCAGAATTTTCTAAAACCGAACGCATTAACACAGAAAACTCAGAAAGATATCTATTGGCATTTCGTTCGTCATTAACAGCAATAAAACTATTAACAGAGTTTAATGCGTTAAAAATAAAATGTGGATTCATCTGAGATCTCATCGATTTTAATGCCAATAAATTGTTTGCCAATTTTTGTTGTTTATTACTTTTAAATAAAGTGAAAGCAAGGAAAAACATCAGTAGGATTCCGCCTAACAATGAATAAATTACAACTTGTTGATTTTTGTTTCTCTCGGTAACTAATTGTTGATCTTTTACAGCTAAACTTATTTTGCTATCATTTAAGGCTTTGTTTTTTTCTAAGCTGGTAATTCTATTTTGATTTTGCGCAATACGTTTCGCAAATCGTTTTGCCTGCTCAATTTCTTGCTCTTTTCTATTGTACAAGGTATCTACAAGACCTACATAATCTTGGTAATTTTTTAAAGCTTTATCGTACTCACCTACATTAGAATACACTTCAGATAATTTACGAGTTGCATCTTTTCTAACCACTAAGTCTTTTTTGGTCGCGGCATCTTTTATACTCTTATCTAAGAAAGGAATCGCTTTTTTATAATCTCCTTTTTCTACAAATGCTCGTCCTATTTTATAGTTGATAGACTGAGAATTGATAGAATTTAAAATTGATGGTTGAAGTTCTAAGCTATCTTTATTCATAGATTTTTTTAAATCTTTAGAGATCCTATTATCTTCTTTATTTTCCTTTTTCTTTTTAGTAGATTCAATAGCTTCGTCAAGTTTAGACGTTTCTTGCAAGGTCTTTTTTCTTAAATTGATTTCTTTATCAAACTGTTGCGTTTGGTTGAAATAATCGGCAACCTTATCTTTTTCTTTAATAGAACGTATTGGATTTTCTTTAGAAGCGAGATTTAAAGATAGATTAAAAAGCGCGTTGGCTTTGGCTACATTTCCTTCTGCGGCAGAAAGATCTCCAAGCTTTGATTTTATGTCTGTAATTTTTGAAGGAATTGTATTTTTCTCTGAAATCGTAAATGCTTCATTATAATTCTTTTTAGCTTTTATAAAGTCTTTTTTCTTTAAATAAACATCCCCTAACAATTCATAAACTAACACTTTCTCATACAATCCTAATTTGCTTAGATGAATATCTAACAAAAAAAGTTCAGCTTCATTATTTTTATCTAAAGCTATAGAAGCTTTTGCTAATTGTAGTTTTATTATTTCATCTTCTTCATTTTCTAGCGAAGTTTTATAATTAGAAATTGCTAAATCGTATTGATTCCATTGCAAGTATATAGCTCCTAATAATTTATAAATGGCTGCTTCTCTTTTAGAAGAATTATCATCTTTTAAAATGTTTTCTACAAAAGATACACTTTTTTCAATATCACTGTTTTTGTAATAAGAAGCAGAATCTAAGTTCTGAAGAAATAAGTCTTTTTTGCTTTTACTTATAATTTTTCTTGAATAATTTGAGTAATTAAACCCTTCTACTTTGACTTTAATTTCTTCATTAGATTTTATAAAATAATACACGGTTTCAAAACCTGGATGAACAACAACTAATTGCTGACCTACCATTGCTTTCAGCGAATAAAAATCATTAATAAAATCGTATCTAAACGATTTCCCATTAATAGATACAGCTGCATTTTTAATCGGTTTCTTTGTTGCTTCATCTACAACCCTAACTTCCAAGTCAAAGGCAATACCTTTTTTAGTACTGTACTCTTGAGAATACATTTGTGTCATCAAAACTAACGACAGAGTCCATAAGATTAAAGTGCTTTTTTTCATTATCTATTTATACAGAGTAAACCTTCTGTTTCTTTTTGTAAACATACAGACAAAAAACGATTCAAAAAAACCATAAATCCCTACAAACACTCACTTTTATATTAAAAACCCATGTTAACTAAACCATCTATCCTGTTTACTCATTAAAACGGCTCGTTTACTCATTCTTGATTTTTTCTGAAAAAAGTTGGCCTTACTATTGTAGTATCATTAACAAATAACAACCCAAACTTTTACCTATTCATTTAAAAACCAATAGTATGAAAACACGAATGTTAAAAGTCATTACAGTTCTATTCTTAGGGATTTCAATTGCATCATTTGCAACAAACTCTTCAACAAGTAAGAAAAAGAAACAAACCATTAAAGTCGCATTATTATTAGATACTAGTAATAGTATGGATGGATTAATTAATCAAGCAAAAGCTCAGCTTTGGGAGATTGTAAATGAATTGTCGTATGCGAAATATGGAATTCAAAAACCAGATTTAGAGATTGCTTTATATGAATATGGAAATGATCGTTTAGAATCATCAGACGGATTTGTTAGACTAGTCTTGCCTTTTAATAGTGACTTGGATGAAATCTCAGAAAAGTTATTTTCGTTAACTACAAACGGTGGAAAAGAATATTGTGGAGAAGTAATTAGTACTTCAATAAAGAACTTACAATGGGGAGAAAATAAAAATGATTTACGATTACTATTTATTGCAGGAAATGAACCTTTTACACAAGGAAAAATCAATTATAAAGAAGCGATTTCAGATGCTAAAGAAAAAGATGTGATTATCAATACCATTTTTTGTGGAAACTACCAGCAAGGAATTTCTGGAATGTGGCAAGATGGCGCAAATTTAGGAGGGGGAGATTATATGACTATCAATCAAAATAAAAAAGTTGTTCATATAGTGACACCATATGATAATGATATTATTATTTTAAACAAAAGATTAAATAAGACATATATCTATTTTGGAAGTAGTGGATTTAGTAAGTTTAAAAAGCAAGCAATTCAAGATGGTAATGCAGAAAAAATTGCAACAGATGTCAGTGTTAAAAGAGCCGTAAGCAAAAGCAACAGGTTGTATAATAATTCTGTTTGGGATTTGGTAGATAAATCAGAAAAAGAGGTGATTGATTATTCAAAAATAGATCGAAAAAAACTTACAAAAGAACTGCAAGCTTTATCTGATACTGAATTAAAAAAGCATGTGGAAACTCAAAAAAAGAAACGGTCTGAAATTAAAAAACAAATTAATGAATTAAATAAAAAACGTAAAATATATGTTGCAAAAAAGCAACAAGAATCTACAAAGAAAAATGAATTAGAAAGTGTAATGATACAAGCAATTAAAAAGCAAGCAATGAGAAAAAATTATAAGTGGTAGATAAGTAGTTTGGTTGTTTTGATAAAATTCGCGGAGGCTTGCTATGGTCTTCGCGGATTTTTATTTTACCAATAATCGCTGACCAATAGAAAGCGAGTTGTCCTTTAAACCATTTACCTCTTTAATTAATGCAACTGTAGTTTTAAATTTTCTAGCGATAGAATATAAGGTATCTCCTTTTTTTACTTGATAGTATTCTGGAATAGATTTTTTTGGCTTAGTATTGCGTTTTTTTGGCTTTTCTCTTTTTCCTCTTTTTAGATCTTTCTTGGTAAACTTATCAAACTCATATAAATTATACGTTTCAATAATTTTGATGATTTTTTTTGGATATTTTTTATCGGTAGCGTACCCCGCTTTTTTTAATCCTTTTGCCCAGCCTTTATAATCAGATTTTCTTAGTTTGAATAATTTCTCATATCGTCTTCTTCCGCTTAGAAACTCTGAATGATCTTTGTAAGAAGTCTCTACAAATTTGTATTTTCTAAAGCATTCTCCTTTCTCATCATCATCATGATATACTTTTTGACCTTTCCATCCAACATGACATTTAATTCCAAAATGATTGTTAGATTTTGAAGCTAACTGACTTCTTCCATTCCCAGATTCTAAAATCCCTTGCGCTAACGTAATACTTGCAGGGATATCATATTTATGCATCTCTAAAACAGCCAACGGAGCATATTTTCGAATGTATTGAAGTGTGTGTTTATTTAAAGATTTACTTCCCTTCTCTAATTTTCTAATATGTTGTATTTGTTTAACAGAAGGCAATTTTGACTTATTCTCAACAACGACTGTTTTCTTATTTCTCTTCGTTGTTACTTTTCTACTAGAACTACAACTTGCTAGGAACAGGATACACAAAACTCCAAAAAATAATTTCATCTTCATTTATAGTATTTTTAAATCTTTCTGTTTGCTTTTTAATCGTTGGTTAAACCCTTCAATTCCTTGCAAACCACCTGTGTGAATTATAAGTACTTTACTTCCTTTAGGAAATCTATTTTTTTTGATCATGTCTACAATTCCAAACATCATTTTCCCAGTATAAATTGGGTCTAATGGAATTTGAGTGTCACTTTTGAATCGGTTTATAAAATGAATCAATTCTTCAGTATACTTTCCATAACCTCCAAAATGATACGCTTTTATCAGCTCCCAATTCTCTTGTTTTTTAGCGTATTTTAGAATTTCATTTTCTAAAAAATCTCCTTTCAACGCTGGAAACCCTAAGACTTTTTGATGGTCTTTTGCGCTGTTAATGATCCCTGAAATGGTTCCTCCAGTTCCCACACACGAACAAATATAATCAAACTGACTGTCTTCTGTTGTTAAAATTTCTTCACAGCCTTTTATTGCAAACTCATTGGTTCCTCCTTCTGGGATACTATAAAAGTCGCCATGTTTTTCTTGAAGTGTTTCTATAAACTGAGGTTTTGTTTCCTCTCGATAATCTTCTCTAGAAATAAATTCAAATTTCATTCCGTATTCAGAAGCCTTTCTTAATGTAGAATTATTGGCAAGTGTTTTTACTATATCTTTTCCTAACTCGTCTCCTCTAATAATTCCGATGGTTTTAAAACCTTGTAAGTTCCCTGCAACTGCTGTGGCAAGAATATGATTGGAAAATGCACCGCCAAAAGTAAGCAGTGACTTCTTTTGCTGATGTGTAGCTTCTTGAAGGTTGTATTTTAATTTTCTGAACTTATTTCCAGAAACCAACGGATGAATTTGATCTTCTCTTTTTATAAAAAGATCAATCTTATTTTCTTGTAATTCTGATAGAAATACTTGTTGATTTTTGGTCTCTAACGATTTTTCTAAAAATTTAATTTTTAAGTTTTTAGCGTTAAAATCTATAGCTGACATTTATAAAGTGTTGTTTCCTATTTTACACAAAAATAACCATAATCATTTGAATTTTAGATAAACTTAGTACTATCATTAAAAAACAGGAACTTCGTTAACTTCTGTTTTAAGTCATTTATACTGAGCTTATTGAAGTGTTAAAACAACATCATGTCATGATAGTTGTATTCTATGTTTTTGTTTTTTGTGTCTAAAACTGATACTTCAATATAAACTCTAAAGATCCATTATCATTT
>TARA_R110000787_G_scaffold3148_5_pt1 | contig 12965 bp, 16 predicted proteins | sample TARA_R110000787 | Tara Oceans TARA_R110000787 (sample SAMEA4397920) | marine metagenome | biome: Polar Biome; feature: [DCM] deep chlorophyll maximum layer (ENVO:01000326); material: water (ENVO:00002006), including particulate matter (ENVO:01000060) such as... | depth 35 m
GCTGAAATTTGCGGAAGACTATGTCGATGCGGGCGTGTCGGATGTGATCGAGATGCTGTTCGGCTCGGGCAAGGATGATGTGGGTGGGTTCGCGGCGGGCTTCCCAATGGTCCATGAACCGGGAACAGCATGGAGCTATGCAAGCGGTACGACCAATATCGTCGCGCGCTGCGCCGCCCGAGCCCTCGGTGAATCCGGCGAGGCCTTCCGCGCCTTCATGTTTCGCGAGCTTTTCGACCCCATCGGGATGACATCGCCGCTGCCGAAGTTTGACGCGCAAGGCACTTTTATCGGCTCCTCATTCTGCTATTGCACGGCGCGCGATTTTGCACGGTTCGGCCTGCTATATATGCGGGACGGCGTGTGGGACGGGCGGCGTATCCTCCCCGAAGGCTGGGTCGACTATGCGCGCACGCCAACCCCGACACCACCAACGGAGACGCTTGGCTATGGCGCGCATTGGTGGCTTGGACTTTGTGGGCAGGAGAGTTTCTCGGCCAATGGCTATCAAGGCCAGTATACCGTGCTGATCCCATCGCTGGACCTGATCCTCGTGCGGCATGGCAATTCTCTGGATGAGAAAGGCGATGAAGTGCGGCGCTGGCTTGCGCGCGTCGCAGACTGCTTTCGCGCCTAGTAATGCGGCAGGCGTGAGATGAGCAAGGCGACCGTGGCGCCATATAGCACCATGATTGAAACGGTTTTAGCGGCGGCGCTGAAGATATAGGGCCGCAAGTCATGCCAGGATGACTGCCGTGCAATATCCGCGACGGCTGCGGCGATTTCAGTGTGCATCGTGTCCTGGTCGTGGCCGGCAAGCTTGATCAGCAGCATGTGCGAACGCGGCTGGGGCAGCGCTTCGGCCTCCATCAGCACTTCTTCAAAGACGAGTGCCGCGATGGTCTCACCAAGCGCCCGGATTGGGTGCCAGCCATTTCGCACAAGCGTGCTGAGCACGAACCGCGCGGTTGGATAGATGACCCAGGCATCCCGGATGACAAACCCGACAAGACAAACAATGACCGCCACCGAAATGGCTTCATGGCCAAGCAATTGCGTTCGCCAGAACAGCCAGAGCGTAATGAGGATCAGTAGCTTGACGCCAGTCGCCGCAGCGAAATGGACGAAACTGTCCTTCAGAACGATATTGGCCTGCTCACGAATGCGCTGGCGCGCCTCGATCGCGGCAGCCTCGATCACCTTGTTCTTGCGGCTGGCCACTTCACCTGCCAGGAACTTTCGTCCAAGCGCGAGGCCAGCCGTAAGAGCTGAGAAAATCAGGATGGCAGAACGCATAAATCTCCGGTCCGGCTGCTCACGATAATCTGCGGGCCCGATGGTCCGCCTAGAGCAAGCCTACCATGAATCGCTGCGCATGGCGCGCGACAGCAGCAGGGTCTCTGATCACAGCATAACCAGCTACAAGCGCAAGTGCCGCAACAGTGAGCGGACGCTTTTCCACAATCGATTTCAATGCATCAAATGGCAGGTCCGCAAGGGCATCGGCTGTCGCATCCTCAATGTCGTCCAGCTCATCCGCAGATGATTTGGTCGGCTGGAGGAAGAGGAAGAGGCAGATACAGGCCGCCGACAGGAAGAGCGCCGCCACGGTGAACGTGGCCCCCACCGTGCCCAGATATATGGCAAGTGCGAGGGTCAATGCCACTGCAAGCGCGAATACGCCGCCAAGACCGAATACGATCCCGGCGACGGCCGCGAAGAGGCGAAGCTTCGTAGTGTCCATGAGTGCCTAGTTCCGGCGCATCATTGCAAGGATAACCCCTGCTCCGAATGCAATGCCGATGGCGCCGAGTGGATTTTCGCGGATGCGTGTTTCCATTGCGCTCTTGGCTTCGCCGATCTGTTCGCCAGCTTCCTTGGCGAGTTCGGTACCCTTGTCGACGCCAGCCTGTGCCTTCACGCTGGCGAGGCCACGCATGTCCTTGACAACCTGACGGAGGTCATCGCGAAGCGCGGCGATATCGCTTTTCAGCGCATCAACGTCGGAATCGATTTCGGCTTTGATTTTAGTGCCGGTTGCAGTCTTGGTATCCATTTCATGCTCCTTGGAGAAATTCAGTAGGGTGAACTGCCAATAAACGGCCACACTGTCGCTTTGTTCCATAACACCAGTAACGATTACATTTCCTATACGCGGAACCCCCTATTCCGTAGTGCGTATTAACCCAATGCAAGCATTCAAGAACCGACTGTCCCAATATGCTGTCATGGCTGATGACATCTGGGCACTGATTGACGACATTTCCACCAAAACCGTCACATATCGCTCAGGAGAGGATATCGTCCGCGTGGGCGAAGTCGCCGAGACACTATTCATCGTGAACAAAGGCTGGGCCGTCAGGCACCGGACCCTGGAAGATGGACGCCGGCAGATCGTGAACTTCATGCTGCCAGGAGACATTTTCGACCTGCAGGCCCTCGCCTGCCTCGAAGCCGATCATACTGTTAGCAGCGTAACTGACGTTTCCATTCTTGTGATTGATGTGCGCGAGTTCGTTCAGCTGCTTCGCACTTCGGGCGATATATCCTCGTCATTCTGGTGGGCCGCAGTCCAGGAGGAATCCATTCTCCGTGAGCAAATCGTTCGCCTCGGCAGGCGCTCAGCGAAAGAACGTATCGGGCACCTTTTGTTGGAACTGCAGAGACGCATGAATGGCGCCATGGGAACTAATCACAAGCAATTGCCGCTACCGCTTACGCGCGTCGACTTGGCGGACGCACTCGGCCTGACGCCCGTGCACGTGTCCCGCACGATGTCGGCGATGCGCCACTCAGGACTGATTGAAGAGTCGCGAGGCGTTATCCTAATAGATGACAGGGAGCGTCTGGCCCGCATATGCCATTTCAACACGGATTATCTTCACCTGCGCCGGCTCGATCTTTCGAAGTTCCCTATGACGAATGGAGCAGCACAGATCAGCCCACACACAAATGGGAAGTCACCCGGGAGTGGTCCTTCGTCCTCCCGTGCCTAAGACTGTATGGAACCTGACGCGCCGGGGCGCGTCAGTTGGGAAAGGAGATTCATATGTCAGAAGACGAAACCACGATTAAGAAAGAAGAGGCCCGCCAAGGCCAGCGCATCATGGGAATGCCGAGTACGCTCGCAATTGGTGTAATTCTGGCGCTGGTTGGTATGCTCGTTCTTCTCGCCGTGTTTCGCTAATCAGCTCAGGCCGTGACGTTTGGTGATTTGGCCGGGTTGAAGAAAAGCGCTTGGCCAATTGCCGCTTTCACGGTGTTTTCCTGGAACGGTTTCGGGATCAGGAAAGTCGGCTCCGGCCGCTCGCCCGTAAGCAGACGCTCCGGGAAGGCTGTAATGAAGATGATCGGCACATCCATGATCTCAAGAATATCGTGCGCAGCATCAATACCCGAAGACCCATCTGCAAGCTGGATATCACACAGGATAAGACCCGGCTTGGTTGATTTGGCCAGCGCGACAGCTTCAGTGCGTGTTGTCGCATTGCCCGTTACTTCGTGGCCGAGATCCTCGACAAGATTTTCAAGATCCGCCGCGATGATTGGCTCATCCTCAATAATGAGGACCTTCGTTTTGAGCTCCTGCTCGATATCCCGGTGCGCAGCCGTGACGAGTTCTGTATGCTCATCCTCGGAAACGCCGAGAATGAATGCGGCTTCCTTCACCGTGAAGCCCTCAAGCGCCGTTAACAGGAATGCCTGGCGCTGAATTGGCGCCAGGGCCTGCAGGCGGCGGTCCGCAGGATTTACATCGTCATCCGACCGCGCTTCCAGCTGCGCGCCCGTTCCACCCCATATAACATGGAAAAAGCGATATAGGGCCGTACGCGCGTCAATTTCGCGGTCAATCTGGTCAGGATCTTCTACCAAGGCGGCCAGAGAAGCGCGGATGTATGCGTCGCCACTGTCCTGGCTGCCCGTAAGCGCACGCGCATACCGGCGCAGGAACGGCAGATGCGGAGCGAAATTTTTAACCAAATCCATGGGAACCCTCTTACGATATTTCTCGTTCTTAACCCACCCGGACCAAAATGGTTGCAGGTTTCTGCAAAAAAACATTTTGCGGTGGAACAAAAGCCATTGCCCGCAGTTCAAGTATGTGAGTTGAACAGCAGGTACAATCCATTGATCGAATCCAGAGTCCAGCCAATGAACAAAAAGAAGCAGACAGGTCAGCAGAAATCCGATGCTGATCTGAAGCGTCGCGGTGCAAAAATTGGCGATCAACTTCGACGCATTTACGAGGATGTGGCGCAGGAAGATGTGCCAGATGAATTTTTGAAGCTGCTGGAACAGGCAGACAAGAAGAGTTCGTCCGGCCCAGCAGGTTCTGAGTGAGCGCCGCGTTATGAAGCCAGAGGCAGAAAAACTCGACGATAAGGCGTTCAAGCAAGAGCTTACGACGCTTATCCCACACCTGCGTGCTTTTGCTCGCAGCCTGTGTCGCGATGCAACGCTCGCGGATGATCTTGCGCAGGATGCCATGCTGAAAGCATGGAATGCGCGCGACTCATTTCATGCGGGCACAAATATGAAGGCTTGGGCCTTCACTATCCTGCGTAACGCTTTCTATTCTGAAAAACGCCGCAGTTGGCGTCGACAGCCACTGGATCCGGAAGTTGCTGAAGCTACGCTTTTGTCCAGCAGCAACCCGACCGATGGCCTGGAACTTCTGGCGCTTCGCAATGCGCTGGCTAAACTGCCCGTTGACCAGAAGGAAGCCCTTATTCTGGTAGGCGCGGGCGGCATGGCTTATGAAGAGGCTGCTGCGATTTGCGGCTGCGCAGTGGGCACGATAAAAAGCCGCGTGTCACGTGCACGCAAGGCTGTGATAGAGATTCTGGAATCAAATGATACAGGCTATAATAGCGACTCAGGCATGTCCGCCAGCAGGGCTTTTGACGACATCATGGATCAGGCGGACGAGATAGCTGGTGCTCCGACAATCTGAGCTGAAAGAAAACGAATCCAATAGGAAATCAGGATCGTTACGCAAGCGTCTCGTCATGACGTTGGTGGCGGCCCTGATGCCTATTCTCGTGCTTTCAGTTTTTTCGGCCTATCTTGATGCCGCCAAGGGGCTCGATGAGCGCAGAGTAGACCTTCTACTCCTCTCGGACGACGCACTGGACAATGTGGAAAAATCCATCGACCAGGCCGCGCTCTTATTGACGCTGAATCGCGATGATCTCGCGCGTGGTCGATGCATGAGAATTTACAATAACCTGTCAGAAGTCATCCTCCCACTGGCGAATGTCGCCCATTTCGACACAGAAGGCGTTGCAACATGCTCGGCCCCTTCCGATGCAGGATGGACCTTACCAAACCCCGAGAACAATGAGCGGCTGAAACGCGGTGAAAAACTTGTTCGCAGCGATACCTACTACAGCAACCGGGATAATGACTGGTTGTTTTCAATCCTTCTGCGCCTTGACGACGATGAAGGCGCCTTTATCGGCTCCGTCGGATTTGAATTGCATACCTCGCAGCTGGCAGCCCTCGCTCAAGAGGCGGGTCCGCCAAGCGGTATCGAAGTGGCGGTCGTGGATGATCGGGGCGAAGCCTTCGGAAGCAGCCGCTTTGCCAAGCTCGATCCAGAATGGGTTGCCAATGTCGCAAAGGAACAGACCCCTGCCCTTTTCGTCCTCAAGGACAAAGGCGGTCGCTCCCTGGATGTTGTCATCAAGCCCTTGGGGCCTGGTAATGTATTTGCAGCCATATCAAGGGAATCTCCGGGTTTCTGGAGCGATTTCACGCTACGTCCCCTCACATCCATAGGCTTGCCGCTGATCGCTTTCAGTGTGGCATTGCTCGCCGTCTGGCTCGCTATCGACTCGCTCGTCCTGCGCTGGCTATCACGTCTCACGCGGACGGTGCGCGTTTACGGGGCAGGTCGCTACCAGTTCAAAGCTGGCCAGACATTCGACAAAGCACCAGATGAAATTTCAAGGCTCGCCCGCGCCATGGATGTCATGGCAAAGGATATCGGTGAGCGCGACCAGGATCTTAAAATGGCTATCGCCAGCCGCGATGCGGCCGTGCGCGAGATTCATCACAGGGTCAAAAACAATCTCCAGATCGTTACGAGCTTCCTCAACCTTCAGGGCCGGCAGTTGCGTGACCCCGAAGCGAAAGCCGCCATTTCCGCCGCCCGGCACCGCATCGATGCGCTCGCGATCGTCCATCAGACGCTCTACCAGAATGAGCGCCTGGAACAGGTCCATCTGAAACCATTCCTGACCGGCTTGGTGTCCCACCTTTCGGAAGCGCTCGGCATGGAAGAATCCGGTGTCGAGATTGTGCAGGACTATAAGGATGTCATGCGTCCTGCAGATGACGCCATACCGATGGCCCTCTTCATCGTCGAAGCCATCACCAATGCGATGAAATACGCGTTTGGGCCGGAAGGCGGCGTGATCACCGTATCTCTCGGTGTCGATGAATCAGGAACGACGCTGGCAATTTCCGATAATGGTCGGGGCTATGACCAATCCGCACCATCAGATCAGGAAAATGGACGTGGCCTCGGCACCAAATTGATGAGTGCATTCTCGCGCCAGCTCGCCGCAACGCTGAACGTGGATGCGAGCCCCGGCGGCGGGTGCCAACTGACGCTTCACATGCCGGACGGCTCATAGCCAGGCCGTAGTTCAGGATTGCTAGAGATAAGCGACTTTCCAGCTTCCCAGTGAGTGCGGCTCGAACGCCGAACCTTTGAAGTCGTGTGTCGTCACTGAAACAGTCGTCGTCGTTATATCGAGACTGTTGAACGCAGGCGGGGCATTACGCAGGCGTGTCGAGAGAGTCCCCGCAGAGATGGCGAGGTAGCGGCCATTGCGCTCCTCAATAAGTTCAGCATGCGGGGTGTGCACATGCCCGGTCAGCAAGACAGAGACATCACTCCCGGCCAGCATCTCGCTGGCGGCGCTCCCCCGGCGTGTACGTGTTCGTAAGGGTGCATCCTTGGGAGACCGGAAAGGATGGTGGCACGCCAGAAGGCGAACGATATTGGGATCCACATCTCGGTTCAAAATGTTTGCCAGATGACGCAGGCGTACGGAGCCTTCAGCCCAATTTGAGCGCGCCTGCCAGCCACGCGCTGTATTCAGCCCGTCAATGCGGACATCGCCCACCCGCAACATGTTCGCATAGGAATCGAAATAATGGTCGTGTCGTTGAAAGGGGCTACTAGCCCGTGACACAAGGTTAAAGAGCGGCGTGTCATGGTTGCCCGGCACAATGAGGCAGGGACGGTTCAACTCGTCAATCCATTTGCGCGCCATCTCGAACTCACGGTGCTTGCCGCGCTGAGTCATGTCGCCGCTGACGACCACGACATCCGGATCCAATTGGCTGATAGAATCTCTCGCAGCCTCAATGGCGCGGGGGTCTTCTGCGCCGAAATGCAGGTCTGCGAGTTGAACAATCCGCATCAGCCAGGCCTGGCGCGTAAAACATTGGCAGCATGGCGTTTCAGACTGATGGTCGTGCCGCTTGGCATCGTTACCGTCTCGCCATCGATGGTGGCTGGAAACTCCAGCCCCTCAATATCAGTGATCGTCACTGTGCGGGTCTCATCCATTTCGATCGACTCTGCTTCACGCCATCCATGCACAAGAGCATCGACAGCGATTGTTACCCAATCAAACGTAGAGCGAGGATCAATGGCGGCGACTTCCAACTTCGGAATCGGGCCATCGCCGATCACGACGGCCGCTGCCACAGCATCCAGCCTTTGGTTTCCGTCTAGGTGGACGGCTTCAAGCCGCAGCCGGCGTTGGATATTCATTGCATCCGACTGAACTGCCAGTTCGGCTGCCTTGATGATCTGGCCATGCCGGGCGGCCTCTCGCGATTCCGCCAGCGTGGTTACCTGCCCCATCATGGCGGCAACAAAGAAGAGATGCTTGTCGACACAGCCAGCAGCAAAGGGCTCTGCTTTAGACGGCAGCGCGCGACGCAATATTTCCTTCCAGTCGGTGAATTCGCCATGCAGCCTCTTGTGAACCAGGTTCATCGTGCCGCCAGGCAAGGCCAGCACAGGCGGACCAGAAACACCGCTCGCCGTAAGTGCACACGCGACCGATCCATCGCCTCCCCAGACGATTAATACGTCAGGTTTGGTCGAGAGCGCTTCAGCCACGGCAGAAACAATCTCGCCGCCAACTGCAGGTATCACGTGTGCGGTGAGCCCCATTGCTTCGAGTTCTGCGAGCAGCGCGTCTTCAGAGTTTTTAGGCGTGGATCCAGAGTCTGGATTAATCAATGCACACAGCTTCAAGCAAGGGCCCCCGGATAACCGTGAATCTATGAAATCCTGATGCCCGTGTTGTTCCGCTGCGAAATCGTGTCAGCCAATCATGAGGCGCATCAGGTGCTATTTACATAACGCGTGCGCGGTCAAAAGGGTTCCAAAGTTAATTTCCGGAACCCGCCCACCCTGCTCTGAGTTGGTAAGATAACGGCACATAAAGCCGGCTAACATTGACAAGGAGACATATCATGCTCGGTTGGGCACTCGCATTTTTCATATTCGCCATCATCGCTGCAGCTCTTGGCTTTGGCGGTCTCGCAGGCGCTTCAGCAGGGATCGCACAGATCCTGTTCTTCGTATTCCTCGCTCTGCTCGTCCTGACATTCGTTGTCCGGGCTGTTCAAGGCAAGAACGTGGTCTAGACAGAAACTGGATGATCAAATTCATAAAGACAAAGGGCGCTGATAACTCGGCGCCCTTTTCTCTGAGTGACATCAATGAGCTGCGACGGGCCCAGAAGCAGGGTTAGGCTTCTGCAAGATGAAAACAACCAGAAACGCAGCGGCCGAAGCCATGGCCATCGCCATGAAGAGATTGTTATAGGTCATGACAAGTGCTTCAAGCTGGATCCGCTGCCCGAGTTGCATCATCGCAGACGCATCGGGGTCCGGAACGCCAGCCGCCTGAAGGCGGCTGGAAGCTTGAGATAGCCATGTCTGGACTTCCGGCCTCGCCATGCTCATGCCTGCTGACAATTCCTGCTTATGCAGCGAGTTGTAATGCAGCATCAAGGTGTTCAAAAACGCGATGCCCACGGCGCCGCCCAGGTTGCGGCACACCGTGAAAAGACCGGATGCATTTGCCACCCTGGCCGGCGGCAGAGTTCCAAGCGCCAGGTTCGTGGTTGGCACCATGGTAAGGATCAGCCCGATGCCGCGTATGGCCTGCGGCCAGAACAATTCATTGAAACTGGTTTCATGCGTCATATGCGCATTACCCATCACACCGATCGTCACGAGAATGAGTCCGCTGCCGAGTACGAGGCGCGGATCGAAACGCCGCGTCAGGGCGCCGCCGATAGGCCCGCCAATGAACATCGCCACACCCGACACGCTCATGATCTGACCGATCTGCAAGGCGGAATAGCCCTGCACCTGCCCCAAGAAGAGCGGCAGGGCATAAACAGACCCGTACAGAACAAAACCGATGACGGAGCCCACAATGGCACCCGAAGCAAAATTTCGATCTTTAAAAACCGTGAGATCTACAATCGGATGCTCGGACCGCACCGAACGATAGAAGAAGATCGCGGTGGCAACGGTGCAATAAAATATCCACCGAATGATCATGCTGCTCTGGGTCCAGCCCTCCGCCGGGCCTTCTTCCACAACCCATTCAAACGATCCAAGCATGAGTGCCATGGCGGCGAGCCCGAGGATATCGACACGGCCCAGCAAGTGCATCTCGCCCTTCTGACGGGGGACGTACATCCAGACGAGGATTACAGATGCGATGCCGGGAATGACATTCAACAGGAAGAGCCAGTGCCAGCTCATATGTTCCGTAATCCAGCCGCCCAGCGTTGGCCCGATCGACGGGGCGAGTGTCGCCACCATACCGATCATGACCTGCTGCGTCATCGAGCGCCCGCCCGGGAAAAGCGTGAAGGCTGCAGCCATTGTGGAGGGCACCATTGCGGCGCCGACAAAGCCCTGAATGCACCGGAAGAAGATAAGGGAATCCAGGTCCCATGACATGGCACAGAGAACGCTGGAGACGGTAAACGCCGCCGCCGACATCATGAACAGGCGCCGCAAACCGAACACACGGTTGAGAAAACCGGACAGTGGAATGCCGACAACTTCTGCAATCAGATAGCCGGTCTGCACCCAGGCAATTTCATCCCCACTGGCCGAAACGCCCGCCTGGATTTGGCGGATCGAACTGGCCACAATCTGGACGTCCAGGATCGACATGAACATGCCGATGACCATCGCCAGAAAGCCGATATGAAGCGTTATAGGGACCTTCTCGCCCTCGGACATGGCCGGGGCGTTTCCAGGATGCGTCGGTGCCGACGTGCTCATCTCACGACTTTGACGGTTTGACGTTGACCACAGCCTCGACCGACAGGCCCGGCCGCATCAGCCCGCTATCAAGCGCTTCTTTCGAGATCGCGAGGCGCACGGGAACGCGCTGGACAATCTTGGTGAAGTTGCCCGTGGCGGTATCTTGCGGGATCAGGCTGAACTGGGCACCGGAAGCGGGCGCCAGTGACTGGACAGTGCCCTCGACCTTGAGATCGGGGTATGCGTCAACATGCAACTCGACCTTCTGACCAGGCCGCATATTCTCAACCTGCGTCTCCTTGAAATTGGCAACAACATAGGCCTGATCGACAGGCACAATGGAAAGGGCCTGCTGGCCCGGACTCAACAATTGCCCTTCAGAAACAACACGGTTAGCCACGACGCCTGAAATAGGCGCGCGGATTTCGGCACGACCGGCATCAAGCTGCGCAGCCTGCACACGGGCGCGGGCCGCTTCAACCTGCGCATCAGCGCCAGCCACGGCTGCCTCGGCCGCGGCAATATCCTGACGAGCTCGCGCGAGCCCCGCCTGGGCAACACTGAGCTGGCTTTTCTGGGTGGTGATGGCGGCGGCGGCTTGGTCGGCATTGGCCTTGGCCGCATCAGCTTTTGCATGTGCTGTATCAAGCTGGGCGGCGGGGTAGTGTCCCTTGTCCGTAAGTTCGGTGTATCGGGCGAAGTCTTCGCTGGCGATCTTGGCATTGGCTTTGGCTGATTGCTCAGCCGCACGTGCCTCGATCACACGGTCCTTCTGCGCAGCGATGTCCGCGACAGCGGAAGCTTCTAGCGATTGCTTTGAAGCAACCTGTGCGCGCGCTTGAGCGGCAGCGGCTTCAGCTTGCGACAGGGCGGCCTGAGCCTCGGAGAGCCGGGCATCATAATCGCCCCCCTCAAGTACAACGAGAAGGTCGCCCGCCTTTACAGCCTGGTTGTCGGTCACGACGACCTTGGAGACGTAGCCCTGGATCTTGGAAGCAACGGTCGTGATGTCGGCCCGGATGTAGGCATTATCAGTGCGAACTTCGAACCGCCCCGTATTCCACCACTCAATGCCCTTCCAAAGACCGAACAGGACGGCCAATCCGGCAACAGCGTACATTGCATAACGGCGTACATTGACGGGTGTGGTCGACGCTGGCGCTTCTGCCGTGTCGTTCACGGGAGTCCCTGTGTCTTCCGCTTCCTTGGCGGGCTCAACCACTTTCGGAACGGATGGGAAAGCCTTCAGGGCCATGCGTAAACCTCTTCAGATTGCTGCACACAACCGCGCCAGCAAGTGTAATATTGATTACACCCGATAAATGTGTAATGTCAATTACGGTTTCAAGATGAGTTCTGAAAAAAACATAGAGGGAGGAGCCTGCCGGAATGTCCGCAGCTCAGAAGAAAACCAGTGAAGTTGCCCAGCCGCTGAGCCGGGGCGAAAAGCGACGCGCCGCCTTCATCGCGGCCGCGCGGCAGGTGTTCCTGGAACAAGGATACGAAGCGGCCAGCATGTCGGAAATCGTGCTACGTGCCGGCGGCTCACTTTCGACCCTCTATGCCCAGTTCGGTGACAAGCAGGGCCTGTTCATCGCCATGCTGGACGCGCGCGTGCGCCGGATAACGGAGAGCATGGGCGTGGAACTCTCCGCGCACACACCCGTCGAGGAAGGCCTTCGTCGTATCGGCGAACAATTCACAAGTAAGCTGCTTGAACCGGAATCCCTCGAGATGTATCGCTTGATCGTCGGGCTTGCGCGGAAATTCCCCGAGATTCCAAAGGAGTTCCAGCGGAGAGGCCCAGACAAGATCTGTCAGGCACTTGCCGACTATCTGATCGATCGCGAGAGCGCGGGAGAGATCCACCTTGAAGACCCTTACCGTGCGGCAAGGCTATTCCTCGAGATGACCCGCTCGGGACTGGTCTCACGCGCTTTGCTTGACGAAGATGTGCGTCCTGACGCGGACGAAATCCGGACCTCGGTCAACATGGTCGTAAATATGTTCCTGCACGGCATTATCCGCTACCAGCCCTGATCCGAGACAGAAAAGTCTGTCACTTCATAGCTACAGGACCGGCAATTTATTTGGGAACAGGTCATCCATAGGCGCGTTGAATTTGCGGGTTAAATGCAAGGAGACCTGAACATGAAAACCGCAATGAAAGCCGTGGGCGCTGCAGCGCTCGTTCTCTTCCTCACAGCCTGTAATACGGTTGAAGGCGCTGGCCAGGACATCGAAGCCACAGGCGACAAGATTGAAGAGACTGCCAACGCCAACAAGCCTGACTAATCAGGCCGGTTTATTCGAGTCAGAATGAGCGCGCTGCCCTCTGGTTAGCGCGCTTTTTCGTGTTTGCTATGCCCGAAATCGACAATGCCGGCGCATTCTGCGCCGGCATTGAAGAAAGGATGGAAGAGGAGGAGACTTCCACCAGACCTATGCCCAAGGCACGCCTATCGTTCCAGCGGCTTGATTAACGCAAACCGCGCTTGTGATTAAGGCCAGCCAGGACCAATGAAATCTGGATCATCAAAATGAAGTCCCAAAACGCAAAAAGCCCCCGACTTCCGTTAGAAAATCAGGGGCTAATTTGGGTGCGGGAACAGGATTTGAACCTGTGACCTTCAGGTTAT
>TARA_R110000787_G_scaffold114470_5_pt1 | contig 12947 bp, 9 predicted proteins | sample TARA_R110000787 | Tara Oceans TARA_R110000787 (sample SAMEA4397920) | marine metagenome | biome: Polar Biome; feature: [DCM] deep chlorophyll maximum layer (ENVO:01000326); material: water (ENVO:00002006), including particulate matter (ENVO:01000060) such as... | depth 35 m
CGGTAGTCATTTAATGATTAGCACCGGATCAGGAAGTTAAGGTTAATTATGTTTAGAATATTTTATGCAGATAGTGATGCGACCATGTATGAGGCCTCGAGTCTTATAAATTATAATACTGGTCTTAATGAAATACTTCAAGTTGGTAAACAATTAGATAATGATGGTGAAACATTAGTTAAATCTAGATTTGCCGTTAAATTTGATATGTCGGAGATAACAAAAACTCTTGAAAAATATTCTGCAGAATTAGATTCATGTAAATTTGTACTTCAATTATTTACAACTCACGCAACAAATCTTCCAGCGTCATATACGTTAGATTCTAAAATTATTGCACAACCATGGATTAATGGTACCGGATTTGAAACTGACACTGTAGCTACAGTTGATGGTGTGTCTTGGGCAACGCCACACGATTCATGGTCATTTTCACCATATAGTGGAGCTGCTACGGTTTCTGGATCGTCATGGATATCTAGTAGTCAAGTAATCAATACCGGAGCTCCGAGCTTATATATATCTGGAAGTGGTGCTGGTGGGAGTTGGTTATGGCAATCTGGGAGTGGATATTTTAACACATCTTCATTTGATTCTGTATATTTCTATCAACCGGGCTTGCAAGAAAGTGAAGCATTCTCATATAGACCAACCGATATTAACATGGATGTTACTGGTGCTGTAAAAACATGGATATCTGGTAGTGGTGGTGTTGATGTCGAAAATAATGGATTCTTAATTAAGTTTTCTGAGGCAGATGAATCCGACGATACCAAAACTGGGGTGATTCGATATTTTAGTCGAGAAACCCATACTATATATGTTCCTAGATTAACTATGTACTGGGATAACAGCACTTTTACAACAGGATCTCTACCTTCGGTTAATATAGAGTCATATTTAACTTATAGCAAGACAAAACCAACGTATAAGGATACTGAGGTAACTAAAATACGAATATATGCTCGAGATAAATTTCCTCAAAAGTCACCAACTAATTTATTTCCTACGCAAACAGTTAATTATTTACCGTCGACTACATATTACGCAATACGAGATGCGGCTACGGATGAGTACATAATTCCGTTTGATAATATTTATAATAAAGTAAGTTGTGATAGTACCAGTAATTTTATCTATGTAGATATGAATAGTTTTATGCCAGAACGTTATTACCGTATAGAATTAAAAATAGAAGATGGATTTACGGACAATTATATCGACGACCAAATTTATTTTAAAGTAGTTAGATAATGGCAATTGATAAGACAAAATTATTAGACCCAGTTGAGTTAGAATTACAATCTAAATATCAAGAACAAGGCATAACATATATTTCTAATAATAATTCTGTTGTTAACCGGGATGACTTAGGTAATATAATTTTAAATGAAGGTAAATCAAATCCATTATTAATAATAGAGACTGTAAATACTAAAATTTTAAATTCATCTGTAATAAAAGTTATTGACACACAATTTAATTATTTTAAATTTCCTGTTCGAGTTATACAATCTCCGATCGATTTAGATTTAGATGTCGATTTATCATTACCAGAAATAGATAATGTTTCAGTTAGTTTAACTATACCAATTCCATTAGATAGTAAAAACCAACCTCTGACATATCGGAAAATTAATACTAGCTATGAAACTGATTGGTTTTATGATACTGGTGAACAAAGTAGTGGTTATAAAGAATTACAGTTTACCGGTGGGAATCAAACTAACCCAAATAGTTATACAATTACAAAAGACATATTAAATAATTTAAAACAACAAAACAAAACATTGAGATTTAAATTACAAGTTCAATATAGATCTACGGTAACTGATCAGCGAGTTGGGTTAAATACGCGATTAACAAGAAGTAATCTAAAACAATTTCATCCATTACCAGTTAATTTAGTTTTTCATAAAGAACAAAATGTTTCAGGTACAGATGGTACAGGTAATCCATATGGAATTACCGAAAGGCAACCTGCAGTCGATTATCCTTTTGTGAATATGACTTATATTGTTAATTTAAATGACACGATACCAGACGATGTATATACCGTTAGTGCCGAATCTGGTGGTCCAAGTTATATTTTAGCACAGTCGTCATATTGGGATATCGATATAGTTGATATACCTGATCCGAATGAAATGATTTATGAAAATATATACGATATTAATAATGATACAGTAGTATTTGGCGATGGCGATGTACGTGTTCAGAAAACAAATAGTACTAGTCAAGAAATTAAATTAATTACATAATGTTAACACAATATAAAAATATCGACCAAATTAAAGCTCCAGGCAAATCACTTGTAGCTACACGATTCCCTACGGTTAAGTCTCAATTATTTTCATATGATGCTAACCAAACCGTTACTCCTAATACCAATATCATTAATGTAGATGAATCTAATCGAATTGAATTTCATGTATATTCAGATGATACCTGGTTGTCGGGTAATCATAAAATTTCATTTCAAAATAAAATTCCGGAATTTCGTGATAAAATTACTAATAAAATTATACAAGTTAATAATGGAATTGGATTTGATATATATAAAGAATTACAAAATTTAGAAATTACTTCGGGTAATTTTCGAATTATTTTAAATTTCTTTAAAAACTTAATTGGTAATTTTGAACAGCAACATTTACGTATTGATGAAATATCTCCTGACAGAAAAGAAATTAGATTACGAGCTATAGATTCTGAAAATCCTGAATTTTTATCTCAAATAACAAATTATATAGACAATGTTAATCAAACTGATGATACTGGATTATATAAAACTTATTTATTAAATTTTAGCAGGAATCAATGTATACAGTTTGTTAATAGTGTAGTTATTGGCGAATATTTATATGTAAAATTACAAGATCCATTACCGGAGCAATTTAGTAAAGATTTTAAATGTTGGATTGTTGAAGAGCAGAAAAATGCATATGTAGATCGCGTTAATATATTAGCATCTCAAATTCAAAAATCTTTTAAATCATTATCTAATCCCAATTGGCAAGCGAATTATTCATATGATACATCTACCGAAACTGGACTTAGAAATTGGACGGACTTATTAGGGTCATCTGTACAGACTTCACAACAATTAGTTGATTATTATTTTTCTGGTAGTATAGATGGAATGAAGCTCAATATTGATTATTCTGATTTTAATAATTTTATTTTCTATAGTTCTGCGACAGAGAGGTTCAAAAACTTTAAATATAAATTACAATTAATTGAATATTATACTTCGCAAAGTATAGTAGTAGATGGAATTTCTGGTAGTGTTGCTGTTACAAATAAGGCCGACTTCGATACGCTAAAAACTAATTTAATTGGTGGCTTTGATAATTTTGAACAATATTTATATTATGAATCATCTTCAAAATTAACAACCCACGAAAATCCGGTTATAGATGCTACCGTACCACAAGTAACTGGAAGTTATATACAACCGATTCCTAAAATAAATTCTACTAAACCTTATATATTTGCAGCAACAACGGGCAGCCAGTTCATAGATTGGTATGATTCTATTTATACTAGTGCGTCATTATATGATGATTTAAATAGAAACGCGTTAATATACGCTGTACCGGAATATATTCAAGCTGATCCATTAAATTCAACCCTATTAACTTTTGTTTATATGTTAGCACAACATTATGATATACTTTATACGTATATTAATAATATGACAAAAATTAATTCGAGGGAAGAAAATCCTAAATTAGGAATGCCAAATGAATTATTATATTCTGTAGCAAAGCAATTTGGATGGAATTTAACAGATGGTAATCAACATAAAGATTTATGGGAATATGCATTAGGAGTTAATCAATCAGGAATTCCTATTACTGGATCTAATTCAGTTGGCGAGCCGTCTATATCAGGTAAAGATATGACATATACCGTATGGCGGAGGATTGTTAATAATTTACCCTTATTATTAAAGTCTAAGGGGACACAACGAAGTATCAGAGCGTTATTATCATGTTATGGTATTCCTCAATCGTTTATAAGTATTAATGAATATGGCGGACCTAGAATTGATAGAACCCCATTATATGAAAAATTAAATTTTGATTATGCATTAGATTTAATTACAAATACAGCAGGAACTGTTACTGTTAATTATTCACAATCGATTGATACTGTAGAACTTCGATTCCGAACCGATGATGTAATTAAAAATCCATTATTACCTAGTACAATGAATTTATTCACAATTGGATCTAATACTGTTACTTTGGATTATTCAAGTGGGACAATGGGTACGGTACAAATTAATGGTACTGGTAGTGCAAATATAGAATTATTTGATGGTGGTTATTTAACTACTATGTTAAGAACAAATGGAAATTTATTAGAAGCTGTTACTAAGAAATCGAAATATGGAAAAATTGTAGCGGCTGTTAGTTCATCGGCAACTGCTTCGTATGATTTTGAAAGTACATTGACTTTAGGTGGAACTACCGGTGGTAGTAGATTACAAGGACAACTTCAAGAATTAAGATTTTGGAGTTCAAGTCTAGGTGATTCTGCATTTAATAATCATGTAAAAGCACCTGCGGCATATGATGGTAATGTAGATGCATATGATGAATTAGTTTTTAGATTACCATTAACACAAAAAATAAATCACGCAACTACAAGTAGTTTAGTTGGCGTTGAACCTAAGCCATCTGAAATTTCAGCATCCTTTGCAAGTTGGACTAATAATACGCCGTATGATTCAATTGAAGAAACATATTATTATGATTCGATATCATTAGGAGCAGGAACTTTTGATGATAATAAAATACGATTAGAAGATAATATATTAGTTGGCAATCTAGATGTTAAAACTCGAGCCGAACAAAGCCAATATGATAAAGCGCCATTAGATAGTAAAAAACTTGGTGTTTATTTTTCGCCGCAAACAATGATTGATGAAGATGTTATTGCCCAATTTGGATTTACAAGTTTAGATGATTATATAGGTGATCCTGGTAGTGTTAATGATAAATCATATCCCGAATTGATACAAGTAGCTCAAGGCTATTGGAAAAAGTATTCGAATCATAATGATATTAATTCGTATATTAATATGTTTACATTATTTGATTTATCATTCTTTAAACAACTAGAACAATTAATTCCCGCGCGAGTAGATAAATTAACTGGTATATTAATACAACCTAATATATTAGAACGTAGTAAAGATACTATTTTGCCAGAAATTCAAAGATTTGATAATGGATATTCTGTAACAATTAATAATGTTTCGCCAACGTCATCTGCAGATTATTTACAATATACCGGTGGGATAGATGGTAAAATTTTAAAATTGACAGCACAAGACGATGATCAATGGCAAGGATATTTGACATCATCAGTTGCTAAAAAATATGGCGGTACTACGTATTCATATGAATATTTAATTAGATCAGGTAGTACTTATATTACAGCATCATCTCCATATTGGAGAAGTGATGGAGTTTTACCAACTATTATATCTGCTAGTTTATCTAAAATTAAACAAATAACAAATGTACCAGCTGGTGTATATGGTGGATATTCATATGGTAGCGGTATATATGGTACAGGTGATTTACAATTTGCGCAAGTTCAAGATTATTTACCAACTGGTATACGTAATCAAAAATATAATGGATCTAAATTAACTAGCGCGGATTTTAATATTTCAACTATCCAAACCATCGATGGTGGACCGGTCGTAGAATATAGTAAGGCAAATCCAAATCAATTAATATATCAACAGCAAACAAATGATAATGGTAGTTTTGTGTTAGTTTAGCATCAAAAAGAACATTGTAGATATTTATATAAAATTAAGGTAAAACAATATGGGATATTTAGACAACTCGACAGTTACAGTCGACGCAATATTAACGTTAAAAGGTCGCGAACTATTAGCAAAAGGTGGTAATGCATTTAATATTACACAATTTGCTGTTGGAGATGATGAAGTAGATTATTCATTATGGAATCCCGATCATCCATTAGGAACAAGTTATTATGGTACGATTATAGAAAATATGCCTATAACCGAAGCTATACCAGATGAAACACAAGCATTAAAATATAAATTAGTAACATTACCAAAACAGACAACTAATATTCCTGTTATAAATGTTGGTAATACTTCAATAATATTAAATGCTCCTGGTGATAGTGCAGTGATTTCTCCGAATACAAGTAATTTCCAAGGCGGAAATGCTAATTTGGGCTATACCTTTATTTTATCAGATTCTACCGTTGCTGATTTACAAATACAAAATGCATTACAAAATTCAGTATTACCTACCACTCCTAGTTTTATTGGTGATAATCAAGATGCACAAAGTATTGCAATTTCTGCCTTCTCCGTTAGCGTTGTTGCAAAAACTCAATTATTAAAAGACGTAACGGCAACAATTACATGTATTGGAAATGAAACCGGTGGTAGTGTAACTATTAATTTAACTGTGAAAAAGGCTACAACGTCGACACTTAATAAATAGTGCGTCATAAAAAGATGAATATGAAAACAATTATACAATTAAAAATACAACAACGACTTGGTGGAGTGCCGCCTAGACGGGATCGAGCGGATGATCGAACCAGTGCTCCGGGTAACACAACTAATGCCGATGCAGTTAATAATCAAATACAACAATTGGCACAACAGTTGGCTAATGAGATTATTGCAGAACAACAGCAGGCTCAAATATTAGCAAGAAATGGTAGAACATTTACAAAATTCGATCCAGTTAATGATATTGTAGATAATCAGACAGAGACGGTGACTGCGGGACTTTGGAGTGGTAATGTAGCAAGTTTAACTACTTTTTATACAAGCTCAGCTGAGACGAATACTCAACGGACATATTATGTAGATGTATTAGATGGTAATCCTAGCGTAACTGGGTCTGCAGTACAATATGCATTAGCATTCGGCCATGCATTAGGTAGTGGGTCTGATTCTCAAGGGCAACTTAATGATTCGCCATCAAAAGCAATTTATTCACAATATCGTCAGTTATTATTGAATCCAAATGATAGTAGATTTACCACGGCTGGATCGGGTAGTACTGATTATATTTATGTTGTTAACTTTGAACGTAACCGAATTAAAGAACGATTGGATGCTGGAAATTTTGAATTGCCGTTAAGATATATGTCTGCCTCATTAGATACAAATGCAACGGGTAGTAATGTCAATGTAAGTAGTAGTGTAGTTTATTCATTAATCGATGATTCATCATTAGCATCTGCAACGATAGGTGATTCGGGACGTATTTATAATATAGTGTCTGGATCTATTAATGATGGTGTTTATAATTCAACCGCTCCGGTATATTATGGATTAGCATATCCAGATTTTGGGACATTGATATTAGACGGTAAGATGTTAGACCAACAATTGAATTATCAAACCAATACTGGATCTAGTTCTGAGGGAAATAATCATTTCCGATTATTCCATTCTATATCTGGATCATCGTTAATAACAAATCCGGCAACATCTGATCCATATGGTTTCCTTGCAAGGAATTCTGAAAAAGTGACAAGTACACATTATTTTGTAAGAATTAAAAATGCAGAATATAACTTCTCAAATAATCCGTCATATGTAACGGGTAGTGTTGGGGAATTATCACAAACTACATTTGTTGGTGATCCTAAAACATATATTACGACAGTTGGGTTATATGATAATAATCAACAATTATTAGCAGTGTCTAAACTTTCGAAAGCATTATTAAAGTCTTTCCAAAGGGAAGCACTTATACGAGTTAAGTTAGATTTCTAAATTAACCTATAACATTTAAGCCCCGGTATATTTATAATAAATGTCTCGGGGCTTTTTACTAGTATGGCACAAATGAAAATAAAAAATATAGATAATCCATATCAAGATGCATATCCTACCGTTTTTAAAAAAGTAGATCAATCGGATATTAAACTTAATCCGTTTCAGGTTTTTAAAACGTTTCAGATCATGTCGGGTAGTAGTACTAGTAGTGCATTACCATTAACTGGCATTTATACTAATATTAATAATTTGCCGGCAATTGGTTCCGGATTAGTATATAATGACTCTGCTAATATAGATGGTAGTTTACAAAGTATAATATATTTTTCTATTAATCATTTATATTATAAACGTAAAACAGAACCAGCTAATACATTCGGACCGACTAATTTAAATCAAACTAAAAAATATTTATATGAGTCTGCGTCTACATTCTCAATACCACAAATAAAAATTGGAGAAGGAATTAAGCCAGGATCATTTCAATTTACTAGTAGTGTATCGGGATCTTTTGAAAGTGATCGATATGGTAATATAATCGATTCGGGTATTCTTACATCATCTATAATTAGTAATACTGCATTGTATGAAGGATTTAATGAATATTTTGATACTACTAGAATTAATTATGAATCGTCTGGGGTTACATATGTTGATGGAATTCCAACTACAAATGGTAGACAATTACCAATTGGGTTATCTGCAAAATTTAGTGGTACTGGATATATCCAATCTGAATTAACTGGTAAATACAATCGTGATACTGATTATGCAATTTCAATGTTTATTAGTGGAACGAATTCGACTATAACCGATCAATTGGTTATTACTAAAGCTACTAGTTCATTAACTCCACAATATCCATTTAAAATACAATTAAGTGGAAGTAATCAATTAAAATTTAGTGCAGCTGGATCTCATGATTATCTTACAATGATTACTTCAAGTGCTGATGTATCATCTTCTTGGTCACATATACTTTGTCAAAAGACAGGAAGTGAACTTCAAATGTATATTAATGGAACATTACACGCTTCGCAATCTAGTATTTTATTACAAGATATACAATCTCCGTTGACTGCTAGTTCTAGAATAGATAATTTACAAAATATATGTATTGGTGGATATGGTAGTTCTAGTATGAATCTACAAGGTCAGATGGATGAAATCCGAATATATAATAAAGCGTTAACTAGCGCTGAGGTTGGATATTTAGCAGATCGAACAGAAGGCGGTACTGCACTTCAAACACAATATGTTGGTAATGTTTTTGGTAAACAGGGAGTTATATCATTTTCGTCGCCAGATTATCGGATTGATGATTTATTAAATACGCCATATACTGCATCATATAAAAGTACGGTAACAATACATGAATTAAGTGTAGTAACACGTTTAGATGCTGGCGATTTAAATATGTCGACCAATATTACACTTACAAAAGATGACAATGAAACATACCGAAATTTCGTATCGAGTAATGATTTTGCTCCATATATAACTACAATTGGCGTATATAATCAAGCAGGGCAATTACTTGCAATCGGTAAATTAGCGCAGCCGATTCGTAAAAGAAATGATGTTGATATGAATTTTTTAATCCGGTTAGATTTAGATAAAAATATTGTAAAATGATACGATTAAAAGATATATTATTAGAAGATACTAATATCAGTAATTGTGAATTAAATGGTCGTGTTCAATTTATAAAAGCAATTGAGTATTGGGAAACAAGATTATCTGATCCTAAATTTAGAGAAAAATATGCCAAAGCCCATGGTGGTGAAAGATTTCCCGACACCACGTCAGACACATCATTTCGAGGTGGGACAGGCGGATTCAAACTTTATCAACCCCCAATACTGCCTCAATTTAAAAACGATAAACCGTCTGCCCCGGGAATAACCCCCATGGAAGTGACTAGGGATATTAATAAGTATAAATCGATATTAGTAAGTTTTAAATCTGATAAAACTCTTTTTAAAGTGGTATCTGGAGTAAAGGTTCATGGCGACGCGGATCGGTCCTTAGGAGCAGCATGGTATACGCCAAGTGATAAAACTATTACTATTAACTGCACCGTGAAGAATGGTATCATGGGAACATTAATACATGAGCTAACCCACGCATTATATGACCAAGGAGGGCCTTTGAATCCGATTGAGAGTTGGCAAAAATTTGCGACGGCAATATATGATAGTCATACCAAAACTCCAGCGGCCGATCGAACATATAAACATATTGAATATAATGACATTGATTTAACCAAGAAATTTGGAAATAATTCAATGAATGTAAAAAAAATCATTAACTATTATAATAAATTAGATGATCCTAATAGTTTTAATTTTAAGTTTTTTAAGAAATATCGAGATAAAAACCATAATTATGCTTTGATGCAAACTGAAATGATAGCTAGATTGGCTGAATTGCGATCTCAAATGGATAACCCTAATGCTGACATCACTGTACATATATTCGAAAACTGGTTAGAAAAATTCCCATATGACAACACCAAGTTCTTTTTGATGGGGTGGATATCTTCTTGGCCAGACGTTGATACTATTGCAGCAACTGTTAAAAATTTAAATAATATAGTAGCAAAAATAAATAAGCCTGGGAAGGAAAGCGGTGAAGGTATAACATGATACGATTAAAACACATATTAAATGAAATTTCAGAAGATGAAGCTTCTTTATTATTAACAAAAATTAAAAATAAAGAATTTAAATTTTTTGCACAAGGTGATAACGGCAGGGTGTATGAAATTGATGGGGAAGATAAACTTTTTAAAATTACTATGGAATCGGATGAATTTGAAGTTGCATCTGTTATAGTTGGACGTAAAGGTGAGTTTAGTACATTTATCCCTATACATTATGTTAATGAACCAAAGTTATTATATATAATGTCAAAAGCAAATCGATTGTCAGTTGATGATGAATCTAATATAGAACGATTTATGCATGGCTTTAAACAATATGCTCGTGAGACTGGTGGAGAGGTTTCTATATTTGAATATCTAGATAATGATGGTGCACGTGATATAGATCAGGAATTAGTTTCATTTTTACGAGCGTTGCAAACCGAAATTGGTAAAATGGGTATTGATGAATTAGATCTAAATTTAGATTTTAAAACAGATAATGTTATGAGATGGCAAGGAAAACTAGTATTAATTGATTGGTAGATATTTATATTAAATGAGTAAACTATTAGAAAATATTATACGTAGTGTGTTATTAGAACGGAAGAAGTCTAAATTAGTATTAAATCAACTTTCGCGGAAGCAATGGACCGTAATGAAAGAAGTTGGTGCTATTTCTGGCTTCGTTGTTAAAAATATAATTAGTAAAAAACAACCAAATGTAAAGACAGCTACTAAGATTGATGGCGGTGATATACAAGTAGCAATAAATCATAAATATAATATAATAAACTGGTTAAATGATAGGATTTTAATGCCTGCGCAAGACCGGGATTCTCAAGTTCAACAAACAACTCTTGGCAATGATCTAGAATCCGAAACATTTAAAAACCAAAAGCTTAATTCATTATTAACTAAAGATAATATAGTATTAATGGGGAATGTTCCAATTAGCGAATCTAAAATATCTATAGTATTTTGGATATTTTCAAAAACTGAATTTTATAAAAACTCAGAACCTAAAAATGATGAATTGAAGGAAAAGTACGAGAGATGGAAAGCCGGAAATTTTAATGATACAATATACTTTGATGAAGTCGGCGTAATGGATTCAAGGTTTAAACTTAGAGATTCACAACTAATGGAATGGGATTCATATATTCAAAAATTTAAGCCAGTGAATCCATTATGGGATAAAATTAACCAAGGTGTTGAAAATGATGTAACTACTATTATTAAAAAACGGAAATTAGACAAATATAGGGAAAATATTGAAAATGATACTTGGCCGAAGCTTGTAATTGATCAGATATTTTATAATATGGATGACATAGTATTTAATATTATAAATGATGATGACCTTCAATTGCAGCCACCATTTCCTCGCGCGGATCACTTGTATACATATAATATTTGGAATAGTGTTTCGAAGTGGAAAACTGAAATTATAGCCAATTCTAGTATCATCGACTCTCCCGATAAGAATATTACCCTTAAGTATTCTGATGATTATACATGTAGAAATAAAGACGATATTAAACAAATTAAAAAATTAAATAGTATTATAAAAGTCCAAAAAATCGGACCTGTTTTAAAACCTATTGCTGAACAGTCGGTATTCCATGTTGATAAATGGCTCGAGTTACAAAATAAACGTGATAATGATTATATTAATAAATATAAAAAAACATTGGGAAATCACTATAAGAACCGCGTTAAAAAAGTAAACGCTGAATATATGGATGCGATTAATAATAAACCAACTGATGAAGTAATTCCTAGATATTATGAGGGGCTTTCGAAAGAAACCTTTAAAAAAATATATAGTCCCCCAGATATGATGCATGTTTATGATGATCTTGCAAATAATAAAATTAAGACGAAATATCGTAGTATTATAGCTAGTACTAATATAAAGTATCTAGACAATCTGGCGGATCTTATGCCAAATTTACAATGGCAGGCATCTATAGACATTGATTGTACAGCTAATACTCGTGATCGCATTGCGAATACAGTTTATAATGAAAAATTATATACCGATCGGGCACATATTACAACATCGACCTCAATCGATGATTACCGTACGATATTTCATGATGAAGAAAAAGCCGCCGGGGAAGGTACCAACACAATCAAAACACCAAATGATGACAAAGTAATAGATGTTATAGACCCATAATAAAAAAAAAGTTATATATGAAAAAAAATCATTGGCACACCGCCGGCAGCAAAAAACGACAGGCAGCGTATAAATATGGTTATAAATCAGGATTAGAATTAACTGTAGCCGAACAAATCAAATCTAATAATTATGAAGTTCGGTATGAAACTGAAACGATACATTATAATATACCCGAATCAAAACATAAATATACACCAGATTTTATATTTACAAAAAAGAATGGTGAATTGATGTATATAGAAACAAAAGGTCGTTGGACTGCAATCGATCGTAAAAAAATGAAACATGTATTAAATTCTAATCCTGACAAA
>TARA_R110000787_G_scaffold60220_15_pt1 | contig 12923 bp, 12 predicted proteins | sample TARA_R110000787 | Tara Oceans TARA_R110000787 (sample SAMEA4397920) | marine metagenome | biome: Polar Biome; feature: [DCM] deep chlorophyll maximum layer (ENVO:01000326); material: water (ENVO:00002006), including particulate matter (ENVO:01000060) such as... | depth 35 m
TAAAATATGTAGATAGTGGTTTCGCTGCTCTTGAGATTTCTGCTCAACCTCTTGTTATATTAGTTTTAATGCGAGTACTTCAAGGTAAAAAAATTCAAGCCATGTCTATGATTGGTGTTGTGTTAGGAATGTTTGGTATCTTTTTATTAGTTAGTCAGAATCATATTCTCATGGATGAGAACAGTGCATTAAGCATTGGATTGATCTTTTTATGTATGATTAGTTGGGCTTATGCAAGTTTATTTGTTGGTACCGCAGACCTTCCATCTAATTATTTTGTAAATACAGGTTATCAAATGCTAACAGGTGGTATTATGTTAGCCATAGTAAGCTTTTCATTAGGTGAAACATGGATTAGCCCAGTTCAATGGAGTGAATCCGTTTTATGGTCTATGCTCCTTTTAATTATCTTTGGTAGCATTGTTGCCTTTACTTCATTTAATTATTTACTGAAAGTGGTATCTCCAGAAAAAGTAGCAACTTCAACTTATGTAAACCCTATTATAGCATTATTACTGGGTTGGTACTTATTGGATGAACAAATAACAATGCAATCCATAATGGCTGCTGTAATATTACTTACAGGAGTATTTTTTATAAACACAAAAAAGAAGTTAGCAATTCTTTCTAGATTTAAAAATAGAAGACAAAAGTTTTAAAGTTGTACAATCCATTATAATGTTATAAATTTTTATTTATAATTAATTTGAAGTATATTTATTTTTCTGATTAATTATTATTAATATTGAGGCATATAAATTAAAAAATAAGAATGGCAAAATCGCAGCAAACATTTAACAAGAGTGAAAAGGAGAAAAAACGTTTGAAAAAACGGGAAGACAAGAGGAAAAAAATGGAAGCCCGTAAAGCTGAAGCTAAAGAAACTGGAAAAAAAGGAATTGAATTTGCTTATGTAGATCATTTTGGGAATTTAACAGATACTCCACCAGATCCTTCAGAAAAAGTAAAAGTTGATATCGAAAGTATTGAAGTTAGTGTTCCAAAAACACTTGATAGTGATAGAGTTGAATTAAATCCTGTAAGAACTGGAACCGTATCATTTTTTGATACTTCTAAAGGATTCGGATTTATAGTAGATGGAGAAAATCAAGAAAAATATTTCTGTCACGTAAGTGGATTAGTAGATGAAATAACGGAAGGGAACAGAGTGTCTTTTGAACTTGAAAAGGGAATGAAAGGGATGAATGCAGTAAAAGTTACTATAGTAAAGTAACAAAAACGTTAGTTTTTCACCAAAAAACTCATTAAACAAATTGATAATCAGCTGATTAAAGATAATTAAACTAATTATAGGTATATTTATTTTATGGTAGTATATTTGCAGAATAATAAATATTAATAAATTATAATTTAATTACAATGAGTAAAGGAACAGTAAAATTTTTCAACGACACTAAAGGATTTGGATTTATCACAGAAGAAGGTGTTGAAAAAGATCATTTTGTACACATTTCTGGTTTAATTGACGAGATTCGTGAAGGTGATGAAGTAACTTTTGACCTTAAAGAAGGAAACAAAGGTTTAAACGCAGTAAATGTAAAAGTAGTATAATACATACTTTCAAACATAAGTACAAAAGCCCATCAAATTGATGGGCTTTTTTTTGGTCCAAAATTCAATAATTCGAAATATTTAAATTGAGCATCTTGCCCTATATGACTTATATCATACTATAATTTTATGTTATTGATTAAATTTGAGTCTAAATTTAAAATGATGAAAACAATAAAATTTAATTCAATTATTTCAAAAATCAGTTCTTTAGTTTTATTATTATTACTGACAGTTAACTTTGGATATGCACAAATTGAACTTGAAAATAGATCAAAACTTATCAAACCAGAAACTTCAATTTCTGACGATGTAATTTGGCATGTTAAAGCATTTAGACCTGAAGCTCAATTTTTAAAAGTAAAAGCTATTGACAAAAAAGGAAATATTTACGATGTAAAAGCAATCCAATCTTCAGATAGTCCAAGTAATGTTTTAAATATTAAAGCATTTGTAAATGATAAACAACTTCCGATTAAAATAGTTATACCAAAAAATGATGATAAATATTTTCCTTTAGTTGCTATTAATGAAAAAGGTAAATTATTAAAAGTTATAGCTGTAAATGAGGAAGGAAAATATTTGGAAGTAAAAGCCATAAGTAAATCTGGTAATATTATTCATATAAGTGCACTTACCAAAGATGGTGATGCATTTAATATTGTTGCAATTTCTCCATTTGGAGAAGTAAATTCAGTAATGGGAATAAAAATGTTAGATGAAGCAGAAGAAACAGTAATTAATGGTGTATCTGTTTTTGCCCATGTAAAAGCAATCAAACAGAATTAGTTTTAATTGTTTTATAGTATTTTAAAAATGAGAAATCGGAATATATTCCAATTTCTCATTTTTTTTATATTAAAAGTTATTAATTAGCATCACATTTATAGTTGATACTTTTTATTATGAAAAATATTTTAGTAGTTTTATTAATTATAACAAATGGGTTGTTCGCTCAAACTAAAAGTTATCATTTTAATGTAATCCATAATGGAGGAGTTTTAGGTACTCTGGATGCAACAAAAACAACCGATGGTAACAAAATAATTTATACAAGTCATACCAATTTAGATTATCAACTTTTAACTTCAGTAAAAATTGAATACGTCTATGAAGTTGTTTTTATAGCTGAATTATTAGAAGAGGCTAAAGTTCACATTAAAGTAAAAGGAAATGATAAAACTAATGTAAAAACGCTTAAAACAGGTGTTGAATATCAATTTTACACAGGGGAGAAGGTTAAAAAAATAATAAAATTACCTATTACAAATAGTATTGTACAATTAATTTTTGAAGAACCTATTGGAATAACTAAAGTATATGCAGAAGAATATGGACTGTTTCATAATCTAAATAAAAATGGAGATCACACCTATTTAAAAACTGCACCTAATGGTAATAAAAACACCTATCATTACAAAAACGGGATATTACAAAAGTCGGATGTCGATGCAGGGATTATAAAATTTTCGATAATAAGAAAAGATTAATTAAAAACTTATTACAAAGCGGTTACTATTCTCATCAAGTCTGATTTACTACTAAATAATTGATATGCTGTTTCAATTTTTTTAAGTTGATTTTCAATAAGCTTTACTTCTCTGTAATTTACTAGAAACAAAGTTCCTTCACCAAGGCTAAATTTACGTTCTTCACTTTTAACTAATTGCTCATAATCCTTTACAAGGTCAAGTAAAATATCATATTGTACGCTATAAGATTCAATTTCTTGTATCGTACTTTCAATTTTGTTTTTCAAATTGACTTCTGTAGCCGAAATATCAAAATCTATATCCTGTAGTTTCAGTTTAGCTAATTTTAATTCTGCTCGTTCTTTTCTTAAAAACAGTGGAAAATTAACAGTTAAGCCCGTATTGTAATCTCCTGTATTTAGAGTGTTTATGTTTTTATAATCGGCTGTTAAAAAATTATATTGCAAATCAACTTGGGGCAATAAGTTATTAGCTTTTAATCGCTTTTCAATTTCTAAGCTTTCCTTTTTATATCGCAATTCCAGAATCTTTGGATGATTTAAAATTACTTCATCCGTTACATTTAATAAGGAACTATTTAAGACCAAGTTAATGGTATTTATAGTGTTAATATCTGGTATAATAGCATCTTCTAGCTCTAAAGGTAAATTATTCTCTAACCATAAATAATTGGAAAGTTCTAATTTAGATTTTAAATAACCAATTTTTGCTTTTTCAATATCTAATAATCTGTTTTTTAAATTGATACTAGCTTCAAGAGTATCTATAGCAGGTTTATCTCCTAATTCATAACCCTTTTTAATATTTCTTAATCGAGTTTTAGCATTTAAAAGATAATCATCATAAACTAATTTAGATTGATAGTTTTTCAACCAATTAAAATAAGTTGTGATTGCATTGTACACTATATTATTAATTATTAATTCTTGTTTTGCTTTCGCTTGTTCGTTATAAATCTTGGCTTGCCTTAGCGTTGCCATTCTCTTATTTGTAAGTAAACCTCTGGCAAGTGAAACCGAAACACCAACACTATACAAACCGTCAATAGGTGTTGTAGATTCTGGATTTAGGTAAATACCATTATTATTTTCGTAGTTTGCTTTTAATTCAATACCATACCAGGTTGGAATCTTAAAAGCTGCATTAAGTTTATCGTAATACTCAGTGTCTTTAAATTTTTTACGACCATAATCTACCTCTAATTTTGGATCAAAAGCACCTCTTGATTTCAGTAAATTTATTTCACTTTCGCTAGTGATTAAATATGCTTGTTTTAAAATTGGATGGTATTTTTTCACATAGCCTAAATATTCTTCTAAACTTAGAACACTAGCATTATCTTGTGAAAACCCAATTGTAACGTTGAAAAAACATAAAATGATAATAAAATTTTTCATTATGATTTTTTTATTGCTTCAGAATTACCTGTTTTTTTTGTTGGCTGATAAAAATTAGGAGGGAAGCTATTAATTTGACGCCAAAGTTCAAACCAGATTGGTACGTTATCTAATAAAGCAATTGTTTTCGCTCCCGATCCAACTCGTATAGCTTCTGGCCATTCAATATCATTGCTATCTGGTTTTAAGAGCACTCTATACATTCCGTTTTCGCTAATAAAGTTTTCGATAGCAACTACTTTGGAGCCATAGGTACCGTAAGATACATTTGGCCAACCACTAAATACTATAGCAGGCCAACCATCAAATTGTACACGTACATTTTCTCCAACATGAATTAATGGTAAATCTATAGGACGAACATACATTTCGACCGCTAATTCATAATTTGCAGGCATTAAACTAACCAATTGCTCACCTTCTTTAAAAGTTTCTCCAATTCCAGACTTGATAGCCTTATTGATAAAACCATCTTGAGGAGACGTTACAAATAGAAGGCTATTACGTTTTTCATAGTTAGCCAAATTAGTTTCTAATTTAGATACTTGAGCTTCCGTATCAAAACCACTAGATTGAGCTGTAAATAAATCACTCTGCACTTTTGCCAATTTATCGGCATAAGTAGCGCTAATTGTTGAAATTGATAACCTATTATTTAAAACATCATTCTTGGTACTTAATAGTTTGTTTTGTTGTGAAATCAACTTGGCATTGGCCTCTTGTAATTTTGATTGTTTTTCTTCAACATCCCTAACGGCTTTTAAACCCTCTTCCTGTAAAGCAAGTGTTCGTTGATATTGTGTTTCCGCTATAAAAGCATTTATTTTAATCGCCACTAAATCAATACTATCACTTTTTACTTTTAAATAGGTTTGTGTTAGTTTATTCTTTGCTTGTTGCAAATTCAAGGCCTGTTCTTGTTTTAATGCCAATGTCTGATCTTCTAATGCTAACACCTTGTTTTTATAGGCAGTTACAGAAGATGACTTAGAAGTAATTTGATCTCCTGTTCGTTTAGCTAGGCTAGTATCAAAATAATCGCTTTTAACTTCGGAAATTCGCAATATTGTATCCCCTTTTTTTACAAATTCTCCTTCCTGAACAAACCATTGTTCAATACGCCCAGGGATCTGTGATTGTAAAGTTTGCGGACGTTGATCTGGCTTTAATGTAGTAATATTACCGTTGCTAGAAATATTTTGCGTCCATGGTAAAAAGACGACTGCAATTAATATTAGGGAAAAATAAAGCAAAAACTTTTTAAAGGTCTTGTGATATTCAATAGTGAATATTTCTCTACCAGATTTAAAAGTAGTGAGGTCGATATATTCTGAAATTTTATTATTTGAAATATTTAACATCGTTTACAAATTAGAGTTTAACATTTGCCCTTTTTTTAATGTAATTATTTTATTGCATTTAGTTCTCCAACTCTCGTTATTACTTACCACTATTAAGCTCCAATTATGAGATGTATGAGTTAAGAAATCTATAATTTGTTTGGCTTCTTGTTTTTGAAACTGATCTAATGGATCTTCAAGAATCAATACTTTTGGTTTTTTAACAATGGCTCTTGCCAAAACCATTTTTTTAGAAATTGTATAAGCAATTTGTTTCCCTTCAGGTTTTAAAATAGAATTTAAACCCTTAGGCTGCTGTTTTAAGAAATCAGTCAAACCTAATTTTTCGAAAGTTTCATATATAAATTCATCGGTAATCTCTTTATTTCCAAAGGTTATATTTTCACGAATTGTTCCTTCAAAAGGGGTTTCTTCAGAAAGTGACAAACCTAAATTCGATCTATATTCATTGATAATTAAACTTTCTATAGATAAATTATTTACATACATATAACCTGAAGTTGGCGTAATTACACCCGAAATAAGCTGCAAAAGACTTGATTTACCTGATCCACTTTCGCCTTCAATTAGAATTATTTCTTTTGGATTTACAGTAAATGAAATATCATTTAATATTGGATTGCTTTTTTCATTGACTGAATACGATATATTTTGAAGCTCAATAGTTAAGTCAGAACCTTTCTTTATAGATTCTCCTTTTTGAGATTCGATAGGTTTATCTACCACTTGTCCAAGCTTTTCTATGGAGGTTAAAACATCGTAAAAAGATTCAATTCCTGAAATTAATTTTTCAACGGAGTTGATTACTAATAGTATGATGATTTCTGAAGCAACAAACTGACCAATATTCATTTGTTGATTTAATACTAGAAATCCACCAATTAGCAGAAGTCCCGAAGTAACTAGTACTTTGAAACCAATCATTTGAATAAATTGTAACATCAAAATTTTAAAATGATTTTCTCTTGAAATCAAATATTCATTAACAAGTGTATCGCTTTTTTGCAATGCTAAACTAGTAGTACCCGATAATTTAAAACTAATAACAGCACGTGCAATCTCTTGTAACCAATGTGCTACTTTATATTTTGCCTTTGATTCTTTTAAACTAGTTTCTAAACCTTTTTCAGCAGTAAACTTAAAAACAAAATATATTAAAATCAATAATAACAATCCAAAAATGATGAAAAATGGATGGTAAAAAGATAATAGGATTAAGGCAAAAATTATTTGTAATAATGCGGAAGGAACATCAATTAATATTTTAGATAACCCTTTTTGAATGGTAAGTGTATCAAAAAAACGATTTGCTAATTCTGGCAAATAGTAATTTCGCAATTCATTCATTTTAATTTTTGGAAAACGATAACTCAACTCAAAAGAAGCTCTTGTAAAAATACGTTGCTGTATGGTTTCAATTATACGCATTTGTTTTAAACGCAGCATTCCAGAAAATCCAATACCCGTAGTAACTAATACAATTAATATAATCCAAGAAGCAGAAATTTGTGCTCCTTGTAATAAGTTTATAATAGCCTGAATTCCAAGGGGGAGTGATAACGTTACTATCCCGTCAAAAATAGCATAATACCCAATTTGAAAAATATCTTTACGTTCTAATTCTAATAATCCTAAAAAACGTTTCCACGGTGTTAATGTATTATTTTCCATTGGCTAATGTTTTCATTGTTAAATCGATTAAAAAATCGGTAGGAGATATTTTATCATCACAATTGGTAATAGATTTAAAATGAATTTTAATAAATTGTTGATGTAGTGCGCTTTCAATAAGAGTACTTGCTAAACTTAAAGGATATTTATAAGTGCTATTATATGCTGAAATTATTTCAGATATTCTTTGTACTACACTTTTGTATGACATAAAAAAACCATCTTTATTTTCGGTATCTACCTCTTTAGTTAGGTATGATTTTGAGTTTTCGTTAATCACAATTTGATTTAACAACTCCTCATTTATATGGCTATAGTTACTATCTTGTTTGGTAGTTCTGGTAACAACTTCTATGGCTTTATTTAATTTTTCTTTTGTATGAGTAATGCGATAGCTTTCAATTACTAATTGATACTCTATCCAGCTCCAATACCAAGAAGTTAAATAGATTAAAAGTTTATGTTTACTTTCAAAATAACGGTAAATAGAACTTTCATTAGAGCCTATAACTGTTCCTAATTTTTTAAAGTTAAAATCTTCAAATCCAATTTCTTCAATAAGAATAATGCTGTTTTCTATTATTCTTTTACCTAATGAAGAAGATTCAGGGTCTTTTAAGTAAATTCCCTGTGGAGTTTCAATTTTAATATTTAATAGTAATTTATCCATAATCAATTATATTAAACGCAAAGGTAATAGTAATACTATTATTTTAATTTTTATTAATATATATTTAACAGAATAAGGGGATAGTATAGATCAATTAATTAAAAAAATAACAAACTAAATTGGTGGTATTCCCTATAAAAGAGTGTCTATCTTTGCAGAAAATTAATATGATGTCAAAATCCTTCTCAGATTTAGGAATAAATGAACAATTACAACTAGGTTTAGCTGATTTGCAAATATCCGTTCCGACAGATATTCAGGAAAAAACCATACCTGTAGTGCTAAGTCAAAAAGAAGATTTGGTGGTTTTAGCAAAAACAGGAACAGGAAAAACAGCTGCTTTTGGACTACCATTATTACAGTTAATTGATTTAGATAACACTAATGTTCAGACATTAATATTAGCTCCTACCAGAGAATTAGGACAACAGATTTATAACAATTTAGTTTCTTTTGCTGTTTCTAATCCAACTATATCTATCGCATCGTTATGTGGTGGTATTCCCATCAAACCTCAAATAGAACGTTTAAAAACTACTACTCACATAGTAGTGGCAACCCCTGGTCGTTTGGTAGATTTAATGGAACGCGAAGCAATATCCCTAAAAGACTTAAAGTATTTAGTGCTGGATGAGGCTGATGAAATGGTAAGTGCCTTAAAGAAAGATTTAGACCTTATTATAAAAGACATCCCAAAATCTAGAAGAACTTTATTGTTTACTGCTACTATGCCAGGTACTATAAAACAATTGGTGCAAAATTATATGTCTAAACACGTAGTGCATATAGAAGCAGATATGGAAACTGTTGGTCATCAAGGCATCGATCACCAGTATATGGTGGTAGAACCTATTGAGAAACTGGAAATATTAATGCATTTTTTAAATTCTAAAGAAGGGGAACGTGGTATTATATTTTGTAAAACCAAAGCTGCAGTTAATAAACTGGCAAAAAAGCTAGCGATAAATAAATTCTCATCTGGTGCCATTCACGGAAGTTTAGCACAAACAATTCGTGACCGAATTATGGGTCAGTTTAGAGAAGGGCATATAGATATATTAGTCGCTACCGATTTGGCAGCTCGTGGTATTGATGTTAAAGAAATTTCATACGTTGTTAATTACCATTTGCCAGACACTTATGACACCTATGTTCATAGAAGTGGTAGAACCGCTAGAGCAGGAGCGAAGGGACTTTCATTGAGTATTATACAAAAGGAAGAGGTGGAAGAAATGCCAGAATTTGAAAATGAATTGGGTATTACATTTAAAGAATTCATTAAAGCAGATGTTCAAAGTATCGAAGAAAACAATGGTTTGTTATGGGCAAGGAAAGTTTTTAAAACCAAACCAAATAGAGAAGTTTCTGAAGAATTTAAAACAAAAATAAAAACAATATTTCATCATTTAACCAAAGAAGAACTGGTTGAAAAAATATTGGCAAATTACTTGGCACAAACTAGTTCAGCAAATACAAAGACAGATTCTACAAAAAAGCATAAAAAGAAGTAATTATGGCTAATAACATTAAAGATCAACAGGATATATTAACAAAATTAAATATCCATACGTTAAATCCTATGCAGCAAGAAGCGATTGCTGTAATTGAAACTACTGCAAATACCATTTTATTATCTCCAACGGGTACTGGAAAAACACTTGGGTTCTCCTTACCTTTATTAAAATCTTTAGACTCAGACTGCCACGAAGTTCAAGCATTGATATTAGTGCCTACACGAGAGTTAGCCATTCAAATAGAACAAGTAATACGTACGATGGGCTCCGGCTTTAAAGTCAATGCGGTGTATGGTGGAAGACCAATGTCAAAAGATAAAATTGAAATCAAACATAATCCTGCTATTTTAATTGGAACACCTGGTAGAATTTTAGACCATTTTAATAGCGATCGTTTTTCAAAAGAAAGTATTAAAACTCTAATTTTAGATGAATTTGATAAGTCACTAGAACAAGGTTTTGAAGATCAAATGAAGTCTATTATTGATCAATTGCCTGCTATAAGTAAGCGCATATTAACGTCTGCTACACAAGGGGTTAGTGTTCCTGAGTTTGTTAAGTTAGACAAGCCAATTACGGTCAATTATTTAAAACAAAATACACCTTCAAAATTGGCTATTAAAACAGTCATTTCTCCAGATAAGAATAAATTGAAAACCCTTTTAAGCTTATTGGAACATATTGGAAATGAGCCTGGAATTATTTTCTGTAATTTTAGAGATAGTATCAGTGCAGTTAGTGAGTTTTTAGAGCTTCATAAAATTAGTCACACATGTTTTTCTGGCGGAATGGAACAAAAAGATAGAGAACGTGCATTAATTAAATTTAGAAACGGATCATCTCAAGTATTATTAGCTACAGATTTAGCTGCAAGAGGTATTGATATTCCAGAAATGAAATTTATCATTCATTACGAATTACCAATACATAAGGAGGAGTTTATTCATAGAAACGGAAGAACAGCTAGGGTGAATGCAAAAGGAACAGCCTACGTGTTGAAATGGAAGGATCAGTTATTACCTGAATTTATACTGAACGTAAAAGGAATTGATATTTCTGAAAAAGCACCACATAAACCCCAATACTGGCAAACTTTGTTTGTTTCTGGTGGTCGGAAAGATAAAATTTCCAAAGGTGATATTGCAGGTTTATTTTTTAAACAAGGCAAGTTAGATAAACATGAATTAGGTACTATTGAACTTAAACAAGATTGTGTATTTGTTGCTGTACCATTAGCTAAGGCTGATGATTTAGTTTTAAATCTAAACAATACACGCTTGAAAAAGAAAAAGGTTCGAGTAACACTTCTTTAGTCAATATATTTTTTATAAACTTTCGCTATTCATTTGATATTAAGATGTACTTTTGCGCCCTCAAATAATTTTGTGATATGAAGCGTATAAATGAATACAAGAAACTCTTTGGAGTAGAAAAGGAAGTTGAATTAAAGACTTTAAAAAAGAGTTACCGTAATTTGGTTAAAGAATGGCATCCCGACAAGTTTCTAAACGGAGATCCTTTACAGGAAGAAGCAGAAATACAAAGTCGAAGAATCATTGATGGTTACCATTTTCTAGTGAGTATTGCGCCAGAAACAAAAGAATCAAATTTAGGTGTTTATACAGAGACTATTACTAATTCAGATATTGAAGATTATAAGCATAAGGGCTTATTGTTAGAAATCACTTTTCTTGATGGATCAACATATGAATACTTTGGTGTTACAAAACAAATCTATATTAAAATGGTTAATAGCAATAAACTAAATCGATTTGCTAAACGTACCATATACCCAAACTATATCTACAGAAAGTCGAAACGTACGAATTAAGAAAGCATATTTTATTTTAGATTAACATTTAAAATAAAACGAATTAAAAAGCCCAATTTTATATTGGGCTTTTTTTATGGATTATTACCAACAAAACAATTAAGTGTTTAAAAGCTTTCGGATAGCTATAAAAATAAAAACCATTAAGGTGTACACCAGAAAAAATGGAATTATAAATTCTTTCATTCCTAAGATTAAGAAAATTCCAATTAGCAACAACTGAAACCCTAAACCAAAGGTGGAAAGAGCAGTCATCAACCAATTAGGTGAAATTTTACCTTGAGGTGCATTGTGATCAAGACGATAGATAATCATATCGAAAAGCCCATAAAGGAGTCTATAAACCTTAAAAAGTACATTTACAGTCCGTTGATCTTCGCCTGGAAGTGCTTGCGGAGTATCTGTCTCAAAAATTCTGCTAGTCGTATCGCCATTAACTTTATTTCTAAGGATTACATAATAATAATTATACAATGTTCCTTGTAATTGTATTCCCAAAAAACCAAGCAACGCCCATATAAAGGAGATATCACAAATAATATAAAGCGTGTAGAAGATCAATGCATTTAATAAAATGTCTGCAATAGAATCAAAATAACGACCGGTATAGGAAGGAGTTTCTTTTATTCGAGCCAATTCACCATCTGCAGCATCTAGAATAGACTTAAGGACCAAGAAGAAAGCTGCCAGATAATAATAATCAAAATACATTGCTGCAATACCAATAAGTCCCGATACAATAAAAAGCCAGGTAACCTGAACTGGAGTACAACTGGTATTCTTAAGATAAAGTGCAATGTGTCGTGCTATGGGGCGACCATAATCTGAAAGGTCGATGAATTTGTAGGCTGCTGGAAGTTTTGACATGTTTTATTGTTCAGCATTTTTAAAGAGAAGAGCCTATTTAAAACAGCATGTTTTTAATGGTGACAAAGATAACACAAATACTAGAATTAAAAGATGCAATAGAAAGTCGATAGGTGATTATAGTATTGTTATATAAAACTCTATTTGACATAATATTAATTATAGTACAATTGCTAGTAAATTCTGTATAGCCGTTTTTTAGGCTATTGAACATAATTATAGATATAGCGACACGACAGTGTTCTATATCGTTAATAATTATGTTTAAAGAAATTACGGTTTTATGTTTACGTATTATGTACAAGCTAATTCAATTCTGCACATATTTAATTTGAATACTTTGTACAATTCCCCAGAAATTAATTTCTAAACGATTCTCAGCGATTAGCATTTGTAGAAATAAAATGTATTTATAATTTACTGTTATGTAAAATTACTCACCGCTTTAATATTTGATAAAGCTGTGTTCGTGATTATAAACATTCTACGAATCTTTATAGTTGCCGCTACCAAGCGCTCGATTGTTTTATAAAATCAAATTGCTCTG
>TARA_R110000787_G_scaffold22283_3_pt1 | contig 12905 bp, 13 predicted proteins | sample TARA_R110000787 | Tara Oceans TARA_R110000787 (sample SAMEA4397920) | marine metagenome | biome: Polar Biome; feature: [DCM] deep chlorophyll maximum layer (ENVO:01000326); material: water (ENVO:00002006), including particulate matter (ENVO:01000060) such as... | depth 35 m
TCTCACTTTTAATCCCGCTACTAGTGTTTTAACTCCTAAGCTAACATATACGCAGGGGCAGGGAGTCGCGGGAATTAGCAGATATAATATAGCTACGGCAACTGATACACCGCTATCATTAAACAATGGGGTATATCAGGTATCTTTAACAAACGCCGGCTCCACTGCTTGGTCCGTGGGATTAAGACGTTGTGTGGGAATAGACGGTGAACCAATTCCAGGAAATTATGATACGTCCGAATCGCAGTTAGCATATTCAGAACAATACAATGATTTCTCTGTATGTGCGATACAGGATCGCGTAGGAGTCGCAGGTAATAACTTCAAAATACGTGTATATGCAGCGGTGTATGATAGCAGTGCTCTACAAGGTGAATATACTTCAACTATGAAAGAAGTACAATATTATAATGCTTCTGCCTCAACTGATTTTTCTGCCGTTTATAACTGGTCTACGAATGCTTCTGCGATAGATAGTATTCGATTTGAAGTAAAGAATGAGGAAATCAAAGTTGTTGTATCTGCTAGTGCGGTTGATTATACATTAGTTAATATTACGAGTGATTATAAAATAGTTAACGGTTCGGGAATTACTGTTCCTATTAGATATCCACCTGTAAGGGATACGTGTAGGAACTTATATCCAACCGCATACATAGCTAATAACGCTTCTAATAACCGATCACTAACGATTGCGAAATGGGTTGGGCGCACTATTAGTGGCTTCACATACGCCAGTCCGTCAAATGATTGGTGGGGTAGAATCGCTAGTTATGATTTAATGGAGGAACTATCGGCTCCATTAGAGACGCGACCTGCTTTGGATTTAAGCTCCGCTCAATCTCCTCTGGTTCAGCCTACATATGGGTCTGTAAATGCTTCTGACGTCATAAATGATATGGATTTTATTATGGTGCTAAGACCTAACGCGTCATATACGGATACAACTTATGCGAACGCTGATACTATATTGGGATTTACCGGTGTAAATGTTTTAGAGAATGCGTCCAAATCCGGATCCAATAGTGAGATATCCGAATACACAAGCGAACAAGCACCAACACTTAAATCGACGACTTCATTATTTGTAAGACTAAATAATCTCCCGGTTAAATCCTATAACGCGGGACAGAGTAGACGTTCGCAGATTATCTATTCAGCGCCTCGCTTTAGTTCAGGGACGGATCAGTCTGTAGGAGCGTTGTTTTTTGAGGCACCAGAGAAAACATATGTTTCATTAGATAATGACGCGGCTGATATCCAGCTTAATCAGATAGATATTGATATCGTGAATGAGGACGAAACCCTAGCAGACGATTTACTGGGTAAGACTGTTTGTACTTTACATATCCGGGAAAAACGAAAGTAATGATAATATCTTAAAATTAAAATATCATATATAATATAAAATGAGTGAACTACCGAATATCTCAATCTTAACGCCGACTTATAATCGAAGTAAATTCCTTCCATTATATATCCATAATTTAAAATCTCAATCTTACCCACATAATAAAATAGAGGTGGTTATACATGACGACGGAACAGAACCATTCTCTACGTATGAAGAACTAAGCAAAATGATTAAACCAATGAAATTAGTTTATCATAGAGAACAAGTAAAGAAGACTATCGGGGAAAAACGAAATGATTTAGTTAGGAAATTAAGTGCGAATAAGATAGTTATTTTTATGGACGACGACGATATATATTTAGACGACTATGTCCTATATTCTTATGATTGTTTAAAAAAGAATAAGGCTGGATTAGTAGGTAGTAATTCTATGATATTCTGTTATCCAGAAAAAGAGTTTAAATTAACAGGCATTAAGTGTTCAGCCTTACACCAGATCCATGAGGCTACTATGTGCTTTACTAAAAAGTATCATAGGAGTATGGGTGGATTTACAAAGTCTTCACGTGGCGAAGGAGCCGATATGATTCAAACACAGAAGAACAATGTATTTAATACTGATATTAATCGGTGTATGATATGTGTGGCTCACGAGGGAAACACCGTAGATAAAAAACAATTCGATAATGATAGAACGTGTTTAAAGGCTAATTATTCCGGAGAGAAAGCAGAAATATTAAAACAGATTTTATCAATTAAATAAAAATATATTAAATACTATAAATATGTCAACCCCTAGTCTTACAACACAATATACGGACATAAAAATTATAGATTGTAATAGACAGCACAGCATACAGGCGAACTCTGGAAATGACGAGAACACAGCATTATTTACGAATGAGATAGGTAATGGTGGTCTGCAGTTGAAGGTCGGAGATACGGTTTCAGTACAGGGAGCATTCATATCTGAGATTGGAGCCGGAGCGGATACCGTAGAGTTCAAGGGAAAGCCAACTGGTTTAACACGAACTATAAATTATGTGAGTGAAACTCCTAATTATTATACAACACTAGACGACGGATTAGAAGACGTAGACGATTTAATTACCGGGTTTCAAGAATATACAATTGACGAGAATGCTTCTCTTACTTATCCTATAGTAGATAATGAGACTTATATAACGAATCAATATTATCTAAATACAGCTGGAGACAGTGGTTATGTTTCACTTCCTAGAAGGTTTATAACACCTAATGGTTTTTCGGCAAACAATGCCTCTATGTGGACAGATATAGATAGTATAACTTCTGGATTAACTTATCACCCAGAAATAGGAGGACAATTTCCGAGTGACGATTATTACTGGTATGATAATAGCTCGGATTCAGAAGCGGCGGTTTTAACTGGATTTTATAAATTAAAAAATGATTGTAGTAGATTTACACTTATGAAACGCGGAGGGACTTTAAAGTTAAGACGCAAGACAATCGACCATTTAAATGCGAGTACTATAGAGAATGGATATCCACCAACCGCGGATTATATTCATGGTTCTAAATATTATATTTTTAAAGACCCAGTAAAAATAAGCGTGAAGTCTGGGTTTAATTCTCAGGAAAGTATAAGCGAAAGTATAACTAATCAATTAAAAGAAGCCAGTGAACCAAATGTATTTAAAGTAAAATATGAAGGTGTGGTGAGAGACTTGAGTGTTTATTATACAACGAATACTTTAAAACCTCAGATATGTGGAACAGATCTATCGACTTCTTATGAAGCGTGGAATGCTTTTTATGGAGCCCGTGGAGGCGCCGCCGCCGACAAAGATTACGCATGGGAATATTGGTCTAACTATTATAATATCTATGTAAAGAGACCCGAACTAAGGGAATTAGGACAGTTAATAAATACAGGACCAGGAGTATCGGAGTTTAAGGTTCTTACAGCGGTAGATATAGCGAACCGAACAACTGATACGATACAGACTGATATACCATTTACAGAAGCGAAACTACAAGAATTACAAGCATTCTTTAAAGCTCAGAAACTCTACCCCGATTTATTTGATAATAATAACGCACAAACAATAATGCCTCCATATAGCGGAGTTAAAATGTCGTCAGATAATTGTAGGTTTATTCATATGACTTCTCAGATATCAGGAACATTTACATATTTAGGAGGGGATAATGTACAGGTCAGTGGTAGTCTAACGAATAATTCTTCTAGACCTTTATTCTTTTATTTTGATAAAGCAAATGAGGATATAGGTACAGACGGCTCAAATATTACGAACCTAAGTTATGGTTTCGCAACGAAGTGGACTAACGCCTCTGGATCCTTTATAGAACTTCACCCAGAATTATTGGGTGGTATAAATGTAGGATTATTTCAAGACGACGCAATAGTAGCAGATACACCGATAGGATATGATTATCATTTTAACGCTTATGGAAATGCTGCGGTTATGGGATATAATGGAAGACTTCCTTCAGATCTACCACTTGCTAATGCGTGGGGGATCGGTAGTTCAAATCAGGAAAAAGTCGCCGGATTATCTATGTCTAAACTATTACGACTTCAATATGTAGGAACTAATAATCCTGAGTTTGGTTATGATCCAGATAATAGTAGATTTTATTTTAGCTCATTACACACACCGGAATTATCGGGTCAGTCGTGGATTAGTGCAGGGGATAATGGTTCGGGTGTAAGTCCAGTAGTTCCAGATAACACAGCAAACGGAGGAGATATAGTTTATAAAATTAACAAAAGAATTAATCCATATACATTCACACCAGATATGCGACCATACAATCTATCTTATGACCCGGCTATCACGTATAATTACGGAGGCGCTGGCTCACTAACTGAGCGGACTATATCTGAGTATAATAGAAATATACAGGCGTGGTCTGTATTCGATAGTATGTCTGGAATATATATAAGTGATTTTGGATATGATAGAGAAACGTGGGATACTGGGCTATGGGGAATATTAGGATTTTCATACGACCAGTTTAATTTTACAGAGAGTTCAGCTAATAATAGATTAACCAGAGTTATTAATAATAATAAAAATAATTTAAATATACCAACGACGAATAGTGATATAGTTTCTTCAGATACTAGAAATTATATCGTCAATCAATTCGGATCAGTATACTTTACTACACAGATCCCGACGAGTTCATATTTACATAGCGGTCAAGGGTCGAGTACACATGAACCTACATTCTTACCAGCGATTACACAGAAGACAGAGAGCATAAAATTGAATGCTGTTAACCTTCCGAGAAAAATGTTAAGACCATATTACTGTATTAGAAGTGATATCATAGATAAGCCACATTACATAGGTGGACAGAGTAGTAATAATCTTTTACCGGTTATGAATATCTGTTCTAAGCAATACTCAGGAGGGGACTTCTACTTTACCTCAGAGGAGGATTATGAATTTACTATTACTAAAGAAAAGACAATCACGAATATCACCACGAGTATTCACGACCCTGATCAGACATTCAGTAAAGTCAATGGCGATAGTGCTGTTATATATAAAATCAAATCACAAGTAGTTAATCAATTGGACTTAGCACAACAATTATTAAAAAGTCTCAAAAAATAAAATATATTATATACTATAATGAATATAATACTACAAGCAATTTTAATATATATGGTTAAGAGTCCATATGATAATAATGGCTGCTGTGTTTCTTGTGGGTATACCTGGTGCCCAGATCTGAATCAATGCGTCAGGGTATGGGAAACATTTTGTGAGAGTTTAGAGAATGGAGGACATTAATATTGGTAATATATGATTATATAAATTAGTAATATATGATATTATAAATCGAAAACATATTGGAAATTCAAGATATTGTAAATTCCTATTTTTGGGCGTGGTTCTATATTACCAATGGAATTGTTCCTATCGTATAAGTTATTTTCGCACTTTTATCGGGTGTAAATATAAGACACTTCAAACATTTCTGTCGCGGATAAACTCTTGGATTAATTTTTTTACTCGTAGCTTTACTCCAGATACAATCGTCGTAATAAATATAATTGATATCTTCATGAATTACATTTCCAATCGGTGGCGTATATATACTAATATTATGTTGTGCCGTATCATTTATAAAGAATGGGGCGGCGTCATTGATTCGTGTACTTATAACTCTATTTAATATATCTTCCCTCGATCTTTCCGGATAATTTTTAGTATAATAATTATAACTATTATATAATGATCTATCAGTATTCAAATCAAATGGGTTGTCTAGATATTTACGAGCCCTGCCCATATTTATATTTATTAAAATTAAATATTTAATATATAAATATATAATATAAATATAATTATAAATGATTATTGAAGAGATCATTTGCTTTTATGCTATGCGGGGAGATACGGAAATGATTAAGGTACTGCGACAGATCCAGGAAGATATGAAACTAAATGATTATGCTGACTATGATCCACAGACAGATAGCGAAAGCGAATCGGGAGAGGACGCCGTGTCTTCGACAGACGAAGACCAAGAAGATAGCGACAACGAGAATAATTATACGAATCCTTCAATGAATGGCTTCTGTTCTGTTGTTTAATCTAACTTTATACCTATTATATCATTAAAATACCCCTTTAATCTTATATTATACCCTTTTTAGACATAAATAAGCATTAAATACTACTTAAAGACCAATAAATTACGTAATTTATGCCTTTAAATGCCTTAATTTATGCCTCTTTAAGCCCATTTATAGTCATTATTTAAGATTAAAAGGCATATATTACTAATAAATTAAGATTTAAAGGATATTTAATATGTATTATTAAGTATAATCATGATATATCAAGGGAAATATGGCTCTATGTGTTTTTATTATCTCGGAATGTTAATCTCTGGCTTTCCTCTTAGCGATATACATACTGAAGAGAATTATTTATATCAAGGTGATCATTTAATAATGGAAACTAAAGGAATACCAATTATGAATCAGATAACAGCATATAGAAGTTTTTGTAATCTAATATATCGAAAAAAACATAATAAGGAACGGATAACCAGAAGAGAACATATTTTATTTATTTCAAGCCTGTGTGCGCTATTGAGATTAAATGTAATTCAGAATGACGATATGAATGGTTATCTAATCTGTAAACGAAAGTAATATATTTATTAATATAAATGTATTGCGCTAGTACAAGCAAATGTAATTGGTGTAAAGAAAGAAAGTTAAACTCGGAATTATGGAAGATAGATATATGGTGTAAGTGGTATGGTTATAAAATATGTGAGACGTGTTATGATATTAAAACCAAATCACTTTAATCCCTTATGAAGCTTTAGAATTTCTGGCTCATTTAATATTTCTTTATTTGCTAATATAAACTTAATCACATTCGTTTTCTCAGTCATAGACTTCTTGTCTTTCTGTTCGGTGGTCTGTTCTTTCTTTGGTTTCGGTTTAGTTAATTCCTCTGCTGTCTTTAAGGTTAATTGTTTTCCTCTTTTAACGAGAGGCTTGATAACTTTCTTATTATGATCAACTGTATAATTAGCTCCATTAATTATTTTCTCTAATGCGTCTGCGTCTTTCCTAGCTTTCGCAGGTACTTTAATTTTACTTAATATATTATGTGCTTTAATTAACGTGAGTAATTCTGGTGCTGTCAACATTTTTTGTATATATTTAATAATTAATATATATTAATATTATATATATGATTAATAAAACATTTTCAAAATGCGATATGATCGAAATTATCAGAACGTTTAATATCGATATCCCTAATTATAACACTATGGACAAAGCCACATTATCAATGAAGCTATGGGACGAGTTATGTTGTATCGAGGATATCCCAACAGACAATGAACTATTTGCTATTAACAATCTCGAAGAACTTAAAACGTATCTAACAAATAAAAATCCTACTAAGATACTATCCGTAAAGGAAAAAAACAAAGTAATGAAATTCTGTAAAGAAGTTATCGTCTATTGTAATAATGGATATCTGATTGACCGTAGTATATTTAACGACTTCGAGGAATTAGATATTCAATTAAGAGATATAGCAATTCATGCCGATATTCCGTCGGTTCGCAGAGCAATTAGATTATTTAATAAAAATCCTAATGTAATAGATAAAATAGAACCTATTATATCCAATCGTGTTAAAAAGGATTTGGAATTAAAAAGTAAAAAAAAAGTCAAGAATTATTATGGGTTAATTGTTAAGCAGGGAAAATTCACTTTATATTTTGATTAAAGCCATTTTTCATATCCCGGTGGTAATCTGGTATTTGTATTGATTTCCTCGGTAATTAATTTTAAATATTTATATGGGACATATACTTGATCAGTTAGTCCCCGTTCCTGGTGCTCGAAATGGTCTACCCTATATTCTCCCTTCTTATAAGTCCACTCATATAATCCGTCTGTAAATAGAAAATAGAATTTCCAATCGCGGCTATCATTTAATTCTTTTAGATATTTAATTTTATTGTATCCGAAAAATGTTTCTGGATATGTTGTGTGTATACATGTTCGGCTTTTAAGTTCTCCAATAATTTTGCTATTTCTAAAATCAACTTGACTTCCTGGATTAGAATATAGTCTCATTTTATCTTCGAAATATATATTTTCATTTAGGTAGCTTACAACTAATTTTTCACGATTTTTTCCAAATGGTAAATCTTCCAAAATGTTCCACATTATATATATAGTATATTTTATTTTTAAGTATATATTATCAATATTTAAGGATAGAATATCATATATAAATATATATATGGACACGGAAGATATTAATATTATTATTTATAAAGACGATATCAAACGACTTGGGAATATTATCGAAGCCTTGAGATCCGATAATATTAAACAATCTGAAGAAATTATTATATTGAATAAAAAAATAAATGAATATGAAAAAATAATGATTACTCCTCCACCTTCTCCTCCTCCTTCTCTGCTGTCTCCTCCTGTGGTTTCTTGACATATACCGACTGTCCCATTTCAACACTATGACCCATTACCTTGGCGTCGTTCGCCATATCGTCTTTAACGTCAGCATACTTAGAACTTAAATAAATTTTACGAAGCATTGTGGTGCTGATTGATTTGCCCATATATTTTTGTGACGTCTTTAATAGTAGCTGGGTAAGGGCATTCCTCGTTAGAGGTTTACCCGTACCTGATTTAAACATTACACCCATACCATTCATACGAATATATTGCCTTAATAGTTTCTCTAGATCCTTTGGAATATCTATCTTAAGTTCGTCATACTTAGAACTCGTTTTATATTTATTCAAAACCATAAACATAGTATTTTTATTAATCACTAGATAATTCGTTTCTTGCTTTTGTTCTTTACTGAGTTTATTATAAGCACGCTTATTAATAACCTCCATACCAGCCAAATCATTTCGAAGAGGTAATCGCGTATAAATGGAGAATAATATATATACCTGAATTAATGCTTTGTCTTTCATAGTGATTTCCTCTTTGGTTTTTAATTTCCTATCCTTGATCTCCTTCGCCATTGTAGCAATCATTTTATTAACCTCTTCAATAGGAACGAATGAGGCCTTCTGTTTGTCTGAAATCACACCTGTAGCCTGATTATCCTGGTAGGTCTGATTGTATCCTTCACGGATTTCAGCATATTTTTCTGCTAATTCACTATCCTTACCTTCTGTAGCTAGTAAATATACGGCTATAGCGTTCATGTAATTCCGCCGAGTTGTAAAGTGTAATTCTTTCAGTTTATCTTCGACGGCTTCTGGCTTATCTAAAAACTTTAAATTATCAGAGTCAAACATTTTCATTAACTTCATTAGGTTAGCAGTATACATTTTAATAGTGCTTTCCTTAGCATTAGGTCGAGATTTACTTATTAGGCTAGATAGTGTTTCTTTATCCATTATATATATTATATAAGATTTTTTATTTTTAAATTAAATTAAATTAAATTACTCATAAACAGAATCAACAATACCGTCCTTAATAATAAACCGTTTCTCCATTTCAATGTACGTGCGCTGTACAAACGGAGCTTCTAAAGTATTCTTTCCAGAATATTTCAGGTGCATTTCCAGACCACGACTATCAACCCGCTGTCCGTCAGGGAAGCGGAAAGCTAGGGCAAAGAACTGGCCAGACATTTCGTTGTCGTCGGAAAGTGTTCTACTCTGAAATTTAGACAAACTCAGGGAATTACCCTGGCGAGCATATTGGGTCCTCGTAATGTGAGGGACCGCGCCTTCGGTCTGCTGGATTCCGTGGTAATGAAGTGCCGAATTAGAACGATCAATTGGAAAGATAAATCCGTCATTCTTTTTAATATTAGCAATTACCTGACCATATTCTCCGTCAGCCTCCGAGCCAGAGTAGGGAGCAATTCCGCGATATTCATTAAGGAGTGTAAGCGGGTTAAGACCCGCAGTAGGTGCCGCAGAACCATTAACACCCATTTTATCTGAAGTAACCATAACAAACATTTTAGGAACACGGCGACCAGCCCCTCCAACATTTCGAATCTGATTGCCCCAAGCAGCCGCGTCAGCTAGAGTCGTTTTAGTTAGACGGGGTTCGAGGAAAGTGTATTCGAAATCTTTATTTGCCGCAGCGAAAGCATTCATTGCGTCACCGTCTAGGAAGGTATAGTCCGCAATCATACGAACCTCACTCTGGTCGATCGGGAAAGCAGCTGCGACCGAACCCGACGCAGAGGCAGGGAGGCAGACACGTTTGCCTATCGCCGACGATAGGGTTAGTTCCAGTTGGACACTTTCTTTTAGCATAAATAACGGAAGCTGAACACCAGCTAGGCACGGTACGAGCTGATCTAGAGTTAGAGAGAAAACACCGCTATTCGCGAGATTCTGGAAAGGTAGTAGGGCAGTATTAGTATCCGTGGGGTCCGCTTCGTTTATAGGTTCTACACCCAGATCCATTCCAATGGAATCAGAGACGAGAGTATCGTCGTCGTATTCTACAGAGTTACTCATACACCGACCCGAGTTAAACTGCTCGCGTTGCTTATTAACTTCCTGGTCTACAAACATAGATTTGTAAGCAAAGTAATGCGACCAATCCTCAACTTCACAAATAGTCTTGCCGCCAATGCGGAGAGTCGCGCGTTGGATAAGAGAGCCGACACCTACATTCAAAGGGTAGAAAGAATCTACCGCAGTATCCATAGCAAAGGTAATGCGAGATTTTGGATTAAGTAGACCTGAGGATTGCATTTCAAATCGAATGAAAGTATCACTGACAACCACGGGCTCATGAATAATCGTGTCAATACGCTGTTCCTGGTCAACCATTTCGGCGCCAGCAGATTGAAGGAATGAAGGAATATCAGACTGAGTAAATTTCATTTTGGACATTTTTATATTTATAACTTAATAAACATAAAAAAATAATTAAATAAATTGTTAACTAAAAAGTATAGAATATAATATATATTATATATTGGTAATATATGATATCATAAATTCAAAATTAATATTAAATTCGAGATTTTATAAATTTCTATTTTTTGGACTGGTAATATGATACCAATTGATATTCCTCAGATTTATATTTCTCTAGCTCTTGTTTTAATTCCTGGTTTTCTTTCCTAAGAATTTGATTTTGATAATAATATTTTAATGCTTTAGAATACATTATGTGGAGGTTATTAGTTGGCTCGGCATTTATATCACCAGCTTCAATCTGATCCTCGACAATCTTTTCATATTTCTTTAACATTTTTTTGATATTATATTTCTTAACCTTGGTAGTAATTAATTCTTTGACGATAGTATCCATATTAGATTGGTTATATATGATTTTAAATTATATTATTAATTTATATTTTAATAGTGGTATTATATTACCAATATCAATTTCAAATTAATTATTAATTAATTAATTAATTATTTAATTATTGTAGGACTTGAATTTGACCAGCCGAGAATAAGATTGTCTGTTTCGCATTTACAAAGATAAACGCCGATACAGGGTTATTGTCTGTGAGACCAATATCCATTTGAACTCCCCACGCCTGATTCATGAAGTTAGCTCCTTCCGAGCCAACCGTATCATATGCCACCCCAATGTTGTAATTTACGCCGCCCTCTAGGACAGAATTGCCATTTGTAGTCCAATCCTTATTCGAGTTAATCGGCGAAATGAGGGAATGCGAGACAGCGTTAAATGGAATGACTGCGTTAAGCCCATTACGATATACCTGAGGATCTACCTGCTGCTGAGTGTTATCCTGTTTATATGCCGTATCGACGTTGTAGTCGAGTGGATACCGCATTCCTCCTTTGGTAAATACTACCTGAGATAGATCAGCAATTTGCCCCGTCGCCCGAGTAGGAATGAGTGTCGCCATGGAGTTTTGGTTAAGGTTATTGAGATACGACGAAGGAATGAAATTCATGAAAACACCTTTAACCCGCGATAGACCGAGGGAGAAATTGATATCAGCGTTGGTGCTGTTAATCGTCTGGTAGTATCCAGAGAAGGAGTTGTATTCAAGCTGACCTCCAGTTGTTTTGGGCATATCCTGAGGAGAAGGATCATGAACCTCACAGATTAATTTACAGTTAAATACTTCATAAAAAGCATTGAGTAAACCCGCGGCGGACGCGTCACCATTTTTATCAAATAGAACCGCTGAGCTTGGAGATAGGTGAATGGATATTTCTAGACCACCAACACCCGACGTTGCTGATAGAGGAATCGCGGAAGTTCCGGAAAGTAGGCCAGACGGGAGGTGAATACAGAACTCATTTGCGTTATTAGAAGCAGTAGCAGAACTCTCCTCAATAACTGAAGTCCGCTGGCCGTCCGTCGAGGGTAGGGTTAGACCAGTTTCTCCGAATGCTCCAATTAAATGTTTCTCGTCCGAGGTACTCGGAAAGAATGTCGAATAGAATCTATTCGCGTGTCTCAAGTGCTCAATCGACTGTTTAGAGCGAACCGAGCTAATAACTAACTGATCAATGATCGACCATACACCCAGCCGACTATCCATAGCTAGGCGGTCGGTATCGTCTGTGTCTCTCGCCTGATTTTTGTAGGCATTGAACTGACCAACAAATCGAACCGAGCGAGGGAGCAGTAATGCTTCCTGTTCGGAGATTTGGAAAGTAATAATTGGTCGGCCCTCATTATACGAAAAGGAAGCATTTGAATTGGTTGGCTGGATTTCTAGATAACGATTACTCATATTTTATACTATTTAAAATATAAAATATTTATTAAATAGATTAATAAAAAAAGATAAAAATGATTTGCTTAATATTCAACCGAAATACTATCCTGACGAATATTTATTCTACGTAAATGGAAAATGTAATTATTCCATAATTTATTTTTAGTTGGCGCCGTAGTCTCCTGATAGTTAACTTGAAGATTAAAGTCTTTATTACGAGTATCATAAACACCTTTATTCAGTGCGAGGGCGCGAGATACACAGAAGTTAGAATTAAATGACGCTAATGATTTAGCAGAGATATCAGCTTGGACGAG
>TARA_R110000787_G_scaffold42377_7_pt1 | contig 12890 bp, 11 predicted proteins | sample TARA_R110000787 | Tara Oceans TARA_R110000787 (sample SAMEA4397920) | marine metagenome | biome: Polar Biome; feature: [DCM] deep chlorophyll maximum layer (ENVO:01000326); material: water (ENVO:00002006), including particulate matter (ENVO:01000060) such as... | depth 35 m
CAACGTGTTTCTGACAAGTTGGTCGCGAGCATATTCGTCAATCCGCTGCAGTTTGGTCCTGGTGAAGATCTCGACCGCTATCCGCGAACATTGCCCGAAGACAGCGCCAAATTGCTCGATGCCGGGTGTGATTTGCTGTTTGCCCCGAGCGTGTCAGAAATGTATCCGCGTGGGCGCGCAGAGCTCTGCCAGGTCACTGTGCCGGGGCTCGGCGAGATTCTTGAGGGGCACTATCGACCCGGCTTCTTTGATGGCGTCGCGACGGTCGTCAGCATCCTGTTTCATCAAGTGCAGCCGGACGTGGCCGTCTTCGGCGAGAAAGACTGGCAACAGCTGCAGGTTATCCGGCGCATGGTTGCCGATTTGCATCTGCCGATTGAAATCGTCGGTCACCCGACGCAGCGGGAAGCCGACGGTCTGGCGCTTTCGTCGCGCAATCAGTACCTCTCGGCAGATCAACGCGTTGCTGCAATTGCGCTGCACAAAGCGCTGACGGAAGTGGCTGCAGCGCTGCGCGAGGGTCAGCGTGACTTCCAGGCATTGCAGAAAAAGGCGATACAAGACATTGAAGCTGCAGGCTTTAGATCGCAGTACTTCGAGGTACGGTCAGCGGACTTAGGAGTGCCCAGGAAAGATGCGTGCAATTGGGTGGTGGTTGCTGCAGCTTTCATGGGAGATACGCGCCTGATCGACAATATTGCTGTTTCTGCATGACATCGATGTTGCCGCGTGGCGACGGGTATGTTTAACTCGCCCCCGGCTTCGCGCAGTGCGCACATGAAGCTCGGGCGTATGTCTTAGTGGGCCGCCCGTCTGCAGCTCAACAACTTGATACCGGGTGCATGTCTTAGTGGGCCACCCGGGGTCGCCAAGCCAAGTGGTCTATCCATGCAACTGACGATGCTCAAGTGCAAATTGCACCGTGCCTGCGTTACCCATGCCGAAATCGATTATGAAGGGTCGTGCGCCATCGACTCTCGCCTGCTGGATATGGCGGGAATCCTGGAATACGAACAGATTCAGATCTACGACGTGGCCAACGGTGAGCGTTTCACAACCTATGCCATTCGCGCTGAAGCGGGATCTGGAATCATCTCTGTCAATGGCGCTGCCGCGCATAAGGCCAGAGTTGGCGACCGGGTCATCATCTGCGCTTACAGCGAGATGGAAGAAGGCCAAGCCAAGATCTTCAAGCCGCGTCTGGTCTATCTTGATGAAGTCAACAACGTGACGCGCACCGCCAACACCATTCCGGTTCAGGCAGCCTGACTTCGGGCGACGCCTCGGCGCCGCCCAAGCGCGTAGGTCTATCATGGCAGGCTCTTTGCAGTGAGCCACGATGTGCCCATGAATGATCTGAAAAACGTGCCGTCCAAAAGCCTGCGGGCAACTTGCAGCTGGGCCTCGGTAATCGCTCAGGCGGGTCGCCTGCGAGATGTTCATCTCAACGATCTGTTCGCCGGGGATGCGATACGCGTTCAACGATTCACGCGGGTCGCCTGCGGACTGACCCTGGATTTTTCCAAGCAGAGAATTGACGACCGCAGTCTCGCTCAGTTGCTGGAACTGGCTGAGGAGCGTGATATCGCAGGATGGGCTCGGCGCATGTTTGCTGGCGAAGCCATCAACAACACCGAGAATCGCGCGGCGCTGCATGTCGCGCTGCGCGCGCCGGACGGTGATCAGATGGCTGCCGCCGGCAAGCCCGTCAACGAGCGGGTTCATGCGGTGCTCGCGAAGATGAGCGCTTTCTGTACGCGGGTTCGTGATGGCCAATGGCAAGGCCATGGCGGTGAAAGCATCACCGACGTTGTGAACATTGGCATCGGCGGTTCCGATTTGGGGCCGCGGATGATTTGTGAATCCCTGGAAGCGATCGCACCGGCCGGACCGGCGGCACACTTCGTTGCCAATGTGGATGGCGCGCAGCTTCATTCCATCCTGCAGACGCTGAATCCAGCGCGCACGCTGTTTGTCGTTACCTCAAAGACCTTTACCACGCAGGAGACGATGGCCAATGCCGCCAACGCGCGCGCGTGGTTGGTGAAGGCGCTGGGGGAGGAGGCGGTGGAGAAGCATTTCGTCGCCGTCTCAAGCAATGCAGAGGCGGTGCAAGCCTTCGGGATCGGCGCCGACAATATGTTCGAATTCTGGGATTGGGTCGGCGGTCGCTATTCGGTCTGGTCTGCGGTAGGGCTGTCGACGATGTTGCGTCTGGGCCCTGATATGTTTCGCGAACTGCTGGCAGGCGCGCATGACATGGATCAGCATTTCTTGAATACACCGGCTGCGGCGAACCTTCCCATCCTGATGGCGCTGTTGGCAGTCTGGAACTATCAGGCGCTGGGCTGTGCCTCGCAGGTGATCGCGCCTTACGCTCAACGCATGGAACGATTCGTTTCCTGGCTGCAGCAACTGGAAATGGAATCGACCGGCAAACGCGTACTGCGCGACGGATCGCCTGCTGGCCCAACCAGCCCGCCGGTCTGGGGCGATGTTGGCACCAATAGTCAGCACGCCTTCTTTCAGATGTTGCACCAGGGCAGTGAGGTGCACCCGGTTGATTTCATCCTGCCCATGGCGGCAGATCACCCTTACGCGGATCAGCATCGCCTGTTGCTTGCCAATGCTTTGGCGCAGGCCGGTGCGTTGATGCAGGGCAAGAGCGCCCGGCAGGTCCGCGAGGAACTCGTTTCGCGCGGCCTGAGCGGTGAGGCATTGGAAGCGGCCATTGAGCATCGGGTGTTCCCGGGCAATCGCCCCAGCAATCTGCTGCTGTTGCCGCAGCTGGATGCGCGTAAGCTGGGAGCGTTGATGGCCTTGTACGAGCACCGCACGTTTGCACTGTCAGTGCTGTGGGGGATCAATGCCTTTGATCAATGGGGTGTGGAGCTCGGCAAGCAGCTTGCAGCCAAACTGCTCAGCCCGGATTCAGCGCAAGACAGTACGGTAGACGCATCAACCCGGGCACATATACATCTGCTCGGCCAATAAACAGAAAAATTTTTCGGGGCTGAACTTATGAGCAACTCAATTCGACACCTTCTGACGGGCTGGCTGTGTGCAGTCTTCATGCTGTCTGGGTTTTCTGCCCAAGCCGGCATGATTGGAACTGAGCGAGCCGCTTCAACTCAAAGTCGCGAAGCATCCATTAGCACTGTGAATGCCTTCATGGCACGCGATGATGTTCGAGGTCAGCTGGAAGCCTGGGGCGTTGAATCTGAGCTGGCTTCGCAACGTGTTGCCAGTCTCAGTGATGAAGAGCTGCAGCGCCTGTCTCACAACATTGAAAACCAGCCGGCGGGCAGCGGTGCCCTGGCGGTGGTCGGAATCGTTTTTGTGGTCCTGTTGATTCTGGAACTGGTGGGTGTCACCAACATCTTCACGCGGTTCTGATACCCCCGCAAAAGCTTGAATATTTTCAGACAACGGCGAGCCCTATGGCTCGCCGTTTTTGTTTTGAGTTCTGGTTGTTCGCTGCTCAGGCCTGTGCCTTTCGAGCCGCCCTCAGGTTTTGCAGTAGAACTGTCAGATACGCCGTTTTTTGCGCAGACGCAGTATCACTGTGGTCCCGCCGCGCTCGCGACTTTGCTGGCAGCAGACGGCCTTGAGGTGACTCCGGAAGAACTGACACCGCTGGTTTACGTGCCGGAGCGACATGGCAGCCTGCAGGCTGAAATGCTGGCCGCTACCCGCCAGTACCAGCGGATTCCACTGCGATTGCAGCCCGATCCGGCAGAGCTCATCAGTGCCCTGGATGCGGGTTCTCCGGTGCTGGTTCTGCAGAATCTGGGACTTGAGAGTCTGCCGGTCTGGCATTACGCGGTGGTGATCGGCTTTGATTCGCAAAGCAATAAATTTGTGCTGAGATCTGGTGAAGACGAACGTCTTGAGGTTCGAGCGCAGATTTTTCTCAAGAGCTGGGACTTGGCCGGACGCTGGGCATTCATTGCAGCGCATGCCGATCACGTTGCGCCCATGGCCACTCCTGCCAGTTGGATCGCCGCTGCAGCACCTTTCGAATCCATTGGAAATAGTGCGCTCGCGCGCCGTGCCTATCTGGCCGCGCAAGCACAATGGCCGGCGGATGCCCTGTCTCGTCTGGCAATGGCCAATCTCGAATATTCAGAGGGCGATCTCGATGCCGCACTCACGCAACTGAGTGAGGCGGTGCACTACGCGCCAGATGATGTCGCAGCCAGAAACAACCTCGCGCAGGTACTTTTAGAAAAGCAATGCCCGGCCAGCGCGCGCGCGCAAATGGATCGCATCATCGATATCCCCGCATGGTTGCAGGATGCGGTTAGCCAGACACGTGCTGAGATTGATGGTGCCGGGGATCAGGATGCACCCGAGTGCGCTGGACTTCCGGGACAGCGCTGAGATCAGGCTGGCACGCCCTGCTGTGCCAGCGCCCATTGCACGTGCTCACGAACGATAGGGTCCGGATGATCGCGGCGCTGCTCAAGTGCCGCTATGACCGCGCTGGATTTAGGTGCATTGCCTAATGCGACTGCAAGATTGCGCAGCCATCGCTGAAAGTTGAGACGTCGAATGGGCATGCCTTCGGTATTGCTCAACCAGCGCGCTTCGTCCCAGGCCCACAAATCCAGAAGTGAAATGGCGTCCAGACTGTGCCGCGGCGTAAAGTCGTCAATATCGGTTTGCTGCGCATGACGATTCCAGGGGCAGACGAGCTGGCAATCATCACAGCCAAAGATGCGATTGCCGATCAGTGATCTGAACGCCTCAGGAATAGCGCCGTGGTGCTCGATCGTCAGGTAGGAAATGCAGCGCCGGGCATCGAGCGTGTAGGGCGCAACGATGGCGTTGGTGGGGCATGCGCGCATGCAGGCCTGACAGCCGCCGCAACTGTTTTCAACCGCGGGCCGCGTATCCGGCGGCAGGGGCAGATCGGAATACAGTTCGCCAAGAAAAAACCACGAACCCTGTTCCTTGCGGATCAAGAGAGAGTGCTTGCCGATCCATCCCAGACTAGCGTCTCGCGCCATGGCTTTTTCGAGCGCCGGTGCGCTATCCGAAAACACCCGGTATCCAAGCGGCCCGGCTTCGGAATCGATGCGCTGGGCCAGTTTTCGCAGTCTTCCGCGCAGTACCTTGTGATAGTCGCGGCCCAGTGCATATCTGGAAATGTAGGCTTGATCAGGCTGCTTCAGGACCGTCGCAGCGGGTTTCGCATTGGGCCAGTAGGGCATGCGCACGCTGATGACGCTGAGTGTCCCGGGGTGGAGTTTGTCCGGTGTTGCGCGCATTTCGGGATCGCGCGCCATATAGGACATGGCGCCGTGAAAATCCTTGTCCAGCCAGCCTTTGAGGTGGGCGAGGTCTTCGCTCAGTTCCACACGGGAGATTCCCGCATCGGCAAAGCCGAGCTCGATCGCCCAACTGCGAATCCTATCCGCCAGTTCTCGCAGCGCGTTATCAGACAGTGCGCTTGCACTCATGAGAGGGCTTCACCCGGTCCAGCTGGCGCACGCATAATGTATTGATGAATCTTGACCATCGCTCGCAATTGTATTCCGCCGAACAGGTGCGCGAGCTGGATCGCCGGGCCATCGACGAATTGGGCATCGCCGGATACACGCTGATGCGCCGCGCTGCGCAAGCCAGTTTCGATGCCTTGCGCATGCGCTGGCCTGATGCCCGTAGTCTGGTGGTTCTCTGTGGCCCCGGGAACAACGGCGGTGACGGTTACGAGCTCGCAAGCATCGCGCGGCGTGAGGGCTTCAAGGTGCAACTGGCGCGAATCGGCAACGTGCCCAAGGCCGGCGATGCTGTGCAGGCGCATGCGGGTTGGGCGCGCGAAGGCGGTGTGGTCCACGAGTATTCGATCCTGTTTGCCGACCAGGCGATGCATTCGGCGGATGTGATTTGCGATGCCATTTTCGGCATCGGCATGAGCCGCGATGTGGATGGCGTGGCGGCACAGGCAATTCGGGCCATCAATGCACGGCGGCCAGAGCAGGGCGTGATTGCCATCGATGTGCCTTCGGGCCTGAATGCAGACACCGGGCAGGTTCACGGCGTCGCGGTGCGGGCGGATCTGACAATCAGTTTCATCGGGCGAAAGCTGGGCTTGTTTGTTGGTCAGGGCCCGGAACTCTGCGGTTTCCGGCATTTCCATGATCTGGGTGCGAGCGGAGTTCTCGACGGTCGCACGCCCGCTCTGGCGCGCCTGCTCGCACCAGCGGATTTGTCGAAGCACCTGCCGCGCAGGGCCGCCGCAGCGCACAAGGGGCATCACGGCCACGTTCTGGTGGTGGGCGGTGATACCGGCATGAGTGGGGCAGCCCTGTTGGCGGCGCGCGGTGCTCTGCGCTCGGGCGCCGGTTTAGTCAGCCTGGCCACCCGGCCACAGCACGCATTGCAGATCAGCGCCGCGCAGCCGGAGATCATGGCGCACGGTATCGACTGTGGTGATTCGATCACCCATTTGTTGGAGCGGGCGGATGTCATCGCCATCGGTCCGGGTCTGGGGCAGTCGAACTGGGGTGGTTCACTGCTGGAGCAGTGCCGGTCCGCCGGCAAACCCATGGTCGTCGATGCGGATGCGCTCAATTGCTTGGCCAGCGCGCCGCATTCAAGGCTGGATGCGCGTTGCGTGATCACGCCACACCCCGGCGAAGCAGCCCGGCTTCTGGGCATTTCAAACGCAGACGTTCAGGCGAACAGGGTCGATGCGGCACGCGCGCTTCACAGAACATGGTCGGCAGTCGCGGTGCTCAAGGGCGCTGGCAGTCTGGTGAGTGGTCACCATCTGGCCCTGTGCCCCTACGGAAACCCTGGAATGGCGGTCGGCGGCATGGGCGATGTGCTGACCGGGATCATCGCTGCACTCATGGCACAAGGGCTCGGCGCGGAATTGTCCGCGAGTATTGGGGTGCTGGCGCACGCCATCGCGGGGGATCGTGCTGCACAGGACCAGCCGCGCGGCCTGCTGCCCAGCGATCTGATTGAACAACTGCGCGTCGTGCTCAATCCGCGATGAAATTCGAACTTCCCGACGAAGCCGCAACGCTGGCATTGGGCGCCGGTCTGGCGCAGGTGCTGCTCCAGCGTGGGCACGGCGTGGTCTTCCTGCACGGCGATCTCGGTGCCGGCAAGACCACGTTAGCGCGTGGGCTGCTTCGCGCCGCTGGGATCGGCGGCACCTTGCGCAGCCCGACCTATACCCTGATGGAGCCTTATGCGGCGGGCCAGCAGAATTTTCTGCATCTGGACCTTTATCGGCTGGCTGACCCTTCGGAAGTGGAGGAGTTGGGCTTGATCGACTACTCCCCGGAAAGCTGCATCTGGCTGGTGGAATGGCCAGAGCAGGGCGAGGGATATTTGCCTGCTCCGGATATCGAGGTTTTCCTGAGTCATCAGGGCGAGCATCGGCTCGCCACTATAGAGAGTGCAGTCGGCGGCACAATTGACATTAAATTAATTGTCTAAGCGATTGCTGCATAAACGAATAAAATCTTGCGTTCGATGATTAGTCACGCTATGTTTCCGCCAGCCTCAAGGCTGGAGAAAGCCGTTTTGCGTTGGGTAACCGTCATATTTCTGGGTTTGGCAGCGTTTAGCGCCCACGCCGGCGAACTACGCGACCTGCGCCTGTGGGCGTCACCAGAGGGGACGCGGGTCGTCTTTGAACTGGCGTCCGCACCGGATCATCACGTCTTTACGCTGGATGCTCCGAGCCGAATCGTGGTTGATCTGCCGGCCACGGCCGGCGCCAGTATCGCCAACAAGGTCAAGGGTCAGGGCGTGGTCCAGAAGATTCGGGCCGCTGCGCGAGAAGACGGCAGTTTGAGAGTGGTCCTGGATATGGCTTCCGAGGTGAATCCACGGACCTTTCTGCTCGACCCGGCTGACCAGTACGGCTACCGGCTGGTTCTGGATATCGGCGAGGAAGCGCCCGGCGTAGTCATCGATGATGCAATCGAACGTGTCGCCCGCAAGGTGACGCCGCCGCTCAAGGAAGAGGCCTGGAAGCCGCGTCCTGTCATTGTGGCGATTGATGCCGGTCACGGCGGTGAAGACCCGGGTGCGATTGGCAAACATGGTGCGCGCGAAAAGGATGTGGCGCTGGCGCTTTCGCGTCGCCTGGCGGAAATGATCAATGCCGAGCCCGGCTTCAAGGCTGTCATGACCCGCGATGGTGACTACTATCTGGGGCTGCGTGAACGCATCAATCGCGCGCGCAAGGCGCAGGCCGACCTGTTTGTTTCGGTGCATGCCAATGCCATTACCAATCGCAGCAAGCGCGGCTCTTCGGTCTACGTGGTTTCGCCGCGTGGCGCGACCAGTGAACATGCGCACTGGCTCGCGCAAAAGGAAAATGCAGCGGATCTGGTCGGCGGGATCGCCCTGGACAACAAAGGCGATGACCTGGCTTCGGTCCTGATCGATTTGTCCCAATCCTCGACGATGGAAGCCAGCTTCGATGTCGGGGCGCGGGTGCTCAAGGCGCTCGGGCAGGTCAATCCGCTGCTGCGCAACTCGGTTCAGCAGGCGGCGTTTGTGGTGCTCAAGGCGCCGGATATTCCGTCGGTTCTGGTTGAAACCGCGTTTATCAGCAATCCCACCGAAGAGCGGATCCTGGTCAGCAAGAGCGGCCAGGAAAAGCTGGCGCGCTCGATATTTCTGGGCGTGAAAGGTTATTTTGAAAGTTATCGTCCTCGAGAATTGCAGCCAGACCCGGGATCACCGCGTTTGCTCAAGGTGCAGAACGATCAATCCACCTTCAAGGAGGACGGCTGAGAATCAGGCATAAGAACTGAAAGCCGTGATGCCCGAATCTGGGGGCAGGGAGAAAGGGCCGCGCAGGGATGCGCGGCCCTTTTATTTGTGAAGTTCTTGCTGTTTTCTGACGGCCCAGTAGGTCTAATGCCAGATTCAGAATCGCAAAGTGCGGATAATGCGCGCCCATGCCGATTCAGATTCTCCCTGATGTACTGATCAACCAGATCGCTGCTGGCGAGGTGGTCGAGCGTCCGGCGGCCGTGGTCAAGGAGCTGACGGAGAACAGCATCGATGCCGGCGCAACGCGCATCGAAGTCGAGCTTGAGCAAGGCGGACAGCGCCTGATCCGCATTCGAGACAACGGCAGCGGCATCGCCCCTGAAGAGTTGGAGCTGGCCTTTTTCCGCCACGCCACCGGCAAGATTCACAGTCTGGAAGATCTGGAATCCGTGGCCAGCCTCGGCTTTCGCGGAGAGGCCCTGCCAAGCATCCTGTCAGTGTCGCGCATGTCGATCACTTCCAGGCAACCGGGTGCCGAGCACGGCTGGATGATGGGTGGAGCGGGAGAGATTGCCAGCGGAACGCAAGCTCAGCCCAGCGCCCATCCGCCGGGAACCACGGTCGAAGTGCGCGATCTGTTTTTCAATACGCCCGCCCGGCGAAAATTCCTGAAGAGTACGGCGACCGAGCTGCGCCACGCGGATCAGTGGTTGCGACGGCTGGCGCTCGCGCGCATGGATGTGGCCATTTGCCTGCGACACGAGGGGCGCGTGCTTTTTGATTTGCAGCCGGCGACCGATGAGCCCTCACGCAAGTCGCGCATTGCTGCGGTATGCGGTGCAGAGTTTGTTGCGAACCGGGTGGAGGTTGATCAGTCCCGGTTGGGCATGCGGCTGTCGGGCTGGTTTGCGCGCCCCAGCTTTTCGCGCGCCTCAACCGACCTTCAGTATTTCTTTGTCAACGGGCGCAGCGTGCGAGACCGTCTGGTGGCATTCGCGCTGCGTCGCGCGCTGGCCGATGCGATGCATTCCACACGCCATCCGGCCTTTGTGCTGTATCTGGAGCTGGGTGCGCAAGCGGTCGATGTCAACGTGCACCCGCAGAAGACAGAAGTGCGGTTTCGTGAATCCGGCCAGGTGCATGACTTCCTGTTTGGCGCGGTGCAACGTTGTTTGCGCGACTTGCGCCCCTCAGAAGATCAGCACCAAGTCGCGTTTGACCGACCGGTGAGTGAGGCATCGACGCCTTCGCGTTCATGGGGCCCATCGGCGCCAAGAACAGACTGGCAGGTGCGCGAGGGCAGTATTCAGCAGACGGCCTGGGCCATGATGCAGGGGCGAGAATCCTTACCGGTCTCGCCTCAGGACATGGCCTCCGATTCGTCTCAAGCGCCTGCCGAGACGGGTCACACACTGGGGCGCGCCATCGCGCAGTTGCACGGGGTTTTCATTCTTGCGCAGAACGCACGGGGCATGGTGGTGGTGGATGCCCATGCCGCCCACGAGCGTGTGCTCTATGAGCGCATGAAGCTTGAGCTCAACGCAGGCAAGTTGCCCTCACAAACCCTGTTGTCTCCCGAAGTGGTCAATTTCAGCGAGGATGCAGCGGACGCGCTTGAGGCGCGTCGCGAAGAATTTGCTGCTCTGGGTCTGGACATTGATCGCGCTGGGCCATCGAGCATTCTGGTTCGCGGAGTACCGCCTATTCTCGCGCGGGAAGATGTTTCAGCCCTGCTGACCGGCCTGACGCGAGAGGATGGTCGTTCAGCGCCGCACGCGCATCTGGGTGAAGTGCTGGATGCGCAGAGTCGGGTGCTCGCGGATGTGGCTTGTCGCGCGGCGATCAAGGCCAATCGTCGTTTGACGCTACCGGAGATGGATGCGCTGCTGCGTGACATGGAACGCACTGAATTGGCCGATCAATGTAATCACGGACGGCCGACCTGGGTGCAGCTTGAAATGGCGGCGCTGGATCGTCTGTTCCTGCGCGGTCGTTGATCAGCGAGTTGCCAGCACCGCGCGCAGTATTCCTGATGGGGCCCACCGCATCGGGCAAGTCTGATCTTGCGCTGGCCTTCGCACATGCACTGGCAGCACAAGGTCAGCCTAGCGAAATTGTCAGTGTGGATTCGGCGCAAATTTTTCGCGGCATGGACATCGGGACGGCCAAGCCGGACGCCGCGACGCAGGCACTGATCCCGCATCACCTGATTGATATCCGCGATCCCGCACAAATCTATTCGGCGGCAGAGTTCGCCCGTGATGCGACACAGTTGATCGATGACATTCGTGGCCGTGGCGCGCTGCCGCTGCTGGTGGGCGGCTCCATGATGTATTTCCGCTCACTGGAATCTGGGCTCAGTGACTTGCCACGCGCAGATAGCGGCATCCGCAAGCAGATTTCTGATCGCGCAGCACGCGAGGGCTGGCCTGCATTGCATGCAGAGCTGGCACAAGCGGATCCGGAGGCTGCAGCGCGGTTACATCCGAACGACAGTCAGAGAATTCAGCGTGCGCTGGAAGTGGTCCAGCTGAGCGGGCGTCGCATCAGTGATTTGCAGGACCGAGCACGGCAGGCGCCACGAGATCGTCAGTACCTGAAACTGGCTCTGCAGCCGCACAGCCGGGCTGCGCTGCATGCCCGCATCGAGCAGCGCCTGCAGCTCATGTTTTCGGCGGGGTTTGTTGATGAAGTGGCGGCGCTGCATGCGCGCGACGATCTCGGGCCTCATTTGCCGTCGATTCGCTCGGTGGGTTACCGGCAGGTCTGGGACTATCTGGACGGGCAAGGAACGCTTGCCGAGGCGCAGGCCAGAGCGCTGGCGGCGACGCGGCAATTCGCCAAACGGCAGGTGACCTGGCTGCGCTCTGAGCATGATATTTGCGAGTTGCTTGGCGATCCCGGCGCGGAGCAGCGAAGCGATGTGAACTTCCGCCCCGAGTTGTTGGTCAATGAGGCGCTCGAATACCTGAAACAATGGGCGCCATAATCGTCGTGCTAGACTTTTGCGACCGCGCGGGCGGCGTACTCGCGGCGCGATAAATAACGAAACACCTGGGGATTCACCATGTCAAAAGGCCATACGTTGCAAGAACCATTTCTCAATGCGCTGCGCAAAGAGCGTATCCCGGTTTCCATCTACCTTGTTAATGGCATCAAGTTGCAGGGTCAGATCGAATCCTTTGATTCCTTCGTGGTTCTGTTGAAGAACAGTGTGAGCCAGATGGTCTACAAGCATGCCATTTCCACCATCGTGCCGGCGCGTGCCGTCAGGCTCTATGACCCGGAAGCGGATAATGCTGAAGATGCGGCATCCTGATTGTCTGTAAAGGCACTCTTTGAGCGGCCGCCGAGCGGCCAACGGGCGGTACTGGTTCATCTCGAGTTCCCGCGAACCGACTATGCGTCGGACCGGCGGGAATTTGAGGAGCTGGCTCATTCCGCCGGAGCTGAAATCCACACCGTCATTGGTGGTTCACGGGTCAAACCGGACTCGGGTTTGTTCGTGGGCAGCGGCAAGGCGCAAGAGATTGCCGCCATGGTCCAGGAATCCTGTGTGGAACTGGCAATCTTCAATCACGATCTGTCTCCCAGCCAGGAGCGCAATCTGGAAAAGTTGTTGCAGTGCCGGGTTCTGGATCGCGCGGGTCTGATTCTCGATATTTTTGCCGCGCGGGCCAGGTCGCATGAAGGCAAGTTGCAGGTTGAACTCGCCCAGTTGCAGCACTTAGCCACACGCCTTGTACGCGGCTGGACTCACCTTGAGCGACAGAAGGGTGGTATTGGCTTGCGCGGGCCCGGTGAGTCTCAGCTGGAAACGGATCGCCGTCTTGTTCGAGACCGCATTACCACGCTCAAGCGACACCTGGATCAGGTGCGCAAGCGACGAGCGCAAAGCCGCTCGTCACGAAAGCGCAACGAAGTGCCAACGGTATCGCTGGTGGGATACACCAACGCAGGCAAGTCCACCCTGTTCAATGCCCTGACGGGTAACCAGACGTTTGCGTCGAGCAAGCTCTTCGCCACGCTTGATACCACGGTCCGTAAATTTGAACTGCCCAGCGGCGAATCAGCGGTTATTGCCGACACGGTTGGTTTTGTACGCGATTTGCCGCATGAACTGATCGCTGCGTTCCGGG
>TARA_R110000787_G_scaffold195091_1_pt1 | contig 12878 bp, 9 predicted proteins | sample TARA_R110000787 | Tara Oceans TARA_R110000787 (sample SAMEA4397920) | marine metagenome | biome: Polar Biome; feature: [DCM] deep chlorophyll maximum layer (ENVO:01000326); material: water (ENVO:00002006), including particulate matter (ENVO:01000060) such as... | depth 35 m
CCTTCCAGGCAGGGCAATCGCATATGAAACTTTATGTCCCGAACCGCAAATTCTGCAATTTGCGCGTTGCGCCAAAAAGCACGGTTTTTGTGGAATCCGACTTCCCAAATACTTCGGCCAAGGCCGTCCGAATTCCATATGCGATTGCCCTGCCCTTCAAGGGGAGGATTTCAACGTAAAAAACGGTCCGGCAGTCTCCTGCCGGACCGTCCAGTCCTTCCACCCAAACCCGCGAAGGGAGTGTCGAATTCCCCGCGAGCTGGCCCGTAAAGCGGCCGTCATCCCCGCGCAGGCGGGGACCCATCTCCCAACATCGCCCCCTAACGGGGCGTCGGAGATGAGGCCCGCCGTTGCGGCAATCACGCGAGAGAGTGTCAGGCCGCAAACTGGTTCATCGTATTATGCGCGCCACCGGCCTTGAGCGCCGCTTCGCCCGCGAAATACTCCTTATGATCATCGCCAATGTCGCTGCCCGACATATTCTGATGCTTAACGCAGGCGATGCCCTGACGGATTTCCTTGCGCTGGACGCCCTCGACATAGCCCAGCATCCCGGCCTCTCCGAAATAGTCCTTGGCCAGGTTGTCGGTGCTGAGCGCCGCCGTATGATAAGTTGGCAGGGTAATGAGGTGATGGAAAATGCCCGCCCGCGCCGCCGCATCCTTCTGGAAGGTGCGGATGCGGTCGTCGGCTTCCCGGCCCAGATCGGTGGCATCATAATCGACGCTCATCAGGCGCGCCCGGTCATAGCCGCTGACATCCTTGCCAGCATCGACCCACGCATCATAAACCTGCTGACGGAAATTCAGCGTCCAGTTGAAGCTGGGCGAATTATTATAGACCAGCTTGGCGTTGGGAATGACCTCGCGGATGCGATCGACCATCGACGCGATCTGCTCGATATGCGGCTTCTCCGTCTCGATCCACAGCAGGTCCGCGCCATTTTGCAACGACGTGATGCAGTCCAGCACGCAGCGGTCGGCCCCGGTCCCTTCGCGGAACTGGAACAGATTGCTCGGCAACCGCTTGGGGCGCAACAGCTTGCCGTCGCGGTTCAGGATGACGTCGCCATTCTTCGCCGTCGCCGGGTCGATCTCCTCGCAATCGAGGAAGCTGTTATACTGATCACCGATATCGCCCGGCTCTTTGCTGACCGCAATCTGCTTGGTCAGGCCAGCGCCCAGCGAGTCCGTCCGCGTGACGATGACGCCGTCATCGACGCCCAGTTCCAGGAACGCATAGCGGCAGGCACGAACCTTGGCGAGGAAGTCCTCATGCGGCACCGTGACCTTGCCGTCCTGATGGCCGCACTGTTTTTCGTCCGACACCTGATTCTCGATCTGGAGCGCACACGCCCCAGCCTCGATCATCTTCTTGGCGAGCAGATAGGTCGCTTCCGCATTGCCGAAACCCGCATCGATATCGGCGATGATCGGGACGACATGGGTTTCGAAATTGTCGATCGCATGCTGCGCCTTCTGCGCCTTGACCTCGTCACCGTCAGCGCGCGCCGCGTCGAGATCGCGGAACAACATGCCCAGTTCGCGAGCATCCGCCTGCTTCAGGAAGGTGTAAAGCTCTTCGATCAGCGCCGGAACGCTGGTCTTCTCATGCATTGACTGGTCGGGCAGCGGACCGAAGTCGCTGCGCAGCGCTGCGACCATCCAGCCCGACAGATAGAGATATTTGCGCTTGGTCGTGCCGAAATGCTTCTTGATCGCGATCATCTTCTGTTGGCCGATGAAACCGTGCCAGCAGCCCAGCGACTGGGTGTAGTTGGCCGGGTCGGCGTCATAGGCGGCCATGTCGCGGCGCATGATGCCCGCCGTATATTTGGCAATGTCGAGACCCGTGTTGAACCGGTTCTGCAATTGCATGCGCGCAACCGATTCCGCATTGATGCCATCCCATGTGCCGGGATGGCTGCCGATCAGCGCCTGCGCCTTTGCGATATTTTCCTGGTAGGACATGGGCCGTTCCCTCTTGAGCTATGGGCTTGATGCACAGCCTCTACCTCCCGCCCGCACGGCGCGGCAGTCCTAGTGAAGTTCAGTTGTCGATCTTTACAAGAACATGCTGTAAAGTTGTAAAGCCTGCACAGGAGTCGAGCCGATGCGTAAAGACAGCCCGGTCTATATGGGCCCGCGCCTGCGGCGGCTTCGCCGTGACCTTGGCCTTACCCAAGCCGACATGGCGGCCGATCTCGACATTTCTCCTTCCTATGTCGCGCTGCTCGAACGCAACCAGCGGCCGCTGACCGCTGACATGCTCCTGCGCCTCGCGCGCACCTACAAGCTCGACATGGCGGAGGTCGCGGGCGACGGCGGCACCGAACAGACCGCGCGGCTTCACGCCGTCCTCAAAGACCCGATGTTCGCCGACCTCGACCTGCCTGCCCTCGCCACCGGCGACGTCGCGGTCAATTATCCCGGTGTCACCGAAGCCCTGCTGCGCCTCTACACCAGCTATCGCGAGGAGCATCTGGCGCTCGCCGACCAGGGCGTCGCCCCCGATGACGCGCCCGATCCGGTCGCCGAATCGCGCCGCTTCCTCGCCGCCCGCCGCAACAGCTTTCCGATGCTGGACGACATCGCCGAAAAACTCGCCGCCGATGCCGAGACGGAAGGCGGCCTTGTCGGCTGGCTGCGCGCCCGGCATAGCCTCCGCGTCCGCCGCCTGCCTTCCGACGTCATGGCCGGATCGCTGCGCCGCTACGATCGCCACCGCGACGCGATCCTCCTCGACGACACGCTCGACACCGCCAGCGCCCAATTCCAGCTCGCGCTCCAGATCGCTTATCTCGAAATGCGCAAGGCCTTCGACGCCATCCTCAAGGACGGCCAGTTCGCCAATGAAAGCAGCCGCCGTCTCGCCCGCCGCGCGCTCGCCAACTATGGGGCCGCCGCGATCCTGATGCCCTATGGCGCCTTTGCCAAGGCGGTCGAGGCGCGCCGCTATGATGTCGAGGCGCTTGCCCGCCAGTTCGGCACCAGTTTCGAACAGACCGCCCATCGCCTCACCACCCTGCAAAAACCGGGGCAGGAGCGGGTTCCTTTCTTCTTCCTCCGCGTCGACCCGGCGGGCAATGTCTCCAAGCGGCTCGACGGCGCAGGCTTTCCCTTTGCCCGGCATGGCGGCTCCTGCCCGCTCTGGTCCGTGCATCGGGTGTTCGAGACGCCCCGCCAGGTCGTCACCCAATGGCTCGAACTGCCCGACGGCCAGCGCTTCTTCTCGATCGCGCGCACGGTCACGGCGGGCGGTGGTGGCTGGGGATCGCCCAGGGTCGACCGCGCCATCGCGCTTTGCTGCGCCGCCGACCATGCCCATCGGCTGATCTACACCCAGGGCAGCCCGTCCCCGGACCCTACCCCCATCGGCGTTACCTGCCGCCTGTGCCATCGGCCCCACTGCCTCGCCCGCTCCGCTCCGCCGATCGGCCGGGACATGCTGCCCGACGATTATCGCGGCACCAGAGCGCCGTTCGGCTTTGCGGATGGTTAGCCGTCGATCAAATCCAGATAGGCGACCACATCATTGTCGGTCGCCAGATACAGACCGTCCTGCATCTCCGTCGGCTGCTGTTCCGCAACGTGGAGCGCCTGGCTCAATGGCCCATATATGAGGGTCATGGCCGCGCCGTCATCACCCAGATGATAGAGGCGGACGGTGGCATCGTCATAGGTGCTGCGCATCGTGCCAGTATCCGACGATCGGTTCTTCAAGACAACCCCTGTCCCGTTCGCCCTGAGCTTGTCGAAGGGCCGTCCTTCTGCCCGAGAAGGACAAGGCTTCGACAGGCTCAGCCCGAACGGAGGTTGGGAAAACTCTTACCGCCGGTCCTTCACTTTCATGGATGGCGCCAGTTCGTTCGCGCCGATACGCACCGCGTCGTCGGTGAAGTTGGCGACGAAGGTGGAGCCGCGCTCCAGGCCCGGCACGAAACCGGCTTTATTGCCCTCGATCACCAGTTCGCTGCTGTCATGTTCGCGGCCTTCGGGGGCGACGGTGATGAAGGCGGACCAGTTGTCCTTGTCCTTGCCCTGCACCATTTCATTGCCGCGAATAAGGCCGCTCGCGCCGTTGGACAGGTCGATCATATAGTTGGTCAGTGTGCCGCCGCTGTCGTCGAAACTGTTGCCGGTGATGGTGACGCGAGCGGTGCGGGTTTTCAGATAATGGCCACCATCGCCCAGGTCGAAGCGGCTGTTGGTGACGGTCAGGCTTGCCAGCCGCCCGATATAGATGCCGTGCGCGCAATCCAGGTCGCGGTCGCAGCGGCCCAGATGCCGGAAGGTCGATTTGTCGATGCTGACCTGGCCACCGTTATAATCGCCAGTCAAAATCCCTTCCTCGCTGTTGCGGAACAGGCTGTTGCGGACGGTGAGAGTGCCGCTTTCGAGGCGGATGCCCGCGCCATTGCCGTCGGGCACGCGGATATTCTGGAAGATGATGCCATCGACCACGCTCGCCCGGCCGCGCAGCACGAACGCGCCCTTGCCCTCGCACGGCACGCCGTCGAAGATGACACTGCCCGGCGTCGCGGCGCGGATGGTGACGTCGCCGCCCTGCTGCACCGCGCATTGGCGATAGGTGCCCGGCGCCACCACCACCGTGCCGCGCCCATCGCCGATCGCGCCCAGCGCATCGGCCAGCGACCCGAAGGCGCGGCCCGATTCGGCGACCGTGAAGGGGGCGGGATTGCCTTGCGCCAGCGCGGTCGAGGCGATGGCGAGGGAGACGAGCAGGCTGGTGGACAAGATACGCATGGCGCGCAGGATAGGCGCGGGCGACGCGCCGACCAAGGCGAGAAGGGGGTTAATGGCACGCTGCCCCGCTATGGGACAGATGGGCGGGCAAAGGTTGCGGGCGGCGGTGGCGGTTGCCGGTCCCCTGCCCGTCCGCGTGCCGATCAGGGTCACAGCCACGCGACGGCGGGGAAGTTCACACCGTTGCAGCATCCTGTTTCCGGGCGAATGGGGGCGTAAAGTGCCGGTAAAGCCCTCGCGATGTGACAGTGACGCGCCTGTGGGGTCACAGGGACGCGCCACCCACGCGTCAGCGACGCGCCGCCCTGGGGGCGGGTGGCGGGGCAAAGGGATCGGCCAGGCTTTGCGCATGGAGCGCCAGAGCGCGCGCCCATGTCCGGTCGAACGGCGTGCCCGCGAGGCGCTGCCGCAACCGATGCGCACTGGCGCGCGACATGCCCGCAGTGCGGGCGGCGTGCGTGACATTGCCCGTGGCAAGCAGGGTAGCGAGGAAAAGCCGCTGCTTGTCCGGCGTCCAGCGGGCGCGGTCGGTGGAGGCTGGCGCGGTAGGCGCAGGCGGATGGGGGGTGGGGTGCTGGTCCATCTATGAGGATAGACCAGAGGATTTCCTATTTTGGAAGGGTTGCGATGTGTTGGATGCGCCATTTCCCTCATTTCGCGAACCCACTTCCGATCGCAACGGCATGAAGCAGGCCAAGCCCATCAATGAAAGAAATTTTCCTGTAATTCGATTATTGACGTAATATCGTTAAATATGTCATTAAATGTCGAATTGAGGGATGCCATGCTTTATAAGCTAGAAGTCGAAAATTTCTTCTCGATCCGCGACCGGCAGGTACTCGACCTGTCGGTGGATGGGAAAGTGCCTGACCCCGAAGGCCGTTATGCCCCAATTTTCGTGGGTGCGGATTTACGCGCGCCGAAGGTCGTTGCCCTTTATGGCGCGAATGCCTCTGGCAAAACGACGATGCTTCGCGCGCTCGAATTCGTCGTGACGATGATCCGCGACAGCGTAGTGCGCACGGTGCCGGGCTTTGTTGGCATCGAGCGTTTCAACGACGTGAATTCTGCCGATCGTCCTATCCGGCTCGCGATCGAGATGGGCGGTGTAATGAACCTGACGCCGGACGTCTTTCAGCGTGCACTTAACGGCGAAAAAGTCGAGCAAGGCATTTACCGCTACGAGCTGGAAATTGAACTCAAGGAAGGACTTGCAGTGCGGATCGCGGGCGAGGCGCTGCGCCAGAAGCCGAACGGCCAAGGAAAATGGCAGCGCGTCTATGAACGCGATGCCGAAGGTAAGGTGAAAGCCTCCAAGACATTCAACCTGTCGGGCTTTCAACACCTCGTAAAGACGCTTGCTGGTAATCACACTGTGCTGTCGTCGTTCGCGAAGTTTCAACATCCGACCGCGCAGATTCTCGTGGACACGGCGCGCAAAGCTTATTTTCAGATTGAGCCCGTACACTCGTTCGTAGATCGCGACGTCATCGACTATCTGAAGAATCAACCTACCGTCGTCTCCAGGCTCAAGGACGAACTAAGCCGCATCGACGTGGGCGTGGAAGGCGTGCGTTTTCAAGCGACGGACAATGGACCCAAGCTGCTGTTTAAGCACGCCGGACTTGAGGTCGAGATGCCTTGGCTGATGGAAAGTCACGGTACGCGAGCTTTTATTAAAATGTTCCCCTTCATTATGAGCGCACTCGATACTGGCGGCATCGCGGCAATCGACGAAATGGACTCAGCCATCCACCCGAACATGCTGCCGGAGCTGGTACGTTGGTTTTATGCGACATCAGGGCGCAACAACTTCGATGCGCAACTTTGGCTCTCTTGCCATTCCGCCTCACTACTCGATGACCTCAACAAGGAGGAGATCGTGATCTGCGAGAAGGACCGGCAAGGGCGCAGCCACTTTTACAGCCTCATGGATGTCAAGGTGCGCCGAGATGAAAATCACTACCGCAAATATCTAAGCGGTGCATATGGCGGGGTCCCACACTTCGGATGAGCCGTCGTCGTCCACCGCATATCGCGCTTCGCCGTCCGATTTATATCGGGTGTGAAGGAGTTTCAGAAGTCGGTTATGCGGGCTTTCTACAAGACCTGGTCCGCGATGCCAACTTACCGGTTCACCTGCACATTGACGAATTGGGGCCAGGAACCGGCGATCCGCTGTCACGCATTGAGATGGCAGCGCTGCGCCTGAAGCAACTCCAGAAGAAACGTAGTGCACCGGCAGAACGCTTCGCTCTCTTAGATTTTGATCAGGCCGAACGTGATCCGCAACGAGCCGAGCGAGCACGCCGACTTGCCGCCGACAACCAGATCATGATTGTCTGGCAACGACCCTGCTTTGAGGCAGTGTTGCTGCGTCATCTGGAAAACAAGGCAGCTAATCGGCCGCCCGATACACCGGGGGCATTGAAGGCGCTCGAAAGAGAATGGCCAGAATATAGAAAGGGCATGACGAGAGCCAATCTCGCCCGCCGAATTGATCGGGATGCTGTTCTGAGGGCAGCAGATGTCGAGATCGAGTTGAAAGCCCTACTCCGCTGCATCGGAGTTCTCTAGCGACCGGGTAATAGCGTTAGCGGAGCCAAGCTCCTCTCCATATTCGCAAATGCTCCACGCCCAGCGGCGTGGCGCCTGCATCAATCAAGATTGGGACGCAGATAGCGTTCGGCCGTTTCCAGGTCGATGCGGCGCCGTCCGGCATATTCCTCCAGCTGGTCACGCCCTACCCGCGCCACGCCGAAATATTCCGATTGGGCGTGGCCGAAATAGAAGCCGCTGACCGCCGCGGTGGGGAGCATGGCGAAGCTCTCGGTCAGGGTGATGCCGGTCGCGTGATGGGCGTCGAGCATCTCGAACAGGATCGTCTTGAGGCTATGTTCGGGACAGGCGGGATAGCCGGGTGCGGGGCGGATGCCGCGATATTGTTCCTTGATCAGCGCTTCGTTGGTCAATTGCTCACCCTCGGCATAGCCCCAAAGCGCGGTGCGGACATAATGGTGGAGGCGTTCGGCGAAGGCTTCGGCGAGGCGGTCGGCCAGGGCTTTCAGGAGGATATCGGAATAATCGTCGATCGCTGCCTTGAACTTGGCCAGATGCGGCTCGATGCCGTGGATGCCGACCGCAAAGCCGCCCATCCAGTCGCCATCATGGCTGATGAAGTCGGCGAGGCACATGTTCGCGCGGCCTTCGCGCTTCTGGATCTGCTGGCGCAGCATGGGGAGGACATAATGTTTCTCATCCTCGACATGGACGATGATGTCGTCGCCCTGACGGCGGCAGGGCCACAAGCCCGCGACACCGCGCGCGGTCAGCCATTTTTCGTTGACGATCCGGTCGAGCATCGCCTGCGCATCGGCGAACAGGCTGGAGGCGCTTTCGCCCACGACTTCGTCGGTCAGGATCGCGGGATAATTGCCCGCCAGTTCCCAGGCGCGGAAGAAGGGGGTCCAGTCGATATAGTGGACCAGATCCTTCAGATCCCAGTCGGGGAAGCGATGGACGCCGGGCAGGCGCGGGCGCGGGGCCTTGAGGCTCTCGTCGATTTCGAAGGCGTTGGCGCGGGCGTCCTCGATGCTGACGAGAGCGCTTTGCCCCTTGTTGGCGCGGGCGACGCGGACATGCTCATAATCATCCTTGGTCTTCTGGACGAAATCGGTCTTTTGCGTGCCTGACACCAGCGCGGTGGCGACGCCGACCGCGCGGCTGGCGTCGAGCACATGCACGACCGGGCCGGTGAAGGCCGGGTCGATGCGCAGCGCGGTGTGGACACGCGAGGTGGTCGCGCCGCCGATCAGCAGCGGCATGGTCATGCCCGCGCGCTGCATTTCAGTCGCCACCGTCACCATCTCGTCGAGCGAGGGGGTGATGAGGCCCGACAGGCCGATCATGTCGGCGTCATTCTCGTTCGCGGCCTTGATGATGTCCTGCCAGGGGACCATCACGCCCATGTCGATCACGTCGAAGCCGTTGCATTGCAGCACGACGCCGACGATATTCTTGCCGATGTCGTGGACGTCGCCCTTGACCGTGGCCATGATGATCTTGCCCTTGCCCTTGGCGCCGGGTTCCTTGGCGGCCTCGATATAGGGGAGCAGGTGGGCGACCGCCTTCTTCATGACGCGGGCGGATTTGACGACCTGGGGCAGGAACATCTTGCCCGCGCCGAACAGGTCGCCGACGACGTTCATGCCATCCATCAACGGGCCTTCGATCACTTCGATCGGGCGGGCGGCGGTGAGGCGGCATTCCTCCGTATCCTCCACCACATACATGTCGATGCCCTTGACGAGGGCATGTTCGAGGCGACGGGCGACGGGCCAGCTGCGCCATTCCTGCGCGGCCTTTTCGACCGCTGCATCCTTGCCGCGATAGCTTTCGGCGAGGGTGACGAGGCGGTCGCCGGCTTCGGGATCGCGGTTGAGCAGCACATCTTCGCAGGCGGTGCGCAGCGCGGGGTCGATGGCGTCATAGACGTCGAGCTGGCCTGCGTTGACGATCGCCATGTCGAGGCCGGCGGGGATGGCGTGGTAGAGGAAGACGCTGTGCATCGCGCGGCGGACGGGTTCATTGCCACGGAAGGAGAAGGAGAAGTTGGACAGGCCGCCGGAGATATGGACGTGCGGGCAGCGCGCCTTGATCTCGCGGCAGGCCTCGATAAAGTCCAAGCCGTAATTATTATGTTCCTCGATCCCCGTCGCCACCGCGAAGATATTGGGGTCGAAGATGATGTCTTCGGGCGGGAAGCCGATGCCCATCAGCAGATCATAGGCGCGGGCGCAGATTTCGACCTTGCGCGCCTTGGTATCCGCCTGGCCGGTTTCGTCGAAGGCCATGACCACGACGGCAGCGCCATAGGCCATGCATTTGCGGGCGTGGAAGAGGAAGGCCTCCTCGCCCTCCTTCATGCTGATCGAATTGACGATCGGCTTGCCGGAGACGCATTTGAGGCCTGCTTCGATCACCTCCCATTTGGAGCTGTCGATCATGACGGGGACGCGGCTGATGTCGGGTTCCGAGGTCATCAGCTTGAGGAAGGTGGTCATCGCCTCGACCGCGTCGAGCAACCCTTCATCCATGTTGACGTCGACGATCTGCGCGCCATTCTCCACCTGCTCGCGCGCGATGTCGATGGCGGCGGCATAGTCGCCCGCCATGATCAGCTTCTTGAACTTGGCCGATCCGGTGACGTTGGTGCGTTCGCCGATGTTGACGAAGGTGGCGCCAGTAAGATTGGGGGATTTCTGGGTCATCTGGTCGATCTCAATTCCGTTCGGGCTGAGCGAAGTCGAAGCCCTTGTCTGAGCGGAGGCGAAGACACCTCACTCTGTTCGGTGGAGCCCTTCGACAGGCTCAGGGCGAACGGGGGGAGGTGTTTCCTCCTTGCCATTACGCGGCGATGTGCATGGGTTCTAGGCCGGCAAGGCGCGTGACGACTTCCAGCTTTGGCACCATGCGGGGCTTTTCGCCCGCCAGCGCCCTGGCTACTGCGCCGATATGCTCAGGGGTCGTGCCGCAGCAGCCGCCGACCATGTTGACCAGCCCTTCATCCACCCATTGGCGGATCAGTTTCGCGGTGGTTTCGGGCAGTTCGTCATATTGGCCGAGTTCGTTGGGCAGGCCTGCATTGGGATAGGCCAGGATCAGCGTGTCGGCATTTTTCGACAGGTCGGCGAGATAGGGCCGCAGCAGGTCCGCGCCGAACGCGCAGTTCACGCCGATGGTCAGCGGCTTTAAATGGCGCATCGAATACCAGAAGGCGTTGATGGTGTGGCCCGACAGGTTGCGGCCCGACATGTCGGTGATGGTGAAACTGAGCATCAGCGGCACGGAACGGCCCGCCGCTTCCTCCGCCTCGCGCGCGGCCATGCCTGCGGCCTTGGCATTCAAGGTGTCGAAGCAGGTTTCGACCAGCAGGAAATCCACGCCGCCCGCGATCAGCGCTTCGCATTGTTCGCGATAGTCGGCTTTCAGCGTATCATAATCGACTTCGCGATAGGCGGGATCGTTGACGTCGGGCGAGATGGACAACGTCTTGTTGGTCGGCCCGATCGAGCCGCACACGAAGCGGGGCTTGCCATCCGTCGCCGTCGCCGCGTCGCAGGCGCTGCGCGCCAGCTTGGCGGCGGCGATGTTGATGTCCCACACCAGATGTTCGCAGCCATAATCGGCCATCGCGATCTTGGTCGAGCTGAACGTGTTGGTTTCGATCATGTCCGCGCCCGACGCCAGATAGGCGGCATGGATGCCCTGCACGATGTCGGGCCGGGTGAGGCAGAGCAGGTCGTTATTGCCCTTCTGATCCTTGGGCAAATCGAGGTCGCCGCGATAATCGGCTTCGGTCAGGCCGTGTTTCTGGATCGACGTGCCATAGCCGCCGTCGAAGATCAGGATCTTGTCCGCCGCCAGGGCGCGTAATTGTGCTTCGGCCGTCATAATCATGTCCTCTCGTACCGTTCGGTTCGAGCCTGTCGAGAACCCCCACGCAACCAGTTCTCGACAAGCTCGAACCGAACGGAGGGGGTGGTGAAATATCTAAGCGTTCGCCGCTGGCTTCGCCCGCAGCCCCAGCAAATGGCAGATGGCAAAGCTCAATTCCGAACGGTTGAGCGTGTAGAAATGAAAGTCGCGCACGCCGCCTGCATAGAGTTTCTGGCACAGTTCCGACGCGATCGTCGCCGATACCAGTTGGCGCGAGGCGGGGTGGTCGTCCAGTCCCTCGAACAGGCGGGCCATCCAGTTGGGTACCTGCGTATTGCACATCGCCGCCATCCGCTGGGTCGCGGCGAAATTGCTGACCGGCATGATGCCCGGCACGATGTCGGCGGTGATGCCGGCCGCCAATGTCTTGTCGAGGAAGCGGAAATAGGCGTCGGGGGTGAAGAAGAATTGGGTGATCGCGCGGATCGCCCCGGCGTCCAGCTTGCGCTTCAAATTATCGAGGTCGCTCTGCGCGCTGGCCGCTTCAGGATGGACTTCGGGATAGGCAGACACTGAGATTTCGAACGGGTGACGTTTGATGAGACCTTCGACCAACTCGGCCGCGCCCTTATAGCCGTCCGGGTGCGGTTCGAAACTGCCACCGACTTCGGGTGGATCGCCGCGCAGTGCGACGATGTGGCGCACGCCCGCGTCCCAATAGGCATCAGCGATCTCGCCGATCTCGGCCTTGCTCGCGCCGACGCAGGTCAGGTGGGCGGCAGCGGCGAGCGGCGTTTCCCTGGCGATCCGCGCCACCGTGTTGTGGGTGCGTTCGCGGGTCGAGCCGCCCGCGCCATAGGTTACGGACACGAATTTGGGTGCGAGCGGCGTCAAGGTCTCGATCGCGGACCAAAGCTGCGCTTCCATCTTTTCCGACTTGGGCGGGAAAAATTCGAAGCTGACATGGCAGTCGCCTGCAAGATCCGCGTAAAGCGGGGCGACAGGATCGTTCAGGGTCATGCGGAAATCCGTCCTTCGATGGGCAGGATGCGAGCGCCCTTGCGCCGTCCCAGCCAGAGTTGCACCGTCAGTTCCTGGCCGGGCAAAGTTTCCACCCGTTCCAGCGCCAGCCCTGCCGCCGCGAACCAGCCGTCAATCTGATCGTCGGAAAAGCCGAGGCGTGCGTGCTGATCGCGCAACCGCAATTCCTCGCGCTCATGGGGGGCGAAGTCGGCGATCAGCACGCGGCCGTCCAGTGCAGTCACGCGCGCCGCTTCGGCGATCACCTGTTCCGGCGCTTGCGCATAATGGAGAACCTGATGCAGCACGACGGTATCCACGCTGCCCGCTTCCAGCGGCAGGTCTAGGAAATCACCCAGCAGCAGCGCATATTTGTCGCCCGCATCTTCGGGTAGCTTCGCGCGCGCCAGCCGCAGCATGTCCGGGCTGCGATCAATTGCCGTCACGGCGCGCGCGGCCGGGCCGAACAGTTCGACCATCCGCCCGGTGCCAGTGCCGACGTCGAGCAAATGGCCGATCGGGGCGCTGGCCAGCAGCGCGGTCATCGCCGTTTCCACCTGCACTTCGGCAACATGGAGCGAGCGGATCGCGTCCCATTCCTCGGCATGGTCGGCGAAATAGCTTTCGGCCGCGCGCGCCCGGTCGGCGCGCACG
>TARA_R110000787_G_scaffold150431_2_pt1 | contig 12877 bp, 16 predicted proteins | sample TARA_R110000787 | Tara Oceans TARA_R110000787 (sample SAMEA4397920) | marine metagenome | biome: Polar Biome; feature: [DCM] deep chlorophyll maximum layer (ENVO:01000326); material: water (ENVO:00002006), including particulate matter (ENVO:01000060) such as... | depth 35 m
GAAGGGCGGCATCTATAATTTCGTGACGAAACGCGGCGATTGCCGCGGCGACCGGTCGAAGATCTCATGGACGCAAGTGGAAACAGGCTCCGCCGTGACGTGGAAGTATCCGTCCTGCATCCTGCGCGGCGATGACAGCGTGGGCGAGTTTTACTCCATCGCCGTCACAAATGGCCGCCAGCAGGCCGATACGGGCACCAAGATGATCCATCTGGGCAAGCGCACGAAGAGCCGGATCATCTCTAAGGGCATTTCGGCGGGCAAATCGGACAATACCTATCGCGGGCTCGTTTCGGTGAACCGTAAAGCCGTCAATGCGCGCAATTTCACCCAGTGTGACTCGCTGCTGATCGGCGAGAAGTGCGGCGCGCACACGATTCCCTATGTCGAAAACCGCTGTGCCAGCGCGCAGCTGGAGCATGAGGCGACGACGACGAAACTCTCGGAAGACCAGCTGTTCTATGCCCGCCAGCGCGGGATTGCCGAAGAAGACGCTGTGGCGCTACTGGTGAACGGTTTCGTACGTGATGTGCTGCAGCACCTGCCGATGGAGTTCGCAGTTGAGGCGCAAAGCCTGCTGAAAGTGAGCCTGGAAGGCAGTGTCGGGTAGGCATCGGCCCGGAAATGGCTGGATTTAGCCGGTTCGACACATGGTGTTTCTCTGTCGCGGGGGCTTTCCCTTGGGGGCCGGGCAGCTTACATGCGCCCTATGTTGAAAATTACAGACCTGAGCGCCACGGTAGGCGAAGAATCCGAAGCCAAGACCATTCTCAATGGCCTGTCGCTGGACGTGCCTGCGGGCGAGGTTCACGCGATCATGGGGCCGAACGGGGCGGGTAAGTCGACCTTGTCCTATGTGCTGACGGGCCGGAGCGGCTATGAAGTGACCGGTGGCAGCGCCACGCTCAATGGCGAGGACATTCTGGGCATGGACCCGGAAGAGCGCGCGGCCAAGGGCATGTTCCTGTCATTCCAGTATCCGGTGGAGATTCCCGGCGTACCGGTGATGACCTTTGTGCGCACGGCCATGAATGCCCAGCGCAAGGCGCGTGGCGAGGCCGAGATTTCCGCGCCGGACTTCATCAAGAAGTCGCGCGACGTGGCCAAGATGCTGAACCTTGATGCCGAAATGCTTAAGCGGCCGGTGAATGTCGGCTTCTCGGGCGGCGAGAAGAAACGGCTCGAGATTTACCAGATGATGATGCTGGAGCCGAAATTCCTGATCCTAGACGAGACTGACAGCGGCCTCGATATCGACGCGCTGAAGACGGTGGCCGATGGCGTGAACGCGATGCGCGACCCGTCGCGCGGCATGCTGGTGATCACGCACTACCAACGCCTGCTCGACTATATCAAGCCGGACAAGGTGCATGTCATGGCCAAGGGGCGGATCATCAAGACGGGCGAAGCCGACCTTGCGCTGCGCCTCGAAAAAGAAGGCTATGACGGAGTTCTGGGAGAGGCGGCGTGACCACCGCCCTTCGCGACTTCATCAAGAATCCGACGGCTGCCGAGCTGGAACTGGTTGCGCGTTACGCTATGCAGTCTGAAGACGCGCGCCGGGAGCGGGCTTTCCTCGCGTTTGCTGAAACCGGCCTGCCGCACCGGCGTATGGAGGCCTGGAAGTGGACGGACTTCAAGGCGGCGCTGAAGGCGCTTGAGACGCCTGCGGGAGCTTCCGCGAAGGATCCCGTGCCACATGAGGGCGCTCTCGTGTTCCGCTTCTCGCCCAAGGGCTATGAGGCGCCGGCTAGTCTGCCGGACGGCATACGCATGATGGCGCAGCCGGGCGTGCAGGCCTTTCCGGGAGCGGAAGATGTGCCGATGGGCGCATTGGCGGCAGCGCTGGCTGGCGGAGGCAAGCGGCCTGCGACGCTGGCATTTGAAATCACGTCAGGCGATGCGCCGCGCTTGCACTTTGTGTTCGACGGCTCGGGCGAAGCCAGCTTTGCACGGATCGTCTTCCTGATCAGGTCTGGCGCATCGCTGACTTTGACGGAGAGCTATCTGGGCGGCGCTGGGCTGACGGCATCTGTGCTTGAATTCGATCTGGAACAGGACGCCCGGCTCAACCGCACGATCTTCCAGAGGGGCGGCTCGGACGAGGCGCTGGCTGTGACAGGCATCGCGCATCTGGGCGCAGAGGCGGAGATGACGCAGACGACGCTGGCATTCGGCGCGAAAGTCGCGCGGATGGAAACGCGGGTTGTGCACCAAGCGTCAGGTTCGAAACTGAACCTCAATGCGGCCTATCTTTCGGGCAAGGGCTTTCACGCCGATATCACGACCAATGTGCGCCACGGCGCGCCATCATGCGTGACACGGCAGCTGACCAAGGGCGCTGTGCTTGATGGCGGCACGGGCGTGTTCCAGGGCAAGTTCTTCGTGCCGCGCAAGACGGGCCAGCACACGGATGCCGATATGCAGCATCAGGCATTGTTACTCGAAGACGGTGCGCAGGTGTTCGCCAAGCCCGAACTTGAAATCTATGCCGATGATGTCGAGTGCGCGCATGGCAATACGTGCGGCGCCTTGGATGATGCGCAGATGTTCTACCTGCGCCAGCGCGGCATTCCGGAGACGCAGGCGCGCGCGATGCTGACGGAAGCATTTATCGCCGAGGCATTGAGTATGGCTGATGAAGCCGCGCGTGATGTTTTGCTGGCTGAGGCGCAGAACTGGCTGTCGTCATGACGCGGCCGTTTGATGTTTCCGAGATACGCAAGGAGTTTCCGATCCTGTCGCGGCAGGTGAACGGCAAGCCGCTGGTCTATCTGGACAATGCGGCGAGCGCGCAGAAGCCGAATGCGGTGATCGACGCAATTGCGAACCAGAGCCGCACGGCCTATGCGAATGTGCACCGGGGCATCCATACGCTATCGAATGAGACGACGGAGGCCTATGAGGCGGGCCGCGAGGCGGCACGCGGTTTCCTGAATGCGCCAGACGCGCACGGCATCATCTTCACGAAGGGCGCGACCGAGGGGATCAACCTTGTGGCCTCGGCGCTGGCGGGGACAATCCAGCCCGGCGACGAGATCGTTCTGTCGGTGATGGAGCACCATTCGAACATCGTGCCCTGGCATTTCCTGCGCGAGCGGCACGGCGCTGTCCTGCGCTGGGTGGGTCTGAATGAGGATGGCTCGCTGGACATGGATGGCCTGCGCGCCGCCATTGGTCCGAAGACTCGAATGGTGGCGATCAGCCATATGAGCAATGTGCTGGGCACCGTGAACGATGTGGCGGAAGTCGGCCGCATCGCGCATGCTGCGGGTGCGCGTGTTCTCGTCGATGGGTGCCAGTCTGCGGTCCACATGAGCATTGACGTGCAGGCACTGGATTGCGACTGGTTCGTCTTTTCGGGGCACAAGCTTTACGGCCCGACCGGGATTGGCATTCTTTATGGCAAAGCCGATGCGCTGGCCGAGGCGCGGCCCTATCAGGGCGGCGGCGAGATGATCGAGACGGTCACAATGGACCGGATCACGTACAATGAAGCGCCACACAAGTTTGAGGCCGGCACGCCTCCGATTCTCGAAGCGATCGGGCTTGGCGCGGCGATTGGCTGGTATCGGCAGTTCAATCAGGCTGACGTCGAGGCGCATGAGCACGCATTGTATCAGCGTGCGCTGGACGGCCTTCGGGGCATTAACGGACTGCGAATTCATGGCGAGGCGCCCGGCAAGGGAGCGGTATTGGCCTTTAGCCTCGAGGGTGCTCATCCGCATGACCTGGCGCAGATACTCGACCGCTATGGCGTAGCTATCCGTGCAGGTCACCATTGCGCCCAGCCATTAATGACCCATCTAGGTGTTAGTGCTACGGCACGTGCGAGCTTTGGGATCTATAATACAGAGGCCGAAGTGGACGTATTCATAGAGGCGCTGGAAAAAGCGCGCGGAATGCTGGTATAGAAGGTCAGATATGGCAGACGACATGACCTCTCGCGACATGGTTGACGTATCCGAAGATGCGGATGCGGCCCCTTCGGCGATTCCGCAGGATGAACTCAATCGCATCACGGATGCCCTGATTGCGTCGTTCAAGACCGTGTTTGACCCGGAAATCCCCGTAGATATCTACGAATTGGGCCTGATCTATAAAGTCGACATCGATGACGACCGCAAAGTGGACGTGGATATGACGCTGACGGCGCCAGGATGCCCCGTGGCTGGCGACATGCCAGGCTGGGTCGAGACAGCCGCCAGAACTGTAGAAGGTGTTACTGATGTCGAGGTGCGCCTCACGTTTGATCCACCTTGGGATCCTTCGCGCATGTCAGACGAAGCGCGCCTCGCGCTGAACATGCTTTGATTGAATCACAACCTAACGGACCCTATCTGTAGCCCATGGCCAGAAGACCCCGCCCGAAACCCGTAACTCTGACAGACGCCGCTGCGGCTCGTGTGAAAGAGATCATGCAGGAACGCGGCGCAGGATTCCTGCGTGTCGGTGTCAAGAATGGCGGCTGTGCGGGCATGGAATATGTCATGGATTATGCCATGGCACCTGAACCGCTCGACGAAGTGGTTGAGGAAAATGGCGTGACGATACTGATCGACGCCAAGGCCGTACTGTTCCTGCTGGGTAGTCAAGTCGACTACGAGACCACGCTGCTGCACGAGAAATTCGTGTTCAGGAACCCCAACCAGACGGATGCCTGTGGTTGCGGAGAGAGCGTGACGATTGTGCCGGCGGTTGACGCCTAGGTTTCTGATCCGGCCTGATATGGGGCTGAGATGATAATTCAGAGCTTTGCACCTATCGCCGCACCTGATGCGGAAATTCTTATTCTTGGAAGTATGCCCGGTATCGCCTCACTGGAGGCGAACCAGTATTACGCGCATCCCAGGAATGCCTTCTGGGGCATCATGGGTGAGCTGTATGGGGCCGGCATTGCGCTGCCCTATGACGAGCGCCAATCCGTGCTGAAATCCAGGCGCGTTGCCCTGTGGGATGTTCTGCAATTCTGCCAACGTGAGGGCAGTCTCGACTCCAATATCAAGGAAGAGGTGCCGAATGACTTTGCGCGCTTCTTCGCGGCCCATCCGCACATTAGGCGGGTGGGGCTGAATGGCGGAAAGGCGGCCAAGAGTTTCGAGAAGTATGCGCGGCCCTATTTGCCGCCATCAGCGATTGCTGTGACCCTACCGTCCACAAGTCCCGCCCATGCGGCCAAGCGTTTCGAACAGAAATGTGCGGAATGGCGCGCAGGCTTGGTAGACTGATCGGGTATGCCTCAGGGCTTCTGGAAAGCAGCCAGATTGTCCGGTGTCGGTTTGGCTTCCATGCCCTTGGGCGGATCTGGGATCAGGGTGGCGCGGACAGCAGGGCCGCCACGCACTTCAGCCACGAGTTCGGCTGTACGGGTTTCCACGGCATTCGTTAGGCGGGCCATGAACTCGTCTTTGTCCAGTCCCGGCGGGATCGGCTCGAGGAACTCGATAGTGGCCGTGCCCGGTGTTTTCTGCGTTTCCTGCTGACGCCAGAACAAGCCGATATTCGTGGCGACCGGCACAACCGGCACACCCATCGCTTCGGCCATGTGCCAAACGCCGGGCTTGTAACGGAAATGGTAGTCAACGGGCGCGAGGTGGCCTTCGGGATAGATCAGGACGCGGCGACCTTCCTTGCGGGCGGTCTCCATGCCTTCGCGCAGGGACTCAGCCTTGCGCTCCCCGCCGCCGCAGGTGTCGATGACAATGGCGCCCAGCTTTCGCAGGATGCCGCCAACAAGCGGGAATTTCTCGAGATGGTCACCGGTGACGAAGGCGAGATTATTCACTTCCGGATAGATCAGGTAGCCGTCGCCCCAGCTCTGGTGCTTGGCGGCGATGACGAAGGCGCCCTCGGGCAGTCGGTCCCGGCCGCGCACCTTCTTGTGGATGCCGCCGAAGATGCGGAGGTTCCAGTTCATGGCGCGCGTATAGCTGCGAATGATGATCCTGACAGGACTGCGGCCCGGCAGAGCCAGGAAGGGGAGGGAAACCAGGACGTAGATGACCGAGAGCAGGTAGTAGGTGACCGTAAACAGGAAGCCGCGCATGAGACTGAGCCTTCTTGAAGGGGCGATGCCGTTTTCGTCTAGCCGGAATAGAGCACGGCAAGGATGCCCTTGGTGAAGGCGTCCTTGTGCTGCGAGAGAGGGCCGGGCAGGCGGTTGTAGATCTTGTTCTGGCCTGCCTGCATGATGACGCCCAGCGCCATGGCGGCTTTCACCGCCGGGTCGCCCTTGGGGAGGGTTCCGTCCTGCATCAGGCCGGCAATGACGCGTTCCGTGATCGAGACGGGGTCGTCTTCGCGACGCTTGTCGTAAGGAAGGTACCGGTTCAGCGAGACGAGGTGGAACGAGAAGAGCAGGAAGTCTTCGTCGGCAAGCTGGCAATAGGCCGAGACGGCGGCGCCGACCTTCTCGTCGAGCGTTCCTTCCGCTGCCAAGGCTTCCATCATCATTTTGCCGAGACGGTTATGGGTTTCCATGAACAGGGCCAACGCGAGCTCGTCCTTGCCTTTGTAGTGCCGGTAGAGAGCCCCTTCGGAGACGCCAGCCTGTTCGGCAATTTCGCGGGTCGTTGCGGCGTCGACGCCTTCATGGATGAAGAGTTTCAGTGCGGCGCGTTCGATCTTGGGGCGCGCATTGCGGGCACGGGGCTTCTTGGCAGCCTCGCGGGCAGGGGCGGGTGAACGCGGCATGTGGGCAATCCTTATCGTTGCCTGATCTATAACAGGTTGCCCAAAACCACGCAAGTGAATAATCGCTCACTTGTGGGGTCTGGGAGATTTTGAGCTTGATAGGGCGTGTTGCCATGGTGGTGGGCGGAGGACCGGGCCTCGCTAGGAAGCGAATTCGACCCGGTAGCTTTCGATCACGGTATTTGCCAGCAGCTTCTCGCACATTTCCTTCACGCGCTTCTCTGCGGCGGCGGAATCGAGTGTGTCGTCGATATCGAGTTCGATGACACGGCCGATGCGGGCTGCTTCGACTTCCTTGTACCCCATGCGGGTAAGTGTGTCGGCCACGGCCTTACCCTGGGGGTCAAGAACGCCGGATTTCAGGGCGACGTGGACAATGGCTTTCATCGGGCAGGGCTCCGTAAGGGTGAGTCGCGCTCCGTTTAGCGCAGTCCGGTTCAGAATGGAACGCGTGGGCGTGCGTTGCGCCTACTTGCCGCCGGTGAAGCTGACCACGTTGTCGGTTTCACCGGATTCCTTGATGATTCCGAGGCGACGGGCGACTTCGGCATAAGCCTCGGTCACACCACCAAGGTCGCGGCGGAACCGGTCCTTATCGAGCTTTTCGCCGGTGTCGAAATCCCACAGGCGGCAGCTGTCAGGGCTGATTTCATCAGCCAGCAGGATACGGGGCATATCGCTGTCGCCTTCGAAATAGCGTCCGAACTCCAGTTTGAAGTCTACCAGACGGATGCCGACGGCTGCGAACAGGCCGGACATGAAATCGTTCACACGTAGCGCGAGGGAGATGAGATCATCATATTCCTGCGGGCCGGCCCAGCCGAACGCGGCGATGTGCTCTTCGGTCACCAACGGGTCGCCGAGGGCGTCGTCCTTGAAGTAGAACTCGACCATCGGGCGGGGCAGGACCTGGCCTTCCTCGATGCCGAGGCGCTTGGACAGGGTGCCGGCAGCGATGTTGCGCACCACGACTTCGAGCGGGATGATCTCGACTTTCTTGATCAATTGCTCGCGCATGTTGAGGCGGCGGATGAAGTGTGTCGGGATGCCAACAGCGCCAAGACGGGTCATCATGAACTCGCTGATACGGTTGTTCAGGACACCTTTGCCATCAAGGACAGCCTTCTTCTGAGCGTTGAAGGCAGTGGCGTCGTCCTTGAAATACTGGATCAGGGTGCCTGGCTCGGGTCCTTCGTAAAGGATCTTGGCCTTACCCTCATAAACGACGCGCTTTTTCGACATTCGACAGAGCCCTTCCATGGGTGATCAAGGGCCCCTAGCGGCTTGGAATCGCCATCATACCCTCTAGCCCGCGACTGTTACGCCAAGTCGCACCGATAAACAATTATTGCGCACACCTGTTCTGGCACCCTATATGAGCCCAAATCCGGAAATTCTCGCTGAAAGGCCCCTTCCATGAGCTCATTTGACGATCGCGAACGCGCAGAAGAGGCGAAATACGCTCTCGACCAGGAAACCCATTTCAAAGTCCTGGCCCGCCGCAACAAGCTGCTGGGCCTTTGGGCGGCAGACCTGATGGGTCTTATGGGCGATGATGCCGAAGCTTATGCCAAGACTGTTGTCCTGTCAGATCTCGAAGAAGCCGGTGAAGAGGATGTGTTCCGCAAGGTGCGCGGTGACTTCGATACGGCCGGTATCGATCGGACCGATGCCCGCATTCGCGAGCAGATGGCGCAGCTGATGCCCATTGCCCGTGAACAGGTGATGAAAGACGTCAAGGGATAAGAGCGTCTATTGCTCCTCCCTCCTTTGGCGGGGGGCAATTCGTTCCTTTCGGTCTTCTAGCCCCCGCACGCACGCGGGTGGCCAGGATGACGCTTTCCTGTAGCAAATCGGCAATCTGGTTTGTGGTCAGGGCTGAAGTGATACAGGTCAGTGGTTCGCCATTGTCCGCTGCGACGATGACCGCGATACCGGCATGACCGCCGTACCAGTCCCAGAGATAGGCCACGTTGTGGGATGCCGTGAGCTGATGGAGGCGCTCCATGAGGGCAGTATTGGCTATGTCATCTCTGCGCGTAAGATCCGTTTGATCCAGATTGACCAGGATTGCTCCGCGATCCGCAAAGCGCTCAACTGCATCGTGCAGGCGCGGATCGAGCATTCGGCAGACCGGGCACCAGTTGGCGGTGAAATTGACCACCTTTATTGTGGGGTCAGCGGTAGCTGGTAGGGCGCAGGCCAGCGTAATCAGGATGACTGAGAGTATTCTTTTCCGCATGTCCTCAGAGTAGCCCGCTCTGGTGCTGGGTGAACAGCCAAAAGCTCAGGCTAGCGAGTCAATTGAGCCGTCACGAGACCGGTATGGTGTGGACGCTTTGGCAGGAACAGATCGCTGCAGGCGCGCGTGTTGTCGCCCAGTGGAGCAAAGGAGATGCAGGAGTAATGGGCCGCCGCGCCTGATTCAAAGGTAGGCTTGCCTGTCCAGCCCGTGATGAAAGGCTTGCCAGCCCAATTGTTGAAAATGATGCTTCCCGGCGTTTTGGGCACGAAGGCGTCGCCTTCGACCGTTTTGTAGTAGGGCTTGCCGTCGACGTACCATGTGATGCCTTCAGGGCTCCATTCAAAGGCATACAGGTGATCGGCTTCCGATGCGTCGAACGGCAGGTCGAAAGTTGCTGAAGCGCCTGTCTTGCCCTTCCGGAAGTAGTTGAAATGGATGCGCGAAGTATCGAGACCGAGAAATTCGATGTCGATTTCGTCATGAGCTGTGCCTTCATAAGACCCCGTATAGGTGAAGAATGAAGAGACAAGGCCAGAGCCCTTTGACGGCCGCATGACAACTTCATAGCGGCCATACCCATAGGTGTTGACCGTCTTCATTTCGGCGCCCGTGAAGGGGCCGGAGCGGGATTGCTCATGATGGACCTCAAGGTCTGCGCCCTCAGCGGTCTGCTTGATGTTCTTTGGCGACCAGTCCCCGCCATAGTGGCCATCCGGGTTTGCGAAATCTGAGCGATAGAAAAAGGCATCATTTTGCGCATCTCCCAGGAGGGAGATGAAACCCGGCGATGACGGGATGAGTGCGGCACGCTTGGCTGGAACCGTGGCGGGCCGCGTTGGCGGAGCGACAGGTGCTGCCAGTGTGGGAGCCGATGGGGTCTCTTTCGTCTCTATTGGGTCGATTGGTGTGGGAGCGGGCGCTTCCGGTGCCGCGGCATTAATCTCAGCCACATATGGTTTGATGCTCGGGCGTGGCTTGACGGCATTCAAGGTTAAAATGCCAAAACTGCACACTGCAACCAGCATGGACACGATGAAAATGTCCATCTGCGAGGCATTGCTCGCACCGTGTTGATTTTGTTTGAAATTCTTCAACTTTTCGCCGCGCTATTCAGGTTAATCATCCCCTAAAATAGCAAGAATTGCGCCAAGTCAGATGATTAACAACCCCTGCAGCTGAGGTTCAGGCCGCGCCGGGCCCCGCGTCGTTGGAATTCAACGCTTTCATGTTGCGCATCATGAAAAGAGGCACAGAGCCAATGGGTGTCAGAGCCCAATCAAGAGGCTGATCGTGTGGCTCAGAAGGGACTGAGTCGATCTGCTGAGCAGGGTAGGCGAGTGCGCAGGCAAATGCGCGGCCGGCAGAGCGCAAGGAGCTGATTGCCCGATCATAGTGGCCTTTGCCATAGCCAAGGCGGTTGCCCATGGCATCGAAGGCCAGAAGGGGGGTGAGGATTAGCGTCGGATTGACCTCCGGCGCATCCAGTCCCGGTTCTGAAAGGCCGAATGGGCGGCGTTCGAGCGGCTCGCCAATCGACCAGAGGCGCCATGTCATGCGGCCATCATCCTCGATACGGGGCAGGCATAGCTCGGCCCCTGCGCGGCTGAGGCGCTGCATCAGGGGCGCCGGGTCAATTTCTTCATTGATGGCAACGTAGCCCGCCACAACAGGCCCATAGCGTTCCAGTAATTTCATTGGAAACAGGTCAGCCAGCTTGTCAGCGGCATCAGGGTCGCGCGCAGCGGCTTCGGCCCGCAGTGTGCGCATGCGGTGGCGGAGTTGTGTCTTGTCGGGAGCTTGGGACATGGTCAGAGCCTTAACGCGGGTATCTGCTCACGTCACCCAGCAAATATAGCGCACAAGAACCGCAGTCGTCGCTGGGCATATTCACTCCCGTCAACCTAGAGACTAGGTGGGCGCCGGGTGAGCCCGGACCAGGGTCCGAACCAGAATGCCAGCTCCCTGACGATGAGTAAGGTCGCCGGAGATCAGTCCCATTGCGGGCGCCGCAGCCCTTGTGCAAGGCCAGATGTAGGCTTCAACTGCGTCGAATGTAAGAGCGTTTATTCGGCGGATATGTCGACATCGAAGACGTAAAGCAGCGTTTGCTGCTTGCCGGAGAAATTATTGTCGGAAATCATCCAGATGCGAAGCGTGCCATCGGCGCGAATTTCACCGGCGACGCCCTCGAAATTATCCACCAGCATCGGACGCTTCAGCTCAATCCGGTCGTTTGAATTCGACCATGTGATGATGTTTCGGTTGCCCCGGATGGGGTCATAGCTGCGGAAGAGCGTGATGATGATGGGCGATTGTGATGAAGACGGGACTTCATCTCGGCCAACAAAGGAATATCCGCCTGGATTGTCGGCATCCTGGCCTGTCAATTTGCTCGTCCCGTTCTCTAACACCTCGCCCATGGGGGAGGGCCCGCCAAACAGGCTTTCCAGGCCGTAGGTCAGTATCCCGTCGGGCGAGATCGAGAGCGCCTCGGCACCCTGATTCTCGTCAATCGGTTTGCCGCCCGCCTCGGCCGGGAGTTTAGCGACAAGCGCTGCCCGGGCGGCTGCGCCGCAATTTTCCAGATCGAAGGCCTCAAGGCGATGATTGCGTTCGAAGCTGACAATCGCGAGTCCATCGCGGTACGCTAGCCCTTCGGAATCGCCTTCAGCCTTGCCTGACAATTGGCCACCATCCTGACCCAGCATATAGGCCAGCTTGCCTGTGCCATCCGGGTGGCCGTCAGTCATACCCAGCCACACGAAAGCGCCGACATCGGAAATGGACAGGAGCTTGCCATCCGGGAGCGTTTCGAGGCCGGAGAGGCCGCCAAAATTGGCATTACCTGAGGTCAGGCTCCATCCGCCCGCAAATGTGACGGTGTCAGGTAGCGGCGGGTTGGCGCCTTCATCGTTTAGCGCAACAGGTGTCGCTGTGATGTCGAGAGATAGAGGCGCAACAAACCGCGTGCCGGCGGGACATGATTCCTCGCGCAAATTGCGGGAGGCAGATTCGAAGCTCCACAGGGCCGTCGCAGGCGAAGGCTTAGTAGCGGCCGGTTCTGCGATTTCCGGCGCCGCACAGGCGCCTATCGACATGAGCAGGAGCGCGATGAGGCACGTTTTTTTCATCTGAAAAGCCATCGGTGAAAAGGAATTCCTAATCCAGCCTCTCCCATTCGAAGGCGGCAAATACAAGGCGCAAATCGCGAAATTTGCGTGACGGCCACGAGAGGTCTGGATTTAGAAAGCGAACCCATACAAGAGAGTCTCAATGACGCAGATTCCTCTCGCCCGCCGCTCACCGATTCCACCGGAAAGCTGTAACCTCGCCAGTGCTATCGAGGTTGTAGGTGACCGCTGGACGTTATTGATCCTTCGCGCTGCCCTGTACGGTGTGCGGCGCTTCGATGACTTTCAGGCGGAACTCAAATGTCCGCGGACAGTCCTGTCCGGGCGCTTGAAGGGGTTAGTTGATGCCGGCCTGCTGGTGAAGCGTCCCTACAAGGCGCCAGGTAAGCGCGCACGGCCGGAATATACGCTTTCGGCCATGGGCCTCTCCCTGCGACCTATCCTTATCGGGCTGACTCAATGGGGCGATGCGTGGCTGGGTGTCGGGGAATCGCCGCCTATAAGCTTTACCAAGGCGGGCACGAAGGCAGCCATACGTGCTGCTTTTGTCGATGCGGATGGGAGGGAAGTCCGTCCGGACCAGATTCGGACCGTGATAAGGGGCTGAATCCCGTCGATCCGGGCGTGCCTTGCCCGATGTGTATCGGCTGTTTCAGATCAACGCGGGAGAAGTCCACAAATTGTGCAGCGTTAGGCCAACTATCCGCTTGCAAAGCCGGGCATGATGCGCTTTATCACGCCTCTCGGCGGGGGTTCCTGCCGAGTACCAATTCAGGATGCGGGCGTAGCTCAGTGGTAGAGCACAACC
>TARA_R110000787_G_scaffold80770_4_pt1 | contig 12872 bp, 15 predicted proteins | sample TARA_R110000787 | Tara Oceans TARA_R110000787 (sample SAMEA4397920) | marine metagenome | biome: Polar Biome; feature: [DCM] deep chlorophyll maximum layer (ENVO:01000326); material: water (ENVO:00002006), including particulate matter (ENVO:01000060) such as... | depth 35 m
TTGGGCAGAACCAGGAGTGCTGTTTATTGATCGAATTAATGAGGACAATAACCTATTTTATGCTGAGACTATAGAGGCAACTAACCCATGTGGTGAGCAACCTCTACCCCCATATGGTGCGTGTTTGTTAGGTAGCTTTAACTTAGTCAAGTACATGGAGAGAGCTAACCAACACAAAGACTATTACACATTTAACTACACCCAATTTAAGATGGATATCCCGCATGTTGTACGGGCTATGGACAATGTTATTGATAGGACACAGTACCCTTTAGAAGCCCAGAAGAAAGAAGCTATTGCGAAGAGAAGGATGGGGCTTGGGATCACTGGCTTAGCGAATATCCTTACGTTGATGAACATACGATACGGGTCTGCTGAAGCTGTTAGATATACACGTAAGATAACTAAGACACTGATGTGTGGTGCATACGAAACCTCTTCTCTTCTTGCTAAAGAGAAGGGACCGTTCCCTTTGTATACAGAAGAGTATCACGCCAGTAAGTTTATCCAGCGACTACCATTGGACATACAGGATTTAATTAAAAGATATGGTATCCGAAATAGTCACCTCACCTCTATCGCCCCTACTGGTACTATTAGTTTCACTGCTGATAACATTAGCAGCGGTGTGGAACCTGTATTCAGCAACCAACTGGATCGAACTGTCCAAACAGAACAAGGCCCTATCATTGTTCCGCTCAAGGATTATGTATATAATACGTATGGCATTAGGAATTTAGAGGCAGATGACCTGTCTACTGATGATCACTTGGATATGCAGATAGCTGTCCAACCTTTCATTGACTCAGCTGTATCTAAGACAATCAATGTCTCAGAGAAGGTAACCTTTGATGAGTTCAAAGATATCTACATGAAGGCGTGGCGGGGTAAACTTAAAGGCTGTACGACCTTTAGACTAGCAGGAAAACGATATGGGATACTGAATAAGGTAGAGCCATTAGAGGAGCCTATTGAAGGGGCTGCTTGCTTCATCGATCCAGCAACTGGCAACAGGGAGTGTGGCTGATGGGCAGATTAATATTTGTTATGGCTCTTGGTGTAATACTAACTGGGTGTGGTGTACCCCCTACGTATGATACAGGGACACTCGTATGGGTAGGCTGTCACAACGTAGAGCAGAACCCTAGCCCTGAAGGAAGTAAAGCGTACCTGCTGCTGTCTGAGTTAGACAGAGGTGACAAGCTGTATCTACAACAAATAGATCACAAGGGTAGATCAGATGTTACTGTAGGTAGTCCATGTAAGTGAGTTCTTACTAGTGACTAATTAGATTTAATACCGTGGAGCAATGATTATTGCAGAGTGACACTAAGCTATGCCGAAAGTGCAAGACTACTAAAAGAGTATCAGATTTCTATGCAACATCAGCTGTATGTAAGCAATGCAACAAGCAGTATAGAGCAGAGAGATGGCATTACACAGCGTACAACCACATCAGAGAGCGTGAGAGAAATGGGCGTGTTCCTAAAGTTGAAACACCCGTTACCGCTGAAGAGATATTAGAGATGTATAACGACATCGATGGTGTCTGTCCCAGCTGTCAGACACATACGTATCCACACACAGGAAGTAGCTCCCCATCGATAGATCGAATAGACAATTCCAAAGGGTACTCCCCAGAAAACGTATGGATACTTTGTAACAGTTGTAACAGACGCAAAGGGGATAGTCGAAGTCCACATGACTTATACATTATAGCAGACAGCTGGTACGAGAAGATCAAGGAATTAGAGTACAATAGGAGTACACATGGCTAGACATAGAGGATTAACGAAATGGGATTTCCCATTATCAATTCAATGTGCACGAGGTGAATTAGATTTTAAGCGGGGCATTGTTACTTCCCCATTTAAAGAAAACACTACCGCCCACAGAGAATGGCTGAGGGGATTTAATCGATCTTACTTTGCCAACCTAGAGGAACTTGCATGAGGAAGCTTATGGATACAGATGGTGATTACGTACTGCTGCTTGAGTCTGTATCTATAGCTGCAAGTAACTACTGTCTATCACGGGATGGCCTCACGTCTTGTGCAACATACAAAGAGCTAGTGATGGCACTGGCTGAATTGAATAAGGAAATTAAATATGAAGATGACTAATGAAGTATCGCAAAACGCAATAGCTTTTTTAATGAGAACAGAGTTGAAAGGTGCTGAAGCAGGTAAGTTTCTAGAAGTTCTTCAAGCGGTCAGGGCGAGTACATTACCCTCTCCTCAGCTAGACATTGAAGATGCAATCTCTGAGGCAGACGGTACTTAATGAGAAGCATTACCACAATGGGTGCACACAGAAGACCAGTAACTGTTCAGTCGTTAACAGATAAGTTAACTAAGTTTGAGTTAACGCTTAAAGCTGTGACTGATATGCATCCAAGTAGTAGTCTAATTCATGAGATCTTAACTAAACTTCAAGAAGAATTAAAAAACGCTTGACTGATTGTAGGTCATACAGAGGGGCGTGTGGTTATAAGGAATATTTCTGGGGGGATTCTACCTAGAATGTTCCTTATAATTATTTCCACTTCTTACGAGTAATTAACCCGCCTTCATCCATGCCATCTACTACTTTATGCAGCCCTTTAAACTTTGGAAAGCTAGGATCTTGAATTGACTTCATAGTTTTTTTATCACTAAACTTCTTATGGACTCCTAATGTATCCATTTGATTATCGATGTTCGATTCCTTTACCTTATCGAATGCCGATTTTTCAGTAAGGTCCATTTGGTTTTTTCTAGTATTCCCCTGAAACATTCTACGTGAGTTGGACCCTGGCTTATCAATACTCATCCCCAACATATACTTTTCAAGTTGCTCTGCCTTTTGAGGCATCTTAAACACGAGAGGCTTTAGGTTCTTTGCAGCCCTTGAAGCATTTGTTTTTTCATGTACAGATGAAGCCTTGTCTATCAGTTGTTGTTTCATCTTATTCAAAACAGGAAATATGTCCTTATTATCAATCCTCTCAAAAAGCCTTTGAATAGTCCCCCTTAGCTCTGGTGTTTTTGCTACACGCACTAACCCCAGTTGTGACTTAACTGCATTTCTAAATACATTGTATGCAAGCTCAGGCCCTGACTCCAATAGTGTAAGATCAAGATTCTCTATAGCATTAAAGTTTTTTCCAGACTGAATCATGCCATCGTATAGTGAGGACTGCTCCCCCTTAGTTAACTTTCTCCATTTTAATTTAGATGGATGGGGAAATGCTATTTCACTTTCAGTGTGGCCTATCCCATGCTGAGGCAGCTTTTGTGGGTTATACTGCACTTCAGTTCGTAGCAACTCTGAAAGCCGCTCATCCGCTTCCATCCAATCAGACTCGTCTACCTTATTTTTAATTGTTCGTAATGTGTTTGCAGCATCATCCGTATACTTTTGAGCAGCAGCGGAATACTCAGGGGTTCCAGGTGTCTCCCCATTAAGCATAAACTTGTGTCTCTTGATAAGTAACTCAACTATTTTCTTTTGATCATTATTGTTTAACCTAGAAACCTTTTTTCCAGGCCCAGGCTGTTTATTAAATACACTTTCAGTTAATGATCTACGTATTACAGCACCATATTTGTCGGGTGACATATCTGAAAGATCATCATACCTCAGTGTCTTACCATCATATGTTTCTAGGACATACATGTCATCCTTCAGCGCCCTTTTGATACTAGCAACAGATGTGTCAGGCTGAGCCTTCATAGCGAATGACCACAAAGAAACTAAAGGGTCAGCTGAGGCTGAATACATAGGGGTTTGTAGTTCAGCGTGTTGCTTTGGATTAATAGCCCCAGTATCTGTTCTTCTTACATTACCCAAATCAGCTGGTCTTTTTTCAAATTCAGCTTGGGTTCTTGCGTTCTCTGCATAGTCTTGCATCTTGCCACCAACCATTACATCATCTGTAAGGCCAGCTTCACCTACAAAAACCTTTGGTCCTTCTGGTGGTATTCTTGGGGATGTCTCAAAATCATATTTAGCCTTATCATAGCTACCTTTGATGATCGCCATCTCAGTATTACTGTATTTTGTTTTACCGCCTGTAGGCTTAACTATTGCTGCTTCCCACTCCTCTGGGGACGGGTAGCCAGTGCCTGAAGTTGTAGTCTCTACAATTGGGTTGCCATACTCATCAACATTATCAAACGTATTATAGTCCATCTCATCTATTGACCAGGGATCTTTGCCGTACTGCTGTTCTTCCATAGTCTTCCAGTACTCTGCATCCTCAGCATCCCCATACATTTCATCAGCAGTTGTTTTTTTAGGGGACTGTGCGGAAGGTTCTTGTATGGTTTTCATCTCTTTGTAGAAATCACGCACTTCATTGTTTACAAGTTTTGGTCCAGCTGGCTGGGGGATGTCAGCATCGATCTTAATCTTAGCGTATGGATTACTAATATTAAGTTGTTCAGTTACGTGATCAATAGTAATTAAGTTTTTCTTAGGAGAGCCATCCTTTGCTGTGTTGAAAGCTTTAACTAAATCTGATTTATTAGCACCCTCCTTAACTAGTTTTTTAGCTTTAGGACTATCGAGGAACTTGACTAACTTTTCAGATGTCTGAGGTAGTAGCTTAGGGATGCTTGCAGGAGCAGATTTTGTTATAGCTTTGTTAATATACTTTATTGCTGGCTTAGCTACCATAGAACCTACGAGAGGCACGAGGTCAGTCGCTACCATAACACCTGACGTAGCTGTGTTAATTGCTGCATCTAGGTAATTCTTATCCTTAACATTCTGCGTAGCCTTAGCCGAATACTGGGCTGCATCTCTCACACCAGCACCAGGGAGTATTTCAGCAGCCGTAGCAGCTGAGTCCATAGGGTTATCTACTATGTAATCATAAGCATCAATTGCTCCATCAGCTATTATATCAGGTAACTCTGATGCGTAGTCGTATGCATCGATAGCCATATCTGCTACTTCATCAGCCCCTCTACCTAATGCGGATAGGGATTTATCTAAGTAAGTATCGATTGCACTCATTATTATAGACCTGCTGCTATAGCTAACGCTTCATCGTATGATCCATAGTAACCAGCTTCTATTGCGGCATTTACGGACATGCCATATCGCTGTTTAAACCTAGCGTTAGCAACAGTTCTTCGATCCCCCTTAAGTCTACCCCATTTTAATTTAGAGTTCTTGGGTATTTTAGATGCCCCAGTTTCTACTGATTTACGGGACATTTCATCTGAGGTTTCTAAAGCGTATTTACGTGCATCCAAAGCGAATTTAGAAAGCTCCCCTAATAAGAAATCTCTTTTCGCTGAATCCCTCTCAGCAGCTGTATCAAAGCTCTCCCCAATTTTCGGGTACTCTGGATTGTTAAGGATTGCTGAACCTTGTGCTGAAACCAACTCCCCCATACCCTGTCTAGTTAAGTGATCAACCTCTGGATCACCAGATGACTTAATTATGGTGAAGGGTTCTATTTGAAGTCGATCTAGTTCCTGCTGAATAGGTGTCTTGTCTTCTTCATATGATAGACCAGCAAACTGCTTTGCAATAGGGCGCTGACGGGTGGGTGTTTCTTTCTTAGTTGAACGCTCCTTATCTGGCAGGTCACTCTCACCAATACGCACAGATCGAAGTGCTCTGTTAGTCATGTAATCAAGGAAGTCAACACTATCGATAGAGCCTACTGTAGTACGTGTTTCTTTTAGTTTCCTCATTTCAGGGTTGTACTGTGAAGCTATATCTGCAATTTGATTAGCAGGTAATGTGAATGTGTTTAAGGTATCCCCTATGATACGAGCTAGGCCAGTTGCCAGCTTCTCTTCTCCCATCCCCTCACCTGAGCTATTTAGTAAATCTATCATTTCATCTACCATGTACAGCCCAGAGCCTACACGGAATGTAGATCCTGATAAGGACTGCATTACATCCTTAGAGATTGTTCTCCCCTCAGCTTGAAGAGAATACTTACCATCCTTCTTCTTTCCCTCTTTGTATCTATTGACCATATCTGCTAATAAAAAGAAGGGCTGGAATGGACCTAGTAGAGCGCGACCATCGATTATCTTACCTTCAGTATCTTTAAATTGATACCACTTCAGGCCCTCATCATTAAGTTCATTACGTATTGCGTATGCTCCTAAGAACATACCTGCACCTGTAACCTGCTTGGACAACTTATCAGCCCAATCAGTATCTTTTAAAATCTTTTTATTTAGACCTAACCAATCTCTTCTCTCTAGTCGGAACAAAGGGATAATAGGGGTGTGCTCATAGATAAATTCTAAACTGTTAGCAACAAACCGTGGGAATGGCATGACGCTTGATAGCGTAAAGGGCAACTTTTGATGAAGGAATATAGTCCCCTTAGCTGCCTGACTGAATATGTTCTGACCTTTTGGACTGCTTTGGTATGTGTACTTGAGAGCATCCTCAATAGCCCCTTCCATTATTTCAGGAGAGATCTTATTAAACTCCCCCCGTCCCAAGACATCCATTAAGTCTTCACCCGTAGCATCATACAGCCTACGCTTTATACCAGCTGAAATGGTTGCTCTTTTAAAAGCGTTGTCTGAGGCTGTGTTCATAAAATTAAGTTTACGAGCTACGTTTATCATTAAACTATTACTGTTTGACGGAACCTTACCTTCAACATCAGCCATAGCCATAAACACTCGTGAGGCTTTTTCATTCTGGTGCTTAGACATTAACTCTTCGATTAAACGTCCATGCTTTGTATTGATGGTTAGGTTGCCCACGTTGGTGAATACACCTTGAAGAGGGTTCTTCAGTTTTCCTTTGGTAGGCATGTCAATAATATTATAGAAAAGCCTGTCAGCTGCATCCACTCCCAGACGCATAACACCATTCCAGTTATTACGCATAGCCGTAGCCATCTGTGATGTCATCATGCCAAGTCTTGCTTTATCCAAGTCCTTTACAAAACGACCTGCCCTACTCTCTTGGCTAACAATTGATTGCATTGTCTCTTTATTCATTGCTGCAACGCCAACTTCATCTAACGTATCAGCAGCATCTAATTTAGCTGTAAGCTCTGGGCTGGCATCCCCTCTAAGAAATCTTTTTATTGTACCCTGTGCTTGCATCTTTTTTGCAGCTTCTGATATTTCATGCATGTAGATGTTACTGAAGTCATCCGCTGTAATACCAAATTTATTGTATATACCTAATAGATCTTCTGGGAGTAGCTTACCTCCCTTCAATGAGTTAGCCACTGTCTCAGTTATACGATCTGTTTCCTTACCTTTTAAGCCTACCTTCTTTTCAACTTCAATAGCAGCTGCTGCCACTCTACGTATAACAGCTAGATCTAGGCTTACCCCCTGCTCTTTTCCAGCTGCTACCCGTGTTGGGTCAAGGTTCTTTAGGTTTTGTATTCTCGTTTCGTTTTCTGTAAATTTAGAAACCTTAGCCTCTAGCTTAACTCCCCCACTCTTTGTCTTAGCAATCTTAGCTACCTCTACATCAGCTGCTTCTTTAGCTGCTACGCCAGCTGCTTCATCTATATCTAAAAGTTTATTTGCTGCTGCTGCACGTTTACCTTGGAACACACGATTGCCAGCACCTAGGACAGCACCTGGAGCAGCGGATAAAGCAGAGCTTGCTGCTACCTGCCCGTAGTTAATGTCATCTTGATTGCCAGTTTCAACACGAGAGCTTTGGTTAGTGTAGTCAGTGGCCCCACCAACTGCTGCATCAACTGCTCCACCAATTACCGCACCTCTTGCAAGTTGCCCAATTGCTTTTGTTCCAGCAAATGATGCAAGCTTACCTACACCAGCTGAAGCTAATCCTACATATGTAGAGGGGGCTGCTACGACAGCTTCACCGTAGTCACCTAATGTCTTACGGCCCTCAGCAGTGAATGGGTTCATAGATCTTGAAGGCATACGATCAAAGGTTTTCATTAACCTGCCCATTCGGGCCTTACCTTCATCGTCTGCTTCTTGTGCGTATGTTAGATCCTTAGTAGCAGTTACTTCATTAGCTGTTTGATAGCGGAAGTGCTCCATGTATTCATCGTATATTTCTTCAGGACTTTCTGGTGCTATGTTTTCACGTTCAGCTAGGAAATCCCCTGCGTCTTGCAGGAAGTTTTCATCTGCAATTAAAATTTCTTTAGTAAGTTCCTCTTTATCGTAATCAACGTAAGACACTATAGCTTACCCCCTAGCTTCTTAACCTTATTTTGCCTTCTTTTAATTAAAACAGGGTTCGGGGGGGTAGCAGCTACAGCCGTAGCTAAGGCTGCTTGTGCTTTAGCAAGTGCTGGGGTTGTTGCTGCGTCTGGTACTACTACTGGGGGCAGTGCTGGTTGCTTTGGTACTCCTCCAGTTTTTTTAACAGGGGTTGGTCCTCCATTTACGTCTACAGGGATTTTAGTTGCATCAGGAAGGGTATATGGTTTCCACTTAAAATAGAGATTATTAACAAATGCAGGATCTTGCTTTGCTACACCCCTGAGAACATCTTGAGTAAGTGTGGGCCAAGCATCAGGGTTATTCTTTGCTTTTTTGTATGTATTTAAATAGATGTCGTTAGTCATCTGTTCTACATACTTTTCAAGGTTTGCTTTATCAGCTGGAAATTTATAGGTAGTAGTATTGGTAGCTTTATCATACATCATTTTTGCTCCGTATCCTGCTTTTATCTGGTTACCAAGCTGTCTCAAAAATATAGATTTATCTCCACCTACTATCTTAGTTTTATCTGCTAGGGCATTAGCTAACTGTGCATTTTTAAGTTTAAGATCAAGTGCTACGTTAGGATCTCTTACATCCATACCACCACCTGGAGCATCGACTGTAGTGCCATACGCCATAGCGTAGCGTTCAGGTGTCATCCCACTTCTTTGCTGATTCATCACATCTTTAGGATCTGCTTTTCCGAATATAGATTTAAGAACACCGTCAGAGTCAGGGGTACGTACTGGTGCAGTACCTGCACGGGTAGGTAAGTATATCTCATCTCCAGGCTTAGTAGTACCGCCTAGGCCAGTACGTTTGCCACCTAGTATACTTTTGAGATCACGATTTTGATCTAGTCCTTCTTGTATAAGTTTTATTTGTCGAGCGGGATCAGCTGATCTAGCAAGTTGTGCCGCCTCAGCTTTTGAAAGTCCTAAATCTTTTCCTTGTTTAAAAACAGCAGTCAACTCTGATGTCTTTTTAGCATGGGCTGCATTAGCTGCCCTATAGTCTTGATCAGCGGTCAGCATAAGACGCTCCATTGTCTTTGCGTTCTTATCACGCTTTTCTTGCATTCTTTCGGAGCCTTTTTTAACAAAGCCCCCCATAGCTGCTGAGAAACTAAACGCCATCTGGCATACTCCTTCTAGTCATCAAGCTGGCAACATTCTCTTGAACATCCATAGCCTGTTCTTCATCTTCTTCAGTAGGCATTGAGGATACAATGTCCAACGCATTGTTTATGAGATCATCACGAGGTGGCTCAGGTATGCCTACCTCATATGTAACACCAACTTTATCAGCGAGTGCAGCAATGAAGTCTACGAGGATGTCATTCACTAAAACTGCAACATCAACACTGTGCACACCCTTCATGACCCCTGCCATTGTGAGGGGGTGAACGATGTTTACAATAGGGTTACCCTGTTCAAGTAATGGAATAAGTTGATCAAGTCGTTTGTATATTTTGGGTACATAGAACTCGACTACACTGTCTACATCACTAAGTTGGGGTGGGCGTTTCCAAGGTCTGCTGTTAGGCTCAACCGCAAGTCCCTGCCCAGGTATTGGTGCATTAAATTCCATGTTATCCTCTCTTCAATACTTTTCTATAGAAGTCTCGCGCACTAGTTGGGGAGTTACCTGAGTCAGGTCTGCTTGTTTTTCTTTTTACAAGAGATGCAGAGGGTGAATCAGAAAGTGCTGATTTCATTCGCTTTTTAATTGTTGCTTCTCCTGCCAAGGACACAGAGTCACTTCCTAACAGGTCATGTATACTTCCAGAATTAGTTAAGTTGGCTGCATTACTTCGCTTGCTCATTGTAATCTTTCCTTAAAATAATATGTTGCTAATAGTATCAAAAACAAAACCACCAATGTTTGAACTAGCCTCTTGGTCAGCTGTATACTTTGCAACATCCAACGCTGTGGTCCCTCGTAGTTCAGCAGCTGTTAGGTTAGCTATCCTGTCCTTCTCATTCTCAGAACCTGTGAAGGCAAACTCAATAGTGTCTGAGTACTGTTGCCATAGGTTAGCGTAAGCTTGGTTGGACATGTCTAGGACAGCTTCAGCGTTAACCTGATTAGCAAAGTTTGTGGCAGCTGTGTCTTGCGTAGCTATGTCCCTACGCCACTGTGCATTTGCTTGAGCAATTACTATTTCGTTTTGTGCATTGAATTGGTCACGTTGGTTTTCAAGCGTCTTGTCAAATTGCTCTAATGCATTCCCCTGCCCAGCGTTAAACTGAGACACTGCCGTAGCTGCTGCTGCATTAGATTGAGAGATCTGTGTAGTTAGGTTCGCAAAGAATTGGTCAGTTTGGTTCTGGCTAGTAGCATTAAAGTTACTAGCTGCATTCTGTGCTGCTTTGTCTGTTAGTATAGCCTGTATGTTACTCTGTGCATTGAACATCGATGTCTGCTGCTCATTATTTAAGTTAGTCATATCCATTGCTAAAAAGCTTTGAGCATTTAATACTTCAGCTTGCTGACGATTGTTTAGGTTAGCCATATTAACTTGAGACATCTCAGCTGCTTTGGTCATGACTACAGCTTGAGAGTTCGATAAGTTATTTAGGTCAACAGTAGATGAGATCCGTGCGTTCTCCATAGCTATCTGTTGTTCAGCTGAGAACTTCATGTTAGCTACTTCAGATACTTTGGTGGCGTTGAGTACTCTAGCTTGGTATGCCTGATCAAACTCCTGGTTTAAAAACGCAGCACGAACTTGAGCCACTTGCATGTTAGCATTAGCATCACCAACTGCTATCGGGATCGATGCTTCAAGTGCAGCTTGGACAAGAGATTGACCAGCCATAGAAGATGCACCAAGTCCCCTTTGTTGCATTAAAGCGGTAGCTGTACGTAGTTGACCAGCAGCCCATGCAGGGATAGCCCCGTTATCAAATTGAGACTCTAAAGCAGCTAGGTTACCTGATACTGTTGTATCCCCCGCTGCTGTTAACATCTCTGATACAGCTGCTTGATTAGCTGAAGCACCATCAACTAGCTCAGCTGCACCTACGTTTCTATTTGCTATTTGCTGGGCATCAACCCTTACTTTATTGTCTTCCGCAATCTTAACAGCCTCTACACTATCTAACTTTGTCGTAGTTGTTTGACCAGCAGCTTGAGAAGCATTTGATACCGTGCCTTGTGCGGCGGTATTCGCAGCGGTTGCAGTAGCTACATCAGGCGCAGCCTTAGAAGTTGTCATAAGGTTAGAGGCTACGGTAGGGGCAGCTGAGGCATTAGTTGTAGCAGCAGCGTTTTGGTTACCTACTATTTTACCCGTTGTGCCAAGGGTTCCAGTTGATGATGATACGTCTTGGTTAGTATCAAAATCAATTGTATCAGCAACCATTGATCCACCAGTTGGTAGAGTGGTTGCAGCCATCCGTTGAACAGTGGCATCCCCGATACCTGCCAGAGAAGAGAATGAATCCTTTAACGGATCAGTAACTACCCCACCTTCTGCGTAGTTCATCCTCATTTCATCTTCATCCATCTGAGAAGCAACGGACTTTTGTATGTCGTTATACGCAGTCAATGCCCTCTCATTAGACATGAGGTATTCATGAAAACGATTAGGTGGACCTTGATACCCTAGCTTATTGGATATTTTAGCCATCTGATTTTCATTAAAGCCTGTGAATTTTGTCATTGTTTATTTTCCTGTCAGCAATACATCTGCAAAGTTTTGCCAAATGACTGTGCACAAGCCCAAGACAAACACCCCAATTGCGACCTTCTTTATATGCTTTTTCATTTCTTCAGAACCCGTCCTGGTCTTACGCAAGTAGGACATGTCTTCCTGCATACCTTTGATATCGCCTGATCCATCGATGGGCATACCTAGTCGGGTGAATGTTTCATTAACTGTAGAAGTCGCAGCAGCCTCAGCAACAGCTATTGCCTGTTGAAGGGTGATGTAATTCGTATTGCCCGTGCGTACCTTGGATACGTCTTGTTCTAATTCGTTTAATATACTCACCATAACTCCTTACTTATTATACAACATAGTCAATAGTTTAAAAACACTTTAATTGTTATACGTGCCGTAGTCAGATGATGTGCAGCTACATTTCTCTGGGTCACACTTGCACCCTTCCTTACCACACTTTGAGCAGACAACTTCTTTAGTATTAATTGTATTCTTACGAAAGAAATTAGGGACACTAAATTTTATGTACTTACAAAATGAAAACAAATTCATTGCCCTTACATATACTAAACCTATCATAAAATTCTCCAGTTCTTATCCATCACCATTTCTTACAACTCCAATATCTAGCACTTAACTTATCAGGTGGACTTGTGTCGCATTTATGCCTAGCCCGAAAGCTCTTACGTCTAGCTGGTTGGTCTTTTTTAATTGTCATCTTAGGATCACCAAACCTGATCAGCTTTATCTGATCGCCCTTCTTCGCTAACACCGCAAACTTCTTGTTCTTCTTTGGTGTTCTCTTTGGTTTATTGTAACCAGGAAAAGTCTCTCCTCTATATTCAACAGTCACTTACACTCTCCAGCTAAACACTTATCTATACTTGCAGATTGTTCTCTTAAGTCTTGGCTACTAATAAAAAATGCAGGATCATTTGGAAGAGGAGTACAGCCTGTGAGGTTAGGTATTATTGCAATCAAAGCGATTAATGTAATAACCCTATACAATTTTAGGATGCTTTCCATTA
>TARA_R110000787_G_scaffold61866_2_pt1 | contig 12865 bp, 24 predicted proteins | sample TARA_R110000787 | Tara Oceans TARA_R110000787 (sample SAMEA4397920) | marine metagenome | biome: Polar Biome; feature: [DCM] deep chlorophyll maximum layer (ENVO:01000326); material: water (ENVO:00002006), including particulate matter (ENVO:01000060) such as... | depth 35 m
AGGGAGCGATGGCATACGACCCCGATGGTGACCACATTGTTCATATTGGGAGTTACCCAAGACATGCTGATGGTGATAGCAAACAACGCAAACGGGAAAGCCACCATAGACATTTAGCATTGATTGAAGATGCTAATATTATTTACATGTTGGTTAGAGCGCCAGAGAGATTGGTGTTTAATATCGATACTGGACACTGATGCATCTAATTTAATTTAAAATAACACTTGCATTTTTGGAAATATCAGATATAATAAATTATGAAAAGGCTAATTGTAAAAAACAACTCACCCGCCACAGTTATTCCTTTAAAGGATGTAGACTTTGAAATGGCGTTTTTTGGGTGTAAAGAACGTGGTGATAAATACATGCTTGTAAGTAATTCTGATAGAAGTGCTTCAGAGTTCGTCGTGGCAGATGAACTGCTTGAACGCGGTTCCATAGATGGGGGCTGTGTAAAAACCACTATTGAACTAGAACTAGAATATTCTTCTACCACGGACGTATTCATGTTTGACTCCGCGAATGAACTCCTTGTATGGTTTTGCGAAAAATAACGCTTGTAATGTTTAAAATTTAGAGTTAAATAAATTATGCAATACGATCCATTAGAAAATATACAGAGTTATGTGGAACCTACACATAATTTGGTAGTTACCCTAATTGATGGTATTGTTATTTATTGTGATTCTGTTGTAACGGATAACTCAGTTAATGGTAAAGGTATGCGAGCCGTTTCTACAGGGGAAACCGTTGCTAAATTTTCCCCTTCTAAAATAATTTCTATAACATGTATTACAGTCCCGCCACTGCCAATGACGTTAACTTGAGCGTGTGCAGGAGGGATAATACTTTATGGTCACGTAGCCCAACTGGTAGAGGCAATCGGTTTAAGCCCGATTAGTTATGAGTTCGAATCTCATCGTGACTACCAAATTTAAAACTATAATACAAAATTAATATTATGAAAACGAATAAACTTATTATTATTATTGGATTTGTGATTACACTAATCGTAACTAATACCCTATCTTGGAATTTTGGAAGACTGGCAGGAATTACCGCTGTTGAAAATTTTTCAATTGCCGCAGTAGAGATTTCATCCGAAAAGGTAAAAAATACTCTACTAAGAGTTATCCCGAAAAAATAAATTAAAAAAGGGTTGCGCTATCCATTTTAGAGTGTATTCTTAAAACATGACAGAGAAATTCACTAAATCAGAGTTCGAGACAAAGGCACTTCCTTTCCATAAGGTCACGAACGACCAAATGTGGGAATCTCTAGGACTTAAGAGTGGGGAAGAGACCTATGCCGTCCAAATCGACGAGCGAACACGAATTGAAATTCGCTCTAGCATTGGTCCTAACGGAGTCGCGGCGGGAACTGGTGAAGATTCCATTCGAGCTTGGTTGACTACCACTGACGGCGACCCACTTGGCTCTAAGGTATCAAAATACACCACTCGCGTTAAGGGGTGGGAAGACCGCACGAAAAACGTATTGAGAACTCTTTGGTCGTGGCGCACAAAGGCGGGAGATTGCCCAATTTGCAACGAACCTAAGAAGATTTTTAAGACCAAAAAAGCAGGATCAAATAAAGGACGAATCTTTTCTAATTGCGAAAATAAATGCGGAGGCGATTTTGAACAATTCCGTTGGTTGACTGAGAAAAAAGTAGTTGACAATGGTTGATTGGTAGAGAATATTGTGGAAACTAACGCTCAATTATGAATTATAACGTAACGCACCACCTAACGAAAATTACTAAAGATGGTAATTGCGATTGGATAGTTAGACCCAATACTCTGGGTGAAGATGCCTTGAGCGGATATAATAATTTAACCGTAGTATGTGTGGATTATTTTCCGAACGAGGATTTGATCATGGCGACTAACGGAAAGGTGACTCACAAATGAGCGAAGCGAATGCAGTTGATGTCCACCGTATTGTTCGGGTTTGCGTGAATTGTCTCGCAACGAGGAATACTCAAAGGCGCATGAGCATTGGACATGGTGAAACGGCAATGATGAAACCCTACCGCGTAGATGCTCACGGTTATTGCCAATACTGTAAGCGATATAAGCCAACATTATCCCCGATTATTTACCCGAACGATCCAGTCCAGCGATCCTCCGACACTTCACCAAACACTGTTGAATGAGCAATCAAACCCTATCTAACCAAGACCCGCCCGAACAACTCCAAGCTAAGGAGGATTCGTCTGCGACGCTTTGTTCTCACTTGTTGGATTCGGTGATTTGCGGGGATAATTGCGAAGTGATGCGAGGGCTACCTGACGAGTGTATTGATCTGGTGGTGACAAGTCCACCGTATGATGATCTCCGCACCTATGGAGGGCATGAATGGGATTTTGAGAAAGTAGCGGAACAACTCACCCGATGCCTAAAACAAGGTGGTGTAATTGTGTGGGTAGTTGCCGACAGAACGGTTAAAGGGAGTGAAACAGGCTCGTCCATGCGCCAAGCTTTGCATTTCGTGGATACGTGCGGACTCAGGTTGCACGACACGATGATTTATAGGAAGGCTAACTATATGCCCCTGACACACAACCGCTACGAGCAAGCGTGGGAGTATATGTTTGTGTTCAGCAAGGGCAGACCAACAACGTGGAACCCCATTAAAGTTCCCATTAAATACCCTCGCAATCGACCCTTAACGATGCGAAACGGCGACTCCAGAGATAAGGTCAGCCATCAAAAAAGCGGGACACACAGAATAAAAGAGAATGTGTGGACTTACAAGTGCGGCGGGGGTCACATTGATACAGACGGTCGATCACACGAACATCCAGCCCCGTTCTCTGAATACTTGGTGAAAGACCACATTGAATCGTGGAGCAATGCAAACGACATTGTGCTTGACCCATTTGCGGGATCAGGGAACACGCTCAGGGTGGCTAAGGCTTTGAACCGTAGATACATCGGAATCGAAGTGAACCATGAATACGTGAAGATTTGCGAGGAGCGGACGATGCAGGAATCGCTCCCGCTTTATTGCGAGAACGCATGAGGACAGGCATGGAGTGGAGCGACATTGCTCTGCTCCGACTTGTTCGCGAAGCAGATTATGAATATACACCTAATAGACACCAGCGGACTTTCCACGAATACGCGGGAAAGCATCGAAATGGTATGGGGAAGCGGAACTTGGGAACCTGCCGAAATGGGAGGGCATCAAGGGGAGGTTTACCGAGCCGACGGCAGAATGAACGTCTTTGCGACAACAGGGACAGTCAGGGAAGACTTGCTAGAAGCGACAATTTCCCTCGCGAACAGCGATGGTGTTGGGAATACTTTATATATTGGATCAAAAATTGAAAAATATTATGATTGAATAACGAGAAGGCGACATTTTCACACAAGATGATATTTTAGGAATTGTCCACCAATGTAATCTGTACCACACAATGGGCGCGGGGAATGCAAGTATACTTCCAAACACAAAGGAACCAGTGTAATATCATTATGACTGCTGAAGAAATTAAAGAATTAATTGAGGAAAAAACCAACGATGTGGTTATGATTCTGGCTAATGTTAAATCATCGCCAAGGACAATATTCTATGTCAGTAAGCGAACTGAGGACGATTATAATGGATTTGATTATTTGGTTAAGGGTTTTTGCGCCAAAACCAATGAACCGTTTACAGATGGATTTATTGCTTGCGACTCGGTACAATCTGCCCAGCAAGAGCTTCAACGAATTTCAATGTCATACTAATGCTCAAGGTAAGATATTATAATTGAAAAAAGTTATTGACTTGCCTGAATTTATAAGTATATTGTAAATATGAAAAGCAAAAAGACTAAAGAAATTAAACTTAAGAAAGGTGCAGAATTTGGCCTAATGGGTACACTAAACCGAGTTTTTACTGACCGAAAAAAGAAAGCGAGCCGTAACGCGTGTCGAGGTAAATTGAAATGAAACTAAAAATACCAGCCGAATTGTTGGCAAACGCATACTACGATCTTTTAGTATTTTTTAATCATAGTCAAATGGTGCAATTTTACGTCGCAACTCCCGATTACATGCAAACATGGGTATAGACGAAATTGGGGATTTTTTAGGCGATTGCTGTCCCACTTACGATTCCGCTATACAAGCAGCAAGCAGCAATTTAACCCCGTTAGGTGGGGGTAGTCACTCCACTGTATTTTCGGTGGAGGGTGCTGTATTGAAAATATCAGAGAATCCTCATGCGTTTAATGCTCCATCCATTCCAAAACCATTCGCACATCTCGAACAATACCTTGTCCCATATTTCGGACACGGAGAAGGATTAAATTATAATTATGCTTTTCAGGTTAAAGGTAAGTTATTAAACGACCTAGAGCCAACTAACGGGCATTGGGTGGGTTACTATACTATCAGTAGTGAGCTAGTTTCTGCTGATATTGCATCCCCATCGTGGGATTGGGGCGAGTGGTCAAATTATGAAATTACATTAGACGTTTGTCAGCATAATGCGGGTATTTTTAATAATTCTGTTAAATTCTTCGATTATTGATTGAAGTTATATTAGTAGGTTCTAATCCTACGGTCGGTAACATTTTTAACTTGAAGCCGAAAAAGCCTAATACAACCTAAGATATGCCTAACTCGCCATCTATACGAGATAAATACTCAAACGGTAAGCAATTCATTCAAAGCGTGGATAAACTCGCCTTAGTGCTTCTGTACCAAAACAAGAAAGGGTTCATTAACTCTAAGGGGTATTGGTTGGGTGAGACTGAGGCCCAAATAGTTAAATGGTTTTCTACTGATTTTTGTGGTGATTTATTTCTTGACAATTGGGTGGAAAGGTATATGTTGGATTATTCAGCACAACTTTACGCTCACTACAAAAATGTTACGGGCAATTCCGAGTTGGCTGATATTTATTCAGATGCGTTCATAGCGAGATACATTCGATTTATTCTATAATGAAACCACACACCATTAACGTAGACGGCAAGCCACACAGCATTATTTCCCGCATAGGGAACACAATTGAGTTGGTGGACAATAAAACACAAACTCGCCTTTGGTTAAAATTGAACGCGACAGATGCCGCAGAACTGGACAAAGAATTAGCAGAAAAATAATAATACACTCTTGACATATTTTAAAGCTTGGAGTATAATAAATTATGAGCGATTCATCATCAAGTTCAGGCGGTTGCGGTTGCGGTTGCGTCGGTTTAGTTATTTCGGGCGGTTGTGGTTGCGTTTGCGTCGGTTTAGTTATTTTTATTTTGGTTATGTGTTCCCTTTGTTGTGGACTCCCAATCAACGGACGATTATTCGAGATTGATATTTTTCCACCAGCAATTCGCCTAGAGGATGCCCATTTTCCACCAGCAATTATCCTAGAGGATGCCCATTTTCCACCAGCAATTATCCTAGAGGAAGCGCATTTTCCACCAGCAATTATCCTAGAGGAAGCGCAACCACCCAAATCGAAAAATGATAGAAAATTTCAAATCCCAAAAGCCATTTTACTACGTGGCCCTTACAGCTAAGGGGAGCGAAGTGGAAGGAACAATCAATGCGTTAAATCAAGCATCTGCTATTTCCATTTTAAGAAAATCGGGGATGTATCCAACTAGCATCAGTAAACTCGAAGATAATATGAGTAACATAGATGCGGTAGAAGATAAACATAGCCAACCTAAAACCATAACAATCTCAAATGACTTTATTTTTGGTCTTGTGATCGGAGCAGTTATTTCATTTATCGTTACCATGATTCTAGTTTTGATCTTTTAATATTATGAAAATCGTAAACCCAAAAATTAACAGTCAAGGATTTACCCTACTGGAGTTGTTAGCGGCATCTGCCATTTCTACCGTAATCTTTCTTTTATTGGTTCTCGGTGGTGCTATTGTGTTTTTTTACTTTCTATAAAGTTATTATTAACAACATTTAAAACCAAATAATAATCCCTATAAATAATAACTTTACGACAATTTAAGTTAAATCGCAGTCACATTTAGAGACTGTGAATATGGGGGTAGCGACAAATAATTTTACGAAAATAATATTAAATTAATATTATTGGGTATTATTACCCAATAATGAGGTATTTTGCCTCCATTTTGGTTTATATTTAGGAAATAACTAATAACTAATAACTATATAATTTTACAAAACAAATGGGAAATTTACCCCTGCCTTTTTAACTAAAGGGGTTACTAATATCGAGAACCAACCCGCTCGATTTGCGTATCATTCTAGCGGGATTGGTGTTAATACTTTAATTAGATAGGGCTAGACGGTATTGAAAGATACCCAAGGATTTTGGGCCAATGTCTCTTTTTTCCTCATTGAATACTATCTAAAACTTTTAAAAATATGAGTCCATTCTGGCTAATCCTCGCAATTTATATTATCCTTTATATTGCAGATATAATTTAACTTTAAATAAAACTTGCATACCCTGAAAAAGGCGGTATAGTCCAGAATGAGCAAACCACTAAACAATCCACTAAGCGAATCCCGCATCTTCGAACTGGAAGAGGTGATTCAAATCGCTATTTCTAAAATGGAGCGTAATCCTGAAAAATGGGCTGCGCCTTTTAATTCTTATTTTAATTGGAAAGAGGGGGACTTCGACTACAAAGGGGAGGGTTGCTATTCTGACCCCATACCCAGTCTCGACAAAGGGTTTTGGCGTCACAACTCTTACGACCAAGACCTTACGCGGAAGGGCGAGGTTGAAACGATTGCTTTTAATTCGGGTGATACAGATGGAAACTGGGAGACGGATGGGGAATGGACGAATCAAGACGCTGAAAATGACCCCATAGGTTTCGCGATTGACTCCCTTGACAATCATTGCGTTTATAATTTGCTTAAAATGAATCTTTACTCTTGCTACTGCGCGAGAACGGGCAAAGATCCACTTGATAATGTCATGGGGCAAATTAAACACTTTAAAGGTGTCTACCTTGTGACAATCGAGCAGGACAAGGTAAATTTATCTGAATCAAAAGCTAACGCCGTTTGGAAGTCGGGCGACCAAAAGAAAAAGCTCAAAGCCGAAGCGGAACGGTATTGCGAGGGTGTCGGGTGGGGAGATCTTAAAACGCTCACAAGCGAGAACAAGGTAGGTCGAAAGGGTTATACGAAGGAATGGACACCAGTATCAGTCGAGGCTGACAAGATCGTGCTAGAGGTGACTATTGAGGTAAAGTCTCAAAAACGAACTAAAAGGCATGTTAAAGAAGTGAATAGCCGCAACTTGGAAAAGGACGTTTTGGAATTAGTCGCTGATTTGGACAATCCGAATTTTTTGAATAAAGGTGAATAAAGAGGTTGATTATTCATTGTTATGTTTTTCGTGCCAGACAACATTTTTATTATACTCATTTTTCATATCACCTACCATTTGGTATAAGGTGCAAGAGGATTGGGTCGCAAGCACTAAGCAAACTATAATAATTTTTAATACTTTCATAATAATATTTACTCTACTGAATTAAAATAGTTGCATATTAATTAAATGAGATTACGGTAAGACACAAACATGCTGAGTAATTTTCAGCTAATCGGAGCATAACCTAACCCGATTAACGAAGTGGTGTAATTACCCTAAGACTAAAGACTAACTTGTTAACATGAAATATGGAAACAAATTTAAACACATTTACTCAAGATGGCAGAGCATTGAAATTAACATCACTAAATGATGTCGCAATTTCATTTGAAACTATTTTTGCTGGTCGAATGATTAAGTTATATTTTAAAGATAATATAACTCAAGATAATGCCCTAACCACAATTTGCACTGGCACATTACGGGATATTGAGGAAATTATAAATATTACTATAACCCCTTAATGGTGAGCCTAGCCAACTTTGCAACATCCCCCGCTGGTACCATCGAAATTGCCCGAATTGCCGCTAAAATTAAATGCTTATTTCGTTCGTCTGGCTCTTTGGCCGCTGCTGCCCTTAAGAGGGATACAAGAGTGTTCCCGCCATCTGCAAAGGTACCAAACGTAGGCTCAAGTCCAATGAAGTCTAAACCCGTTTGAACCGCATCCAATATCTTAGTCCAAGCTGACTCAGTTAATATTTCAGTTTTTGGTGTAAGGGCGTTTACTTTCTCGTCGAATCGTCGTGTCATACAACTACTTATCTAGGAAAATAAAATAAATAAATAATTTGACTTATGCTGATTTGCTAGTATTATCCAATATTAAAGAAAACATTAAATTTATTTTGGCGACATTGTTCTTAATTGTAGGGGTAATTTTTAATTTTTACTTGTTCATCCACCTCCCCCCATCGCATAATTAAAATGAAGGTTGACATTTCAACCACTACTCCAATCTCGCAAAAAATAATATTCCCAGAAAAATGAGCGTAACAATAGTAGATCAAGTTCAATGTAGTTCAAACTCAGCTTGGACTAAAGAATATACATCGTCATCGAACCTTGGTAGTTACCAAGTATCTTGGGACTATATGCCACAAGGCGACTATCAATACGGATTAACTTGTAACTGTAAAGGTTATGAATTTAGAAAGACTTGTAAACACGTTATAGATGCTGAAGAACATCATTGCGGGTGGTCACAACAATTCGGAATTCCCTATAATGGAGACGGTAAGTGTCCTGAATGTGGGGCGGCGGTTGAAGGCGTAAGAGTAGCAATTTAAAATAGTTCTTGCTATCTTTAAATTATGAACGAAGTTTAAATATGATCGAAAAACAACAAATCACTCGTCTTCTACTTGACGCCCTTGAACATAATTCTGATAGAGGGTCGAGGTGGATTCTGTCCGATGATATTAACACAAATCTGATCTTCGTCTTAAAACACGTAAATGGCGACGACTATGAAGAAGCAAAGAAATATCTAGATAAAGTGAGTTGTTTCGCGGAAAGATCGGTTAGAGTGTCTCCTGAAGACTGCGAAGATTTTTACGAAATGATTTCAGTGATTGTGGATGGTTTTACTAGTGAATATTATTGAAGTAATGGTTGATATACTGAGTTTATATACGAAGTTTAAATTATGAACAAAATTGAAGAGTTTTTAGACGAGGAATTATGCCTTCCAGTAATATGTGTTTTCTGCACCCTTTTTATAGCATTGTTGATCTCTATCGGAATTGGGGTGATTGCCTACCATAACGGATACCAAGAACACGTTAGCGAAATTCGAGCGGAGAGAAAGGAAGCTAATGAAGCCAAACTAGATGATATAAAACTCAAACGCATTATTCGTGAGGTGATGGGGGAGGAAACAATTAAACACCTTTAATTCAAATTCAAATATTGACATATCATTTTTAGAGGGTATCATAACCCAACGACACTATACTGAAGAGGTTTGTGATTAAGTAAATAGAAAATTATGATACCAAAGAAAACAGTCAGGCGGGTTATCAACCGTCCACAACCAAGATGAAACCACTAACTAACCAAGACTGGATCAATGCTAAAAAACCTCTAGCATACTGGAAAGATGAATGGATATTCTCAGTTGTTGGGAATTATGACGTATCTAGCGGGAGTGGGGCAGTTAATAAGACTGACTGCGAGGAATCAGGATGACCATCCATTGCTATATATCTCGGTCGAGATGAATGGAAAGACGATGCGGCTTCATATCAAATATATAAAATAAACAGATATCAAGGACTTATTCAGGAATGTTGGCACTATTATACATTAACTAAGGGTATCGAAAGTATTGATGGATGTCTCGGCTCGTTTGGCACTGGCAATTTGTACTATGCAAATTTGTCTTCTGAAACAGGACGAACAGTTTTGGAAGAGTTTTTCAATTACATGATTGAGAACACGCAGTAATTACGAAAATAATTAATCTTTTTACTTTCAATCTTTAAAATAGAGACGACTATTCTATATGATCAAAACAGAAACGCTCTTATTCCCTATTAGACACATCTCTGCTAGAGTAGATGTGGCATTGAATGTCGAGAAAGACATATCAGTAACTCTTCATAAAATCGAGAGATTTTGGATTGGCGATAAAGAGTTCAATTATAACAACGAGAGAAGCAAATCAGGAAAGTATCACTACGTTTGGGATTTAATTACTGATGCGCTAGAGGAAATGGACTTGTTGGAAGAGGTAATGAAATTAAACTAATTACTCAAATATTTTGAGTTATTTTAATTAATCTTTTCACTTGCAATCTTGAATTTATAAACGACTATTAAAATATGAAAAACGATAAACAAAAGCTAGTCGCAAGAGCAGAACATCTCGTCTCGGAATTGAAGCAGATTTTTAAATCTTCACAACTCTATATCTCAGACACGTTTTTCTAATATTATATAATTATTATGAATTTCTCTGATTCTGAACAAATACACAAGGAGTTTTTACGATTACTGAATGAGTTTGGTTTTGGGGTAATTTTATGTCTAGATTACTTTGAAGACTGTCCTGAAGCGAAAACGGAACCTGTGGCTGGGTTTGGGTTTGATTTTGATAGAACCTTTGAACTACAAGGGGCGCTATCAATGGGTAGACTTTTTAAATTTACTATGTTGGTAGATTTCTACGGAGAATATAAATTCGTATTAAGTAATGAATTAATAACATTTAAACGGGAGGATTTATCTAATGATCTGTTGGGGGCTACCTATACATACCTTTTACAAAACTGCATAGAAAACCAAAATCATTTTAACTATAGGTTAACGGCCCTTGGTAATAATCTGGCAGAAAAGGTTGATGATCATATCCGTGATTACAGTAGGGATGAGCCTTTCAACCCATTAACACTATGGGAGGATTTAGATCACAGTATTGAATTTGAACTGGACGAAATTGAGAACATTTTAAGCAAAGAGATATTAGACTTAGTATTAAACTCTACTGTATTGGAAGATGTTATAGATAATGATTATAACGAAGCTTTCCCATATAGTGATGGAAAGTATCATATCATTTTGGACGAAACTAATGACGGCAAGGAAGTAATATTAGACTTGGTAGAGGAAGAAACCGTTAAACCCATGACGGTTAAAGACGTTAAGAACGAGAGAGCAATACAATCAGAAGGATTTGTCTATCTAGGTAGAAGCACATTACATAACTTTACAAAGATAGGATGGAGTAAGACTCCTAAAGTTAGAGAGAAAACCCTACAAGCAGAAGACCCATGTTATAGTGTATTATATCACTTTCCCGCCGTTCAATCTGAAGAGACGGCATTACATACTATATATAAAGAAAAGAGAACAAGAGGCGAATGGTTTAGCTTAACACAAAAAGATGTTAATGCCATTGTAGGGCTATCCAACTCAAAGACACTAATACTACCATGAAACAAACTACTATGATGCTGAACTACTCACTACAAAGGAATTGGCTATTAAGCTAAAGGTTAGTGAAAGAACAGTATTCAATATGCGAAAAGATAATACAATCCCATGTATATCATTGAATAATAGATGTGTTAGATTTATCTATGAGGACGTTATCAATGCGTTAAGGAAGTGATAACCAGTGATAACCAGTGATAACCTCAGACATTTCTTTCTAATATTATATAATTTTAAATACTCTTTATACTCAATCACATAGACATTTCTTTCTAATATTATTTAAACATGACCTGAACGGAATATGAATTTAGACGATCTTAACTCTATACATGACACCCATAAGAGTCATCAAAACCCTATTGATTTTTTTAAAAATTTAAAGGAATTAAATTGCACCTGTATTGAGTGTAATAAACCATTTAAACCTAATGGTAAGGGTAAGATGTGTAGTGATGCTTGTCGTGCCGCAAGAAAAAACTACAAAGCAAGAAAAAGACGCAAACGGTCTTTAGATAAAGAGTGTATTGAGTGTGGAGAATTCTTTACAGCTAACTCTCCTCAACAAAAACTATGTAGTAAGAAATGTAATAGAGTTAGGTATATTAAACATCATGCGAGAGGGAGATTTATAATATATAACCGTGATAAATTTAAATGTATCTACTGTGGATTATCTTCAATAATTGATGAACATACTATTCTGATATTGGAGCATGTTGTACCCATTGTTGATGGAGGATTGAGTAACGCGGCGAATGTAGCTACAGCATGTGCAACGTGTAATAACCAAAAGGGGAGCATTAATATTAATAGTGAATCACAACGGGTAGTGCTTGAGGAGATGCGCAGACGAAATGTTGCTAATGATATTCTCCCCACCCTAGTAATAAAAGAATGTAACCACTCTGATAGAGTAGCTAAACTGTATAAGAGTGGTAGCACCATTTGATTAATGTATTACCTTCTGATATTAGATATATTTTAAATACTCTTTATACTCAATCACATAGACATTTCTTTCTAATATTATTTAAATTTATAACCTTAGACCAGTAAAAAAATATTATTAATATTCGAAAAAACTAATCTCACATATAAGCCTTTTTTCATTCAATAATATTATGATCCTTTCCGCATTAATAATAATTCAAATCATCTTATATATTATTATTATGGTATTGACTAATAGTGATTATTTCGAATATTAATAATATATTAAATTTATGATTGAAATACAAATACTAATAATCGTCATTGGCATTGTCTTAATTTTAAAAAATTAATAATATTTTAAATTCCCTTGACTTCCCCAAATATTAGGGATAAATCTTTTAAAGTTTTAAAGATTCCGAACTTTCCCCCTTTAAGGGGTTCTAAAGAGAATTTAAAATATTAATTAAATTCCTGTTGACTGGAGATATTATTGATTTATATTTAAATTATGAACGACATTAACGATATCCACGTAGCATTTATAAACGGGCAATACAAAGATATGGTTGCCTATATCAATGAGTTTGGTGTATACGAATTTACTGAAGAACTTGATG
>TARA_R110000787_G_scaffold12074_39_pt1 | contig 12857 bp, 9 predicted proteins | sample TARA_R110000787 | Tara Oceans TARA_R110000787 (sample SAMEA4397920) | marine metagenome | biome: Polar Biome; feature: [DCM] deep chlorophyll maximum layer (ENVO:01000326); material: water (ENVO:00002006), including particulate matter (ENVO:01000060) such as... | depth 35 m
CAGCAGATAGTCTGCGTGTGAACGATGCGAGGGCATGTACACCATCTCGTGGCTCTGGGCCCATTGGCGCAGATTCTCGATGCCATGCACCTCGACACCGCGAAATAGCCGCGTCCAGACATAGCGAAAAAAGCGCTCGAGAATCCGAACCGTCACGGCCGAATAATTGGCTGCGATCTCTTCAGCACATTTGCGCGCCTTGCGACTGGCTTCATCCAGTGTGATGCCTTCATCGCGCGCTTCGGCTTCAATGGTCTTGCGCACATTGGGAGTTGCCAGCAACTGGGCAATCACCACGCTGCGCGTCTGCAGCCGAGGGCCAAGCGCAGCCGTGCGGGCGCGCAGAAAGTGCAGATGCAGCAGGCGACCAATCTTGTTGACGGCGATTGCTGTCGATTTTTCCTTGGCAACGTAGTCGCGAAAACCCAGAGGTTCGGCAAAGCTTGCGTAAACATTGCGACTGTTCACCAGCATGATGAACAACTTGCGCAGCATGCCAACCTGCACGCTGTCCGCGAAAAGCAGTTTGAACAGGGAGGTCTCCTGCCCGGGGTTACGCCCCCAGAACACCGAAACCGGAATGACCTGCACGTCGTAGTGAGTGTCGGCTGCCGCAGCTTCCACCACGCCGGACAACTCGGTCTTGCGGATGCGCGTCTCCAGCAGGGCCGGCAGATACATCACGCCGGGTCTCTCGGCCGAAGGGAAACGAACGCCGGTTCGGCTCGGAACCGGCAGCCCCTGTTCGCGACAGATCTTGTCCAGCACGAACAAATCGCCCCAGGACCGGGTCGGCAGGATGTAGAGCACCGGACGCGCAGGGTCGATTTTCAGCCTGTCATCGCTGGCCTCGGGGGTCAGGCGATACCGGATCAGGTTATTCAGCGGGCGGAACAACCACCACGTGATCCAATACAGCGCAGCGTACAGCGCTCTCTTCAAGCTCTAATCTCCCAAGGTGCGCCATCTTGCTGTGGCGCGAGAGGCTACAGTGTAAAAGAAATGCGATTTAGGACTCATGACCTGCCCGTGAACGAAGCAAATTCCCCTGACACCGAAAGACAGCGCGCTCGTGCGCGGCTCGACAAATTGTCCTGGCTTCTGGATGACTCTGTGCGTATTCCCGGCACCAACTTCAGACTGGGCCTGGACTCCATCATTGGCCTGATTCCGGGCCTCGGCGATGTCATTGGCCTGGTTCTGGGCGCGGGCATCGTCTATCAAGGTGTACGGTTGGACGCACCACGACCTCTGATCGTGAAAATGCTGGGCAATGCCGCGGCCGATGCCATTGGCGGCTTGCTGCCCTTTGTTGGCGACCTGTTCGACTTTGCCTTCAAGTCCAATCGGCGCAATGCAAAGTTGCTGATCGAGCATCTGGACTCGCTTGAACCGAAGGCTTCCGGGCCAGCAGCCAAAAACCGGGTTAAGGCCATCGCGATCGTCGTGGTCTTCCTGGGCCTGGGGCTGGGGCTGTTGTGGCTGGTCTGGAGCGCCATTCTCAATCAGCAATTGTTCTGACAATTGACGCCTCGCAAGTCTGCGGGGCATGGTCCTGAGTTCCACCTTCCTGGCATTGAAGATCACCAATATGAATGAGCAGACCTGGGCCGGACATCCGCGCGGACTCGCCACCCTGTTCTTCACCGAAATGTGGGAACGCTTTTCCTACTACGGCATGCGCGCCATTCTGGTGCTGGCGATGGTCGCCGCGGCGGACGGCACCAACCCCGGCCTGGGCCTGGATCCTATTTCGGCGAATGCCATTTATGGCCTGTACACCGCATCGGTTTATCTGGCGGCACTGCCCGGAGGATGGATTGCAGACCGCCTGATCGGACCGCGCAAGGCCGTTCTGTATGGCGGCATGGTGATCGCCAGCGGGCATTTCTGCATGGCGCTGAATACCTCCGCCTCGTTCTACTGCGGGTTGATCCTGATTGCCCTGGGCACGGGCCTGCTCAAACCCAACGTCAGTGCCATGGTTGGCGAGTTGTATCGCGGTGATGAATCCTCACGACGCGATGCTGGTTACTCCATCTTTTATATGGGCATCAACATTGGCGCGCTGGCCGGCCAGATCCTGTGCGGCTTTCTTGGCGAGAAGATTGGCTGGCATTACGGCTTTGGCGCGGCCGGCATCTTCATGGTGATGGGTCTGATCCAGTACAAGCTGTTCGGTAAGTATCTGGGCGAGGTCGGGCAACACGCCACGAGCACCGGCAATCCCGCGCAGGATCGCAAGGTACGACAGATGGGCTGGGCGGTGATTGCGGGCATGGTCGGCATCATTGCGCTGGTCACCGCAACCACGCTGTCGGGTCTGATGACCATTGACCCCGTGTCCCTGGCCAAGGGCACCGGGGTGGTCATCGTGGTGATCTCGGTGGCTTATTTTGCCTACGTGACAATCTTTGGAGGCCTGACCGACGACGAGCGCAAACGTGTCGGCGTCATTGCAATTTTCTTCGTCGCTGCAGCCATTTTCTTTGCCGGCTTTGAGCAGGCGGGCTCCAGTTTCAACCTGTTTGCGCAGAACCACACTGATCGCTATCTGTTTGGCTGGGAGTTCCCGGCTTCGTGGCTGCAATCGGTCAACCCCTTCTTTGTCTTCACTCTCGCGCCTTTCTTTGCAGCGCTGTGGATCAATCTGGGCCGCCGCGGACTCAATCCTTCCACGCCGTTCAAATTCGGCATTGGTCTGGTTCAGGTGGGTTTAGGCTTCCTGATTCTCTACTTCGCCATGCAGTTCGTGATCCAGGGTGAGAAGGTTGCCATTACCTGGCTGGCCATGACCTACCTGATCCACACCACAGGCGAGCTGTGCCTGTCCCCCGTGGGACTGGCGGCAGTGAACAGGCTGTCGCCACGGCGCTATCAGGGGCAGATGTTTGGCATGTGGTTCACCGCATCAGCACTCGGTAGCCTGCTCGCAGGCCTGCTGGCAGGACATCTCACAGATGCAACCGATGTGAGCACCATGCCGGATCGCTTCATGTTTGTGTTCATGACCACGACCGGCGCCGGCTTGCTGCTGCTGGCTTTCACCAACCCGATCAAGCGCATGATGGGAGACGCAAAATGAAGCTGACTCGATTCATTCTGGCTGCGGCTGGCACATGGGTTTTGTGCGCCTGCAATCCGGGCGAGCCGCCGACATCATCCGCATCTTCGACCCAGGACAAGTATCAGGCGAAGACATCTGCCGCCTCATCATCAAGCAGGAACAAACCCACCGCTGCAGAAGCCGATGCCTTTATCGCGGATATCAATACGTTCTGGCGAGAGAACACGGCGCGCCTGACCGCAGCGCATTGGATGGCCCAAACCTACATCAACGAAGATTCGCAGATGCTGGCGGCTGAGGCCATCAAGGAACAGCTGGCCTATGAGTCGACGAAGGCTGAAGAAGCCAAGCGCTTCAATAATGTCGAAGGCCTGAGCGCAGAGACCGCTCGCGCACTCAAGCTGGTCAAGCTCGGCTCGCCCATGCCCGCGCCTTCGGATGCAGAACATCGTGACGAATTGGCCAGCCTGTCAGCAAAAATGGAGGCCAACTATGGCTCTGGCCAGTGGTGCCGCCCCAATGCAGACGGACAAATGGAATGCCTGAAACTTCAGGCCATCGAAAAAATTATCGACAACCGGGACTTCAGTCACAGCGCTGAAGAGATTGAGGAAGCCTGGACGGCCTGGCACCTCACCGCACGCCCGATCCGCAAGGATTACCAGCGTTTCGTGGAATTGATGAACGAAGGCGCGCGCGAGCTAGGCTTTGAAGACACTGGCGAACACTGGCGCGGCGGCTATGACATGAGCCCGGACGAGTTCAATCAGGAAGTGGAGCGCCTCTGGGGTCAGGTGGAGCCTCTGTACGAGCAGTTGCACTGCGCGGTCAGGAGCAAGCTCAATCAGAAATATGGCGATGAGGTCGTGCCCGAAAAGGGGCTCATCCCTGCACATCTTCTGGGCAATATGTGGGCGCAGCAATGGGGCAATCTGTATTCCCTGCTCGAGCCTTACCCGGCAAAGAATGATCTGGACATCTCTTCTGTGCTCAAGCGGCAACGCGACGCAGAGTATCGCCGCCTGCTGTCTGAGTTCAAAGGCAAGCCCGGCGTAACTGACCTCGCGGAAATGGAGCACAAGGCAGAAGCGGCACAAGCCGTCAGCATGACCCGCGTGGCTGAGGATTTTTATGTTTCGCTCGGCTTCCCGGAATTGCCTGAATCTTTCTGGGAAAAATCATTGCTGGTACAACCGCGCGATCGCAACGTGGTCTGCCATGCCAGCGCCTGGGATACCAACATGAACGGCGATGTGCGCATCAAGCAGTGCATCGAACCCTCTGAAGAGCAGCTCACCACCATTCACCACGAACTCGGACACATTTTCTACTACCTGTCCTACAACCACCTGCCGCCCCTGTTTCAAGCCGGCGCTCACGATGGGTTTCATGAAGCCATCGGTGACACCGTTACGCTGAGCCTGACCCCCGAGCATCTGCACAAGATCGGCCTGATCAAGGACGAGGTGCATGCCAGTGATGAGGCCACCATCAATAGCCAGATGAAGCTGGCCTTGGACAAGATCGTCTTCCTGCCCTGGGGCAAGCTGGTGGATCAGTGGCGTTGGCAGGTGTTCAGCGGAGACATCGCGCCGGGCCAGTACAACGAAGGCTGGTGGAAACTGCGCGAAAAATACCAAGGCGTAGCGCCACCCAATGAACGCAACGAAGAGGACTTTGACCCCGGCGCCAAATACCACATCCCGGGCAATACACCGTACACAAGATATTTCCTCTCATTCATTCTGCAATTCCAGTTTCAGAAGGCATTGTGTGAAGCAGCCGGCTTCGAGGGGCCGCTGCACGAATGTGACGTCTACGGAAATGCCGAGGCTGGTAAAGGATTTCGAGAAATGCTGGCGCTCGGCAATTCCCAGCCCTGGCCGGACACTCTGGAAAAACTCACCGGCACGAGAACCATGGATGCCTCAGCCATCATTGAGTACTTCGAACCCCTGATGGGCTACCTGAAAAAACAGAATGAAGGCCGGAGTTGTGGCTGGACGGCGAGCGAGTAAGCCGACGCATGCTGAGATTGCGTGAATTGATCGCGACTCAATTCACGCGACTGTCTCAGACCCGTCTTTGCCTGCCCTGGCTTCCTTTCTATACTCAGATGCACTCCTGAGCGGCGAGCGGCATTGAGCATCTTCATCAATTATCGGCGTGACGATAACGCTGTCGGATACTCGCGAAATCTGGCAGACGACTTGCGCGCAGCATTTGGCGACAAGCAGGTTTTCCGTGACATTCGCGGCATCCCGCCCGGCGTGGATTTCGCTGAGCATCTGCGCCAGCGCCTCGCCGGATGCAAGGTAATGCTGGCCCTGATCGGCAAACAATGGCTGCTCAAGAATGAGCACGGCGAACGGCGCATCGACAACCCTGACGACTGGGTTCGCCTGGAGATCGCCACAGCGCTGAAGAAGCCCGGCACGCTGGTCATTCCAGTTCTGGTCGCAGGCGCCAGGCCGCTGAGTTCAGCAGACAATCTGCCCGATGATCTGCAGCCACTGGCGGGCCGTCAGGCGATCGAACTGACGGACAAGAACTGGGACCGCGATGTTGCAGACCTGGTGGAAGCCCTCACGCAACACGGAATCAAACCTTCCCGCAAGAAGCGGGGCGGCGATGGCAGCGAGACTCAGGGACTCTGGAAAAGATGGAAAACCTGGGCTTGGGTGGCGCTCGGCATACTTTTTCTCGGCGCCCTAGCCGAGGAATTTTCGCCTGCTGATGACTACGAGCTCAGCGAAACTGATTTTCCTGCAGAGGCGATGCCCGTCCATCCGACGCAAGCGCGCGTGGAAACAACCGCGACCACGAGCACCCAACAAGCCCCGCGATCGGTGTCACATGACCTGAGTGGCCGATGGATAGGCCAGGACGGCATGTACTACGACCTCAGCGATAACGGCGCGCAGATCGGCATCGTCGAGTACAACCCCTTCGGCGTACAGACCGCCGCAGCCATGGGTCACCGCAATGGTGATGTGGTGGATTTCAGTTTCAATTCCACCAACGGTCCGGGCGTAGGCCGGATGAAGGTGTCCAGTGACGGCAACACCATCAACAGCACCATCCAGTGGCAGATCACTGGCATGACAGCGAACGGCCAACTGCGCAGAGCTTCTCCATAAGGCTTCCGTGGAGGACTTGGGTCCTCTCAGCTCAATACTCTGTTTCTGCCGTCCCTCTTGGCCTGATAAAGCTTGGCGTCAGCCCGTGCCAGCCATTCCGATATGGTTTGATCGCTCTCCTGGCTGCCCCGACTCGCCAAACCGAAACTCATTGTGACGCGCAATTCGGGAAACTCGGGAATCAGTTGCGCTTCCGATAGATCCTTGCGAATGCGTTCCAGTATCGCCGCTGCCGAATCCATTCGTGTGTTAGACAGCAGGATCAGAAACTCCTCCCCGCCCCATCGACAAGCCAGGTCCTGCTCGCGCAATGCCGACTTGAGGAAGTTCGCGATGGCGAGCAGAACGGCGTCTCCGATTTCGTGTCCGTATCGGTCGTTAATGGTCTTGAAGTAATCGACGTCAGCCAGCGCCACGATATTGGAGCTCGAGTCCGGATCAAGGCGTCGATCTTGGAGTGCCCTGGCCCCTAAACGCCGATTTGGCAATCCGGTCAAGCTGTCGTAATTTGCCAGCCGCTCAAATTTCATGTGCTGATTTTCGAAGGTGCGTCGGACCGTGCCAATCGAAAAAATGACTGGGACCGCGGCAATCACCGCGTTACACACATGCAGCGGCGTCCACAATGAGTCTGGAATATTCGTTGAGACACGAGCATCGAAGAAGACGTAAAGGAGCCCGTAAATTCCCATGCTGAGGAAGGCCAGCGCCACTCCTGCCAATGCATGGATGCTGGGCGAGATGACCATCAGTGCAGCGAGACACCAGATGTAGTTATGAAAGCCTGCATCGAGACCGACGTAGTGGGCCGATAGCGCGGCAAATACGATGATCTCGAAGAAGATGATCCATATCGCAGCGGATAATTTTCCCTGTCTGGTCAACCAGCCAGCGGACAGCCACATCAGAACAGACAAAATGTTGTAGCCGCCAAGCTCAGGAGTGCCGTACTTGTAGAAAAACCCAACGAACCCGGCATGCGTGAGCGCGCCCAGTACCCACACCACTGTGAGAAGCGAATACTTGCGGTAAGCCCTATTGAGAATGTGTTTATGCAACTCGCGAGCATGCTCGGGCTCAAGCACCTTCTCCACCATCATCCTCTCCATTCGAATTCTGGCTATCCGATGAGAGAACTCTACCCGATTAGCAGTGCTGCACTCAGTTCTTCATGCTTAGAGCTGACCGTATCCGATGAGGATGAAAGAAGGTTCCAGAGTCAGGGCCAAGACCGGCCAAAAAGGTTGGGGTGAAGCGCGTGGCAAAAGAGCGCTACAAGGTCGTGCGCGAAACCGCGTAAACCTAGCTGCCGTCCATCCCTAATTCCTGGATTTTTGCGGGTTAGGGTGTTGCGGCTCCGGCCCGACACGGTGACCGCGAAGCAGCGGGTGCGGGAGGGCCGGAAAGTGGGGCGCGAAACTGCGTAAGCCTAGCTGCCGTCCATCCCCAACTCCTGAATTTTGCGGGTTAGGGTGTTGCGGCTCCGGCCCGACACGGTGACTGCGAAGCAGCGGGTGCGGGAGGCCCGGAAAGTGGGGCGCGAAACTGCGTAAGCCTAGCTGCCGTCCATCCCCAACTCCTGAATTTTGCGGGTTAGGGTGTTGCGGCTCCGGCCCGACACGGTGACTGCGAAGCAGCGGGTGCGGGAGGCCCGGAAAGTGGGGCGCGAAACTGCGTAAGCCTAGCTGCCGTCCATCCCTAATTCCTGAATTTTGCGGGTTAGGGTGTTGCGCCCCCACCCCAATCTCCGCGCCGCTTCCTGGCGCTGGCCCTTGGTCGCTTTCAGGGCGGATTCGATCAGGGTCCGTTCAAATCTCGGCATGGCTTCGTCCAGCAATCCGCTGCACCCGCCATCAAACTGAAGGTCCGCCCACTTGCCCAGCAATTTGTACCAATCGGCAACGTCCGTCTGAGCAGGCGCCTGCGGCGCTTCGAACCCTGTTGCAACAGCAGGTTGATCAACAAGCGCAGGCGCTTCAGGCACAGGAGTGGAAGCTGTTGGGTGTTCTGGGACCGGCTCCGCAGCAGTTACCACCGGCGCAGGCTTCGCTGGTCTGGCTGCGGCAACGGTCTGGCTGGCTTCTCCTGCGCTGCTGAGTTCCGGCGGAAGATCGGCCATGTGTACGTCCTGGCCTGGAGCCATCACGGTAAGCCAACGACAGACGTTCTCAAGCTGACGCACATTGCCGGGCCATTCGTATTCGCAAAGCTTCTGCATCACATCAGGCTGGATGCGCTTTACGTCTGCCTGCAGCTCATTGGCAGCCCGCACCAGGAAGTGACGCATCAACAAGGGAACGTCTTCGGCACGCTCACTGAGATTGGGAATGCGAATTCGGATGACGTTCAGACGATGAAAAAGATCTTCGCGGAAACGTCCATCGGCAACCAATGCTTCGAGATTCTGATGCGTTGCTGCAATGACGCGCACATTGACCTTGATCGGGGATGCGCCGCCCACCCGGTAGAACTCGCCGTTCTGCAATACGCGCAGCAATCGTGTCTGAAGGTCTGCCGGCATGTCGCCGATTTCGTCGAGAAACAGCGTGCCGCCGTCGGCCTGCTCGAAGCGCCCCTTGCGCTGCGTCTGGGCGCCCGTGAACGAGCCGCGCTCATGCCCAAAAAATTCTGACTCCATCAGATCTTTGGGAATTGCCGCGGTGTTGATCGCCAGGAAGGGCTTGTTCACGCGCGGCGAATTCACATGCAGGGCACGTGCAACCAGTTCCTTGCCGGTACCGGATTCTCCATTGATCATCACCGTGATGTGCGACTGCGACAAACGCCCGATCGCGCGAAACACTTCTTGCATGGCGGGCGCCTCGCCGATGATGGCAGCGTCCTCCAGTTGAGGCCCGGCCTCCGGTTGTTCACTGCGGGTGGCAGCACGGCGCACCAGATCTGCAACCGCATCGACATCAAATGGCTTGGCCAGATATTCGAATGCACCGCCCTTGTAGCTGGCAACTGCCGCGTCCAGATCAGAATGTGCCGTCATCACGATCACAGGCAGATCGGGGTGGTCGCCGCGCACGCGTTTCATCAACTCCAGGCCATCGACACCGGGCATGCGGATGTCGGTAACAAGCACGTCGGGCTTGCCTTCTTCCAGAGCATCAAACAATTCTGCCGCGCCTTCGAAGGTCTGCACCTTCATGTCTGCACGCATCAGCGATTTCTGCATGACCCAGCGAATCGACTCATCGTCGTCTACAACCCAGACTTCCAGTGATGTACTCATGTGCGTGCGTGACTCACTCAATGTTGCCGTCCAGCGGCATGTAAATGGAAAAGACCGTGCAGCCGGGCCGCGAGCGACATTCGATGAGTCCGCCGTGGGAGTGGATCAGGTACTGCGCCATGGGCAGACCAAGCCCTGTTCCCTGTGCCCGGGTGGTCACCATCGGGTAAAAAATTCGATCGATGATCGCCGGCGAGATGCCCGGCCCGGTGTCTTCGATATCAATCTGGATCACCAACCGGTGACGCAGTCCGCCAATGGTGAATTGGCGCTTGGTGCGGGTACGTAAAGTGACTGCGCCTTCCTCGCTGGGCCCATCCGAAATGGACTGCACCGCGTTGCCCACGATATTGAGCATCGACTGAATCATCTGCTCACGGTCCGCGATGATGTCCGGGATGCTCGGGTCGTAATCCCGAATCAAGGAAATGCCCGGCTCGTTCTGAGCTTCCACCAGCTGGCGGACATGCTCAAGAACCTCGTGGATATTGACCGCCAGCTTCTGCGGCATGCGGTTGGGCCCAAGCATGCGATTGACCAGATTCTGCAATCGGTCCGCCTCGCGGATGATGACGCCGGTGTATTCGCTGTGCTGCGAATCCGGAAAGTCTTTCTCCATCAACTGCGCTGCACCGCGAATACCACCCAGCGGATTCTTGATCTCATGCGCCAGGCCGCGAATCAGTTCGCGAGAGGCCTGATGCTGTGATAGCAGCAGCTCTTCCCGCGAGATGCGTAGCAGGCGCTCCATCGGCTGGCATTCCAGTACCAGGCCGGTCCCTTTGCCCAGCAGGATGGGCGTCACGGTGCAATCCACCATCAGAGCCTCGCCCGCCCCGGCGCGGGGCAGTTCCATCTCATGCTCGATGAACCCGGTGCCCGATTCAGCTGCCTCACGCAGACGCGGCAGATGAGGCGCAAACGCTGGCAAGGCCAGTTCCACCGGCTCTCCCAGCGCATGGCGCCGGCTGACCTCGAAGAGGCTCTCACCTGCGGTATTGATGGAGGCAATGGCCAGCTTTGCGTCGAGGCAGATCACGACGGTACTGATTCCGTCGAGAACGGCATCGGGCGCAATGCGCGCACGGGGCACAAATTTCATGGAAGGCGAATTGCAAAAGGCGCGCCACTCACGCGCGCCTGCAGCCTAGCGGAGGTGGATCAGATTTGCACTGTTTTGGTGCATTCGCACCGATGGCGTGCGCGCCTTCGGTGCTAGCGCCCTTCGGTCAACTGCACAGTCGGCGGCTTCATGTGCACGATGACCGGCCCCGCCCGACTCACCTCGGTGCCGCGCGCATTAACCAGAATCACGCTGACCAGATGTTCGCCGCGCTCCACTTCACTGAGGGTATAACTCTGCTGGCGGGTCGCTGCGCGGTTCTGCGGGCTACCATCGAGCAGATAGAACAGCCCGAAACCTTCCGGCAGATCGGCACTCAGGCTGACGCTGACGGCCAACCGGCGGTCGTCGCCACGAAAGGTCTGGTCCGGGGTGGGCGAAACAATGCTCACGCTCAGATCACGCGGGACAGCGCTGGATGAAGACGACGACCCTCCGCTGGTGGGGGGCCGGGAAGCCTGCGGAGCCTCGATGGGACCGATGACCTGAATCGGCGGCAAATTCAATGGCTTGGCGTTCTTGCTGGGTGGTTTGTCCGTGTAGTGGACCACGCCATCCTTGCCTACGTGGCGATACACCTCGGACGCCATGACCGGGCTGGCAAACAGGATCATCAGGCTGAGAAACAGACGCATCGATTCGACCCGTTGAGTGAGGCTCAGATACTTATGGACCGCGAGGGCCCTGTCAAAGTTTTATCTGACGCACTCAGACCAAGGCATTTTCCAGCGCGTCCAGCTCCTCATCCAGATGATCCAGCAGGCGCTGCACACTGGGCAGCGTGCGTCGGCAGGCAATCAGGCCGAAATCAATCTGATCGCCACGGCTGACCAGCGTGATGTTCAGCGCTAGACCATCCACGATCACCGAAACCGGGTACAGGCCGTCCAGCTTGCAACCCTGCCAGTAGCGATCCGACCTCGGCCCCGGCACATGGGAGATCACCACGTTCATCGGCATGCGCTCCCAGCTGCCGCGCATGTTAAGCACGCCCGGCGTCAGCATGCCAAGCGCATAGGCCAGCAATTCGGCCTGATTCATGGCTTCGAATCGGGCCTTGTTGTAATCCATGGACGCTTTCACGATCTCAAAGCGCTTGATCGGATCGGCAACGTACGTGCCCAGGTTGGCGAGCATGAAAGTGATGGCATTGCCGGGCTCGATATGACGACGGTCCCGGTGCAGCGACACTGGCACTCCGGCAATCAACGGCTTGTCAGGCAGGGCATGCAGATCCGAGAGATAGGTGCGCAGGGCGCCGCCACACATGGCCATGACCACATCGTTGCTGGTGCCGGACAATCGCTTGCCGATGGCCTTGATGCGTTCTGTCGAGTAGGACTGTGCTGCAAAGCGGCGCGAGGCCGTGATCGGTTGATTGAGGATGCAGCGCGGCGCGCGCAGGCTGGTGACAATGTCTGGATGGTCTGCCCGCGCATGCTTGACCGAAGTCCCCAGCTCGCGCAGCACCGTGGGGATGGATTGCGCCGAGGCACGCCAACGATCCAGGCTGCTGATGGCCTTGTGCAGCACCGGTTTTGGCCGCAGGCCGCTGCCAATTTCCCAGGTGGGCGGCATGATGGCGGACTTCTCAGCTGTCTCGGCCATCGACTTGATCAGCAGATGCATACCCGATACGCCATCGACCACCGAATGGTGAATCTTCATGAACGTGGCGATGCGGCCATCTTCCAGGCCCTCAATCAGATAGACACGCCACAACGGGTATGCGCGGTCCAAATGGGCACTGTGTACCCGCGACACCATGGCCAGCAACTCGCGGATGCGCCCGGGCTTGGGCAGCGCCAGATGCACAAAGTGATGCGCCAGATCAAAGTGAGGGTCATCTTCCCAATAGAACATGCCGAGGCGCTTGAACGGCCGCCGATCAAAGGGAGAAGCCGCGATATGTGAGTGACTGAGTCGCTCGGCCAGGCCAGCGGCGAAGTCCGGCGGCGCACCCTCCGGCGGGGTGAGCAGCGCGAGCGCGCCAACATGCAGTGGCTGGTGGCGGTTTTCCAGAAGCAGGAAAGCAACATCTATTGGCGACAAACGGCGCATCTTCTCTCCTGAGCTGCTCTGAATAAAAAGGTCGATTTGTGCCGTGGACACAAGGCTACGGTCTGCCGCAAGACTACGCCCCTTGCACCAGGAACCGCAGCTCTAATGGAGTGCATAAATCGTGCAAGGTTCGATGCGGATCGCGAATTGTCACCTTCAAGCTTTATCCTTGTTCGACTTACTCATGACTGTGGCGTGAAAATTTCGATGGATTCCTCTGCTCCC
>TARA_R110000787_G_scaffold27998_5_pt1 | contig 12818 bp, 20 predicted proteins | sample TARA_R110000787 | Tara Oceans TARA_R110000787 (sample SAMEA4397920) | marine metagenome | biome: Polar Biome; feature: [DCM] deep chlorophyll maximum layer (ENVO:01000326); material: water (ENVO:00002006), including particulate matter (ENVO:01000060) such as... | depth 35 m
GGTAATGGCGATAACTACAATGACCAAGATGGCTTGATCAACAACGGCACTGACGAAAGCGATAACAACGTGAACGCTTCAGTTACGATTCCTGTAGGCGTGAATTAAAATAGATTCTTTGGCACAGTCGTGATGAGTCTACCCTCTCATAAGACTCACAACTATGTCGCGGCTGTGTCAAGGGTTTACACGTACAAAACATAATGAAATATTCAGAAATCAGAGCTTCTATAGTTACAGGTGACGTAGCTATGGTCGAAGGCTTTGGTTTTTTTAGTAAAGCCATTCGAGTCATCACAGGTGAAAAAATATCTCACATTGCTATGTTCGTTTGGCTTGGCGATGGTTTATTCATAGCTGAATTTAAAGAATTCAAAGGCTTCAGGCTCATGCCAGCATCAATTTGGCTGAAAGATACAACAAGCTGTGGCAATAACGTCTTTTACGGTCAGGCACCACATGTTGTCAGGGCACAAGCGAGTGAAATAGCTAGACTAGTATTCAAATGGAGAAATCATAGATATGGGTATTTTTCGCTTTTCAAGATATGGTGGAGCAAAGTCACAAAGCGACATGTTCCAGTAAAAATGATAGTTTGTTCTACTTACGTCAAAGACATGTGGTTCTCATTTGAGTTTAATATTACGCCTACACCGGGAAATTTCATGGAATATGTTAATTACTCGAGTCTATTGGTAGCTCTGTGACCCATCGTTTAGCAATAACCTTAGGGATTGCCCTATTAATGACGCAGAATGTAGCTGTGAATTCCGCGGAAAACCACTGGGGACCTATTCGAGCTGAGTACGTGCGCAATTATGACGTTGACACGATAACCTTCAACATGAATCCCTACCCAGGGATCTGGTTACGCGATACCCGTATCCGAGTATTGAGCATCGATGGTCCAGAAATACGTGGGAAATGTGATGCTGAAAAAGTATTCGCTAAAAAAGGCAAAGCTAGGGTTCGAGATCTACTGACTTCTGCGGACGTGATCGAATTACTGGTAACAGGCTTAGATTTGTATGGTCGCACACTGGCTCATGTAAGCATTTGGAATGATGGGAATCGCAGTGATTTGTCAGAGCTGTTATTGAACGAAAAATACGTCGTTTATTATGACGGCAAAGCCGCACGGTCTAAAGATTGGTGCGGCTGAAAGATTGAAAAGGTGTCTGAAGTCTTCGCTACCCAGCGTACTACTCCTGTTAGGCTTTAGGCGCCTTTTCATTCATGCATAATAAAGTGAATTAATTTTTATAAGACAAGTATGCAATCATTTCTCGACCATCATCGTCTACACATTCGATCAAGTCTTTAGTCCACTTGTGAAAAACGAAGCCATAGCTCATAGCTTCCTTGAACCAATCGCGACTATTGGCTTTATCGACAGTGATGCCTATAGGCTCATTACAAACAGGCTCATTCGCGACCTGTTTGATGGTCCAGTTCTGTGGGTAACCTCCTCTACGGAAACGATCCACAACGCGGTTTAACGATCGGCTTTCTTCGTTCAGATTTTTCATATTGCGTTTCCTATAGTTATTAAAATAGCTATAAGCAACATCCCGAATATAGCACCTAAAATAAAAATGTCTTTGACGTCTTGATACGAAACTATGGCGCAATCTTTTTCTTGTGCTATTTGTACTAAAGTCGTTATTCTCATCTCGTTTACTCCGTAAGTGTTTAAAATTAACTAGTTTTGTTTTCAATTAAGCCAAACCTGCGAAGGAACCTAACTGGCACAGCGTTTCCATCGGTGAATCGAAGGGGTAGGTTCCCGTTTGAATCGAAGTATGCGTAGCCACGCTCTTGTAGCCCATAAATCTCATCACCACTGCTACGAACAAGGGCTATATCAACCCGGACCGTTCCAGCATATCTGATATCTTTAGCGTAATCCTTGGCTACCCCAAGAGTTTCATAATACCCGCAGTCGATAATATCGTCGGCCTCATCAACCCACTCAGTAGCGTATTCGTAAAATGTATTCATCTCGTTTATCTCTGTGTGTTATTCCAATAACTCCATTCTACACTAGCAGGACATTAAGTACACTATTAATGTACTTAATTTTTGACCCCCTAATATCTAACGATTGTGAAACCATGATCCTTGTACTGCTGAACCCTAACCCACTCATTTAAACTTTCAATCTGAGCAAGCTGAGCATCAGTTAATGGTTTAATGTGAGAGATAGCATCCCCGAACTCATAGTATTTAGTTCCTGTATCAGAGCGGCCAACATAAGTTCGATCAGTTCTAACCGACAAACTTTTACCTGCACTTGGCTTTGCACCTATTTCTTTTAACAAGGCTTTGAGTGTTTTAGCTTGTATGGTAATCATTTTGCTAGTCTCCGAAAGGTTGGTTTAATCTGTGTGTTATTCCAATAACTCCATTCTACACTAGCAGGACATTAAGTACACTATTAATGCACTTAATTTATGATGTCCCACATGAATAGTTCAGGGTAATCCCTCGTGATCATTCCCAGTTTTCACGAGAGAGCCCTTATTTATAGCTATTGTGAGGAATTACCACTCAAAACATGTGGTAATGCTTTATCGAATGGTCCAGTCCAGTGGGCATTACTAAGGTGTATAACGTCCTCCCTGGACTTCCCTTCTAATGAAGCTATCATCTCACTTGCGTATAAGATTGTCTCTTTTCCTAGTTGGTGAATAACGAAACAATTGCCTGCGGCCCTGCCTCGTCTTCTTAACCAGATTTTCTGTTCACGCCTGAGCTTGGTTTTGAATTTCATAGGCCACGCTTTTGAATGCTTTAATTCAACCCATGCTGTCACACCCATAATCCCAATAGACACATCGGGTATGCCGGGAGAATTCTGGTCCTCGTGACCTTGTAAATGAAACATGTACCCGTTATTTTTAAGGTAGCAATTTATTCTGTGCCTCATGTTCCGTTCACTCATAATTTTACATCTTTAATATTACCCCAGTTGTCACCTTTTTCAACGTCAGTTATATAGGGCACAGTCAAATCGACACATGTTTCCATCAACCTTTTGACTTCCTTCATTGCTTCGAGTCCTTCTCCCCCCCTGGGAACTGACCAATCGAGCTCATCGTGGACGGTTAACAATGGAGCGCCTAGGACATCACAAACACCACTATGCCAGACATCTACCATGGCTTTCTTCATAATATCTGCTGCACCACCTTGCACAATAGAATTCAAAGCTCTGTACGTGTATGCTCGTTTGATTGAACCGTATTCTTCTTTTGCTTGCTCATACGGCTTTGGAAATTTTCCTTTCGTCCAACGATCAGGTTCCCACAGATTGAAGTTACGTCTTCGTCCCATTATTGTACGGATGAATCCTCGTTGTACTGCGGCTCTGTCAGCTCGTGAAAGTAGGTCTTTGACGAATGGTGCATTGGCATGGTATTGAGCACTCAACTTCTTAGCTTCTCCCATTGGCACGTTTAGCTGAAGGGCTAATTTTTTCACCCCCATTCCGTACAGCATTCCGAAGTTTATGCCCTTCGCTTTTCGTCTATCCACATTGACCATGTCGGCAATCATCTGATGAAAATCTATTGTGGGATCTTCGTTGTATAGACTTCTGGCTAAGTCTGCTGATTGACCTTTCCCATAATGAACGGCGAGCCTGTACTCAATCTGACTATAATCTAACTTCCACCAGTCATGACCTTCATCAGGTTTGTACAAAGCCCTCATATTTTTGTCTATGGGTATGTTCTGCAGGTTAGGATCACTACATGAGAATCGTCCTGTCGTCGTACCGTAGTCATCACTTCTAAGAGCATTAAATTGACAATGAATTCTACCATTGATCTCGTAATCAAAAACGTACCCACTCAGGTACGTGTCTTTGAATTTCGTCAGGTGCTTGATTTCAGTAATTAGGCCTGCAGCTTCATGATCTATGGTCGACATAAATGCACTGGTGAATGATGGATTCCCTTTTTCAGTTTCATCATATGGGATCCCGAACTGGTCGAAGATTTTGGCTATGTCACTTGTCGCATTTGGGTTGACTTCAAACCCAGCAAGCTCATCCAGTTTTTTCTGTTTAGATGGGACCTGAGACTCTAGTGCTTTGTGGTATTTGTGTGCGGCTTCCACATCAACACGAACACCTCGGCGTTTCATTGCTAAGAGCATAGGGATGAGTTCAGATTCCATTTTGAAAACGTCCATCAAGCCGAGCTCTTCCAAGATGGGCATTTGTAAATCGATTATTCTCAAGGGCAGTGTCACATCACCAATCGCGTATGGTCCTACAATTTCAGGTGGGCACCTCCAGATATTTCCAGCTTGCTTTCTCGTAGGCGTTCCTCCAAAGTGAATTGCACAATATTCGTATAGATCATCATCGACCTTTGAGTCGCCTAGATATTTCTTCGCTAATGTGTCTAGTGAATAACTTCTTGCTTGCTCATCGATAAGTGGTTCTGCAACCTGAATGTCTAGAATTCTCCCACCTACTGTGACACCAGCTTCGGCTAGAAAATCCAAATCGTAAATAGCATTAGTGAAGACCTTATCGCAGTCACCTGAAAACATGTCATCAGCCCATTTTAAAGCTTTAGCTGGATCTACATTTTCTCCTTGAGCATGGTTGATTGGTATGTACCATGCCGCATCGTCAGTTGCTACTGAGAAGCCCGCAATATAGCCACCTGTTCTGACACTGGGTCCTGTTGCAAATAAGTTAGGATCGTATGTCTCTGTATCAATACAAAGACGCTTAGCGTTTTTTAAGTTAGGGAGTTTCAATTAGAAATACCTCTCTGTTTTTTCGTGATTGCATCCAAAATCGCGTAGCTTCTTCCCAACCAGTATAAAATTCCGCAAAATATAGATGGATGGCAGGTGTGTTGGCTAAAATTTTAATGCAGTGCATGCATGGGAACGTTGTTGTGAAAATAGAATGAATTAACTGTGTTGTGCGGCATTGTAGAATTGCATTTTGTTCAGCGTGAATAGCTGAACACATGTCTAAATTTGTACCTGATTTTGCGTGAGCACCTTCACATGGTGAGTCGATGCAGTGTGTCATGCCTGAAGGTACGCCGTTATAGCCACCACTCAACATTTGAAAATTACTATCTACCAATACAGCACCGACCTTCCTGCGTGCACAGGTGGATCTTTCAGAAAAACAGTAAGCAACTTTCATGTACATATCTTGAGGCGAGAGCCTGTTAAGATCTCTATGTGCGCGATATGGTTTCTTTATATTATCTAATGACATCAAAAAAGTTCTCCAGTATTTGTGCTTTAGCTTCACGTTTTGCACCAGCTAAAATTGCTGCTTTGAGTTGAAGGTGCAAGATGAGATGTTCAGGACCATTGAAAACAGTCCAATTGAATTTATCAGCGTTATACTCCCTGGGATCGGCGAGTGCAAGTTTAATTGCTGCTTCGTTTGATGCGTATATATGACTAGATCCTGCCGTCATGATTATGTCGCCCAGTTCTACATCACACCAAGTCCAGTCATTATCACCTATCGGATCATCTGACGTGCCTCGATACTCACGATCTCGTAACATTAGTAGTATCATTCCAGATAACATAGAAATGTTGAACATGTCATATGGCCACCCCAACCATGCATCCGAAGATCGCATCGTATCAATGCAATGGAGCTTATTGTCACGTAACACCCACTGCAGAGAAATCGTGCAAGGTATATCCCTAGATGCTCTGGGATTCGGTCGCCAAATTGTGAGAAGAGACTGTCGCGTATCATGGTCTTCTTCCAACATGTCACAAATATACGTTAATTGGTCTACTACCATTGGTCCATAGGCACCTGAATAATAGTGACCATCGTCAGAGAATTCCCAAATAAATTTCGAATATTTCTCTATGTTAGCAAGACGATTATCACCTGAAAGTATCCACGCCGCTTCTGCTGCCATGAACCCGTAACCTAAGTTGCGCTCGACAGTTTTTAGAATCGGGTCAGTCATAGCGACGCGAGTCTGATTGCTCAGTATCTCCTTACAAGGTATCCCCCTGGGAGAAATCATGATGCCCTTGTTATTTATTTTCGTTACTAAATCCAACCATGCTCCCGTTACGTTTTTAACATTCATAATATTTAATTCTCCAAAAATACTGTTATAAATTTGCCGCCCTGTTTTCTGTGAGCAGCTAATGCTTGATCATGGGTATAGGGTATGGGGTCACCATGAAAATTGAAACTGGTATTGATCAGGGCTGGGTATTTATTGCTCACACACGCTAATACCCTGAGCATTATAGGATCATTAGTTACTTGAGGTCTGATCGAAAATGTCCCATCAGCGTGAACGTGACATGCACCCGGAATTTTTTCATACGTCTGACGATCAACTTTATAACTGCAAATCATATGCTGATGTGAACCGACTGAGCGATTTAGTGGGTCTCCTTCATTCACCAGTGAATGAAACATTTCCCTGGTCATGACGGGTGCCATTGGCATGATCGTGTTTCGTTGGTTTGCTTGGTTGATTCTTTCGACATTTTCAATAGTTGGGAAAGCGATTGTTGCTGTTTGACATAGACTTCTGGGACCGAATTCCATATTGGGTCCTACGATGTTCACAATGCCGTTAGCTTTCAATGTCTCTGTTATTAAGTTTGCAGCAATATTGTCGTATTCAGCTGTGTCTTTCGGTAGCATTGCAACTAAGGGCTCTTGAGTACGCAGTTTTTTTCTAGTTTGAGAAGAAAGTGCAGGTCTGGGAATGTGCGCTAGGTTAGATTTCAAAATGGGAAAAGGACCCTGCTTATACTCTTTTGTGAATGCGCCTATTGAATTGCCTATGTCACCACATAGAGGCGTGAAACACATTTTCATTTCTGAGTAATCTGGGTCGTGGAATAGACATTTGTTAAGCTCGACATTCTGGAAAATGCCACCTGTGAAAATCAAGGCGTCTGATGAGTAAACATAGCCGACGTCTTTAATGAGTTTCTTCACAGTAGTTTCAAGCATCAACTGGCTATACCAGCCGATAATAGTCCGAGTATCAGTGATCGACCAAGACTCAGTTTTTGAAACACAATTCGCCATTACGTTATCTAAGTGCTGGTGTATGCTCGTACGAATTGATTCTAGGTAAGTCACGTTCACGCCGTATTTAGAATCAGAAATACTTGAAACGCTCACGTCCTTTTCGCGATGGATTACGATATTTTCTGCGTAGTTCTTAGCAGTGGTATTAGCTTCCATGACTAGGTTTGTGAATTGCTCATTCGATAAGCCTATATCCCTAATTTTTGAAGCGTACCCAGCATACTTGTATTCGTCTTGGTTTTCCTTCATGTTAGTATAACTTGTAGCGTACTGGAAAAATAATCCCAGTGAATACCTGAGCGCATGACTTCTGAAAATTCTGTGTTCACCCTGGTAGACTGATAACATCTCACCATGATTGCCGAAGCCGTCCATGACTATGGTCGTGGTTCGCATGCGTTGACCGAAATCATTGTGATTGCTTTTGAAATAGTGATTAGCTGAAAACATGTGCGCATCATGGTGAGTAAACGTTTCACTAGGCATGCCCATCCAGTGGATTGCTTTGAATCGCTTATTCATCCATTCTGCGTCGTAGTATTTTGTAGCCATCAAAGCGCTGATGGTGAAGTCATTGAACCAGTGCGTTATGTATAAAGCTACTGGCTCGTCATAGTTAATTGAACCACAAGTTTCAAGTGCATGTATTGCACCTTTTGGGAACGAGCTATCACCTTTGACACCTGACACACGTTCTTCTTGAATTGCAGTCATCGTACCATCTGGAGCAATAGTCGCAGCCGACGAATCATGACCTAGTGTCAATAATAGATTTTGCATTAGCGCGCTCCTGATTCATCTAAAATTGTATTGTGGTCGGGTGGCACCCAACCCTCAGGTTTGACAATTTCCCTAGGCGTATAGCGTGATGCTCTAGTGTCTTCTAAAGAATCAGCCAGTTCTTTTTCCATATTGGCTCGAACCACTTCGTTCCAGTGTTTATCAAAATCAATGCCTGCCATCAATGCTGTGCCTAACGCCACCCATACGACATCGACTAAAGCGTCGGCGACTTCTGCTTTATCCACTTCTTTTGAAGCCTTGAACAACTCAAACAATTCTTCAACTAAAAAGAATACGCGGTACTTCATTATTGGGAATGGTGGCAGCTCACGCTGTCCTACTTCTAACATCGGCACTTCATATTTTTTATGAAATACCTTGACGTCTTCTAAGAATCTATTCATTAGTGGTCCTCTACTTTGTTATGTGTTTTGACATGGTCGACGGCTTCTCTAATTTGTGACATTTTCTCTATATCAGCATCTGAAAATAGTCGTCTTCCTCCGGGTGCATCGACGTCGTAAATGTTATTCTTATCTATGAACGCAGTACACAGAAATTCAAGTTCTTGTCTTAACTGCTTACAGTAAAGAGTGTATTTGACCTCGATTTCAATTGCTTCCGCTTTGGTAACGTCAATCCCTCTCTTATTTCGACCTTTCACTAACCATGTTTGTGTGGCTCGGTTCCAGCCGACTACATTAGCGAATACTTGAACCATAATTCGACGCTCAAGCCCACTTGTGTAGTTGTACCAGTGGCATTCTATAGTTGAATCTTCTAGTGTCGACTCAGTGAGATCATGCTTTTCCAGTAATCTATACAACATCTCTTTAGCATTCTCTTTTTCACCGCCTAAGCCGGTATCAGCTAATGCCTTAAGCTTTTTGAGTTTTGAAATAACTTTGTCTTCCATATATACCTCTGAAAGGAGACCCGAAGGTCTCCAACTAGTTAGAAGCTATCATCAGAATCTGAATCGTTACTCACACTGCTTACGCCGTCTTCTTCATTGGCGTAATCAACTTTGGCTTTTCCTGAATTGACAATCTCATTAAATTCTTTAGCTTGGCGGTAAACATCGGGAGATTCAACCTCACCATGATGCTCAATTTGCACGCCTTTCCAAGAACCTGATTCGTTTTGCTCGCCAACTGTTGTGAGCGCGTAATACTGACTGTACAGTGGAGGGGTGAACTTACCATTCTTGCCGGTTGTTTTTAAGCTTCGTGCTAAAGAATTCCATGCTCTAGACTTCTTAATCTGCGTAGATTTTAAGCTCATTATGACAGGTTGAATGTCGTCTTCATCTACCACTAAAAGAACGTAGTGGTTTCTAGTGTCCATGACGTGGTTCCCGGCTTCACTAATATAGCGACCATGATCATCTCTAGGTAGTCCTAGCGCTTGGGCTTGATCCATCATTCCGACAAAGCCACCGCCTTCGGTTTGTGGTACCCATTCTATGAAAGTCCTTTGATATGCACAAGGCACTATATAGATTGGACCTTCGTAGACTTCACGAGTTGCGGTATTTATGAACATGCCCGCCTTCGCTCCTTTAATATACTCAGGAGCATCATCATCGATTTGGGGTGAATTAGATTGAAGAATACGTAAGAAGGGCATGACAAGATCGTCTTGCCCCATACTCTCAAAGCCACTTGATGCTTCAGCTTCCATGTCAATTAATACTAATTGATTTTCTTGACTATTCGATACAGCTTTCTTGTTTGTTGACATAATGTCCTCTACTTAATGGTTGTCTTATTGAATGGAAAATAGTTAAACTGATCTGGGATAGTTGCACCACCTTCAGTCAGTTCACGGATTACTGACTTCAATGTCATTGCGTGAACGCCTTGCTTATCAGTGAATGGGATCCTGGCTTCGGTTAAGATTCTCCGTGCTTCATCAGCACCCTCATTCTCATCTTTGCCATAAACCAAAGCCAAATTAGTTTTGATCACAGTCGCCAAATTGTTATCTGTTAAAAACTGGAAGCACTCCGCCTCATGACCTTTTTTGATTGATACTGAGAGTTCAGGTTTTATGCCTACTTTAGTGCCATCTTTTAAAACGATTTGACTCAAGCCCATTTGTGTGAACATGTCAGGAATTTCTTCTTGATTGAGCCGTCTCAAATCTGCCTTAACTAGTTTCAAATCCTCTTCAGCTCTAGCGACTTGTGCTTCTAGGGTCCTGTGCCTTTGAACCAGTGATTCTAGGTCAGTCATTTTTGACGAATCAGGTAATGCGTCACTTTGTTCTACGGCATCACCTTCAATCAGGTCAGATAGATTTTTATTGCTTAAACTCATACTACTCTCCTCGCGTTATAAAATACTGCTTCGTTGTGTCGCAGTTGTTGCTCAATTAAGCTAATATCGTATCCGGCAGTGTAATCGATATGTATTACAGGCACTCGCAGAATAATTTCTGAGACATTCCAGACTGCAGCATGTTCTAACAAGCCGCCACAAAATGCACCACGGTAAGCGTTATAGATAGACGTCAATTCTTCTACAGTACCTGGGAAACTGTCAATGTGATTATTGATCACAGCTTCAATTCCTGGGTCTAAGTAGATAAACTGAAAACGATTGTTAATCATTTTCATAGTCAGGTTTTTGATGTCACTTTCTGACAAGTTCACCTCTTCACGTAATGTTGAGCCATAAATTAATTCAGAAGTGAAAAACCTATCCCATACAACATCAGGCATCTCGATTCCCTCATAGTACATAGGTCCTAAATCGACACCTGTTTTAGGTTTATCCATATGCATTAACTCAAAACATGACGGCAGTACTTCCATCAAATTTTCGGCTAGGGTTGATTTCCCAGATCCGTCACAACCTTCAATCACTATTCTCATTTTTAATTCCTCATATCCAGTTTTCAAAAGGGTCTTTCAGAACGACATCACTTATGTCTCTCTTCTGGCGGAGATTGCTGACGATTGCTTCGTCGATTGTTCCACGCATGATCAAGTCGTAATATGTGCATTTCACTGTTTGACCTATGCGGTGAATTCTGTCTTCACTCTGCCGTCTCGTTTCAAGACTGTAAGAGTTTGAATAATAGATTTGAATACTTGCTTCTGTTAATGTCAAGCCTAGACCTGCAACCCTGGGATTCGCCACTAATACTCTGACGTCATCATCATTTCGGAAGCTTCGAAGGATGCTCCCTCGTTCATCCTTTGGCGTGTCCCCGTATAGTAACCGGCATGACGGGCCTAGTAGCTTCGATAAAGCCAGCAATTCGTCGACGAACCTAGCCCATATGATGACTTTCGTATTTGAGGTCAGATCATCAATGTTATTTTTCACCCAAGTGAGTTTTGGATTATTATCAAACGGTTCGTCCTTAGTTGCGAAACCACCTGTGATACGAGATAGATGTAATAGCTGTTCGAGTACCATTCCTGCGCTCACCTCAACGTCAGCATATTCAAAAATCAAATCCTTCTTCATGGATTCGTACGCTCTTTTTTGAGAGGGATCCATATCTAATTGTATAACTTTATAAAGCTTGTCAGGTAAGTCCAAGCATTCTTTCTTCAAAACTCTCGTACTATGGTCATCGATTATTTTACCTAGTACCTCTAGATTCTTATAGCCCACTGGAAACTTCTGAACCACTTGATGACCTGACTTTGTCGTTATAGCCATCTCTTTTAGAATTGCAAACTTAGCACGGAATGCTACAAAGCCCATGCCGAAAATTTTAGGGTCGAGAAATTCAAATTGTGACCAAGCTGCTAGTGGGTTTTTATCGATCGGGGTTCCAGTTGCTATTCTTCTAGCAGTAAATAGTTTAGCCTTTTTCAACATGTATTTTGTGACTTTCGCTTTAGGGTTGGCGATACGAGTTGATTCATCGACTACGCACATCACATTATAATGCTTGAGAATATAAGTCATCGTCGCTTTGGCTTGTTTAGTGATCATGCCCTCGACGTTCATAGCCATAATTTTAAGAATCCCACTCTTGACCCCGTGATCTATCAAATCTCTAATCTTATCTTCCTGTGTTTTTTTCATGTAATTACGATAAACACCTGCTTCGTAATTTTCTTCGTCAAGTGACAAATGCTTTGGTATTTCTTCCTCGATCCAGTTAGCATGCACTTCATTAGGGGCGACCACCAGTAAAAAGTTGATGTGTCCTTCTAGGTAAAGGTATGCGGCTTGATCGAGTAGAATTTTGGTTTTGCCTGTGCCTTGCTCTGATAGGTTGGCATAGAATTTCTTGTTTTTAGAATGATTAAATTCTTCTAGCTGGTGCTTAAACGGCTTGGTCTTAAATTCCATCATCACTCGCCACTTCATTCTTGATTTTTTGATATTCGATAACGGTCATAAACGAAGTCGGTCTTTTAACTGTGAATATTCTAATCATGCGAAAGCCTGCTTTCAGCAGCATTTTCTCTATCACAGGTTTTAGTTTCATTCTGGAACTTTATAAAACTTATTGCACAAATTACAAATACTTCTTCCAGAAGTATAGTGCAATAGTCCTTGACAATTTTCAGTTAACCAGCACGGCTGCGCTTCACTATCTTTGGTCATGGTGTCTTGGATCAAATCCACAGCTGCATGAAAACCCTTTCTGAAAAACCATTTGTGGGTGAAGTAAAGACTAACAACAATTAGCGAAATTATTAGTGCTTCCATTAGAATTTTAAAGTAGGGCGAAGAGGAATAATGACTCCTGATTCGTAGTCCTGATAGTACTGACTAGCTATTTCACCTCTGTCATCTGATCGACTCCAGTGTAATCTAAAACTGTTGTACAGGTGAACACGACCACAGTCCAATAAATGCCGCATGTACGCTCGGCGATATTTAATTGGAACACGACCAACCCATGCATGTTCATTAGATACTTTTTCTTGCTTGATATTTTTGTACATCGACATAGTAATATCTTAATGATTACAAAATGAGGAGTGCAA